>Ga0209810_1001796_pt1 | contig 29671 bp, 30 predicted proteins | sample Coa_R1_7_FD_187159 | JGI IMG/M metagenome (GOLD analysis project Ga0209810, IMG submission 187159) | Surface soil microbial communities from Centralia Pennsylvania, which are recovering from an underground coalmine fire - Coalmine... | ecosystem: Environmental > Terrestrial > Soil > Unclassified... | reverse complement strand
GCTGGCTTCTTCGCCCTGCTCGCCAACTGGGGCCTGACCACCTGGCTCCCGCTCTACGGGACCACCGAGCTGAAGCTGCCGCTCCTGCTCGCCGGCACGCTGGCCTCGGCGGCCTGGGGTGGCCAGTTCTTCGGCGTCCTGGTCGGGGGCTGGCTCTCGGACAAGGTCTTCGGGACCAAGCGGACCCCCATCTGGCTCCTGGGCGGCCTGGGCATGGCCGCGGCCGTGCTCTGGGCGGCGACCTTCCGGCGCGGCGTGCCCCTGGCCGAGGCCTACGCCGCCTTCGCGGTGGCCGGCTTCTGCGTCTCCTGGTCGCCGGTCGGCCAGCTCTTCGCCCCCTACCTGGGCGAGCTGCTGACGCCGGGGGCGGTCGGCCGCTCCCTGGGCGTGGTGGTCCTGGGGGGCATGGTCGGGAGCGCGGTTGCCCAGCCCATCACCGCCGCCCTCATCCGTCAGACGCCGAGCGGCCCCGAGTACTGGCCCGCCTTCGTGGCCTTCGCCGTGTGCGGCATCCTGGCCTCGTGCTGCGTGGCCGGGATGATCGAGCCCCGAGTTCGGCGCCCCTATCTCACCTACCTGCTCTCGGGCCGGAAGGAAGGGACCTGGCAGCCGGTGGTGCAGACCGGTGGCTCGCCGGCGGGGGGCAAATGAGGGAGAGGTGAGGTAAGCGATGGAAGCGACGAGCACCTTCACGGGCACGGCGGCGGGGGTGGCGGTCGCGCTCTGCGTGATCAACACCCTGCTCGTGCTCTTCTTCCTGGTCCGGATCTGGCTCCAGGACTGGCTGCCCTGGAGACGGTAGGAGGTCGGCATGGCCGAGCTGCGCACCGAGCTGGACGAGCTGGAACGGACGGTGTTGGCGGAAGTCTCCCGGGAGGAGTTGTGGCGCCACGCCACCACCCTGGCCCAGTGGGAGAAGGTCTCGGGCACCGAGGGCGAGCGGCGGGCGGTGGACTACCTGCGCTCGCAGCTGGACCGGTTCGGGCTCGAGACCACCCTCTACGAGTTCGAGAGCCTGCTCGGCTGGCCCGAGCAGGCTCGGCTCGAGCTGCTGGAGCCGGAGACCGGACGCGTCGACGCCATCACCCACTCCTTCGTCCCCTCTACGCCCGAGGCGGGCCTGGAGGGCGAGGTCGTCGACCTCGGCACCGGCGAGGAGGCCGACTTCGCGCGCGGGGTGCGGGGCAAGATCGGCCTGATCCAGGGCATCGCCTCCCCGCTCCGGGTCCTGCACGGCTCCCAGGCCGGCGCCGCCGCCCTCGTCTTCGCCAACCAGGACGGCGACCGCATCCACGAGATGTGCGTCTCGCCGGTCTGGGGCACCCCGACCACACGCACCGCATCTCTCCTCCCCAACCTGCCCGTGGTCTCGATCCGGCAGGCCGACGGCGAGCGGCTCCGCGCCCTGGCCGCTCGAGGGAGGCTCCGCGTCCGCCTCCAGGCCCGGACCTTCTGGGGCTGGCGGACCACCCCGCTCCTGGTGGGGGAGCTGAAGGGGCGGGCGGACCCGGAGCAGTTCGTCCTCTTCAGTGGCCATCACTGCTCCTGGTACCTGGGGGCCATGGACAACGGCACCGCCAACGCCACCATGCTCGAGGTGGCCCGGGTGCTGGCTGGCCATCGGGACCGGCTCCACCGCAGCGTGCGCATCGCCTTCTGGCCCGGTCACACCCAGGGCCGCTACTCGGGCTCGACCTGGTACTTCGACCACTTCTGGGAGGACCTGCACGACAACTGCGTCCTCCACGTCAACGCCGACTCCACCGGTGCCCGGGGCGCCTCCATCTACCGGGCCCTGAGCATGGCCGAGACGCGTGAGTTCGCGGTCGCCGCGATCCGGGACGCGATCGGGGAGGAGGCGGAGCCGGAGCGGCAATCGCGGGCCGGCGACCAGTCCTTCTGGGGCTGTGGCGTCCCCTCCGTCTACATGGACCTCTCCCAGGTGCCGCCCGAGATGGCCGCCCGCCAGGGCTCCTCCGGCCTCTTCACCGCCGCCGGCCAGCCCGAGCGCCGGCAGCCGGGCGGCCTGCCCTGGTGGTGGCACACGGCCGAGGACACCATCGACAAGATCGACCCCGAGGTGCTGGAGCGGGACACCCGCGTCTACCTGCTGGCCACCCTGCGCGCCGCCGCCGCCCCCGTCCTCCCCTTCCGCTATCGGGAGGCGGCCCGGGAGATCCGGGAGACCCTGGAGCGCTACCAGGAGACGGCGGCCGGTCGTCTCGACCTGGGGCCGGCGGTGGCGCGCGCCACCAGGGTGGAGGAGCGCGCGGCCGAGGTGGACCGCCTGCTCGACGCCCTGGGCCCGGAGCCGGCCCCCGAACGGGCGGCGGCGATCAACCGCGCCCTCCAGGAGATGGACCGGGAGCTGGTGCTGATCAACTTCACCGCCCAGGGCCCCTTCGACCAGGACCTGGCCATCCCGGTGCCGCCGGTCCCGCTCCTGGAGCCGGTCCGGCACCTGGCCGGCCTCGACCCGACCTCCGACGAGGCCCGCTTCCTGGCCACCGAGCTGCTGCGCAACCGTAACAAGGTGGCCTACCACCTCCGCCTGGCGGAGCGGGCAGGGGAGCGAGCCGCCCAGCTGTTGGGGTCGTCGTAGCCGCCCGGCGGCCCCCGGCGGCTGGGGGGCTGTCCTGGGAGTCGACCGGAGGCTGGGACGGGCGACCCGGCTCTGCCGATGGCCGCGTTCGCGGCGAGCCGGCGACCGAGCGTGTCCTGGGAGCGACGGCCAGGGGCCCCGCCGGCGATGGTGGTTGCTGGAACCGACCGGTATGGCTGGAGCCGCTGGCGGCCGCCCGGGACGATGCTTCCACCACCGGACCCGGCGAGACGGCCCGTCGGCATCTCGGCCTGGACCTGGGTGCGACCAGGAGATGCGTCGGAGTGAGGCGATGGGTCGAGGCGGCGAGGTCCGTCGCCCGAGTCGTGGCCGGCCCGGGCGGGATCGCGGGGAGAGGCGCGACGCCGGGTGGCGGATGGGAGGTGGAGCGGAGGCATGGCTGGCGGAACCGCCCGCGTCGGCGGCTCGTCGGGTGGGGAGGAGGGCGAGAGCCCTCTCGCCCGGATGCATCCGTCCTGTCTGCAACCCATGTTCGGCGAGCTCCTTTGGCTCTCGATGGGCGAGGAAGGGCCGTCTGCCTCGTTGCTCGCTGCACTCGCGGCAGCGAGGTCGTCGGGACCAGCTGGGCCTGCTGCTCAGGCCACGACCCCCGCGCCGACGAAGCATCGCGGCGACCGGCCTGTCGCGGAGCGGGCGAACGGCACGATGCACCGAAGAGCTCAGGCATGGCCGGCCCAAGCATGCCCGTCGGCACCACGCCACCGCATCGTCCTCCATGGGTTCACCGGCGGCGATCTTCACGTGACGGTTGACCACACCGCTGCGGCCTGGGTCCTGCCGTGGGCCGGCGCATGCTCGAAAACCGCGTCACGCGCCACCTCTAGTGTGTCGAGCCGCTCGAGCCGACCCTGGACCTCGTCGGCGGCAACGCCAGTGCCATGGTCGGGTCCGTGCAAAGCACGCCAGGGCCTCAAACGGATGCCGTCTCGGTGCCTCCAGCCGACGGGGCGATGGCGATGTCGGAGACCTCCAGCAGATCGTATTCGGTCGCTCGACCTCGGCGTCTCACGAGCAGACCCATGACCCGCACCCGCTGGGCGCGCAGGTGCGCGCTCCCGGCGATGTCGTACTGCTGCGGTTCCAGTCGGGCGTGAACCAGTGCCTGGCTGTTGTCCACGACCGCACGGATCGTGACGATCCCAGACGTGCCGGCCCCCGTGGGCCGGTCGAGCCGCACCACCGGACCCTCCACCTGGAAGCTCGGGCGAGGCTCCGCCTCCTTCAGGAACTCGGCCGCCCGGCGCACCAGCGGCAACTCCCCCTGGCGGATGGCGAATCGGCGGGGCGTGAGGTCCGGGTCCCGATGAAGCGGAGACCAGCTGAACGCGAACTCGACCACGCCGTCCGGCTGCCCGATGTCCATGCTGGCGATCGCCTCACAGAGGTTCGAGCTGACGCCCGACCGGACCTGCTGGCTGAACTGCGACAGGTCTCCGCGCTGGGTCATCACGTCACGCACCAGCGTCTGCAGGCGGTCCATCGCCCTGAAGAGCGTGCGGGTCACCGTCCGCGAGAAGGGCTGCAGGCCGGATACCGGTAGGTCGAGGCCGAGCGGCGAGACGATCGAGATCGCATAGCTGCTCGGGGCCTCGCTGCCCAGCAGGAACTCATCGACGTGACGTCTGGCGTCGACCGCGTGCCGGAAGTCGTAGACGGGCTGCGGGTCACGTGCCGAGCAGTAGGCCGCCATGATGAGCGAGCGAGCGCCTTCCACGACCTTGACTCCGGTAGACAGTGGGATGCGACCGGCAGCCGTCGCCGCGCTGATCACCCGGATGCGGATGACGTCACTCGAAGCGGAGGTCAGGTCAGCCAGGATCTCGAGCTGCGAGCGCTCCTCGACCTCGGCCAGCGCCCCCAGCAGCTCCGAGAGACGCTGAGCATAGTCCGCGAAGTCTCGGTCACCCGGCACGAAGACTGTGGCCAGGCCGGCGCTGCCCTTCAGGGATCGGGTCCAGACGCTCCCCGTCCGGCGCTCGCGGGTTCGGTCCCAGCCGTGGGCGCGCAGATAGGCGGTAGCGTCCTCGGGGCTGACGGCACGCAGCGCATCGGCATCGGTGACGATCGCTTTCACAGCTCCTCCCGCTCGGCGACGATGGCCATCAGCCGGCGCAGCTCATCGGGAGTCAACCGCTGCCTGGCCGGAAGGTACACCGTCTTCTCGGTCTGGCCCTCGGGAAGCGGAGGGTAGCCCTTGAGCGAGAGCCAGAAGCAGGCGTGGCGACCCACCCACGCGTCCACCTGGTGCTCCAGCCAGCAGTTGTCGTTATGAGGGACGACCAGAACCACCAGGATTATCGGACTGCTGGCGCGCCGGCGCAGGTCGTCGTAGTTCTTGCCGGGAAGGCGGTAGGGTAGCGGATCGGGGAGTGGGACATCCCGTGCCGTGCACTTCAACTGCACGTCCAATCGGACTGGATCCGTCGGCCCGTCGCAGCGGATGGTGGCGTCGATGCTGGCAGTGTCCACCTGGCTGACCTCGATCTGGAGCCCCGCAACAGCAGCCACGGTGTGGAGATAGGCACGACTGAACTGCTCTTTCCGCTGATTCGCGTTTAGCAGCGTGAGAGCCACTCTCTTTCAGTATAGGAGCCGGCCGCCCGGGGTTGTGCACTCGCGTGAGATGCGGACGCCAACCGTCAACCGTTCTTGACCGCCAGCTTCGGTAGGGCGTCGGGGTCGTGGTCTGGCCACTTCCCGGCCGGTTCGGTCGGGCCGGTGCGGCTCGAGTCGTGTCCACACCGTGGGGCCGCTACCGAGAGGATGACGGCGGTGCGCTCGCCGCCCGTTCGGTCCGTTGGCTTCATGTCACGGGGCGTTCGGCGGCCTCAGCCCTGCCGGTGGCCGTCGATGTGGAGCGGCGGTGCGGGGACCCGGTGGGATAGCTGCCGGCATCGATCTCGCTGTTCGTGTAACCGAGACCGGGGCGCCGACCGGCCAGATCGAGGGCGGAGGCCGCAACTCGCCTCGGCGGACCGGGCCGGCCCGTCCCCTCACGGTCCAAGCGTTGCGGACAACGCGGATCTCGCTCGCGTGGTGCGCCTCACAGCCGGTGAAGGGAGGACGACGTCGTGCCTGGGCACAGGGGTGAGGCGGTCGCGGCCCCGACCACCCTGCGATCGCCGGTCGGGCGCCGGGCCACTGCCGGCGGCTCTCACCGCACGCACACGTTCGGTGTCGGCTCGCTCGCGTAGCTGCCGAGAACCCCTTCGCGTTCCGGCCCCCTCACGGCCATCGGGTGTCGGTCCGGCAGGGACTCCACGGCCCCGGCCGTGGCTGGGCGCGAGCGTCGCCGCTCGGCGCAGCCCGTGCATCGGCATGGCCGGATCCCTGGGTCGTGTGATCGACCCGGCCTCGGGATCGGTGACGCTCGCCACCCGCCGGTCGCCCTCGATCAGGACCATGGCCGAAGTTCTCGGCTCGGTGTCGGTGGGGGTTCCTCGGTCTCTCGAGGTGGCGCTCCCGGACGTTACCGGTGGCCCTGGCGTGGGCGGCCGGGAGCGTGCGGGCATCGCCCCGGAGGCCTCCCCGACCTGGGTCTCCACGCCGACCGTGATGGTGACGGCGCTGACCAGCGGCCCCAGCGCCGCCACCAGGGCCAGCCCGGTGCCGACCAGCAGCCCGACCAGGGTGGCCCGGGTGGGGCGTCGGAGACCATCGCCTCCCTCCCGGGCCCCGGGTCGTGGATCGAGAGCCGCCTCGAGCATGGCTACGACCAGTCCGCGGCGGGGTTCTCGACGATGAACTCCAGCCAGTCGCGGCGGGCGCCGAGGTCGCGCTCGGTGGCCAGGCGCACGTAGCGCTGGAGCTCCTTGTAGTCGGCGTGGCCCATGGCCGCGCGGAGGTGCTCGAAGTTCCAGCCCAGCTTGGTGGCCACGGTGGCGAAGGTGTGCCGGAGGGCGTGGGCGTGGACGCGGAAGCCGACCCGGCGCTCCAGGTGGTCCATCATGGCGTCGATCCGGTGGGAGGGGTTCCGGCCGTCAGAGGAGTAGCTCGTCGCCCGCGACGCGGATTTCGGTGTCCAGGTCGGCGGACAGGGTGATCACGCTGTCCGCCAACTCGCGGCCGTGGCCGTGTTGGGGCGAGAGCAGCTGCGTTCGCCCCTCCGCGTCGCGCGCGACCGGCACCAAGGTCACCCGGTCGAGCTTTCCGTTCTCCAGGGTGAGGCGTGCCAGAAGGCCATCGCGGGTCGATTCGCGGTGGAGCCCCCAACCGAAGACGAAGTTGCCCAGGCTGTAGAAGATGACACCGGCGCCGTATCGCTCCACGCCCTGGGCGCGATGGGGATGGGAGCCGGCGACGACGTGTGCCCCGGCGTCCACGAGTGCACGGCCGATCGTGCGCTGGTACTCGGCCGGCCTCACCATCCCGGTCACGCCCCAGTGACAGTACACCACGAGCACGTCGACCCGTTCACGGAGCGAACGGACGTCCTGACAGGCCGCGTCGAGCTCGGCAGGATCGGGCCACGAGCGGACAATGGGCGCCACGCCGGGCATCTCGACGTGGCGAGGGTGGGGCTCGAAGGCTGCCCGCGCCCGAATCGTCGCCACGCCCGGACCATCCTCGGTGGCGGCATGGCCGACGGGGGTGAACACCGACGTGTACGCCAGCAGGCCCACGTGGACGCCGGACCGCTCGATGACGACCGGCTGGCGAGCCTCGGCGCGATTGCATCCGGCACCGCTGTGCCGGATGCCCAGGTCGTCGAGCCGGCGCAGCGACTCGACGATGTCAGGCCCGAAGTGCACGTTGTTGGCGCACGCCACTGCGTCGACCAGGCCACGCAAGTGCAGCGCCATCTCCGGCTCGCAGTGGAACCAACCCCGCTTGTACGGCAGCTCGACCGTCGGGTCCGAGAAGCAGCCCTCGAGGTTGCCGAGGCGGAGGTCCGCCGACTCCAGCTCGCTCCGTACAGCGCTGAAGGCGACCTCCGCGGAGAAGCCGAGGTCGCGCTTGAGGTTGATGTCGCCGACCAGGCGCAGGTTCAGGGTCACCTCATGGATACCTCCATGGAGTCGGTTGGCTGGAGCAGGACGCCGCGCGTCTCATGCAGGCCGAACGAGAGGCCGATGGCGAACAGGTTCGCGACGACCGCGAAGATCACGGTGTAACGGAGGTCGAGGCCGGCCGCGGTCACCGCCAGCAGGCCCAGGTAGGGGAGCAGTCCGCCGCCGATTGCCCGTCCGGCGTAGAAAGGCAGGTTGATCCCGGTCGAGCGGAGGGCGGTCGGGAACAGCTCGCCCAGCCACGAGCCCTGGCCTCCCAGCGGGTTGCCCAGCAGGAGGAGCAGGGCAAGCAAGACGACCGGCGAGGCCAGGAAGAACGTGGACTGTACGACCGCTATGGGGGTGGTCGTGGCCAGCAGCAGGAACGCCACGCCGGCCACGGCGCCAAAGGCCGGCAGGACAACGAATGGCGTGCGCCGGCCGATGGCGTCCGAGAGGACCCCGGCCAGGAGGTAGCCGGCGATCGAGATGATCGATCCGACTGCTCCAATCAGCGCCACGGTGCCAGCGGGCAGGTGGTAGACGGACTGCCAGGTGGCGGGGGAGTAGGTGCCGAAGGCAAAGCCGGCGAAGAAGACAGCGGTCAGCAGCAAGCTGGCGACGATGGTGGTGGAGGCGAGACCTCCCCGGAACAGGCCCAGAACCGGACGCTCCCGCACGACCGCTCCGGCAGATCGCGCCGCCAGCCAAAGCCTGGACTCCGGCATGGTCATCCGGATCAGGCCGGCGGCCAGAGCGCCCAGGCCGAGCACGCCGAAGGCGTAGCGCCAGGCTTCGGCCCCGAAGTGCGTCTGGGTGTACGTGAAGATGCCGATGGTGACGAACAGGCCGAGCTGGAACATTCCTTGGAGTGCCCCCGTGGCCAGACCCCGGCGGTCGCTGCGGCCCGGCAGCGCCTCGTTCAGGTAGGCCATAGCGATGCCCGTTTCGCCGCCGATGGGCACGCCCATCAGCACCTTGACGACGAACAGGAACGCGAAGTTGGGGGACAGCGCCGCCACTAGGCTGAGCAGGCTGAACAGGCCGACCGTGAGCGTCAGGCCGAGGCGGCGGCCCCAGCGGTCGGCAACGACGCCGAACGGGATGCCGCCAGCCACTCCGGCGATGTAGCTCACTGCCTGGATAGCCGCGACCTGCGTTAGGGGGACGTGGAAATACCTGGCGATTGGAGCCAGGAAGTACAGCATGATCGTGAAGTCGACGCCGTCCAGCAGCGTGCCTAGCATCGCGAGCGTGACGACGGTACTCCGCTGGGCCTTCGTGAACGGTTGCTCCAGGCGTTCCATGTCCTCCCTCCTTCGGACAAGCAGGCCTCTCTTGTAATGCTACATCAATAGCCTATTCTGGCTAGAGAACTAGCACAAGCGAGAAAGCCTATGCTTATGGTGATGCCCGAGAAGTTCGTCGAGCAGGCGACAGCGAGCGCGGGGGCAGGGGCGGCCTACCGTGTGCGCTGCGAGCGCCGGGGCGGTGGCTGGTTGCTGTGGATCGGGGGGCCGGGTCTTTCCGATGAGTACGTGACCCAGGCCCGAACGTACGAGGACGTCCACGACACGGCCCGCGCCACGCTCGCCGGCCTGGTAGGGGCGCCTGCGGATTCCTTCGAGCTGTCGGTCGAGGTCGTGCTGGCGCCGGAGCTGCAGGAGCCGGTCGTACTGGCCCGCCGGCTACGCCGCAAGGCGGCGGCAGCGCAACGGCAGTCCGTGGCCGCGCTGGAGCGGGCGGCGCGGATGCTCACCGCCGCTGGCTACACTCGCCGTGACGCCGCGGCGCTGCTAGGCGTCTCCCGGCAGCGCATCAGCCAGCTCCTCGGCGAGTAGCGGCCAGGATCGAGTTCGTCGTTCGACCTTGCGAGGCCGTCCGTCGAGGCCCCGAACGTAGGAGGATCCGGGTGGGCATGATGCAGCAGGAGATGGTCTGGGCTGGGCAATCGCGGCCGGCCCCGGGGCCAGGCCAGAGCCGGCAATGGCTCAGGGCCGGGGCGCTGCCCATGACAGCGGCACGACGTAGGCGAGGTCGGAGGTGGTGGTCGAGGTCCAGGCATCGGGGGAGGAGCCCCGGCGCCCCTCCGGGTTCGAGCCGGCGCCCTCCGCTGACCGGGTGCGCGAGGCCTGGAGGCGGCACTGCCACGCCTGGGTGCGGGGGGCGCCTGCACGGGTGGCGCCAGGTCACGGCGTGGCGGGGCCGCGGGCCTGGTCGGTGGATGTTGCCACCATCGAGCGGGCACGAACGCCGCGCGGCTGGACCCCGGGGCGAGCCGGCGCGTCGTGCCCACGTCGATCCTGGGCCCTGGGCGACCTGCTCAGGCGCCGCCCACCTTCGGCACCCTGCAGGCGGTCTGCACCGCGCTCGGCCTGACGCTCGCCGAGGTGATCGTCTTCGGGTCCGATCCATCCTAGGGCGAGGCCGGATGGTAGTGCGGGGCTGATCGAAGGCTCTCGATGCCACCGACGTGGAGTCGAGCGGCAACCTCTGGACACTGGGAAGATGCTCGATGCCTTGACGCCGCCGGTGGGAGGGAGGGGACTTGGCCGCCGACCACAGGCTGGGAGCGGGCGACCGAGGAGCACCTGGAGCGGCCGACCCAGGTGCGCACTTCCGGACCATGGAGGGCCGCGACTTGCCAGGCTGGGCCCTCGTCGGGGCACCCCGTGGTGGTTCTCCGGATCGTACCGAGCGATCGCGTTTCAGGAGTCCTTCCTCAAGGCGGTCTCCGCTACGGGTCCACGATTCGAGGCGATGGCAGTACCTATGTCCCGTAAGTTCCCATCGAGAATGCGCTTGCCAGGGAAGCAGGCAGTCCCAATGTGCCTGGTGGCGGGCACGGTTGACCGTGTTCTTGTCCAACGTAGAGTCCGCGGCTGTGGCCATCTCGAAGTCCGCACCCCTGGGCTGACCTGATGGTCGGCGCGGAGGTGTCCCCGGTGGGCGAAGGTATTGGTGTCCTACGCCAACCACGCCGCACCGAGGGCGTCTCCATTGAAGAACACGAGGGAGCAGTTGGACATCCTCAACGCCCACCGAGAGCTGGGCAGCTACCGGGCCGCGGCCCGGCTGCGTCAGACGACGGACAAGACGGTGAAGCGGTGGTGCAGCAGTTGGAGGCGGGCGGGCCGTACGAGCGGCGTCCGCGGCGCCTGGAGTCGAACACTGAGAGCGTGAACGGCCTCGTCGAGGAGAAGGTGAGGGCGACCGACGGCCTGATCTCGGCCAAGCGGCGGCGGGCGGCGGGCTACCGGGGCTCGGCGCGGGTCGCGTCCGGGTGGCGCTGGAAAATTGAGACGGCATAGCCTTCCGCAGAGGACCTTTGCAAAGAGGGCTACGCCGTGACGATGCGGATAGCGCCGAGCGCGGCCCTGGAGGCCGCCATCGCCGAGCTGGTGGGAACCAGCGGTAGGTGATGGATGCTGAACGCCTGGCCGAGATGGCCGGCTGGGAGCCCGGCTGGTACTGCAGAGCGCTGTCGAGGAGGAGGTAACCGCCTTCCTGGGGCGGGCACGCTACGAGCGGACGAGGGATGCGCGGGGCTCCCGGAACGGGACCCGGCCGCGGAAGGTGCAGACGGCGGAGGGCGAGCTGGAGATCCCGATGCCGCAGGTTCGCGGCACTGCGGAGCGGTTCGTGAGCAGCATACTGCCCAATGGAGGGACGGCGGTGCGGACCAGGCCCCCGGAGGCGCTGGTGATCGGGGGCTGGGTGCGCGGGCTGTCGGACCACGACCACGAGAGCCTGGTCTCCGAGGCGGGCCTGGATGGGGTCTCCAAGAGCGCCGCCAGCCAGATCTGCCGTCAGCTGCAAGCGCGCTCTCAGGTCTTCCGGGGGCGGGGCTGGGCGAGACCGGCTGGTCGTCCGGTTCTTGGACGCCACCTACCTGCCCACCAGGCCCACCGGTGCCAAGGAGGGCGTGCTGGTGGCCTGGGGCTATGACGAGGCCGGGGAGCGAGTGCGGCTGGGCGCGGTGCTGGGCCAGCGGGAACGGTACGAGGGCTGGAGATGGGCCGCGGCCTTCTTCGTAGGGGCCTGCGGGCGCCGATGCTGGTGGTGACCGACGGTGTGCCGGGCCTGGTCCGGGCAATCGGGGAGCGGTGGCCGGGCTCCGAGCGCCAGCGGTGTAGCGTGCACCGGCTTCGAAATCTGGTTGCCAAGCTGCCAAAGAAGGATGTCCAGCTGCGCCAGCGGGCGGAGGCGGCCTCCAGGGCGGCGCTGGATGCGGCGACCTCACCGGCGGATGGGGAGACGCGGCTGCGGCAGCTGGTGACCAGCTCGAGCGCCCGTACCCCCACCGCAGTCGCCTGCCTGGCCGAGGACCTGCCGGCGCTCTGGGCGCACCTGGCGTACCCGCTGCGCCTGCGCAAGTGTCTCCGCTCCACCAACCCGCTCGAGCGATCCCTCGAGGACCGTCAGTTGGCCGAGATGCGAGCTGCCCGGGCGGCCCAGATGCCGGAGACGCTGACCGCCTAGGATGATGATCACTGCGCGACTGTGCAGTCACTTTTCCCGCAGCTGCCGGACGCGACCAGGTCGTGCCTGGCCTGGCCCGTGTTCCAGACCGCTCGATGCCCACCGGGGACGACCTTCACGAACCTGGCGACTCGTGAGGTGCCCCACGTGAGCGCCGACGCACGACGGCAACGGTAGGGATGGCTCAGAAGACCATTGGCCGACCGGCGTACTCTTCCCGACATCTGGCAACGCTCCATTATCGGCAGGGAGGTTGCGATCGGCCGGTCGGTGCGCAAGCTCCGCTGCCCGAGGCGGAGCGGTTGAGCTTTGTTCCGTATTTGGATTGCTTATACCAATAATGGCCCGATCAAGCTGAGTGTAGGGCGCCTGAACCGAGTGTCAATGGCGCCTGCCGCTCCTTCTCCCTCGGTACGGACCGGGGCTCAGGCCGTCGGTGAGGGACCAGGTTGGGCGTTGCTCGGGCAGGGCCGAACGAGCGCAGCCCTGGAGAGCGAACGTGGTAGGGCAGAGGGTGGGCCGGGCACGCGCCGGCCCTGGAGTTGGCCGCGGTCCCTGTACGAAGAGGCGGTGGGCATTGCACCGGTCCCGGCGGGAACTCGGCTACAGGACGGTGAGGTAGCTTTCCGCCGGGACTGGGACGACGATCACCGTCGGGGGACCTGTCCCTAGGGAATCTCCCACCGCCGCCTGCAGTTCCGCGGGCGTCCCGGCCATCGTCGCCCGGGCCCCGCAGGCTTCCGCGATCTTCACGATGTCGACCGCACCGAAGTCGACGCCGTAGGGTGGCATCCCACGCTGGGTGGCGAGCGCTCGGATCAGCGACAGCGACCCGTCCGCCAGCACCACGACCGTGATCGGCGCGTGCACCCGTACCGCCGTTTCCAACTCCTGGCCGGTCATCGCGAACCCGCCGTCGCCCACCACCGCCACCACCGGTCGCTCCGGCGCCGCCAGCTTGGCGCCGATCGCCGCCGGGAGCCCGTATCCCATCGCTGAGAGGCCGTTCGAGGTGAGGAAGAGACCGGAGTCCGGCGTGGGCAGGTACTGGCAGAGAAGGCACTTGTGCGATCCGACGTCGGTGGTCACGATGGAACGCTCGGGAAGCGCGATCGCCAACGCCTGCGGGATCCATGCCGGCGATCCCGGGGCCCTGGCCGCCCGCTGGCGTGCCGTCCGCGTCACCTCGAAGCGGTCCTCCCACCGTCGCGGCGGCTCGGCTCCCTCGAGGACCTCGAGCAACGGATGGAGCCGGGTAACGATGACGTTGCCGCCTCCGGCCCGGGCCTCGGGTCCTCCCGGTTCCCGTATCCAGAGGACGGGCGCCGTAGCGTGCCAGGGCTGGATCAGCTCGACCTGGTCGAGCCCGACGCCGAGCACCAGGTCGGCGGCGGCCACCGCCTCGCGCATGACCCTGAGCAGACCGGCGCCGTCGAGGACGCCGACGAAGCGCTCGTCCCGCTCGTCGACCAGTCCCTTCGCCCTGGGCGTGACGGCGAAGGGCAGCCGCCAGCCCCGGAGCCACCTCTGCAGGCTCCCGGCCGCGGCCCGTGGCACCTCGTGGCCGACGACCACCAGAGGGCCGTCCGCGGCTGCCAGCCGGGAGCTGACCAGGGTGACGGCTTCCTCCGGCGGCCGCCCGTCGGGCTCGGTCTCCGGCCAGCTGCCCTCGCCGGGTGCGGACGTCGCGTCACCATCGTCCGCGCTCAGGGTCAGGAAGGCGGCTCCTGCGGGCGGCCCTACCGCTGCTCGCAACGCCGAGCGAACGGTGGCGCGGGCGCCGGCGGGCCTCAGCGCGGCGGCGTAGTTGACGATCGGGCGGAACGTCTGTAGCAGGGGCAGGCGCTGGTGCGTGTGCGAGGCTGGGAAGGCGGCCGGGAGGTCGCCGGAGATGCAGACCAGCGGCTCCCGGTCGAGCTGTGCATTGGCCACCGGCAGGAGCAGGTTGCAGGCCCCGGGACCGAGGGTGCTGATCGCCAGCCCGGGCGCTCCCGTCAACCTGCCGTAGGCCGACGCGGCCATCCCCGCTGCCGACTCGTGCCGGCAGAGGACGAACTCGACTCCTCGACCCCGGAGCTCGTGCAGCAATCCCAGGACCTCCCCTCCGGGGACGCCGAAGGCGCGCCTGACCCCCGCCGCCGCCAGCTCCTCGGCCACCACGGCCGCGACAGTCGTGGCCGAGCCGGGAGCGGTCATTGGGCGGTGATGCCGCCGTCCACGAGCAGGGCGGTCCCGGTGCAGAAGGAGGCGGAGGGCGAGGCCAGGTAGAGCACCGCCTGCGCGACCTCTTCTGGGGTGGCCATTCTCCCCATCGGTGCCCGGGCGCCGCTTTGGGCACGGAACTCCGCGGGATCCACGCCTCGCTCGTAATCGGGCACGTAGAAGTTGGTGTCGACCAGACCAGGGCAGACCGCGTTGACCCGGATCCCCTCCTTGGCCACGTCGAGGGCGACGGCCCGCGTGAGCTGCAGGACGGCGCCCTTGGAGGCGCAGTAGCCGGCGGCGTTGGGAGTGCCGATGAAGCTGACGGCGGAGGCGGTGTTGACGATGGCGCCGCCGCCGTTCCGACGCAGCGCCGGGATGCCGTACTTGCAGCCCAAGAAGACGCCGACGACGTTGAGGTCGAGGAGGGCACGGAACTCGTCGACCGGGATCTCCTCGACGGTTCCGCGAAGCATCCGGCCCGCGTTGTTGAAGACGATCGACACCCGGCCATAGCGCTCCTCGGCCGCCTCGAACAGGCGGGCCACGGCAGCCTCGTCCGTGACGTCCACGGGCACGAACGCGGCTTCGCTGCCGGTGGCCCGGATCTGGGCGACCGTCTCCTGCCCGCCGGCGCTCGAGACGTCGCCGACCACGATCGAGGCCCCCTCGGCGGCAAAGAGCTTCGCGGTTGCGCGCCCGATGCCCGAGCCGGCGCCGGTGATCACCGCGACCTGGTCTTTGAGCTGCATCCTCGCCTCCTTGCGCGGGTGGACCGGAGGCGATGAGAATACCAGTGCAGATCAAGTTCTAGCAAGGTAACGAGCAGTACGTTGACAGCTTCTTCCAAGGCAGCTATTCTAGACTGCAAGTAATATGTAACTAGCATGTTAGGCGCCGGCGCTATGCGCCAGACCTAGAGAGGAGGGATGCGGGTGAACGCCAGAAGTTGGAGCGTCTGGGCCGCCGCCGCGGTGGCGGCCGTGCTCGGCGCCGTCGGCTGTGGCGGCGGCCCGGCCTCGAGCCCGGCCTCGCCCTCGAAGATGACGACGGTGCGCCTCGTCCTCGCCTGGTACCCCACCCCGGAGTACGGTGGCCTCTACGCCGGGATCCAGCAGGGATACTTCAAGCAGGCGGGGATCGACCTCCAGGTCACGCCCGGAGGCCCACAGGTCTCGAGCACGCAGATCGTGGGTTCCGGCAAGGCGGACATCGGCTACATCAACAACGACGGGACCCTCCTCCTGGCTCGCCAGAACGGGATCCCGGTGAAGGAGTTCGCGACCACCTACCAGGTCTATCCCGAGGGGGTCGAGTACCACAAGAGTAATCCCATCAGCTCCTTCGAGGAGATGAACGGCCGCACCGTCTACGCGGTCACCGGTTCGGTCGACTACCAGTGGCTCCAGGACAAGTTCCATCTGCAGAACAAGGTCCTGCCTTACTCATACGCCAACTTCGCGCACGATCCCAGCTCGCTCCTGCTCGGGTACGTGACCGATGACGTCCCGACGCTGGCAGCTCAGAACGTCGAGATCGGCTACCTCAAACTGGCCGACGCCGGCCGCAATCCGTACGCTGACGCCCTCTATGGGCTCGAGTCGTACGTGAACAGCCATAGGGATGTCCTGAGGGCGTTCCTGGGTGCCCTCGGCAAGGGCTGGGCGTACTATCGCAATCACTACCACGACGTAGACGTCTACATGCACACGTTCAACAACGCCGACTCCGTCGACGTCATGGACGCGATCGCGAAGTTCCAGGACGACTACATCTACACCGGGGACGCGGCCACCAGGGGGATTGGGTCGATCGACGCCAAACGGGTCGAGGCGACCTACAACGACATGAAGACCATCGGCGCCATCAACGCCACCATCGACATCAAGTCGTTCGCCGACACCACCCTGGTGCCCAAGGTCCTCCCGCCGCCGCGGCAGGGGTAGCATGGCGTTGCTGGAGGTCGCGCAGAGCCAGTTCGGTCCTGATCCGGTTGTTGGAGATGGGCGAGGGGAGGTCCTCGTCCGCCTCCACCGTGTCGCTCACACCTTCGGCAACGGGACCCGGGCGCTCGACGACGTCTCGCTCGACATCAGGCGTGGGGAGTTCCTCTCCCTGGTCGGCCCCTCCGGATGTGGGAAGTCGACGATCATGCGGATGATCGCAGGGCTGACCCGGCCGAGCGAAGGCGAGATCCGGATGGTCGGCGCCGAGGGCGACCGTCAAGACGTCTCCATCGTCTTCCAGGACGCGACCCTGCTCCCGTGGCGGACGGTCCTGGCCAACGTCGCCCTTCCGCTCGAGCTCCGGCACGTGTCGCGGCGCGAGCGGGAGGCAGCGGCTCGGGCCGCGATCGAGCTGGTCGGCCTCAGACGCCAGATCAGGGTCCTGCCGCGCCAGCTTTCCGGGGGCATGCGTATGCGCGTCTCGATCGCCCGGGCCCTCGTCAGCCATCCGCCGTTGCTGCTGATGGACGAGCCCTTTGGCGCTCTCGACGAGATCACCCGGCAGCAGCTGCAGAACGAGCTGCTTCGGATCTGGTCGCAGGAGCGGTGCACGATCGTCTTCGTGACCCACAGCGTGATGGAGGCGGTGTTCCTCTCGACCCGGATCGCGGTCATGACGCCTTCGCCGGGTCGGATCGCAGACGTCTTCAACGTCCCGATCCCGTACCCGCGTTCGGACGACCTGCGGACGGCCCCCGAGTTCTCCTCCCAGGTTGCGGCGGTCTCGAGATCGCTGCACCGGAACATGGCGGGGGAGGCATCGTGCTGAGCGACTCGTCGACCGGAACCTTGGTGCAGACGCCCGAGGCGCGGAGGCGCCGGTTCCGCGGAGCGAGCTGGACCCGGGCCTGGTGGCCGTCGGTCTGGCCCCCAGCCTTGGCCTTCTTGGTCGCGGTCCTGGCCTGGCAGTTCCTCCCCGGTCCGATGGGGCTTCCTGTCTACATCCTGCCCACGCCGACCGCGATTTGGGCGACGGTGGTTCGCCACGGGCCCGAGTTCGTGAGCGCGATCGTGCTCACCAGCGTCACCTCCTTCGCCGGCTTCGCGATCAGCGCCGTGCTCGGCGTCTTCGGGGCTCTGGTGATGGCCGGCTGGAAACCGCTCGAACGGACCCTCTATCCGTATGCGATCATCCTGTCGACCGTCCCGATCATCTCGATCGCGCCGCTGGTCGTGATCTGGTTCGGCACCGGGACGCTCTCGATCTTGGTCATCACCTTCATCGTCGGGTTCTTCCCGATCGTCGCCAACACGCTCGTCGGGCTGCAGTCCGCCTCTTCGACCAGCGTCGATCTTTTCCGCGTCTACCACGCCTCGAAGCTGCAGATGATGCTCAAGCTCCGCTTCCCGACCTCACTGCCGTTCATCATGGCCGCGCTCAAGGTCACGGCCACCCTGGCCGTGATCGGGACCATCGTAGGCGAGTACGTTGCCGGCACCGGTGGCGGGAACGGTGGGCTCGGGTACATCGTCATCGTCGCCTCGAATCGTCTTGAGACCGCTTACGTCTTCGCGGCGGCGATCGCGGCCGCGCTGCTCGGGATCCTGTTCTTCGCCCTCGCCAGCCTGCTCTCGATGCGCGTGCTGGGCTCCTGGCACGAGTCGGCGATGAAGGCGGAGCAGTAGGTGGCATGGACCTCGGGTTGAAAGGGCGGCGAGCCTGGGTGCTCGGTGGCTCCTCGGGGCTGGGACGGGCGGCGGCGGCCAGCCTGGCTGGGGAGGGAGCGCTGGTCGCCGTCTCGGCGCGTGACCGGCAGCGGCTGCGGGTAGCCGCACACGAGGTCGGCGGGGTTGCGGTGCCACTCGACCTGGCCGAGGGTGCGGACGCCATCGAGGCTGCCGCCGAAGACGTGGTCGACGAGCTCGGCGGCCTCGACGTGGTCGTGTTCAACCACGGTCGCCCGGCCACGGGGGGCTTCGCCGAGATCGGTCGAGATCAGTTCCAGGCGGCGTGCCGCACGATGCTCGAGGGCGCCTTCGCGGTCACCAAGGCCGTGGCCGGTCACCTCGTACGCTCGGGGTCCGGGGTCATCGTCTACGTCACCTCGTCCTCGACCAAGGAGATCCTGCCTCACCTCTTCTTGTCCAACGTCCTCCGCCTCGGGGTGGTCGGGCTGATGAAGTCCGTCGCCCGCGAGCTGGGGCCCGCGGGGGTGCGCGCGCTCTGCGTCGCCGCCGGCCGCTTCGCCACGCCGCCGGTCCTCGAGCAAACCGGGGGGTCGCGGGCGGACAGGTCGTCACCGCTCGGCCGCCTGGGCGATCCCGCCGAGTTCGGCGACCTGGTGGCGTTCGTCGCCTCGCCACGCGCCGGCTACCTGACCGGGTGCTCGGTCGTGCTCGACGGTGGGCACCTGCGGGCGGTGGCGGCGTGAACGCGAACGCGGCCGCCCAGGGGCGGACGAAGGTGACGATCTCGCCCGAGCGGTGGGACCGCCTCTTCGCGCCCAGCTCTTGCCTGGCCATGATCACCACGGTCGACCGGGAGGGCAACGTCAACGCCGCCTCGTTCGGCACCTGCGTGCGCGTCTGCCACGATCCTGTGTTCCTGGCTTTCACCGTCGGCGCCGGGAAGGACACGTACGCCAACGTGCTCGCCTGGCCGGAGTTCACCGTGAACCTTCCTCCTTTCGAGCGCGAGCTGCTCGAGAAGTCGGTGGTGCTCGGCGTTGCCTTCCCGGTGCACGTCAACGAGCTGGACAAGGCGGGCCTGACCCCCATCCCCGCGCTCGAGGTCGCTCCCCCCCGGATCGCCGAGTGCAACCGCCACTTCGAGTGCCGCGTCACCTGGACGCGGGAGTGGCTCGACCGTCTGATGGTCGTGGGCGAGGTGGTCGCGGTCAGCGCCGATCCCGACTGCGTGGACGACGCCGGATACCTCGTGTGGGAGCAGGCGCGTCCTGTCCACTACTGCGGCTGGGCGTACGGTCACGTGTTCGTTGCCGCCTACGAGCGCATTGAGGTCGTCAATCCCTACCAGGGCGAGGAGGTCGGTTGGGGGGAGCGGCCGCGCCGGTGGCGGCGGGAGAGAGGGACGTGACCGTCCCCATGGCAGGGCGCGCCACCCGGCGTCGTGAGCCAGCCGGACGGGCCATCGACGTCTGCTACGAGCTGGGCTGGACGGACGGGCTCCCGGTCATCCCGCCCGAGGCGTCGGCGGTGGAGGGGATGCTCGCCGGCCGCGACCCCCTCGAGGTGGTGGGGGTGGTGCCCCCGCTGGGCGGGGTGGCCACGATGGAGAAGCTGGCTGCCAACGCAGTGATGGCGGGCTGCCTGCCTGAGCACTTCGCGATCGTCGTGGCCGCCGTCCGGGCCGTCTGCGCGCCCGAGTTCAACCTGGCCGGGCTGCAGGCGACCACCCACGTCGCGGCGCCGCTCGTCATCGTCAGCGGTCCGGTCGTCGAACGCGTCGGCCTCAATCCGGGCTACGGCACGTTCGGGCCAGGGAACCGCGGCAACGCGTCCATCGGCCGGGCGTTGGGGCTCGTCCTCTGGAACCTCGGCGGGGCGCGACCTGGCCTCACCGACATGTCGACCTTCGGCCAGCCCGGCAAGTACGTCTTCTGCATGGCAGAGCGTCAGGAGATCAACCCCTGGCCGCCACACCACGTCCGCCGGGGCTTCGCGCCCGGCGACAGCGTCGTCACCGTCATGGGGTGCGAGGCGCCCAAGAGCATCGTCGCCACCAACCTCGACGTCGCGATCCTGAAGACGGCGGCCGAGATGATGTCCACGCTCGGGTCGTCCAACGTTCACCTGATGGGCGAGATGCTGCTCGTGCTCGGGAACCAGCACGCCCGCACGCTGGCCGCGGCTGGCTGGACCCCGGAATCGATCCAGCGCCACCTCTTCGCCACCGCCCGTCGCCGGGTCGCCGAGTTCCGTGAGGTGAGGACCTACAGCGAGGAGGTTTGGCGCCAGAACTGGCCCGGATTCGTGACCATGGAGGACTCGTCGACCGTCCCCGTCGTCGAGCGGCCGGAGGACATCAGGATCGTGGTGGCGGGCGGTGACGCCGGTCGCTTCTCGCTCTGCGCCGGCGGCTGGGGGGCGGGCGGGAGGTCGGTCGCCGTCGCTGTCGAAGGAGAAGGGAGCGGCGGGCATGGAGGGCATGGAGATGGTTGAGCTGGTCAGCCCGGCGGCAGAGGTCCCCGATCGTACCGGTGAGCGGGTGCCGGGGTTGCCCACCCTCGAGGGACGTCGGGCCGCCCTCCTCAGCAACGGGAAATGGAACGCCGACGCCCTGCTGGCGGAGCTGGCGGCGTTGCTCCAGCGGCGCCACGGCGTCGCGGTGTCGTTCCGCTTCACCAAGAGGCGCTACAACCACGAGCTCGAGCCCGATACGCGCGAGGAGGTCCTTTCGGTGGCCGACTTCGCGTTGGTGGCGATCGGCGATTGAGGGTCGTGCACGTCGTGCAGTCTGCGCGACACGGTCGAGCTGGAGAGGCGGGGGATGCCGGCCGTGGCGATCGTGACCCAGCCGTTCCTCGGCATCGCCCGGACCCAGGCGCGCCTGCTGGGGCTGGAGCCGGCACGGGTGGTCGCCATCGAGCACCCGCTGGACGGGCTGGAGCCGGATGCCGTCGGGCAGCGAGCGGAGGCGGCGATCGAGGCGGTCGTCGCGCACCTGCTGGAGTGAGCGGTGCCTGAGCGTCGGCGGTACGGGATCGCGTACGACGCCCTCGACGCGCGTCAGGAGCTGGGTACGCAGTTCGAGGCGATGGTGCGCACCGTCCGCCAGGCAGAGGCGCTGGGCTTCGACTCGATCTGGCTGGGGGAGACGCACCGGCGGCGACCCGGGTACGGGCACCTTCCGGCGCCCCTCCTCGTCGGCGTGGCCCTCGCCGCGACGACGAGGAGGATCGCGATCGGGACCGGCGTCCTCCTGCTGCCCGCCTACACGCCGCTCCAGGTCGCCGAGCAGGCGGCCGTCCTCGACCAGCTCTCCTCGGGGCGCCTCATCCTCGGCGTCGCCTCCGGCCTCGAGGTCTACCGCGACTTCGGCTTCAGGAACTTTGGGTTCGGACCGACGGACGTCCGACCGATGCTGGACGAGGGCCTGGAGATCCTGTGTCGCCTCTGGTCGGGCGATGAGGTCACCTACCACGGGCGCTACTGGCACTACGAGGGCGCAGCCTGCGTTCCGTTGCCGGCCCAGCGTCCGCGGCCGCCGATCCTGGTCGGCGGGATCACTGAGCGCGCCCTGCAGCGGGCCCTCCAGGTGGAAGGCTGGATCGGGGGGACACCGTACCCGCTCCCGCTCATCGTCAACGTCGCCCACCGCCTCCGCGAGCTGGGCATGCCGAGCCATGGCAACACGTTGGCCCTCATCCGCCCGATCGTGGTCGCGGCCTCGTCGGCGCGAGCGCGGGAGTGCGCGGAGCGCTGGGTCGGGCCCCTCGTCGACTACTACCTCCAGCGAGGTGCCTACGTGCGTCCCGACTTCACCTTCGTCCGCGACCCGGACCACTTGGTCCGTGAGGAAGCGATGCGTGAGGTGCCGATCGTGGGCGATCCGGGCCAGTGCGCCGAGCAGATCGAGCGCTACGCCACGGAGGCTGGCATCAACCATTTCATCTTCCGAGTCCGGTTCCCCGGCTCGCCGCCAGAGGCCGTCGAGCAGTCGCTGCAGCTGATCGCAGAAGAGGTTCTGCCTCGCGTTCGGGAGCGCATCGCACCGTGATTGCTCGCATCGCAACTGAACTACTTCGTCATGGGGAGGGCTCCTGATGGGATTGCTGGCGAACGGAGCGGAAATGGGTGTCGGGCGCAACGTGCTCCCGACCAAGTCCGGAGGTATGGTCACCAAGTCGATCTACGGGAGCGAGAGCAGCCTGATGGTGGTTACCCGGGAGGCCGGCTACCACTCGCGCCCGCACCGCCACCGCTCCGAGCAGCTGAACTACATCGTCGACGGTGAGATCTGGGTCTTCGTGGAGGAGGAAGTCTTCCTGGCCCGGGCCGGTGACTTCTACCGGATCCCCTCCCAGGCGGTGCACTGGGGTTGGAACCGCAGCGATCGGCCGGTGACGACCTTTCAGTCCTACGCGCCCGCGCTCGACCCCTACACCCGTGGCAACTCGGTGCCGCTGCTCGTCGACGGGGAGACGGTGCGCTCCTACTGCCAGACCGAGTATCTGGCCTCGGAAGATCTCCCGCGCTACGAGGAGATCGAGGAGCGCTGGCTCCGGAGTCTCGAGGGACGGGGGTGAGGGGGGGTGGCCGACAGCGTTCAGCTGGCCGCCCAGCTCACGGTGCTGGCACGGGCCGAGCTGGAACTCTGCCAGGTGACGGCCGATGACTCCGTGATCGTGTTCACCGACGCCGCTGCCTCGGCCGAGCTGGCTGCGGCCTGCACCGCCGCCGCGCAGGCGCTGGGAGCCGAGGCGGCGCAGGTCGGCCTGCCCGCGGTCCAGGCGGTCGAGGCCGGCACCGGCAGGTTGGTTCGGCGCACGCACCTGCCTCCGCTGCTGCTCGACCTGGCCAAACGGGCGACCCTGGTCGTCGATGCGACCAGCCGCGGCATGCTCCACTCCACCCTGCAGCAGGAGGTGCTCGACGCCGGTACCCGGATGCTCCGTGTCCGCGAACCCGCCGAGGTGCTGGCGCGGCTGTTCCCGATGCCGGAGCTCCAGGCGACGGTGGGAGCCAGCGCTGAGCTGCTCACTGGCGGTGACCGGATCCGCCTCACCCACCCTTCGGGGACCGATCTCGTCGCCCACAAGGGTGGGCGCAAGGTCTTGATGCAGTACGGCTACACCGCGGAGCCCGGCCGCTGGGACCACTGGGGCACCGGACTGGTCGCGGTTCCGCCGCTGGAGGAGACGGCCAGCGGGACCCTGGTGATGCGGCCCGGAGACGTTATCTTTCTGGCGGCGACGGTGGGTCGCTACGTCCGGGACGAGATCCGGCTGACCGTGGTGGATGGCGTCATCACCGAGATCGAGGGGGGGAGCGATCGCTGGGTGCTGGAGCAGATGCTCGGCGATCCACAGGACCCGACCTCGCGCCGGATCTCGCACATCGGCTGGGGATGCGACCGGCGCGCCACCTGGGACGCGCTCGAGCGCTACCGCGGCCACGGCGGCGGCGCTGACCTCAGGAGCTTCGCCGGCGGCGTCGTCGTCGCCTTCGGCGCCAACTCCGACATGGGTGGCGCCAACGTCACGACGGCGCACGTCGACCTCGCCTTCCGGGACCTGACGGTGACCGTGGACGGGGTGGTTGCGATCGATGGTGGCCGGCTCACAACGGCGGTCCTCGGTGCGGGTTCGAGGACGTGATGGGATGACCATGAAGGAACGGCGGGAAGCGGAGCCGACGGGGGTCGAGCTCGAAGCGCGCAGCTACCGCTACCAGCAGATCGCCAACCGCATCCGCGCACGCGTCCTCTCCGGGGAGTTCGGTCCGGGGGTGCTGTTGCCCAGCGAGGCGACCCTGGCCCGCGCCTACGGGGTCAGCCGGCTGACCGTGCAGCGCGGGCTGGACATGCTCCGTCAGGAGGGGCTGATCGAGGCGCGGCGCGGCTTCGGCTGGTTCGTGCCCGGGCCGGTCCTCAAGCACTCGCTGCCGGAGCTGGGCACGATCGAGCAGCAGATCGCGAAGTCGGGTGCGCAACCCGTCCGGCGTGTGCTCGAGTTCGCCTTCGTGCCCGCGGATGAGCACGTCCGCAGGATCCTCGGCTGCGAGCACGTGCTCCGGACGGTCCGTCTCAACCTCGCCAACGACGAGCCGGTGGCCCGGGTCACGACCTGGTGCTGCGAGGAAGTGGGGGCGCGGTTCTCGAAGGCGGACGTCGAGAACCACTCGCTGTACGAGTTGCTCCCCTATCGAATCGGGCACGCGACTCAGGTCATCCGGGCGGTCGCCGCCACCCGGGAGGACGCCGCCCTGCTCAAGGTCCCTCCCGGTTCGCCGTGCCTCTCCAGCGAGCGGACGACGTACTCGGTGGAGGGCCAGGCGATCCTCCATGCGGTCGCCGTCTTCGCCGGGCACCTCACCGAGTACGTGGTCCAGCTCACGGGCGGCGGCGGGGCTCCCGAGGCCGAGCTTCGGCTAACGGCCACGACCCTGACGTTGGGCTGAGGCGATGACCGGGGCTGACCAGCAGACCGCCGCCCTCCTCGACCGGACCCGGGTCAGACTGGTCGGCGTGCGGCCCGCCTCCGAGGTCGTGCGCTTCCGCTCATCTCTCCACCTCCTGCATGCGGGGCCGCCGTTGCGCGTGGAGGAGGCACCCGGGCCGATGCGGGGCGCCATCGTCGGCGCGCTCGTCTTCGAGGGCGTCGCCGGTGGGCTCGAGGAGTCCACGCACATGGTCGAGCGGGGGGAGGTCGAGCTGACGCCCTGCCACGCCTGCGGCGGCGTGGGAGCCATGGCCGGGATCGTGACCCCGAGCATGCCGGTGGTCGTGGTCGAAACCGACGCCGGCGGCCGGGCCTTCAGCCCGCTCAACGAGGGGCTGGGGCGGGCGCTCAGGTTCGGATCCAACGATCCCGACGTGCTCGGACGGCTGGCCTGGATCCGTGACGTCGCCGCTCCTCTGCTCGACGCTGCCATCGCCGCCAGCGACCCGATCGATCTCACCGCGCTCCAGGCCGAGGGACTGCGGCGCGGGGACGAGTGCCATAACCGCAACCTCGCCAGCAGCGCCGGCCTCGTCCTACGGCTGGCGCCGGCCATCTGCCGAGCCGCGTCCGAGGGCGCGATCGCGGCGCAGGTGATCGAGTACGCCAGCCGCAACCCCCACTTCTTCCTTCCCTTCTCGATGGCTGCCGCGAAAGCAATCGGGGATGCGGCGGCCGGCGTCGCCGGGAGCGGGATCGTGACCGGCATCTGCGCCAACGGCTGGCGGGTCGGTGTCCGGGTCAGCGGCACCGGCGATCGATGGTTCGAGGCGGAGGCGCCGCTCGGCGTGCCCTGCCTGTTCGAGGGATACACGCTCGAGGACGCCCAGCCGATGATGGGGGACAGCTTCGCGACCGAGGTCGTCGGACTCGGCGCGTTCGCCCTTACCGCAGCACCTGCGATCACGAGGTTCATCGGCGGCGATGCGGCGTCGAGCGCCCGCCTGGTTGAGGAGATGAGGGCGATCACGGTGACCGAGAGCACCCGATTCCGGATCCCGTTTGAGAACTTCCGGGGGACGCCGCTTGGTATCGATGTGCGCCGGGTGGCGGCGACCGGGATCGCGCCGGTCGTGAACAACGGGATCGCCCACCGGGAACCGGGCCGGGGTCAGGTCGGAGCCGGCGTGACCCGGATGCCCCTGGCGCCCTTCGTCGAGGCCGCGGCCGCGATCGATCGGCGGAGGAGCGCAGGTGCATAGTGCGGGCGGCACGGTCGGAGCCCGCGCGCCGTTGCTCGAGGCGGACGCCATCGTCACCGGGCGCGCGCGCTTCACCACCGACCTCTACCGGCCCGGGATGCTCCACGCCCGGCTCCGCTACAGCGACCACCCGAGGGCGCGTGTTCTCGGGATTGACGCCCGCCGAGCTCGCGCCATGCCGGGGGTGGCGGCGGTGGTGACGGCGGCCGAGGCGCCGCCCGAGTTCAACCAGCGGATCGGCCTGAGCGTGCGCGACCGACGCCTGCTCGCGGACCGGATGGTCCGCTGTGTGAACGACGTACTGGCGGTGGTTGCGGCCGAAGACGAGGCGATCGCACAGGCGGCGGTGGATGCGATCGAGGTCGAGTACGAGGTGCTGCCCCCGGTCCTGACCTTCGCCGAGGCGATCGCCCCCGGAGCCCCGCTCGTGCACGAGGACAAACCCGGCTACGAGACCGCTGACTACATCCGGCCTTTCTTCTCCCCGACCGTCGACAACGTCGCCACCCGCCTCCGGCTGGAGGTTGGGGATGTCGAAGCGGCACGCCGCCACTCCGCCGCCGTCGTCGCTGGCACCTTCGTCACCCAACGGATGGAGCACTTCTCGCTGGAGCCCCACGCCGCCCTCGCCGAATGGGACGAGGTGGGGGGTCGGCTCACGGTCTGGTGCTCGACCGGGAAGCCGTTCCGCTTCCTGAACCAGCTGGCCCCGCTGGTGGGCCTACCCATGAGCCGGGTGCGGATCGTGACGCCGCACGTCGGTGGGGACTTCGGCGGCAAGGGCCAGCTCGCGGTCGAGCCCTACGTCGCGCTCCTCGCTCGGTTGACCAGGCGGCCGGTGAAGGGCGGGTACACACGGACGGAGGAGTTCATCGCCTCCTCTCATAAGACGGCCTTCGAGATTGAGCTCGAGCTCGGCTTCGCCGCTGATGGCCGGCTCCTCTTCCTGCGAGGCGACCTCCGAAGCGACACCGGCGCCTACGACAGCTACGCCTCGATGGTCCAGATCCATGGTGCCACCCACCTGACCGGTCCCTACCGGGTGCCCAACGTCCTGATCACAGGCACGGTCGTCTACACGAACAACGTCTCAAGCGGGTCCTTCCGCGGCTTCGGGTCGCCGCAGGTCTCGTTCGCGCGCGAATCGCTTCTGGACGAGGCGGCACGGCAGCTCGGCATCGACCCGATCGAGCTCCGCCTCCGCAACGCCTGGCGCCCGGGAGACGTCACGGCGACCGGGCAGGTGCTGGATCCGGAGCGGATCGGGGTCAGCATCGCCGATACCCTGGAAGCGGCGCGGGGAGTGGTCCAGGAGTTCTCGGCGTCGACGCCAGAGGTGGGCGGGCGTCGGCGAGGCATCGGGGTGGCGAGCGGACACCAGGGGATCGGAGGTGGGATCTGGGCGGGAGCCGACGTCGGGACGGTGATCGTCAAGGCCAACTTCGACGGCTCGATGGCGGTCAACGTCGGTGTCGGGGACGTCGGACAGGGGGCGAGCACGGCCCTGGCGCAGATCGTGGCCGGGGAGCTGCGGCTCCCCCTCGGTCAGCTGGTGGTCAACGCCGAGCGCGACACCGACCTGGCGCCCTACGACGGGGGTGCCTCGGCCAGCCGTCAGCTGTTCGTGACCGGGAGCGCCGCCCAGGCGGCGGGAGCACTCATGCGTGCACGACTTCTCGAGATCGCGGGGCAGGTGCTCGAGGTCGCCACCGAGGACCTCGTGCTCGAGGACGGCGCCGTCCACGTCCGCGGCTCCCCCGGCCGCCGCCTGAGCTTCGGTGAGATCGTCCGTCACGCGCTGCAGCGACTCGGTGAGCAGCCGATCACGGTCGGTCGTTTCGCAGGCCCCGTCGTCCGCCTGGATGCGAACCTGCGCGGCGCGCCCTTCCAGGCCTTCGACTACGTCACCACCGTGGCCGAGGTCGAGGTGGACGCGGAGACCGGAGTGGTCCGGGTCACGCGTCTGGCGACGATCCAGGACGTCGGTCGTGCCATCAACCCGATGATCGTCGAGGGGCAGATGGAGGGGGGCGCGGTCCAGGGGCTGGGGTTCGCGCTGTTGGAGGAGGTCGTCCTCGAGGGCGGGTACGTAGTCAATCCGCACGCCTTCGACTACCGCCTGCCGCGCTTTCCCGACGCTCCCTCCCTGAAGAACGTGATCCTCGAGCACCCCAACCCGCGTGGGCCGTACGGAGCCAAGGCAGCCGGGGAGGCGCCTCTGATCCCGGTCGCGGCGGCGATCGCGAACGCGATCAGGGATGCGACCGGCGTGCGCATGAACCGCCTCCCGATGTCGGGCGAGTCCCTGTTCGAACGCCTCTCGCGGGGCGGCTGAGGTCGGCCCCATGATCCGCGTCCTTCATCGTCCCGGCTCGCTCGAGGAGGCCCTGGAGCTGATCGGGTGCCGAGAGAACCGGCGTGTCTACGCCGGGGGCACCGAGCTGCTGCTCCTCGTGAAGCTCGGGCTGGCGCAGGTCCGGGAGCTGGTCGATCTCAAGCGGCTGGGGCTGGACGGGATCGCGCGCGACGGCACGGTGGTCATCGTCGGTGCCTGCGCGACCCATGCCGCGATCGCGAGGTCGCGACCTGTCCGGGCGTTCATCCCGGTGCTCGCCGCGACCGCCGGTGAGCTTGGGAACGTCCGCGTTCGTGCGACTGGGACCATCGGTGGCAACCTCTGCTTCGCCGATCCGAGCTCGGACGTCGGCTGCGTCCTACTCCTCGAGGATGCCGAGGTCGAGCTGCGTTCGCGGAGGGGGACACGACGGGTCGAGATCGGGCGGTTCTTCGTCCACGCCTTCTCCACCGTGCTGGCCGACGACGAGCTGCTGGTCGCGGTTCGAGTCCCTGTCCCCTCTCGGACCCGGCGACGGGTGACGAGGTATCGCCGGATCGCGCTCGGCGAGCGACCGACGGCGGGCGCCGGCGTGAGCCTGGAGCTGGACGCCGGCGGTCGCATCGTCCGTGCCCGGGTGGCGGTCGGGGCCGGGAATCCGCACCCGATCCGGATCGACGAGGCGGAGGCGCACCTCCAGGGTCAGGACCTGGCGACCGCGCGCGAGGGTGCTGAGGACGTGGGAAGGCTGGCGGCCACGGCCTGCGAGCCGATTGGCGACGTGCACGCCTCGCCTGGATACAAGCGACACCTGGTGGGGGTGATGGCGCGGCGGGCGCTGGAGGACGTCGTCGTCGAGCTGGAGGCCACGCGCGGATGAGCGACCGCACGGACCTCCGCCTGCGGGTGCGGGTCAACGGTGAGGAGGTGATGCGCGAGGTCAGCCCCGGCCGGCTGCTCCTCGACTTCCTGCGCGACGACCTCCGACTGACGGCCGCCAAGCGCGGCTGCGATGTGCAGGTCTGCGGTGCCTGCACCGTGCTCGTCGACGGGGCACCGGTCAGCTCCTGCTGCTACCTCGCCGCCGATGTGGACAGGCGCGAGGTGGTGACCTGTGAGGGCCTCGCCCATCCGGGACAGAAGTCGAAGCTCCAGGAGGCCTTCATCGCCGTTGGCGCCTTCCAGTGCGGCTACTGCACCCCGGGCATGCTGGTCACCGCCACCGCGCTCCTGGCCGAGCATCCGCGTCCGACCCGTGAGCAGGTGGCCGAGTACATGAAGGGCAACCTCTGCCGGTGCACGGGGTACGCCCGAATCGTCGATGCGATCCTGCTCGCCGGGGGCTCGTAGCGAGGACGATCCGGGCCGCCGGCGGACGACGCGCCACTGTGAAGTCGGTGCCCATGAGTGCCGCTGACTCACCCTCACCAGTTATCGGACGACGGCGCCAGTCCTGCCCGCTGGCGCCATGTCAGGTTCCTGCAGCACGGGCAGCACACCCCCACGAGCAACTTGTAGGCGCGTCGCCCTCCACGCACCTGCTCAATGAAGCTCCGCAGCGGCTGTCGGGCCTCGTTCCAGTCGGGGTGCAGGAAGACCAGCTGGAAGGCCGGCACCCGGTCCGGGACCGCCCCCGGCTCGCTCGGCCACACCACCGATCGGCTCTCGCGCAGCTCCGTCTCCAGCCGGGCTTTGACCGCCTCCAGCACC
>Ga0209810_1001795_pt1 | contig 29679 bp, 30 predicted proteins | sample Coa_R1_7_FD_187159 | JGI IMG/M metagenome (GOLD analysis project Ga0209810, IMG submission 187159) | Surface soil microbial communities from Centralia Pennsylvania, which are recovering from an underground coalmine fire - Coalmine... | ecosystem: Environmental > Terrestrial > Soil > Unclassified... | reverse complement strand
AGGACATCGGCCTCGGAGCGCCGTTCAATCGGCTGATCCCGCTCGTCGAGGTCGGCTTCTCGACCCCGATCGGCCGGGTTGGGGCGAACGAGACCGTCGGCACCGTGCAGCCCGGGCTGATCTGGAGCGGGCCGTATTTCCAGATCGGCGCCGAGGCGATCATCCCGGTCACGCACGCCACCGGCCATGGCTTCGGCGGCATCGTCCAGCTCCACTTCTATCTCGACGACATCTTCCCGAAGAGCATCGGCCGGCCCTTGCTGGAGTTCTGAACATGCGGTTGAAGGGAATGGCGCTCGCAGCCGGCCTGGCACTTGCTGCCGCTCCGGCGGCGTGGGGCCATGCGTTTCTCGATCATGCCAGCCCGGCGGTGGGCAGCACGGTTCCGGCGGCGCCGGCGACGGTGACGCTGTGGTTCACCCAGGCGCTGGAGCCGGCCTTCAGCAGCGTCGCCGTTACCGACAGAAGTGGTCAGCGGGTCGATCTCGGCAATGCCCGCGTGCCGCCGGGACAGCCGGACCAGCTGCAGGTCGGGCTGCGGCCGTTGCTGCCCGGTATCTACACGATAACCTGGCGCGTCGTTTCGGTCGATACCCATGCGACGCAGGGGAGCTTCACGTTCAGCGTCGGCGGACGGTAGAGGTCCGGAGCGCGTCGTGGAAATTCTGCTGGTCGGCTCCCGCGCGGTTCATTTCGCCGCGGTGATCGCGCTGACCGGCGCGGCGGCGTTCGAAGCGCTTATCGCCGTGCCGTCGTTGCGGCAGGCGGGCCTGGAAGGCGGCGCGGAGGCGCGGCGGGTGCGCCGCCGGCTGGTCGCGCTTGCCGGGATCGGCCTCGGCCTGGGGTTCGTGTCCGGCGTCGGCTGGCTGGCGGCGGTGACGGCACGGATGAGCGGCGAGCCGCTGTTGCCCGCCCTCATCGGCGGTAACGCTGCGACCGTGCTGACGCAGACCCAGTTCGGCCGGTCGTGCCTCGTCCGGCTTGGTCTGGCGCTCGTCGCCGCCGGGCTTTTCGCCACGCCGAGAGCCGGGCCGCCGCGATGGCTGGCGCTCGCCGCGGCACTGGCAATGTCGGGGGGCCTCGCCTGGACCGGGCACGGCGCCGCGACCCCCGGCGCCTCCGGCAATCTGCACTTGGCGGGGGATATTCTGCACCTGGCCGGCGCCGGGCTGTGGCTGGGCATGCTCGTGCCGCTGCACCTGTTTCTGGGGGCGGCGCGGGCGGCGGCGGAGCGGCCGTGGCTGACGGCGGCGAATGCGGCGACGGGTCGGTTCACGGTGGTGGCGACGGCGAACGTGGCGGCGCTGCTCGCCGGCGGCATCGTCAACACCTGGTTTCTTGCCGGTACCGTGCCGGCGCTGGTCGGCACGACATACGGGTGGCTGCTGCTAGCGAAGATCGGCCTGTTTTTCGCGATGCTGGTCGTCGCCGCCGTCAACCTTTTCCGCCTCGCGCCTCGTCTTTCCGCCCGCTTAGAGCGGCACTCTCCCGGACGGAGTCGCTCTCCGCACAGGTCGTCATGGCCGGGCTTGACCGGCTTTACCCGGCGATCTGCGGGAGTTCCCGAGATCGCCGGGTCAAGCCCGGCGATGACGAGAAAGAATGTTCGGGCCTGGCCAGCCTCCGGTCTAGGCCGTCGTCCTGGCGAAAGCGGGGGTGACGGGGACGCACCATCGCAACTCGACCCGCTGCGCACGATCGGCCAGCTCCGCCGCAACGTACTGATCGAGACGGCGCTCGGTTGCGGCGTTCTCGCCATCGTCGCGCTGCTCGGGACCCTGCCCCCGGGGCTGCACAGCGAGCCGGGCTGGCCATTCCCGTACAGAATCGAACCGGCCGTCCTCTCGGCAGGCGCGACGGCGCTGCTCGCGGCCCTCGCCGTCGCCGGGGCCGCGGCGGCGATCGCCACCGTCGTTGCCGCGGCGCGGGGGCGCTATCGCCGCGCCCTCGGTTGCGGCGTCGCGATTTTCGCCTGTGTCGCGCTTGCTTGCCTGCCGCTGCGGCCGGCGCTCGCGCCGGCCTATCCCACCAGCTTTTATGCCCCCGCCGAACCCTATGACGCCGCCTCCGTCAGCCGCGGCGCCGGGCTTTACGCAAAGAACTGCGCGATGTGCCACGGGGCCTCCGGTCATGGCGACGGCCCCGCCGCCGCGGGCCTGTCGCGCCGCCCGGCGAACCTCACTGACGCGCATCTGTTGGCGCACGCGCCCGGCGATCTGTTCTGGTGGGTGAGCCGCGGCAAGGGCAACGGCGCGATGCCGGGCTTCGCCGCGGCGCTGCCCCCGGTGCGGCGGTGGGATGTCATCAATTTCATCCGGGCGCGCGCCGCCGGGACGATGGCGCAGCACGTCACCCCTGCGGTCGGCGCGCAGAGCGGGCCACCGGTGCCGGATTTCGCCTTCACCGCCGGCGATGCGCAACAGACCTTGCGCCAGATCCTCGCGGACGGTCCGGTGCTGCTGGTGCTGTTCACGCCGCCGGCGCCGGCAGCGCAGCTCCAGGCCGCGGCGGACGCGCTGCACGTCGTCGCGGTCGACTTGGCCGGCACGCCGCCGCCCTTCGCGGCGCACGTCTCGCCCGACGTGGCGGCGACGTTGTCGCTGTTCCGCGCCGCCGCGGACGGCGGGGCAAGCGAATTGCTGCTCGACCGCAACGGCGCGGTTCGTGCCCGATGGACCGCAGCGGAGGGGCTGCCGAATGCCAGCACGCTGGCGGCGCAAGCGATGGCGGCCGCGGCCGTGCCCGCGACGGGGTCAAGCCACGCGGGACACGGCGAGTGAAGGCGAGGATCAGCGAGGGGTTGGATTGGCGCCGGAGGTGGCGGGCATTTTGCCGCCCATGACGCGGTAGATCGCGTAGGACACGAGCCAGCTCGCGGCGAAAACGGCGACGATGACGTAGCCGAACAGCCCGAAATTGTCCGACGCCGCATCGACGGCGCGCCAGAGCCAGAACCCGCCGTCGAGACTGAGCTTGTCGGAGAGGAGGCCCAGCGTCTCGATGCCGCCGATGACGATCGCCACGACGACCGACACCGCCGTGATCGTCAGGTTGTAATAGAGCTTGCGCAGCGGGTTGACGAAGGCCCAGCCATAGGCGCCGAGCATCAGGGCGCCATCGGTCGTGTCCACCAGCGACATTCCCGCCGTGAACAGCACTGGAAATACCAGCACCGACGACAGCGACAGGCCGTGCACCGCCTCCGATGCGGCAACGCCGAGCAGCGCGATTTCCGTGGCGGTGTCGAAGCCCAGTCCGAACAGGAAGCCGAGCGGATACATGTGCCAGCTGCGCGACACCAGCCGGAACACCCGGCGGAATACCCGCCCGAGCAGACCGCGCTGGGCCAGAAAGGCGTTCAGCTCGGCGTCGTCGGCGCTGCCGCCGCGGCGCACTCGCCGCAACAGCCGGTAGACGGCAGTCAGCACGACGACGTTGATCGCCGCTATCGCGAACAGGAACAGCGCCGACACCGACGTGCCGATGACGCCGCCGACTTCGAGCAGGCGCGGGAAGCTCTGCTGCAAGGTGCTGGCGGTCAGCGCGACCACGGTGGCGGCGACGATGACGACGGTGGAGTGGCCCAAGGCGAAGAAGAAGCCGACGCCGATCGGCCGCTTGCCCTCCTGCATCAGCTTTCGGGTGACGTTGTCGATGGCCGCGATGTGGTCGGCATCGACGGCATGGCGCAGGCCGAAGCCATAGGCGATCAGCGCCGTGCCGAGCAGCACGGCGTTGTCGCCGAACGCCATCAGCGCCCACTGCCAGGCAAGCACGTTGAACCCGAACAAGACGACGTAAAGCAGAGCCAGCTTCGGCCCCAGCCGAGCGCGGTGGTCGTCGAAGACGGCGGACAGCAGCGACGATCGGGCCGACGCCATGGGACGGACGCTAGCCGTGCCGCGAGAGGGACGCAACGCGGCGGCCCTGCGGCAACAATCGCCACTCCGCCAGCACGCCGAAAATGAAGCCGAGTCCAGCCCACAACACCGCCTGCATGCCCAAGGACGCGATCCGGAAGCGCCACAGCACGACGGCGGGAAAGCCGTCCGGTACCTCGTTGACTTCCGGCAGCGCCAGTTGCACCGTCGCCACGATGACGACGAACAGCGCCGCGGCCGCAAGCGCCGCATTCCAGCCGCCGAGGTGCACCAGCAACCGCCGCCACAGCAGCAAGGCCAGAACCATCGCACCCAGCGATACGGCAATCATTTCGAAGTATAGAACGGTGCGCGGCCCGATCGTTCCGGGCGCGCCGATCGCCGGCGGGTTCGCCGGGTACTTGAGCTGCGGCACCAGGGACAAGGCCAGGAACCCCGCGAGCGCGAGCAGCGCCGCGAGCGAGCGCGGGGTCAGCGCCGTAACGCGGCCATAGGCGCCGGCGAAGACAAGCGCCAACACGCCGCCAAGCGCGGCGCCGAAGGTAAGGGCGGCGGTGGCGAGGCCAAGCGTGCGCTGGACGCCGCGGCTGACGAGCTCGGGCTCCGCGGCTTCACCGGCGTGATGATGTTCGGCGGCGGTCTCGAAGCCGATCGCCGCATCGAGCGGCGGCTCGCCGAACAGCTCGGCAAAACCGAGCGCCAGCGCACCGGCCAACAGCCCGGCAAGCATGCCCCGCAGCAGCAGGGCGCCGACCAGCGACATGCCCCGCTAGTGGCAGGGGAAGCCCAGCAGGTGCCGGCCGTCGTGCACGAATTCGTGGATGAAATGCCCGGAGAAAAGCGAGGTTGCGCCCTGTTCGGCGCCGACGAAGTAGATCAGGAGAGCCGCGATCAGCCCGCCGAACAGCGCCCACGGCCACAGCTCGCGGAGCGGGATCGGAACGGCGGTGCCGGCTGGGGCGACGCCGGAGTGGATGTAGGCCATCTTTCCTCCTCCCGTTCTGCTTTAAAACAAGGCGCCGATCGTGCGGCCGAACCAGCCGGGCGCGGCGGCCATACCGGTGCCGGTGACAAGAGCGTAGGCGTCTTTATACCAGCGGCTGCCGGGATAGTTGTAGCCGAGCACGGCGGCGTTCTGCTTTGCCTCCCCGACGAGCCCGAGCGCCATGTCGCATTCGACGATGCGTTCCAGCGCCTCGGGCACATGCGTCGTCGTCTGGTAGTTGTCGACGACGCGCTTGAAGCGATTGATCGCCGCGAGATATTCGCCCTGCCGCTGATAATAGCGGCCGATTTCCATTTCCTTGCCGGCGAGATGGTCGCGGGTGAAGTCGAGCTTCAGCTTGGCGTCACGGGCGTATTTGCTGTCGGGGAAGCGGCGGACCACGTCGTCGAGGGCGCGCAGCGCCATCTCGGTGATCTTCTGGTCGCGGCCCACATCGGTGATCTGGATGTAATAACAGATCGCCTTCAGGTAATAGGCATAGGCGACGTCGCGGTAGCCGGGGTGGAGCTGGATGAAGCGTTCCGCGGCGAGAATGGCCTGATCGTAATTGCCGGCGGCGTAGAGCGCGTAGGCGCCCATCAGCTGCCCCTTCGTCGCCCACACCGAATAGGGATGCTGGCTCTCGACCTGGTCGAACGTCTTGGCGGCGGTGGCGTAGCGCTCGTCGACGATCTCGTCCATCGCCTTATTGTAAAGCTCGTCGACCGGCTTCTCGATGTAGACGTCCTTCTTGGCGCCCCCGCAAGCCGCCAACAGAACCAAGAGCGCGCCCGCGCCAACCCGCGCCAGCGTACGCCGCAACCGCATTTTCGCGTCCCCCTCCGGGCCGATGACGTTCGGTCGCGGGTTTATAGCATGGATCGTGGTGCGGGGAACCGCGGCGGGCGCTCCGTGCGGGCGAGGTTCAGGCGCGCGCGAGCTGCGGCTCGGTGAGCCACTCCGGCGCGACGAGCGGGTCGGTCCGCGCCACCGTCGTCTCGCTCCACGCCTCCGGATCAGCGAAAAGCCGGGCGAGGAGCCGGCGGTTCTGCGCGTGGCCGGAGCGGGCCCCGCGGAAATGGCCGATGATCGGGCCGCCGGCGAGATAGAGGTCGCCGAGCGCGTCGAGCAGCTTATGGCGCACGAATTCGTCGCTGTAGCGCAGGCCGTCGGCGTTCAGCACCCGGTCGCCGCTGACGACGACGGCGTTATCGAGCGAGCCGCCGCGCGCGAGGCCGGCCGCCCGCAGGCGCACGACGTCGTCGAGCAGCCCGAACGTGCGCGCCCGGCTGAGCTCCGACTTGAAGGTCGGGGCGTCCAGCGAGACGACCATGTCCTGCCGCCGGATCAGCGGGCTGTCGAAATCGATCTCGAAGCTCATCGAGAAGCCATGGTCCGGCAGCAACGCAGCCGAGATCCCCTCCTCCTCGATGGCGACGGGCTTCAGCACCCTGATCGCCCGCCGCGCCATGTCCTGCTCGACGACGCCGGCGCACTCGATCAGGAATACGAATGGCGCCGCGCTGCCGTCCATGATCGGCACTTCCGGCCCGTCGAGATCCACGATCGCATTGTCGATTTCCGTGCCGGCCAGCGCCGCCATCAGGTGTTCGATCGTGGCAACCTGAACGCCCTCGCCGTTGGACAGTACCGTGCACAAGGCGGCGTCGACGGTGTTGCTCCAGTCGGCCCTGATCTCCGCGTCGGCATCGGTGCGGCGAAACACGATGCCGGTTCCCGCCGCCGCCGGCCGGAGGGTCATCGAGACCTTCCGGCCGCTGTGTAGTCCAACCCCCCGGCACCCGATACTGGTCTTCAGCGTACGCTGCGCTGCCGTTTCCATATCCCCCCGCAAATGCTTCCGGCTTGGCCGCTTTCCCCCGCAGGTCAACCTAGCCGGGCTTCATTGCCGCCTCAAATCAATCATTATTGCAGAATATTGCACACCGCCGGACATTATTTATGGGTGATTTCAAGTAGTTACTCGTTCGTTCCCACACCCGATCGTCATGGCTGGGCGTGACCCGGCCATCTCCCGGCTCCCCAGATTCGCGGGTCAAGCCCGCGAATGACGTTTCGAACGGGAGCGGCGCGTACAGGATGGCCTAACGTCCTCGTTTCGAATTTCGTCGATCTCGGCGCTTCCCTTTCGTCGTCCCGGCGCAGGCCGGGATCCACCCGTCAGCCGCTCGGTCGTCGGATATGTGGATGCGGGCCTCCGCCGGCATGACGATGAGTAGCCGGACGGAGTCTCGCGAACTTCGCGATCAGGACATTAGTTGGCTTGGCGGCGGAGGAAGGCGGGGATGTCGAGCAGGTCGTCTTCCTTGCTCAGCCCCGGCCGGTCTTCCGGTTCCAGCGGGGCGAGACGCGGCTGCGCCGGGCGCGGCGGCTGCGGCACCTGACGTGGCGGCGGGGGCGGGGTCGCCGCCCGCGCCCGGCCGACCCCGGTCACCCGTTCGATCAGGCTGGGGACACGGCCGCGCGGCTTTGGCGCCGCCTCGCGCGGCGTCGGCGGTACGGCCGGCTGCGCCGCCGGGACGACGCGAGGGCCGCCGCTCTCAACCGGCTTCGGGGCGATGAAGGCGCCGCTGCGGATCGCTGCGCTCTCGGCCGCCTCGGCCGCTTGCGGCACCGGCTCGGGCTCGGGCTCGGCCCGAGGCGCGGGCGCCGGAGGCGGCGCCGCCGCATTCTGCGTCAGCATCGGCTGGGTATAGCCGGAGCCGGTTTCCGACAACGCCGCCGCCGGCGCGCTGGCGGTCAGGCTGGCGGGAGCGGGCCGCGCCTTCACCGGGGTCTCGATCTCGATGCCGGTGGCGACGACCGAGATGCGCATCTTGCCCGCGAGGTTCTCGTCGAAGGTCGAGCCGAAAATGATGTTGGCGTCGGGATCGACCTCCTCGCGGATGCGGTTGGCGGCCTCGTCGACCTCGAACAGGGTCATGTCGGGGCCGCCGGTGATGTTGATCAGGACCCCGCGGGCGCCCTTCATCGAGACGTCTTCGAGCAACGGGTTGGAGATTGCGGCCTCGGCCGCGTCGATCGAGCGGCGGTCGCCTTCGGCCTCGCCGGTGCCCATCATCGCCTTGCCCATCTCGCTCATGACGGTGCGGATGTCGGCGAAGTCGAGGTTGATGAGGCCCGGCATGATCATCAGGTCGGTGACGCCGCGCACGCCCGAGTGCAATACGTCGTCGGCCATCTTGAAGGCGTCGGCGAAGGTTGTGCGCTCGTTGGCGACGCGGAACAGGTTTTGATTCGGGATGATGATCAGCGTGTCGACGAACTTCTGCAGTTCCTCGATGCCGGCGTCGGCGATCTTCATGCGGTGGCTGCCCTCGAAATGAAAGGGCTTGGTCACGACGCCGACGGTCAGGATGCCGGATTCGCGCGCGACGCGGGCGATCACTGGGGCGGCGCCGGTGCCGGTGCCGCCGCCCATGCCGGCGGTGATGAATACCATGTTCGAGCCCTGCATCGACTCGAGGATGTCGTCGAGCGCCTCCTCGGCCGAGGCGCGGCCGACATCAGGGCGGGAGCCGGCGCCGAGGCCGCGGGTGACGCCGATGCCGAGCTGGATCTTGCGGGGCGCGGCGGCGAGCTGAAGCGCCTGAGCGTCGGTGTTGCAGACGATGAACTCGCACCCGATCAGGTTGGAGCGAATCATATTGTTGACGGCATTTCCTCCGGCGCCGCCGACCCCGATGACCGTAATGCGGGGCTTCAGCTCCTGCTCGTCCTTCGGAATGCTTAAATTGATCATAACTTCACCCTCCACACCCTGCGCGGCTGCGGCGGCGCCGGAACCCCCTCGGCACCCGTCGCTTCCCCCGCCGTCGCACGCTCAATACTAACCTTTTTGCCGCACTCGCGGTACACGAACCAAGGAAAATTCAAGTCTACGCTTAAAAATTCTCCCGCAACCACAGTCCGAGGCGACCGAACAGCCCGTTGGTCTCGGCCCGCGGCGCGCGCGGCATCTCGACCCGCTCCGACATCGCGAAATGCAATAATCCGACGGCGGTCGAAAAGGCCGGCCCGCCGGTCGCCTCCGCGAGACCTTCCACCCGCAGCGGCCGGCCGAGGCGCACCTGCTTGTCGAGGATCAGCCCCGCAAGTTCTTTAACGCCGTGCAGCTGGCAGGCGCCGCCGGTCAGTACGACGCGGCGGCCGGCGACCTTGTCGAAGCCGCTCGCCTCCAAGCGGTCGCGCACCAGCTCGAAGGTCTCCTCGATGCGCGGCGCGATGACGCCGATGAGCAGCGAGCGCGGCACATGCGTGACGTGCTCGTCCTCCTCGCCGATCTGCGGCACCGCCACGGTCTCGCGCTCGTCGAGGGTCGAGGCGATCGCGCTCCCGAACAGGTTTTTCATGCGCTCGGCATGGGCGACCGGGGTCGACAGGCCGCGGGCGATGTCGTTGGTGACGTGGCAGCCGCCGATCGGCACCGAATCGGCAAAGATCAGGTTGCCGTCGAAGAACACGCCGATCGTCGTCGTGCCGCCGCCCATGTCGATGACGGTGACGCCGAGGTCCACCTCGTCGGCGACGAGGCAGCACAGCCCGGCGGCGTAGGGGCTGACGACGAGGCCCTCCACCTCCAGGTGTGAGCGGCCGATCGCCGCGGTATGGTTGCGCACCGCGGCTGCGGCGGCGGTCACGAGGTGCATGTTGACGCTCAGCCGCTCGCCGAACATGCCGCGCGGGTCGCGGATGCCGCGGCTGCCGTCGATCGAGAAGCCGACCGGGATCGAATGCAGCACCTGCCGGTCGCCCGGCTCGCGCATCTGGTAACCCTGCTCCAGCACCCGCCGCATGTCGCCTTCGGCGATCTCGCGGCCGGCGACGGTGATCTCCGCCTTGACGATTCGCGAGGCGGAAAAGCCGCCCGAAAGGTTCGTCACGACCTGCTGGATCGTTTCGCCCGCCATCTCCTCGGCGGCGTGGACGGCGCCGAGGATCGAGCCTGCGGCGAGGTCGAGATCGACGATGGCGCCGTTGCGCACGCCTCGCGACAACTGGTGGCCGATGCCGATGATCCGCGGGTGGTCGCCCTCGACGCGGGCGATGAAGCAGCACACCTTGGTGGTGCCGATATCGACGGCGGCGACGAGGCTGCCGCGCGGCCGCATCGCGGCGCGGCGCGGCCGGGTCCGCGGCGGCGCCGCTTCGCGGCCCCCTTCGGGCGGCTGCGGCGATGGCGGCCTGGGTTCGTCGAGGACGCTCATGTGTTCTTTCCGCCCGCCCGCACCTTCTTCGGCGGTGCGGTGCCCTCCTTCGGCGGCTCGTGGCTGACGCGCAGCACGAGCCGGTCGGGCAGCCGCATGTCCACGGCCTGGATGTCCCGCTGCAAGAGGCCGGTGGTGCGGTTCAGGCGGGCCAGCTGCGCCCACGCCGCCGCCGGGTCCTGCTCGGGCAGCAGGACATCGACTATGTGGTCGATGCGCAGGGTCCAGCGCCGGCCGCCGACGCGGATCGCTGCCGTTACGCGCGGGGCGAGATCGGGTTCCTTGGCCAACATATCGATCAGCTCGACGGCCTGCGCCGGGGCGTCGTCGCCGACCAAGGTCAGCAATTTGGTGCCGGGATCGACATGCCCCAGCGGCATGATCCCGCCGTCGCGGTCGATGAGATCGAAGCGGCCGCGGTGCTGCCAGATCGCCAGCGGCTTGCGCTCGACAAGGTGCACCCAGAGCGTGTCGGGCAGGCGGCGCTCGACGATTGCCGAGCGAATCAGCGGCAGCCGTTCCAGCCGCTCCTTGGCGCGCGCCGGGTTGACGGCAAGGATCGGCGTACCCTTGTCGGCGCCGAGCGCGGCGAGGATCGTCTCGGGCGCGGTCACCTCCCGCCCGTCCACCTCGATGTCGGCGACGACGAAGCCGAGCGCGGCCGTGAGGGCGACGAGGCGGTCCTGCGCCGCGTCGAGAACCTGCTGGCCCCAGGAGACGCGGCTGAGGCCGCCGACCGCCGCGATCGCCAGCACCAACAGCGCTGCCGGAAGGGTGCGCCAGAGGCCGCGGCGCAGGCTGCGGACAAGGCGGCTGCGGCGAAGCTGGCGCTCGGTTACCGCGGGCACGAGGCATCCTCCACGATCCACGCCACGAGCTCATCGAAGCCGATGCCGGCGTGGCGCGCGATGTCCGGCACCAGCGATGTCGGGGTCATTCCCGGCTGGGTATTGATTTCGAGCAGGTAGAGCCGCCGGCCCGCGGGGGCGCCGTCGTCGTAGCGAAAGTCGGCGCGGCTGACGCCGCGGCAACCGAGGGCTTGGTGCGCGCGCAACGCAATGTCGAGCGCCGCATCGTAGTCGGCCCGCGGGATCGGCGCCGGGACGAGGTGATCGGAGCCGCCCGGCGCGTACTTGGCCGTGTAGTCGTAGAAGCTGCCGCGCGGCACGATCTCGCAGACGCCGAGCGCGCGCTCGCCCATCACCGCGACGGTCAGCTCGCGCCCCGCGACAAACCGCTCGACGAGGAGTTGCTCGCCGTAACGCCAGGCAAGCACCTCCTCGCGCCAGGAATTGTCGTTGATGCGGACGATGCGGACGCCGACGCTCGATCCCTGATCGGTCGGCTTCACCACGAACGGCGCCGGCATCGGGTCGGCCTTGACCAGTTCCTCGCGCGCCACGACGAGGCCTTCGACGACCGGCAGGCCGGCCCGCCGGAACAGCTCCTTCGCGGTCGGCTTGTGCATCGCCAGCGCCGAGGCGCGCACCCCCGAATGCGTGTAGGGAATGCCGAGCATTTCGAGCACGCCCTGGATCGTCCCGTCCTCGCCGCCGATCCCGTGCAGCGCGTTGAAGACGACGTCCGGCGCCGGATCGAGCGCGTGCAGCAGCGCCGGCAGGTCGGGCGCCACGTCGATCGCCTTGACGCGGTAGCCCCGATCGCGCAGCGCCTTGCCGCATTCGGCGCCGCTCGCCAGCGACACCTCGCGCTCCGGCGACCACCCCCCCATCAGCAGCGCGACGCGCTTTGTCATCCTGGGCTCCGCGTCGCCTGGCTGACGTATATTGCAGGATGACCAGTCGGGAACTGCTCCGCCTCCTTCGTTGAAAGGGCGCGACGATCGTGGCGGAACGAGGCAAAGGCGGTCATGTCATGGTAATGTTGGGCGGTCCCCGGAGCTTTCTGCCCACCGGCAGCGCCGACTTCCGCCCTGGTACGTTGCGGGCGATTCTGCGAGACCTCGATCTGACCCTGGACGAGCTCAGGCGGTAGGAGACGGTTGTGGCTGTCGAATTGGCCTATCCGGCAGTATTCGAGGCCGATCCGGACGGCGATTATGTCGTCACGTTTCCGGATTTTGGCGTCGGCGCAACTCAGGGGGACACCTACGAAGAGGCGATAGCGCACGCGGCCGACCTGCTCGAGACAATGGTCGCCAACTACATGGCCGAGGATTGGGATTTGCCGAACCCGTCCGCGGCAAACGGCCGGCCCCTGGTACGCCTCGCGCCGCTTGTCGCGGCGAAGGCGGAGCTTTTCCGGGCGATGCGGGCAGCCGGCCTCAGCAAAGGCGAATTGGCGGAGCGGCTGGGAATGCCGCAGCAGCAGTGCGCACGTCTGTTCAGCATCGACCATGCCCAGCGGCTCGACCGGATCGATGCGGCGCTCGCTGCGCTCGGCCGCCGGCTGGTGGTGACGACCGAAACGGCGTAGCCGAAGATCCCCTCCGCTCACGTCGCCACTCCGTCCGCCAGAGAAGCGACGCCGGGCAGGGGGCAGCCGACGCGGCGGATTTCCCATTCGAGGACGATGCCGAAGGCGGCGTGGACGCGGCGTCGCACCTCCTCGCCGAGGCCCTCGATGTCGGCAGCGGTCGCCGTGCCGGTGTTGATCAGGAAGTTGGTGTGCTTTTCCGAGACCATCGCGCCGCCGCGCACGAGGCCGCGGCAGCCGGCGGCGTCGATCAGCCGCCACGCCTGATCGCCCGGCGGGTTGGCGAAGGTCGAGCCGCCGGTGCGGGCCCGGATCGGCTGCGAGGCCTCGCGCGCATTGCGGATGTCCTCCATGCGGCGGGCAATCGCCTGAGGCTCGTCGGTGCTGCCGCGCAACCGCGCGCCGCAGAATATCCAATCTTCGCCGACGCCGCAGTGGCGGTAGCCGAGACCCATCTCGGCCGGGGAGAGCCGGTGCAGGCCGCCGTCGGGGGCGACGGCCTCGGCCTGCATCAGCACGTCCTTGATCTCGCGGCCGTAGGCGCCGGCGTTCATGCGCAGCCCGCCGCCGAGCGTGCCGGGGATGCCGGAGAGGAATTCGAGGCCGCCGACGCCGCCTTCGGCCGCCGCAAGTGCGATGTTGAGGTCCAGCGCGCCGGCCCCCGCCCGCACCTCCTCCCCGTCGATTTCGACATCGCTGAAGCCGCGGCCGAGGCGGATCGTGACGCCGGGAATGCCGCCGTCGCGCACCAGCAGGTTGGAGCCGACGCCGATGACGGTTCGCGGAACCTCGGGCGGCAGAGCCGCAAGAAATTCGGCAAGATCGTCGCGGTCCGCCGGCCGGAACAGCACCTCGGCCGGGCCGCCGACGCGAAACCAGGTCAGCGGGCCGATCGGCGCGTTCGCCGCGAGCCGGCCGCGCACGGGCGGCAGGCGGCGGAGCAGATCGCCGTCGGTGCGGCGCAGCGGCGCGCTCATGCGACGCTTCGCCCCAGCGGCGGCGGCGCCGTCAGCGCCGCGAGATCCTGCGGCAGGCTGTTGGCCCAGGCCGTGATCGAGCCGGCGCCGAGGCAGACCACCATGTCGCCGGGGCGCGCCAGGTCCCGCACCAGCGGCGCCAGCGCCGCCGGCCCCGCAAGCGCGCGCGCGTCGGGGTGGCCTTGCGCCCGCAGCCCGGCGACGAGCGCGTCCCGCCCGACCCCGTCGATCGGCGCCTCGCCCGCGGCGTAGATGTCGGCGACGAGTACCGTGTCGGCGTCGCCGAAGCAGCGGCAGAACCCGTCGAACAGATTGGCGACGCGGGTGTAGCGGTGCGGCTGCACGACCGCGATCACGCGGCCCGTTACGATGGCGCGCGCTGCCTTCAGCACGGCCGCGATCTCCACCGGGTGGTGGCCGTAATCGTCGATGATGGTGACGCCGTTCCACTCGCCTGTCTTGGTGAAGCGGCGCTTGACGCCCTTGAAGTTGGCGAGCGTGGCGCGCACGACCGCGTCGCCGAACGCCATCTCCTCGGCAAGCGCCACCGCCGCCAGCGCGTTCTGCACGTTGTGCATGCCGAACATCGGCAGGAACAGCTCGTCGATGCGGCGCTCGCCGTTGCCGACGCGCTCGGACACGACCACGGCGAAGCGCGCGCCGCTCGGGCCGAGCTGCACGTCTACCGCGCGAATATCGGCCGCCCCGTCCAAGCCATAGGTCAGGATCCGCCGGTCCGACAGCCGCGGGATCATGCCGCGCACCACCGTATGGTCGATGCACAGCGCCGCCAGCCCGTAGAACGGGATGTTGGAGACGAAGCTCTCGAAGGCCCGCTCCAGCGACGCGAAGTCACCGTAGAAGTCGAGATGCTCGGGATCGATGTTCGTGACGACGACGCTGGTGGCGGGCAGGCGGGTAAAGGTGCCGTCGCTCTCGTCGGCCTCGACCACCATCCAATCGCCGGCACCGAGCCGCGTGTTGGTGCCGTAGGCGTTGATGATGCCGCCGTTGATGACGGTAGGATCGAGCTGCGCCGTCTCGAACAATGCGCCGACCAGCGAGGTCGTGGTGGTCTTGCCGTGGGTCCCGGCGATTACGACAGACCATTTGAGCCGCATCAATTCCGCCAGCATCTCGGCGCGCCGCACGACCGGGATGCGGCGAATGCGGGCGGCCGCCACCTCGGGGTTGTCGGGCGGGATCGCCGACGACACGACGACGATCGCGGCGGCGTCGAGGTTCTCGGCGCGGTGGCCGATCGCGACGGGGATGCCGAGGGCGGCGAGCCGCTGCGTGTTTGCGCTCTGAGCGGCGTCGCTGCCCTGCACCCGGTAGCCGAGATTGTGCAATACCTCGGCGATGCCGCTCATGCCGATGCCGCCGATGCCGACGAAATGGATCGTGCCGATCGAGAGGGGCAAGGATCTCATGCGGCGCGCTCCTGCTGCGATGCGGCGCTCAGCGCAAGGCCGGCGAGCCGCGCGGCGGCGTCCCGCCGGGCGAACCGCGCCGCCATCCCGGCCGCCTTGCGCAGCGTCTCCGGGTTGGTCAGCACTGCTGCGAGCAGATCCGTGAGGATGCCGGGGTTGAACGCGGCCTGCGGGATGACCCAGCCGCCGCCGGCCTCGGCGAAGGCGCGGGCATTGGCGCTCTGGTGGTCGTCCATCGCGTAGGGGTAGGGGATCATGACCGCCGGGCGGCCCATCGCCGCCAGCTCCGCGATCGTCGAGGCGCCGGCGCGGCAGATGACGAGATGCGCCCGGCGCAGCCGCTCCGGCACGTCGGCAAAAAACGGCGCTGCTTCGGCGGCGATGTTGTTTATCCGGTGCTGCTCGACGACCCCCGCCAGGTCCTCGGGGCGCGCCTGCTGACTGACGCGCAGCGACATGCGGAGGCCCTCGGGCAGCGCCGCCAGCGCCGGCGGCACCACTTCGCTCAGGACGCGGGCGCCCTGGCTGCCGCCGATGACGAGCAATTCGACCGGCTCGCCGGCCGCGGGCGGGGCATATTCGGCGCCGGCGAGCGCCAGGATCGCCGGCCGCACCGGATTGCCGGTATGAACGGCGCGGGCGCGGTCGGCGGCCCGCATGCCGGCGGTGACGGGAAAGCCGGTGCCGATCCGGTTCATGCGCGGCGCCAGCAGCCGGTTGGCGCGGCCGACGACGGCGTTCTGCTCGTGGATCACCGTCGGCAGCCCGAGCTGCGCCGCCGCCAGCATCGTCGGCACCGAGGGATAGCCGCCGAAGCCGATGACCGCGAGCGGATCGAGCCGGCGCAGCAGCCGCCGCGCCTGCACCGCCCCGACCGCCAGTTCGGCGAGGCCGTAAGCCGCACGGACCGGGCCGCCTTCGAAGCGGCCGGCGCAGATCCGATGCAGCGCCACCTCCGGAACCTTCCCCGCGAGCGCCTCGGCGCGGCCGTCGGTTACGAGGTGCACCGCGCAGCCGCGCGCCAGCAGCTCGCGCGCCACCGCCTCCGCCGGGAAAAGATGCCCGCCGGTGCCGCCGGCGGCGAGGGCGATCGCGCCGCTCACGTCTCGGTCCCACCCAGCCGGCGCCGGGTCAGCGCCAGCAGCATTCCCATGCCGAACCCGAGCGCGAGCATCGAGGAGCCGCCATACGACAGAAACGGCAACGTCATGCCCTTGGTCGGGATCAGGTGCAGCGTCGAGGCCATGTTGATGAAGGCCTGCAGTGCGAACTGGATCAGCAGCCCGGAAGCGGCGAGGACCACGAACAGGTTGCCTTCCTGAAACAGCCGGGAGAAGCCGCGCATAACGATAAACGCGAACAGCGCGATCAAAAGAACGCAGGCGATGAGGCCGAATTCCTCGCCGGCGACGGCGAAGACGAAATCGGCGTGCGCGTCCGGCAGGACGTTCTTGATCGTGCCCTCGCCGGGGCCGCGGCCCCACAAGCCGCCATTGGCGAAGGCTTCGAGCGAGCGGTTCACCTGATAGCTGTCGCCGGCGGCGGGATCGAGGAAGCGGTTGACCCGGCTCGTGACGTGGGGGAGCCACATGTATGCGCCGGCGCCGCCGGCGACCATCCCGACGACGCCGAGCCCGAGCCAGTAGAGCCGCAGCCCGGCGATGAAGAACTGCGCGAACCAGACCATGCCGACGACCGCCGCCATGCCGACGTCCGGCTGCTTCAAGAGCATCGCGATGATCACCGCGAACAGCCCGATCGACAGCAGGTTGCCGTGAAAACCCGGCCGCAGCTTCTGTTCGGCGAACAGCCACGCCGCGATCACGGCAAAGGTCGGCTTGACGAATTCCGAGGGCTGCAAGGCAAAGCCAGGCAGATCGATCCAGCGGCGGGCGCCCTTGATCTCGACGCCGATCACGAGGGTCAGCGCCAGAGCCGCCAGCGCGATCGGGAACACGACAAAGGCGATGCGCCGCACCGTGCGCGGCGTCTGCAATGACACGAGGACCATCACGCCGAGAGCCACCGGCAGGGTCGCGAGATGGCGGCGCGCGAAATGCATCGCATCGTAGCCGATGCGCTCGGCCACCGCCGGGCTCGCCGCAAGGCTCAGCACCGCGCCGATCGCGGCAAGGGCGCCGAGCGCCGCAAGGCTCCAGCGGTCGACCGTCCACCACCAGCGGGCGATCGGGCTCTGGTCGATGCGGGCGAACCTCATGCCGCACCCGCCCCGGCCATATCCAGCACCATGCGACGGAAGGCGTCGCCGCGCTCTTCGAAGTTGGCGAACTGGTCGTAGGAGGCGCAGGCCGGTGACAGCAGAACCACGGCGTCTGGCGCGCGCTCCCGCCGCGCCCGGTCGGCGGCGGCGGCCACGGCCGTCGCGAGATCGCCGCAACGCGAGTAGGGCACGCGTCCGTCCAGCGTGGCGGCAAACTCCTCCGTCGCCCGACCGATCAGAAACGCGTGGCGCAGCCGTCCGAAATGGGGCGCGAGCGAAACGATCCCCCCGGCCTTCGGCAGCCCCCCGGCGATCCAGTAGATCGCCCGGTAGCACGCCAGCGCCTTCTCCGTCGCGTCGGCATTGGTCGCTTTAGAATCGTTGATATAGCGTACGCCATCGATCGTAGCCACAAGTTCTTGTCGGTGCGCCAGGCCCGGAAACGACTTGATCGCGGCCGCCGCCACGTCGGGTTCCACCCCGAGCCGCCGCGCCGCGGCATAGGCGGCGGCGACGTTCTGCCGGTTGTGCGCCCCCGGCAGGCGTTCGGCCTCCGCCAGGTTCAGCACCCGCAGCGGCTCGCTGCCGCTGTTATCGACCAGCCACTCATTCGCCACGCCGATCCCGCCGGGAACGGCCTGCTGCGCCGAGATCGGCACCACATGCGGCCCTCCGGCCGCCGCCAATTCGCGGCGGATGTCGCGGCAGATCGCGTCGTCGATCCCGACGATGGCGGTGCAGTTACCGTGCTGGCGCGCGAAGATTCGCTTCTTCGCGGCGATGTACCCCTCCATGCCGCCATGGCGGTCGAGATGGTCCGGGGTAATGTTGAGCAGCACCGCCGCGTCGCAAACCAGCGACTCGACCAGCTCGAGCTGGAACGAGCTGAATTCCAGCACGTAGGTGCCATCTCCGCCCAGCGGCGCCAGCGAGAGGGCAGCGGTGCCGAGGTTGCCGCCGACTTCAACGGTCTTTCCCGCCTCGCGCAGGATGTGCCCGGTCAGCGCCGTCGTCGTGGATTTGCCGTTGGTGCCGGTGATGCCGATGTAGCGCGCCGCCCGCTGCGTGCGGGCGAGCAATTCGATGTCGCCGATGATCTCGGCGCCGGCGGCGCGGGCCGCCGCGACGATCGGGTGCGGTGCCGGGAAGGTGTGCGGGATTCCCGGCGACAGCACCAGGATCGGGATCGTCCGCCAATCGACCCCTGCGAGATCATACAGCGGGATCTCCGGCCCCGCCGCCTGCCGCGCTTTCGGGTTGTCGTCCCAGGCCAGCACCTCGGCGCCGCCCGCCGTCAGCGCGCGCACCGCCGCGAGGCCGGAACGCGCCAGGCCGAAGACCCCAACCCGACGCCCGCCGAGAGCGGGAACGACGATCATCGGCCCTACCGCAGCTTCAAGGTGGCGAGGCCGGCGATTGCCAGGATCGACGCGATGATCCAGAAGCGGATCACGATGGTCGGTTCGGCCCAGCCCTTCTGCTCGAAATGATGGTGCAGCGGCGCCATGCGGAAGACGCGGCGGCCGGTCATCTTGAAGCTGGCCACCTGGACGATGACAGAGACCGCCTCCAGCACGAACAGCCCGCCGATGATCGCGAGCACGATCTCGTGCTTCGTGACGATGCTGATCGTGCCGAGCGCGGCCCCGATCGACAATGAGCCGGTATCGCCCATGAAGACCATCGCGGGCGGCGCGTTGAACCACAGAAAGCCCAGGCTCGACCCGACCATGGCGCCGCAGAACACCGCGAGCTCGCCGGCCCCCGGCACGTGATGGACCTGCAGGTAGGTGGCGAAGACGACGTTGCCAACGACGTAGGCGATGAAGGCGAAGCAGCCGGCCGCGATCATCGCCGGCACGATCGCGAGGCCGTCGAGCCCGTCGGTCAGGTTGACCGCGTTCGAGGCGCCGGTGATCACAACGACGCCGAACGGCAGGTAGAACCACCCGATCTCCTTCATGAACGTCTTGAAAAACGGGATCGCGATGGAATTGGCCAGCGGCTCGCGCGCCGCGGGATCGCGCATGACATAGGCGAGGGCGATGCAGGCGCCCGCGGCGAGGGCGATCTCGATCGCGAACCGGATGCGGCCGGGTACGCCGCGATGGGAGCGTCGGGTCAGCTTCTTGTAGTCGTCGACGAAGCCGATCAGGCCGAACCCGACCGTGACCAGCAGCACGATCCACACGTAGAGGTTCGTCAGATCGGCCCACAACAGGGTCGAGACGGTGAGCGCGATCAGGATCAGGAAGCCGCCCATCGTGGGCGTGCCCTTTTTCGTGATCAGATGGCTGGCGGGGCCGTCCTCGCGGATCGGCTGGCCGTCGCCCTGCTTTGCCTTGAGCCACGCGATCAGCCGCGGGCCCAGCACGAAGCTGATCAGCAGCGCCGTGACGACGGCGCCACCCGAGCGGAAGGTGATGTAGCGGAACAGGTTGAAGGCTTGAAACTGGTCCGCGAACGGGTAGAGGAGGGGGTACAGCATGCAATCATGTGTCGGGATGGCACGGGGCGGGCGCGGATGTATCGGTCCGAAAGGCCTCGGCGCGCAACCGCGCAACGATGCGGTCGATGCGCCCGGCATGTGAGCCCTTGACGGTGACGACGTCGCCGGGCCGCAGATAATCGAGCAGGGCCGGCACGGCCTCGTCCACGTCCGGCCAATGGCCGCCGCGCACGGCTTCGGGCAGGACCGTATGCAGCGCCGCCATTGCCGAGCCCACCAGGAAGGCGCGATCAACCTTCGCGGCGAAGAGCGGCGCTGCCAGGTCGCGGTGCAGCCCCTCGGCGGCGCCGCCGAGTTCGAGCATGTCGCCAAGCACCGCGATCCGGCGACCGCCGGGCGCCGGTTGGACCATCGCCAGCACCGACAGCGCGGCGCGAACCGAGGCCGGGCTGGCGTTGTAGCTCTCGTCGATTAGCGTGAGGCGGCCGCCGCGCCACGGCAGTTCCTGCCGATGGCCCCGGCCCGCGGGCGCTTCCAGCCCCGCGAGCGCCGCCGCCATGACCGATACGTCGGCTCCCGCGGCCGAGCCGGCGGCGACGACGGCCAGCGAATTCATGACCCAGTGCTCGCCGGGGGTCCCGATGCGATAGCGCAGTTCTTGCCCGTCGATCACCGCCGCGACGGTGCTGCCCGCGGCGTCGAGAGCGCAATCGACGAGGCGGACAGTCGCCTGCGGGTGGCGGCCGAAGCCGATCACCTGGCCGCCGGCGGCTTCGGCGGCGGCGGCGAGGCGCGGGAAATGCTCGTTGTCGCGGTTCAGCACCGCGGCGCCGCCCGGTTCGAGACCGAGAAAGATCTCGGCCTTGGCGTCGGCGATGGCTTCGACCGACGGGAAGAAGCCGAGATGGGCCGGCGCGATCGTCGTGATGACGGCCACGTGCGGCCGCACCAGCCGGGACAGCGGCGCGATCTCGCCGGGATGGTTCATGCCGAGCTCGAAGACGCCGAAGACTGCGTCCGGCGGCATGCGGGCCAGCGACAGCGGTACGCCCCAGTGATTGTTGAAGCTCGCGGCTGAGGCGCTGACCGTGCCGACCGCCGCGAGCGCCAGGCGCAACGCTTCCTTAGTGCCGGTCTTGCCGACGCTGCCGGTGACCGCGATGACGCGGGCGCGGCTGCGGGCACGGCCGGCGGTGCCGAGCGCGGTTAGCCCCGCGAGGGTATCGCGGACCCGCAGCAGCGGCGCCGATGCCGGCAGGCCGGGCACGTCCCGGTCCACCATCGCGGCGGCGGCCCCGGCCGCGAGCGCGCCGCCGACATAATCGTGTCCGTCGTGGTTCGGTCCGCGCAGCGCGACGAAGAGGTCGCCTTCCGCGACGCTGCGGCTGTCGATCGAGACGCCGCCGGCGACCCACTCGCCGCGCGTGCTGCCGCCGGTGGCGGCCGCGGCCTCCGCGGCCTTCCACAGAGCCGCGCGACGATCCGGCGGGTTTTTGGCAGCGCCGTGTGCCTCCTCGCCCGCCTCGCGTGCGGGGCGAGGGGCCGGCGCCGTCACGCCCACCGTTTCCGATCTTGTCATGACGCCGCCTTCGTCGGCCTATGCCCCTCGGCCAGTTCGCGGACGATTGCGGCGTCGTCGAACGGCAGCGTCTTGGTGCCGACGATCTGGCCGGTCTCGTGGCCCTTGCCGGCCACCACCAGAACGTCGCCGGCGGCGAGGTCGGACATCGCGGCGGCGATGGCGGCGCGCCGGTCACCAATCTCGATCGCGCCCGGCGCGCCGGCGAGGATGGCGCGGCGGATGTGCTTCGGCGACTCGTTGCGCGGGTTGTCGTCGGTGACATAGACCCGGTCGGCGAAGCGAGCCGCCGCCTCGCCCATCAGCGGGCGCTTGCCCGGGTCGCGGTCGCCCCCGGCGCCGAACACGACGCCGAGCCGACCCTTCACGTGCGGCCGCAGCGCCGCCAGCACCGTCGCCAGCGCGTCCGGCGTGTGCGCGTAATCAACATAGACGGCGGCGCCGCAATCGAGCTCGGCGACGAGCTGGACGCGGCCCGGCACGCCAGCAAGACGCGCCAGCGCGGCTATGGCCGGCGCCGCCGGCGACCCCGTCGCAATGACGAGACCGAGCGCCGCGAGCGCGTTCATCGCCTGGAAGCCGCCGGCGAGCGGCAGCACCAGCTCATGGCGCTGTCCGAGAATGTCGAGCGTCAGCTGCTGCCCCGCCTGTTGCGGCACGGCGGCAGCGAGGCGCAGCTCGGCATAGGGATCGCCGCCGTAGGCCAGGATGCGATGGCCGTGCTCGCGGCATAGCGCCGTCAGCCGCGGAAATTCGGGACTGTCGGCGTTCAGCACGGCCGTTCCCCCCGCCACCAGCAGCGCCGAAAACAGCCGCTCCTTGGCCGCGCGATAGGCGGCCATGTCGCCGTGGTAGTCGAGGTGGTCGCGGGTCAGGTTGGTAAACGCGGCGGCTGCGACCGAGAGGCCATCGAGGCGGAATTGCGCGAGGCCATGGCTCGACGCCTCGATTGCAACGTGTTCGATCCCGCTCTTTGCGAGGTCGGCGAGGTCGCGATGCAGCGCCACCGGGTCGGGCGTCGTCAGCGCGCCGGGGCGGCGGGCGGTGGCGGTCACGAGGCCGAGCGTGCCGAGGCTGGCGGCGCGGCGGCCGAGTTCCGTCCAGATCGATCGCGCGAAATGGACGACCGAGGTCTTGCCGTTGGTGCCGGTGACGGCCGCGATCGTGTGCGGCTGGCGGCCGTAAAAACGCGCCGCCAGGAGCGCGAGGCAGCGCTGCGGGTTGTCGCTGGCAAGGATCGCGATGCGGTGGCGCTCACTCTCTGCGAGATCGAGCTTCGCGGGATCGTCGGTCAGGATTGCCGCTGCCCCTCGCGCCGCCGCGTCGGCGGCAAAATGGCGGCCATCGGCGCGCGTGCCTTGCAGCGCCGCGAACAGAAAGCCGGGCCGCACCGCCCGCGAATCGGCGCTCAGTCCTGTTATGTCGGGGTCGTGAGAATCGTGCCGCGCGACCGCAAGCCCGGTGGAGGGAGTAGGCGCCGTGGAACCGAACAACTCAGTAAGATTCAATCTTCTTTCCTTGCAGGCTTTGAATCGTCAGGGCCTGCACCAGTTGGGGCGAATTTTCATCGACCGGCGGGACGCCGAGGATCGGAGCGATGCGCTGGATGATTCTGCTCGTCGCCGGCGCCACCGTCCAGCCGGCGGTAGCATAACCGTAAGTTTGCTTATTGCCGTGCGGCTCATCGACCATCATCAAAAGCGCGTATTTCGGGTCGTTCATCGGGAAGGCGCCGATGAAGGTCGAAAGCAGCTTCTTTTCGGCGTAGTGGCCGCCGAGCGCCTTTTCGGCGGTGCCGGTCTTGCCGCCGACGACGTAGCCCGGCGCCGCGGCCTTCGTCGCGGTGCCGTATTCGACGACGAGCCGCATGAGCTTGCGCATCTGTTCCGACGTCTTGGCCGAGATGACCCGCACCCCTGGCGGCGCCGTTCCCGGCGCCTGCTTCAACAGCGTCGGCCGGTGCAGGATGCCGCCGTTGACGACCGCGGCGACGCCGGTGATCGCCTGCAGCGGGCTGACCGAGATGCCGTGGCCGAACGCGATGGTCATGACGTTGACCTCGTGCCACACCGACGGAAAGTGCGGCGTCGACACCTTGTCGAGGTCGAGTGGCGCCGGCTTTAAGAGGCCGAAGCGGGCGAGGTAGTCGCGCTGCCGCGCCGCGCCGGCCTCCACCGCCATGCGCGCCGAGCCGATGTTCGACGAGTACATGAAGATCTCGGGCACGCTCAGCCAGCGGTGTTTGCCGTGGTAGTCCTCGATCGTGAAGCGGCCGATGTGGATCGGGTGGCTGGCGTCGTAGGTCTTGGTCATCGTCGCGACGCCGGAATCGAGCGCCATCGCGGTGTTGAAGATCTTGAAGACCGAGCCGATTTCGTAGTCGCCCACCGTGATTTTGTTAAAGATCGCCTTGTCGGCGTTGGCGAGCCGGTTCGCCGACTTGGCGAACTCGGCCTGCGAAAAAGGCTTGTTGGGATCGAAATCCGGCAGCGACACCAGCGCGATGATCTCGCCGGTGCGCACGTCCATGACGATGCCGGCGGCGCCCTTGGCGCTGAAGTCTGAGATGACGCGCTTGAGTTCGTCGTGCACGACGAACTGGACCCGCGCGTCGAGCGACAGCTGCACCGGGCGACTCTTGTCCTGGACTTTGTCGTCGATGCCGCGCTCGACGCCGGCCGAGCCGCGGTTATCGATGCCGCAATAGCCCACGACATGCGCTGCGAGGTCTCCGAACGGATAGAAGCGGCGCTCCTCGGGCTGGAAGTCGAGGCCGGGAATGCCGAGACGATTGACGTCGTACTGCTCGGCCGGCGTCAGGTGCCGCTTCACCCACACAAAACTCTTGGCCGGGTTGAGCCGGCTGTAGATCTCGGCGACGCTGAGTCCCGGCAGCGAGGCCGCGATGGCCTTGGCGGCGGCGGCGCGGTCGAGAATCTCCTTCGGGTCGGCATAGAGCGATGGGCTTTGCAGCGTCGTCGCCAGCAGCGCTCCGTTGCGGTCGACGATATCGGGGCGGCTCGGCGGCGGCGGCGCCACAAGGTGCATCCGATGGATCGCGCTCGCCTCGGCGGCGCCTCCGGGAAGCAGCACGACATCGGCGTCGCGCAGCGCCACGACGCCGAACAGCACGGTCAAAACGAAGGCGACGACGGCCAGCCGCGAACGGCAGGCATCGATCAGCTGCGTCGCCGGCCCCTCGGGGACGACCGGCGCGCACGGCGGCGGCTTGAAGTGGCGCGGCCGGCAAGGATTGTCGTCGTCGAGCCGCTGCGCGGCGAGCATCAGCGCTCTCCGGCGACTTGCGCGAACAGCTCGTCGAGCGAACGCGGCGCGGCCGCCTTCGCCGGCGCTCTCGCGACCGCCGGCTTGACCGCCACCGTCTCGGTCTCGGGCGGCCGTTCCGCCGCAGGGCGTGTCGCCGCCGTCTCGGCCGGCCGCTTGACTTCGCGCGCGACCGCGGCGGGTACCGTGGTGTCTACCGCCGCGACCGCCGGCGGCGGCGGTTCGATCGGCCGCATCGGGATGTCGGCGATCGTGCGCGACAGCTGCTGCGGCGAGATCGACGCCAGCGACAGGAAGCGCTGGTTCAGTTCTTCGAGCCGCCCGGGTTGGGTCAGGTAGGTCCATTCGGCTTCGAGGGTACGCATCTCCTGCTGCTCGACGACCGTCTGCTTGCGCACCCGCAGGAGGTCGTCTTCGAGGCCCTGGACCGAATAGGTGACGGCGAAGGTGGCAAAGCCCAGCACGCCGACGACCGCCGCCCAGAAGATTGTGCCGAGCCTGATCATCCCGCGCCTCTCCCCTCCGACAACCGCAAATGCCCATCCCCCGCCGGCGGCCACGGCGGCGCGCCCGTGCGTTCCGCCGCCCGCAGCCGCGCCGACCGCGCCCGCGGGTTCCGCGCGACCTCCGCCGCGCTCGGCGTCACCGGGCGCCGCGACAACAGCCGGAAGCTCGGCGGCCGCGCCGCGCCGCCAACCCCCGGCCGATGGCGCGACGCCTGCGGCGGCGGCAGGCTGCGGCGGCGCAGGAAGTCTTTCACCCGCGCGTCCTCCAGCGAATGAAACGACACCACCGCGAGCCTTCCGCCCGGCGTCAGCACCCGTTCGGCGGCGGCGAGGCCGCGATCGAGTTCGCCGAGCTCGTCGTTGACCGCGATGCGCAGGGCCTGGAACGTACGCGTTGCCGGGTCCAGTCCCGCTTGCGTCTTCGGCACCGCGGCGCGCACGACCTCGGCGAGCTCGCCGGTGCGGCGGATCGGCTGCACCCGCCGCGCCGCGGCGATGGCCCGCGCGACGCGGCGGGCATAGCGCTCTTCGCCAAGGTCGCGGATAAGCCGGGCCAGTTCGGCCTCGGGCAGCCGCGCCACCAGATCGGCGGCGCTGTCGCCGTCGCGGCCCATGCGCATGTCGAGCGGTCCGTCCTGGCGGAACGAGAAGCCGCGCTCCGGCACGTCGAGCTGCGGCGACGACACGCCGAGATCGAGGGCGACGCCGGCGACCGCGTCGGCGCCGAACGAGGCGAGCAGCCGGTCCATGTCGCCGAACCGGCCCTCGACCAGCGTCAGCCGGCCGCCGTAGCGCGCGGCCAAGGGCATGCCGCGCCGAATTGCATCGGGGTCGCGGTCGATGGCGAAGACCCGGCATTGCGCGGCTTCGAGCAGCGCTGCGCTGTAGCCGCCGCTGCCGAACGTGCCGTCGACGTAGGCGGCGCCGTCGCACGGCTGCAGCGCCGCCAGCACCGAATCGAGCAATACCGGAACATGCCGGCCAGCGGGCGGTTCGGCCCCGCCCGCCCCAGGGCGCGACCGATTCATTCCGGTCTCCGCCGGTTGCCGGCGGCCGGCAGGGTCGTGCGCTGCTGCAGCGCGCGCTCGCGGATCGCGGCGCGATGGTCGGCGAAGCGGTTGGGTTCCCAGATCTGGAACATCGCGCCGAGGCCGACAAAGGCCGCCTCTTCCCCGATGCGGGCGTGCTGCTTCAAGGCCTCCGGGAGAACGACCCGACCTTCGGGATCGATCGCCAAATGATACATGTCGGCGAACAGCATCGTTAGGTTCTCGTATTCCTCCGAGAACTGGTCGAGCTGCTCCAGCCGCTTGTTCATTTCAGTAATGCGATCGACGCCGCCGCCTTCGAGGGCGGTGAATTTCATCGACGGAAAGATGACGATCGCGTGCGGATCTTCCTGGCGCGCGAGAGAGGAGCGGAAGGTCGCCGGCACTGATACTCGCCCCTTGCGGTCGACCTTCTGAACATAAGTGGACAGAAACAGATCCACTTTGCTTCCCCCAACGCTCGCCCTTGGTCGTACGGCAAGGGGCGCCCGTCAGCGCCGCTTCTCTTCCCCCCGTCGGCGGCGCTCGACCTTGGGTAGAGATGGGATAACATGGGCAAACATGGGCGTCAATGGTCGAATCGAAATAATCTTGGCGAATCCAGATGTTCTTTTTAGTTCTGTTTCGACCACACAATATTGAGAGCTGTCGGCATTCGTTCATTGAATGTTCGCGACATCGCCGCCTCACTCGCCGGCGCCGTCCTCGATCGCGATAAAATTTTCCCGTATCGCACGGCGCACTCCCTCCTCGACCAGGGTGCGTGCGACATCGACGATGCTCGACCCGTGCGTCCCGCGCCGTGCCAGCGCGGCCAAGTAATCGTGCGTCCGCAGCGACAGCGTGATCTGGATGCGCCGCGTCGGGTTCTGTCCGAGAGCCATGCTCCGAGGATAGCACCGGATGCCGCAGCAGCGTAGCGGATTCGATGCGTTTCCGATGCACATTTGCAAGCGTTGAAGGGTCGTATGGGGCCAAGCAAAAGTCGCTTTCCGCGCACGTTGTCCTCATGGCCGGGCGTGACCCGGCCGTTTCCCGGCCATCTATGGGCCGAGATCGCGGGTTCATGCCCGGGGATGACGGGAAAGAAATGGGCTTAGCCATGGGGCCCGGTGACGCCGCGCGCGAAGAGTGCCAGACGGCGCGTAAGCCGGGTTCTGTACCGCCGTTGCCGGCGGCGATGGCCATTCCTCTGGGACGTTCGTCGCCGAACGCCTCGCGCGACCGACCCGAGCGGCGGCGCGGAGGTCCGCCCGGCATCGCGGCGCCCGCGATGCCTGCCGCTCCTACTTGGTCTTGCTCCCGGTGGGGTTTGCCGTGCCGCCGCCATTGCTGGCGGTGCGGTGCGCTCTTACCGCACCGTTTCACCCTTGCCGCCCACCCCCACCCTTCTCCCCCGCGAGCGCGGGAGGGTCGGGGAGAGGGTACCCGGCCGCAGCCGGTGGACTTGGCGGTGTGCTTTCTGTGGCACTTTCCCTAGGGTCGCCCCCGCCGGCCGTTAGCCGGCACCGCACCTCCGTGGAGCCCGGACTTTCCTCCCCCGACGCGCTGCACAGCGGCGCGACGAGAGCGGCCATCCGGCCGTCTGGCGGTCATCATGTGGGCGCGGCCGGGCGCGCTGTCAAAAGCGCAGATGACGGAGCGCCGTCAGCGCTTGACGCCGCAGGCCCCGTCGATGAGGCCGAGCGCCTTCGAGAAGCCGCTCAGCGCGTAGGTGTCGGTGGTGGTCCTGCCGCGCTGCGACGTGCCGATGACGACCGCGCGCTTGCCCTTCGCCAGCGCCTCCACGATCGTCTTGTCGAGTTCGGAGGTCGCCGCCCAGGCGCTGTCACCGCGCGTGAACAGGGTGTACTTGCTGCCGCCGATATCGACCGTCACGTCGCTGCCTTCCTTCAGCGGGTAACCCTCGTTGAAGGAGACGACGTTGAACGACTTCTCCTCCGGCCGATGCGTCACCATCGCCATCGGCTGGCGCCGCTTGGCGTCGGCCGGCGCCGTCTTCTCAGGCTGCGCGATCACATAGCAGACGCGCCCGCCCTTCTGCTTGTAGGTGTAGGCGCTCCACGAGTCGGCCGTGCCGAGCGCCTCCGACGGCGCGCCGGTCGCCGGGTGTGCCGCCGGCTTCGGCGGCTTCGCCTTCTTTTCCTCGGCCGCGCCCGCCGGCGACGCCAGCACCGCCGCCAGCGCCAGTATCAAGAGTGCCGATGCCGCTCTCATCGGGCGAGGTATAGCATAGCCGCGCCGCCCCTCCCCAGAGGCCGCGAAACCAGGCAGAATGCTGCCGATGAGCGAGATTTCGATTCGCCCCGCCCGCCCCGAGGATGCCGGCCAGATCGCGCGACTCGACGTCGAGACGTGGCGCACGACCTATCCCGGCATGCTCGCCGACGCCTATCTCGCGGGCCTCTCGGCGGGCCGGCGCGAGCCGGGCTGGGCGGCGGTCATTCGCCGCGAGCCGCGCGACATCCGGGTCGCGGCCGCCGAGGACGGAACGCTCCTCGGTTTCGGCAGCTGCGGCCCCTGCCGCGGCGAACCGGGCTTCACCGGCGAGGTCTTCACGCTCTACGTCGCCCCGGACTGGCAGAACCGGGGCATCGGCCGCGGCCTGTTGCTGGCGCTGTTCTCGCGCCTGGTGGCGGTCGGCCGCAACTCGGCGATCATCTGGGTGTTGCGCGACAACCCCGCGCGCTTTTTCTACCGACGCCTCGGCGGCCGCCAGGTCAGCCACAGGATGCTGCCGTTCGCGGGCAATCATGTCGCCGCCGAAGCCTACGGCTGGCGCGATCTGCCGAGCTTTCTCGCCGGTGCACGCGCCGAGGGCGAGCGCGGGATGTGATCGGGCGGAGCAAACGCCCCACGTCGTCATGGCCGGGTTTTGACCCGGCCATCTCCGAAAACGCCGCGTATCGCCGGGTCATGCCCGGCGATACGGGAACAACTGAAAATCCTTAGCGGATCTGCGTTCCGGGCGCGGCAGCGGCGCCTTGGGTGGGGCCGCGATAGCCCGACCCTTCCTGCCAGTGGCCGCTCTTCTTCAGCGCCTCGGCGACCTCGGGCGGCATGTATTTCTCGTCGTGCTTGGCGAGTACTGTCGAGGCGACGAAGACACCGTTCCCGGCGAGCTTGCCTTCGGCCACGACGCCCTGGCCCTCGCGGAACAGGTCGGGCAAGACGCCGCTGTAGGTGACGGCGATATCGGTCTTGCCGTCGGTGATGCGGAAGCTGACGCCGCGGCCATCGGCGGCATGTTCGACGCTGTGCTCCTCGACGAGGCCGCCGATGCGGACGCGGCGATCGACCAGGCTTCCCTGCTTCGCGAGCTCGCTCGGGCTGTAGAAGAACACGAGATTGTCGCTGAACGCCGACAGAACCAGCGCGGTGGCGCCGCCGAGCGCTGCCATGCCCACCATCAGGAGCCAGAGGCGCCGCCGCTTGCGCGTCATTCGCCGCCGCCCTGGCGCCGTCGCCACGGCTGCGCCTCGATCTCGCGCAATGCCGCGGCGCTGGCGCGGTAGCGGCGCCACGACACTGCTACGAGACCGCCGAGAACGGCGACGGCGATGGCGTAGGCCGGCCACACGAACACGGCGTAGCCGCCCATCGCGAAATACGCCGACAGCCCGCTCATCGGCTCAGCACGGCCGCGCCGG
>Ga0209810_1001794_pt1 | contig 29695 bp, 32 predicted proteins | sample Coa_R1_7_FD_187159 | JGI IMG/M metagenome (GOLD analysis project Ga0209810, IMG submission 187159) | Surface soil microbial communities from Centralia Pennsylvania, which are recovering from an underground coalmine fire - Coalmine... | ecosystem: Environmental > Terrestrial > Soil > Unclassified... | reverse complement strand
CGCCGCATCCCGTACGCGTTCCTCGTCGAGCGCCCGGCGCTCGCCGCGCTCCCCGCGGTGCCGCTGAAGCCGCTGCAGACCGGTACGACCGCCGGCGCGCCGAGCCGCGTGTCGGCGTACTGCTGCCCGTCCGAGCCGTTCGGGCCGCCGCCCGACTACACCGGGCCGCCGATGAACGAGGACGGTGCGGAGCACCTCTACTCGCTCGACGTCGACCGTGCCGTCGCGAACCTGGGCGTCGCCGTGGTCGGCGAGTCGGCAGGCTCGCTCGTCGATCCGTTCGTGCTCGGCTCGAAGGACGAGAACGACGTGCAGGGGTACGCGGGCACGCCGACGGACGTCAACCCGCTGACGGTCGACTACCAGACCGACATCGGTGCGGCCGGGGCGCAGTTCCCGCGGCAGCAGCGGTTCTACGTCGCCGTCGACTCGCGCGCCGATCCCTTCACCGGGCGGCCGCAGCCCGGCCGCTACGTGCTGCACGCGTGGGTGAACGACGTGACGCCGCCGGCGCTGCGCATGCTGACGACGCGCGTCTCAGCGGGCCGGCCCGTGCTCGTCGGACGCGCTCTCGATACCGGCGCCGGCGTCGATCCGCTCTCGCTCGTCTTCAACTACGACGGCATCCTCGTCGGCGCGTCGGCCTACGACGCGTCGAGTGGGCTCGTCCTCTTCGGCCTGCCGCCGGCAGCGCCCGCGCTTCGCCGCGGGACGACCAGAGCCGTCTTCTTCGGCTCCGACTTCCAGGAGTCGAAGAACATCGACACCGTGGGGAGCAACATCCTGCCGAACTCGACGTTCCTGCAGACGAAGCTCGCCGTCGTCGACGGCCCCGCGGTGAGCTGGCTGGAGCCGAGCTGCCTTCGCCCCGGTGTGCGGCTCGGCGTGGCCGCGTCGTCGACGAGCCGCGTCCGGAAGGTGGTCTTCCGGGACCGCGGGCGCACGCTCGCCGTGCTGTCGGGGAACGCGACGGGCCTGTACGCGACGACGTGGCGCGGTGGTCGTCCTACCGGCAGCCGGTCGTTGACGGCGACCGTCACCGATGTGTCGGGGCGTTCTGCCACCTCGGCCCGCCGCCTCGCCGCCTGCGGGTAACCGCCCGTGCCGGTCGCGGTGGTCACGGGCGCCTCCTCGGGAATCGGCGCGGCCCTCGTGAACGCGCTCCGCGGCCGCGGCTGGCTGACCGTCGGCCTCTCGCGGCGCCCGTCCGCGGCCGACGAGCACGAGCGCTGCGACGTGGCCGACCGTGAGGCGGTCGGCGCCGCCGCCGAGCGCGTCATCGCGCGCCACCCGCGCCTCGACCTGCTCGTCAACAACGCCGGCATCAGCCTCCGGACACGCGGCTTCCTCGACGTCGACCCGGACGCGCTCGAGCACGCGCTGCGGACGAACTTCCTCGGCAGCTACTGGACGACGCTCGGGTTCCTGCCCGCGCTCGGTCGAGGCTCGACCGTCGTCAACGTCGTCTCGGTCGCCGGACAGGTCGCGGGCGGTCCGTACTCGGCGACGAAGCATGCGCAGCTCGCGCTCTCCCGCTCTCTGACGGTCGAGCTCGCGCCTCGCGGGATCGCGGTGTTGACGGTGAACCCGGGCTTCGTCGAGACGCCGGGCTTCCCGCAGCGCTCGCGGCTCGGCCCGCTCGGTGCGCGCATGGTCGTCGATCCGCCGTTCGTCGCGACGCGCATCCTCGCCGCCGTCGAGCACGGCCGGCGCGAGATCGTCGTGCCGCGCTGGTACGCGCCCGTCGGCCTGCTGCAGGCGCTCGCTCCCGGCGGGCTGGCGCGGTTGCGCGCGCGGTTCGGGCGCTGAAACTGTTTCGCGACGAAGTCGCGAGACAGTTTCGGTTCAGCGCGTGAGCGCGTACCAGCCGACGACGCCCTCGTAGCCTTCCGGCGCCAACGCGCGGGCGCGCTCGCGCTCGAAGCCCTCGCAGCCGGCGAGGTCGAGGTAGCGCTCGACGTCGCGAGGCTCGTGGACGACGCGGTCGCGCCGCAGCACGAGGCCGTTCGCGTCGAACAGTGCGCGCAGGTCGCCGTCGGAGAGCACGCGCGTGGTCGACGCGTCGCGTGCGCGCTCGAAGCGGTTGAGCTCGAACGCCGCGAGCGGGTCGACCGGAGCGAGCTGGTCGGCGACGAGGATCGTGCCGCCAGGTCGCGTCACGCGCGCGAGCTCCGCGACCACCAGCTCCGGCCGCCGCGTGTGGTGCAGCGTCCGCACGCTCGCGGCGAGGTCGAACGAGAAGTCCTCGAACGGCAGCCGCTCGGCGTCTGCCACCACGACCTCGACGTTCGGCGGCGCGTCGGCGCGGGCACGCGCAGCCATCGCCTCGTCCGCGTCGACGGCGACGACCTCGCGCACGCGCGAGGCGAGCGCGAATGCGACCGCGCCGGTTCCCGCTCCGACGTCGAGGACCCGTTCGTCACCGGTCAGCACCAGCAGCTCCTCGAGCCGGCGCGCGAGCGACGCCGCGCGCTCGGCCTGCAGGGCCGCGAACCGCTCCGGCTTCGACGTCACCCGCTCACGACCCGCGTCGTGCGCGCCGGCGAGCTGCCGATCCCGCACGCGAGCTCGTACGTGATCGTGTCCGCGACGCGCGCGTGCTCCTCGAGCAGCAAGCCGTCGCCGACGATCGTCACCGGCGTCCCGGGCGCGACCTCCGACGCGAGCTCGACCGCAGCCGCGTCCATCGAGATCGTGCCGACGACGCGCCGCCGCTCACCGTCGACGAGCACCTCGGTGCCGGTCATGTCGCGCCTGAACCCGTCCGCGTAACCGATCGGCACGATCGCGATCCACGTGTCCCGCTCCGCGACGAAGCGCCGTCCGTAGCCCGTCGACTCCCCCGCCCGCAGCAGCTTGCACTGCGCCACCTCGCTGCGCCACGCGAGCACCGGCTGCAGGCCGTCCTCGGCAGGGTCGGCGCCGAAGGGCGAGAGGCCGTAGAGGGCGATCCCGCAGCGGGCCGCGTCGAGGCGCGCCTCGGGCAGCCGGAGCGCCGCGGCGCTGTTGGCGGCGTGCCGGGTGACGCCGTCGAGCTGCGCCGTGGCCTCCAGGAAGCGAGCCACCTGTGCGCGCGCGAACTCCGGGTCGTCGTCGGCGGTCGCGAGGTGCGTCATCACGCCGACGAGGTCGCGACCCGGCCCGGGGAGTTCGGCCACCCCCCAGCGGCCCATCCCCGTGTCCAGCTTCACGTGCACCGGGACGCCCTCGGGAATCGCGCCGCCGATTGCGACCAGCTCGAGCCTCGCGTCGCGCGCCTGCGCGACGTCCGTGTCCGCCGTCGGGCCGAGCACGATCAGCCGAGCGTCCGGCAGCGCCCCGCGCAGCAGCAGCGCCTCCGGCACCGTTGCCACGCACAGCGCCGTCGCGCCGGCGTCGAGCGCGGCGGTCCCGCACTCGACGGCGCCGTGCCCGTAGCCGTTCGCCTTCACCACCGCCCAGAGCTCGGCGCCCGCGAGGACGTCGAGCAGCCGCCGCGCGTTCGCGCGCAGCGCAGCCAGGTCGATGCGAACCTCGGAACGCACGGTTATTGCAGCGGCGCCCGCTGCCAGCCGTGCCCCGCGAGCGCGAGGCGCAGCGCGGGGAGCAGGTCGGAGGCGACCGCGCCGCGCTGCGGCTCGAGCAGCTCGGCGGCGACGCCGTGCGCGACGGCGCCGGCCGCGGCGGCCAGCTTCGGCTCCATCCCCTTCGCGAGGAACGCCGCGATCACGCCGGTGAGGACGTCGCCGGTGCCTGCGGTCGCGAGCGCGGGCGTGCCGTAGTCGCACACGAGGACGCCCTCGCGGGGTGTCGCGACGAGCGTGTCGGCACCCTTGAGCAGCACGGTCGAGCCGAAGCGCGACGCAGCCCGGCGGACGGCGTCGAGCCGGTGTGCGTCCAGCTCGCGCGGCTCGACGCCGAGCAGCCGGCCGAGCTCGCCGCTGTGCGGCGTGAGCACGGTCGGAGCTGCGCGCGCGAACGGCTCGAGCGCCAAGAGCGCGTCGGCGTCGAGCACCACCGGCAGGTCGAGCCGCTCGAGCAGCAGCCGCACCAGCTCGACCGTCCCGTCGCTGCGCCCGAGCCCCGGGCCGATCGCGACCGCGTCGGCGCGCTCGGCCGCGGCCAGGATCCCGTCCAGCGAGCGCGGCAGCAGCCGGCCCGACGAGTCCTCCGCGAGCGGCCGCTTCACCGCCTCGAGCAACCCGGTCTCGAGGACGGGCAGCGTCGACTCGGGCGCGGCGACCGCGACATAGCCCGCGTCGGCGCGAAACGCCGCGCGCGCCACCAGCATCGGTGCGCCGGTCAGGCCGCGCGAGCCGCCGACGACCAGCACGGAGCCGGCGCTGTACTTCGTCGAACCGGCGTGCTTGCGCGGCACGTCCCCCAGCGCGGCCGCGGGAACGAGCGCGTGCTCGTGCTCCTGCGGCCGCAGGCCGATCGGCGCGACGTGCACCGAGCCGGCGTGAAAGCGTCCCGGCGCGACCGCGAGCCCGACCTTCGCCGCGCCGAACGTCACGGTCTCCGTTGCACGCACCGCCGCGCCCGGGACCTCGCCGGTGGACGCGTCGACGCCGGAGGGGACGTCGACGGAGACGATCGGCCGCCTGCTCGCGTTCAGCAGCTCGATCATGCGGGCCGCGTCCTCGCGCGGCGCGTCGTGGAGACCGATGCCGAGCAGCGCGTCGACGACGACATCCGGAGTCCCGAGGTCGCCGACGCCCTCGACGATCCGCACGTCCCTGCCCGCCTCGCGCAGCGCTCGCGCGCAGACGCGCCCGTCGCCGCCGTTGTTGCCCGTGCCGCAGACGACGGTGACGCTTCCGGGATAGCGGCGCAGCACGGCGTCGGCCACCGCCGCGCCGGCGCGCTCCATCAGCTCGTCGAGCGAGCCGCGGTAGGCCTCCTCGGCCCGCCGCGTCTCGTCCGCGGTGAGGAGCGGCTCCAGCCTCATTCGCCCAAGACCACCGCGACCGCTGCGGCGAGCTCGCGCGAGTGGGTCATCGACAGCTCGATGCGGCCCGCCTGCACCCGCTCCGCCCACGCCGCCGTGCGGCCGCTCAGGTAGACGCCCGGCTTCGGGCGGCCGCGGATCTCGATCTCCTTCCACGTGAAGTACACGCCCGAGCCGAGGGCCTTGCCGACCGCCTCCTTCGCGGCGAACCGGCCTGCGTAGTGCTGCGGCGGGTTCGGCTTCGACTCGCAGTACGCCTGTTCGGCCTCGGTGAAGCAGCGGTCGCGGAACCGGCTGCCGTGCCGCTCGAGCGCATGGCGCACGCGCGCGATCTCGATCAGGTCGACGCCGACCTTCACCGGGCTCAGAGGCTCTGTTCCAGCCAGGCAGGCACCTGGGCGATCGAAGAGACGATCCCGTCCGGCTGCACGCGCGAGCGCTCGACCTCGTCCGGCCGGAACTTCCCGGTCCGCACGAGGATCGTCCGCATGCCGTGGTTGTGCGCGCCGACCACGTCGCCCTCGAGGTCGTCGCCGACCATCCAGGCGATCCCCGCCTCCGCGTCGAGCGCCGCGAGCGCCGCCTGGAAGTACGCCGCGCTCGGCTTGCCGAGCACGGTCGCCTCGACCTCGGCGGCGTACTCGAGCCCGGCGACGAACGCGCCCGCGTCGAGCCGGGGCCCGTCGGATGTCTGCCACCAGCGGTTCTTGTGCAGGCAGTACAGATCCGCACCGGCGCGCAGCTCGTGGAACGCCCGGTTCAGGTTGAGGTAGGAGAAGACGCGGCCCGTCTCCTCGCCCTCGTCGGCCCCGCCGATCAGCACGGCGTCGACGTTCATGCCGACGAGCTGCAGCGCGTCGAGATCCTCGAGGATGCCGGCCATCACGAGCGCGAGCACGCGCTTCCCGGCAAGCTGGCGCGCCGCGACGTCGCCCGTCGTCTGCAGCTCGTCGTCTTCGAGCTCGACTCCGATGCCGCGAAGCTGATCGGCAAGCTGCCGTCGCGAGCGGGTGGTGGAGTTCGTGACGAAGCGGAGCCGGTGACCGTCCGCGCGCAGCCGGCGCACCGCGGCCGCCGCGCCGGCGATCGGCTCTCCCGAGACGTGCAGGACGCCGTCCACGTCCAGGAGAATCGCGGCCATGGACGCCGAGTCTATTCGGTCGGAGATCGCGTTCCGGTTCTCGCGCTCGAGCGGTCCAGGCGGGCAGCACGTGCAGAAGACGTCCACTCGCGCGGAGGCGCTGTTCGACGTCGAGGCGTCGCGCGGTCTGACGGAGGCGGAGCGACGACGGGTGCTCGAACGGCTCGGCCCCGTCGTGCGCGCCGTCGCACAGGAGCAGCGCTCGCAGCTCCGCAACCGCGAGCTCGCCTCGGAGCGGATCCTCGAGCAGCTTCGCGAGGCGACCCGCGTGCGGCGCAAGCGGCGCCCGACCGCGCCGAGCGCCGCATCGGTCGAGCGACGCCTCGAGGCGAAACGACGGCGCGCCGAGACGAAGCGGCTACGCCGCGACCGCGACGGCTGAGGCGCCGCGTCGGCGGGCTACAGGTTGGGGCGGTGGTGCCCGCGCTCGACCGGCCGCGAGTCCCTGCCGTAGCGGGCGGCGAGGACGCAGACGGCGATCACGGCGACCACGAACACGATCAGGGTCATGCGCCAAGCGTGCCTGTGCAGGGACTATTAGCGCAAGTCGGGCTATCGTTCGTTTTGATCATGGAACGTGATGAAGAGCGGATACGCGCCTGGCACGGGGTCGAGGTCCGTCATCTCGCCGCGCTGCAGGCGGTCGCGGCGGAGCGGTCGTTCGGCCGCGCGGCACTGCGCCTCGGCTATACGCAGTCGGCCGTCAGCCAGCAGGTCGCGACGCTGGAGCGCCTCGTCGGCGAACGCCTGGTCGAGCGGCCGGGCGGCCCGCGGCCGGTGGCGCTCACCGAGGCGGGTCATCTGCTCCTGCGGCACGCCGACTCGATCGTCGCCCGCCTGCAGGCGGCGCAGGCCGACCTGCAGGCGCTGAGCGCGGGCGAGGCGGGTGCCGTTCGCGTCGGTGCGTTTCAGTCGGTCGGCGCCCGCGTGCTGCCGGAGATCATGCGCCGGTTCCGCGCACGGCTGCCCGCGGTCGAGGTGATGCTCGAGGAGCTCGACGACGAGGAGATGCCGCAGGCGATCGAGCGCGGCGACGTCGACGTGGGCTTCGTGCTCGAGCCGGTCGGCGACGCGCCGCTCGATGCGGTCGAGGTGCTCCGCGACGGCTACGTCCTCGTCGTCCAAGCGGGCTCGCCCCTCGCGCTCGGCGACCGCCCGCCGTCGCTCGCCGAGATCGCCGCGGAGCCGCTGGTCGGCTTCCGGCGCTCCCGGTCGATGGAGCCGGTCGACGCCGCGTTCCACGCCGCGGGCATCGAACCGCGGTTCACCTTTCGCTCGAACGACAACGGCACCGTGCAGGGCCTCGTCGCCGCGGGTCTCGCGCTCGGCATCCTCCCGCGCCTGACGATCGACGAAAGCGACCCGCGCATCGAGGTCGTGGAGCTGGGCGAGACAATCGCGCCGCGCCTGATCGCGATCGCACGGCACCGCGACCGGTACCTCGCACCCGCCGGGCGCGCGTTCGTCGAGACAGCGGTGGCGGTCGCTACTCGACGGTAACGGTCTTCGCGAGGTTGCGCGGCTGGTCGACGTTGAGGCCGCGCAGGCGCGCGATTCGATATGCGAGCAGCTGCAGCGGCAGCACGGCGAGCGCCGCCTGCAGGAAGGCGGGCGAGGTCGGCACGTAGATCACGTCGTCGGCGTGGTGCTGGATGTCTTCGTTGCCGTCGGTCGCGATCGCGATCACATGCGCGCCGCGCGCACGCGTCTCCTGGATGTTGGAGACGATCTTGTCGTACGTGTGGATGCGCGTGGCGATGACGACCACCGGCGTTCCCTCGTCGAGCAGCGCGATCGGGCCGTGCTTCATCTCGCCGGCCGAGTACGCCTCGGTAGGGATGTACGAGATCTCCTTCAGCTTCAGCGCTCCCTCGAGCGCGACCGGTAGACCGATGTGCCGGCCGAGGTAGAGGAAGAAGGGCTCGCGGTGGAAGCGCTGCGCGATCTCCTCGATCGGGTGGTCGCCCTCGAGGAAGCGGCGCATCTTCTCGGGCAGGTCGTAGAGCTCGTCGAGGATGAACTCCATCTCCGGTGCCGGCAAGGTCTTGCGGCATTGCGCCAGCTTCAACCCGACGAGGAAGAGCAGCGCGACCTGCGCGGTGAACGTCTTCGACGCCGCGACGCCGACCTCGAGCCCGGTGCGGGTGTAGAGCACGGAGTCGACCTCGCGTGTGATCTGCGAGCCCATCGAGTTCGTGATCGCGACGGTGCGCGCGCCCTTCTGGCGCGCCAGCTTCATCGCCTGGATCGTGTCGCGGGACTCGCCCGACTGGGAGATCCCGATCACGAGCGTTCCCGGGTCGACCACAGGGTTGCGGTAGATCCACTCGCTCGCCACGTCGGGCTCGACGGGCACGCGCGCCCACTCCTCGATCGCGTAGCGACCGACGACACCGGCGTGATACGAGGTGCCGCAGGCGACGATCACGATGCGACGCAGGTCGCGCAGCTCGTCCTCCGTCATCCCCAGCCCTTCGAGCACGAGATGCCCGTGGCGCACGCGGTCGCCGATCGTCTCGGCGACGCCTTCCGGCTGCTCGTAGATCTCCTTCAGCATGAAGGTCTCGTAACCGGAGCGCTCGGCGGCAGCGTCGTCCCAGTCGACCTCTTCCACCTCGAGCTCCACCGGCTCGCCGGTCGCAGCGGCCACGATGCGCACGTCGTCCGGGGTGATCGAGACGACGTCGCCGTCGCCGGGATACTGCACGCGTCGCGTCTCGGCGAGGAACGCGGCGAGGTTCGACGCGAGGAAGTTCTCGCCCACGCCGAGCCCGACGACCATCGGCGTCTGATGGCGCACGCCGACGAGCTCGTCCGGATGGTCGCGGTGCGTGACCACGAACGTGAAGTGCCCCTCGAGCTGGGCGTAGACGGTGCGCACCGCGGCGACGAGGTCACCTTGGTACGCCTCTTCGAGCAGATGCGCGACGACCTCGGCGTCGGTCTCCGACGAGAACGAATGTCCGCGCGCCGCGAGCTCGTCGCGAAGCTCGCGGTAGTTCTCGACGATCCCGTTCAGCACGATCGCGAGGGCGCGCTCGTCGCAGGCGGTGAGCGGGTGGGCGTTCTCCTCGGTCACGGCGCCGTGCGTCGCCCAGCGCGTGTGGCCCACGCCCGTCGTCGCGGAGGATCCGTTCGGGCCTGCAGCGGTTCGCAGGTTCTGCAGGTTGCCGACCGCGCGTACGCAGTCGAGGCCGTCGGCCTCGAGCAGCGCGATGCCGGCAGAGTCGTAGCCGCGGTACTCGAGCCGCGCGAGGCCCGCAAGGAGCAGCGGCTTCGACACGCGTCCCCCGACGTATCCGATGATCCCGCACATCCTGCGACCTCCCTCGGAAACGCAAAAGCCCGGCTGAAGGGCCCGTCCCTCCTTCGGGGCGGTCAGCCGAGCTCTCGTCGAACGAGCGCCGCGATGCTAGCACAGGCTTCCGCGGCAACCTTGGGGTCCTCCGCCTCCGCGAGGACGCGGATCAGCGGTTCGGTGCCCGACGGGCGCACGAGCACGCGCCCCTGCCCGTCCCACTCCGCGTTCAGCCGCTCGACCTCGCTGCGAACCGCGTCGCTCAGCTCCTTGCTCGCGACCGGCACGTTCTCCTTGGCCTGCGGCCAGCGCGGCATCACAGCCGCGACCTCGCTGAGCTTGCGACCGGCGAGCGCGCCGCAGAGGAGAAGACCGGCGGCGAGCCCGTCGCCGGTGACGTGGTCGCGCAGGAAGATGATGTGGCCCGACTGCTCGCCGCCGAGGACCCCGCCTTCTCGCTGCAACGCCTCGAGCACGTAGCGATCGCCGACATCGGTCGTGTGGACGCGGATTCCGTGCTCGCGCATGAGCGCGTGGAAGCCGAGATTCGTCATCACCGTCACGGCGACCTGGTCGACACCCTGGTCGAGCGCGAGGATCGCGACGATCTGGTCGCCGTCGACCACTTCGCCGCGCTCGTCGACCGCGAGCATGCGGTCACCGTCACCGTCGAACGCGATGCCGGCGTCGAAGCCGCCTTCGCGCACGGTTCGCTGGAGCAAGGCGAGATCGGTCGCGCCGCAGCCGACGTTGATGTTGTTGCCGTCGGGCCGGTCGCCGATCGCCGTCACCGTGGCGCCGCACTGCGCGAACGCCTGCGGCGCCAGCCCCGAGTACGCGCCGTTCGCGCAGTCCACCGCGATCCGCAGCCCGCTCAGGTCTCGGCCGAAGCGCTCGAGGACGTGCTCGAGATAGGAGTCGGTCGCGATCTCGACGTGCTCGATGCGGCCCTGGTCGACCGCGGGTGCCGCCGCGAGGAGCTCCTCGATCTGCTCCTCGTGCTCGTCCGACAGCTTGTGCCCGTGCGAGTCGAAGAACTTGACGCCGTTGTACTCGGGCGGGTTGTGCGACGCCGAGATGACGACGCCGAGATCGAGCGCGAGCAGCGCGACGGCCGGCGTCGGCAGCACGCCGCCGAGCAGGCAGTCGCCGCCGGCGGAGACGACGCCGCGCGCGAACGCCTCCTCGAGCTCGACGCCCGACGCACGCGTGTCGCGGCCGACGAACACCTTGCTCGCGCCCGTCCAGAGTGCCGCCGCGCGCCCCAGCCGCTCGACGAGCTCCGACGTGAGCAGGTCGCCGACGATCCCGCGGACACCGTCGGTGCCGAAGTACCTCCGCGCCATGCGGAGGGTTCTACCGCTTGCTGAACTGCGGCGCCTTGCGTGCCTTGTGCAGGCCGGCCTTCTTGCGCTCGACCTCGCGCGCGTCGCGCGTGAGGAAGCCCGCCCGCTTGAGCGGCACCCGGAGCTCGGGATTCACCTCGACGAGCGCTCGGGCGATGCCGTGCCTGATCGCGCCCGCCTGACCGGACGGGCCGCCGCCGTGGACGCGCACGCGCAGGTCGTACTGGCCCTCGAGCTCGGTCGTCTTCAGCGGCGCCAGCGCGACGACGCGGTGCACGAGACGTGGAAAGTACTGCTCGATCGTCCGGCCGTTGATCCAGGTCGCGCCGTCGCCGGGCCGCAGGATCACGCGCGCGACGGACGTCTTGCGCTTGCCGGTGCCGAGGTACTGCGCGGGCGTCGACACGCGTTACGCCGCCTTCCCGCCGTCGAACGGCTTCGGCGACTGCGCCGCGTGCGGATGCTCGGGGCCGGCGTAGATCTTCAGCTTCGTCAGCTGCGCGCGTCCGAGCCGGTTGCGCGGCAGCATCCCCTTCACGGCCTTGCGCAGGACCTCCGCCGGCTGCCGGTCGAGCTGCTCGCGCAGCGACCGCGAGCGCAGCCCGCCCGGGTAACCCGAGTGGCGGTAGTAGCGCTTCTCGTCGAGCTTCTTGCCGGTCACGCGCACCTTCTCGGCGTTGACGACGACGACGAAGTCGCCGGTGTCGACGTGCGGCGTGTACTGCGGCTTGCCCTTGCCGCGCAGGCGGTCGGCGACCTGCGTCGCCAGCCGTCCGAGCGTCTGCCCGTCGGCGTCGACGAGGTACCAGTCGCGCTCGATCTCGCCCGGTTTCGCGGAATAGGTCTTCATGCGGAGAAAGGGCGGACGAGCGGTCCGCCGGCGGCGAACTGTAGCAGCCCCCGGCGAAAATCCGCGGCGCCGCCCCGGCTCGGATGGGGGATGTACGGCGCTCCCAGCGCAGCCTCGGCGATCCTGCCGACCGCGACGACACGCCTTTCCCGCGCCAGCTCGCGCGCGAAGACCACGCCGTCTGCGACCTCGCGCGCGGTCGGGCGCCGGTTCGAGGTCGCCGTGCCCGGATGCGTCGGCACGACGTTCCACAGCAGCACCTGCTCGGCGAGGCCGAGCTCGAGGAGCACGCGTCGGACGACCGTCGCAGTTGCCTCCGCCGGGCCCGTGCCCGTCACCTGCCGCTCGGAGGTGAACGGGATCCCGGAGATGCGCGCGCCGCGATAGCCGGGCGCCTCGCCGACGAGGAGCAGCGGCGCCTCGGCGCGCGCGTCGAGGTACGCCGCCAGCCGCTCACGCCGGAGCGCGGCGCCGGGCCCGACCCGATAGAAGTTGCACGTGGAGCCGATGCGGACGGCGACGAGCCTGTCGATGAACGAGCGCATCCAGATCCGGACTCTGACGGACGGCGGCCAGCAGCCGCTCGACGTCGCCCAGCTCGTCGCGGAGTTCGTCGACGGCGCGGCGCGCTCTCTCGACCTCGCGCACTACGACTTCCACCTCGGGCCCGACACCGCGGTGGTCGTCGGCGACGCGATTCGCCGCGCCGCGGCGCGCGGCGTCCAGATCCGGTTCGCGTACAACGTCGACCACGCGAACCCGATTCCGGTGCCGCCTCCGCCGGAGCCGGACGTCGCGCTGATCGCGACGCTGCCCGTCGAGGGAAAGGCGATCGCGGGCATCCCCGACCTGATGCACCACAAGTACGTGGTGCGTGACGGCGACACCGTCTGGACCGGCTCGATGAACTGGACCGACGATTCCTGGTCACGGCAGGAGAACGTCGTCGCGGTCGTGCGCTCGCCGGCGCTCGCGAAGGCCTACGAGCTCGACTTCGATCAGCTGTGGATGACGGAGGACGTGGCGAAGAGCGGCTTCGTCGACCCGCGCTGGGACGACGGCGTGCGCGCCTGGTTCACGCCCGGCCACGGCGAAGACGTGTCGGCGCGCATCGCGAAGATGATCCGGCGTGCACGGCACCGCGTTCGCATCTGCTCGCCGGTGATCACGACGGGGCCGGTGCTGGGAACGCTCGCACAGGTGATCTCCGACGGGTCGGTCGATCTGGCGGGCTGCGTGGACGCGACGCAGATCCGGGAGGTCGTGCACCAGTGGGAGGAGAACAGCAACGTCTCCTGGAAGCTGCCGCTGCTCCGCCACGTCATGGCCGGGCCGTTCACCGGCAAGATCTCGACACCCTACGGCGACGGCACGGTGCACGACTTCATGCACGCGAAGGTGACCGTCTGCGACGACACGGTCTTCGTCGGCTCCTTCAACCTGTCGCGCAGCGGCGAGCGCAACGCCGAGAACGTGCTCGAGATCGCCGATGCGGCGATCGCCGACGAGCTCGCCGCGTTCGTCGACGCGGTGCGCGCGCGGTACGCACCCGTCGAGCTTCCGCCGGAGCACGCATCGGCCTGAGCCGATCCGGGCCGGGCGGCTACCAGCGCTCCCAGTGGACGAGGTCGGCGAGCGGCCGCCGGCGCTCGCGCAGCCTCGAGCCCTGGTCGGGGGCGTCGCCGGCCTTGCCGATCAGCGCGACCCCGATCGGCACCACCTCTTCGGGAAGGCCGAGCATCTCGCCGAGGATCCGCTTCTGGTCGGGATGGCCGACGAACGCACTCGCAAGGCCCTCGTCGATCGCCGCGAGCAGCACGAGCATCATCAGCGCGCCGGCGTCGACGAACCAGTACGGCACCGGCCAGGTCACCTCGACGCCGCCCGTCGCGGCGAGCTTGTCCGGCTCGTTGTAGCGCGCATGGTAGAGCGCCTCGTTCGCGCAGATGACGAGGTGGGCCGGCGCTTCCGCCACGAAGCCGTCGGGTTGCTCGAAGCGCGCGGCGATCTGCCGGCGCAGGTCGGCGTCGGTGACGACGACGATGCTCATGCCCTGCGTGAAGCCGCCGGACGGCGCGTGGCGGATCGTCGCGGCCACTCGCTCGAGCTGCTCGCGCGGCAGCGATTCCGGCACGAACGAGCGGTGCATCCGCCGGCGTGCGAGTATCTCTCGGAGCTCCACGGTCGCAACCTATAAGGTCGCGTCCGTGCGCTTCGAGGGGAAGACGGCGCTCGTCACCGGCGCAGCGCGCGGGATCGGCGCCGCGACCGCGCAGCGTCTCGCCTCGGAAGGCGCGAGCGTCGTCGTCGCCGACTACGACGAGGCGGGAGCCGAGGCGACCGCGCAGGCGATCGGCGGTCGTGCCGTCCGCTGCGACGTCACGTCGCGCGCGGACGTCGAGGCGGCCGTCGCGGCCGCGCTCGAGATCGGCGGCTCGCTCGACATCCTGGTCACCTGCGCCGGGATCATCCGCGACAACCTGCTCTTCAAGATGAGCGACGACGACTGGAGCGCGGTGATCGACACGCACCTCAAGGGCACGTTCCACGCTGTCCGCGCAGCGCAGGCGCCGATGGTCGAGCGGCGGAGCGGCAAGATGGTGCTCATCTCGTCGACCTCGGCGCTCGGGAACCGCGGCCAGACGAACTACTCGGCCGCGAAGGCGGGGCTGCAGGGCATGACGAAGACGCTCGCGATCGAGCTGGGCCCGTTCGGAGTGAATGTCAACTGCGTCGCGCCGGGCTTCGTCGTATCGGACATGACGCGGCTGACCGCCGAGCGCATCGGCGTGCCGTTCGACCAGTTCGTGGAGGCGGCATCGAAGGAGACGCCGCTGCGTCGCGTCGGCCAGCCCGAGGACGTCGCGGGGGCGATCGCGTACCTGTGCTCCGACGACGCAAGCTACGTGTCGGGCCAGGTGCTGTACGTGCGCGGCGGCCCTTGACGCCGACCAGGTGGTCGTCGGTCACGCGAACCGCTCTCCCTCGTCTCGCCGGTAGACGGCGACGGCGGCGACACCGAAGACGGCGGCCCACGCGCCGAGCAGCACGACCGAGACGGCTTGGAAGCCGCTCGCACCCACGGACGCCCAGAGGAGCCGCGCCCACGCGTGCGTCGGCACGAGGTCGAGGGCTCTCGCGCCGGCGACGGCGTGTGCCGGTCCCGCCCACAAGCCCCCTGCGTAGGAGAGCGGCAGGTAGAGCAGGTTCGCCAGCGGCAGCGCCGCGCGAGGGCGGACAGCGTAGCCGATCGTGATCCCGAGCAGCCCGAACGGGACGCCGCCGAGCAACAGCGCTGCGGCGAGCGCGAGCCAGCGGACAAGCGGCAGTCCGACCGGGGTCGTGGCGGCGGCGACGGCCACCACCCCGCCCGCCGCGGCCGTGCCGAAGAGGAGGGCCGAGCAGACGCGGGCGCCGATGCGCACGCGCGGTCGGAGCGGCAGGGTGCGCACGAATACCTCCCAGCCCGATGCTCGCTCGTTCGCGATCCCGACGCCGAACTGGAAGAAGACGACTCCGAGGATGGCGACAGCCGCGAACCCGGCCATGCGCGCGTCGGCCGGCTGTGCGTACGCGTGCCTGAAGACGAGGAACAGCGTCGCCGGAAAGAGCAGCGCCGACAGGCTGAAGGACGGGTAGCGCAGCAGCTCGAGCGCCGCCGCACGGACGTGGACAGCCATCAGCCTCACTGGAGCGCCATTCCGTCTTGCGCGGCTGCGAGTTTGCGGCCGTTCCTTCGGTGACCGCCGGGAGACGGCCAGCAAGCCGAGCCGCCTGACGGCCAGCATGAGTACCGCCGCTCCCGGCGGGCCGAGGGTCCAAGACCGGCCTTAGGCTCAAGCCCCGTAGAGGGCCAATCAGTGAGGATCCGGCCCCGACCCTCGACACCGCGGGAGCAGACAGTGTCGCGCAACGGGAGGAGGGTTCGATGTCTTTCTTTGTCGGGATCGACTGGGCCGCGCGTAGTCACGAGCTCTGCGTCCTTGATGAGGCGGGGACGACGGTCGAGCGGCTCGGCTTTCCCCACAGCGAGCAGGGGCTGGCCACCGCGCTTGCTCGCCTGGCAAAGGTCGCGGAGCCGCACGAGCTGCCAGTCGCGATCGAACGACCGAGCGGCCTGCTGGTCGAGCGCCTGCTCGCCGCCGGCCACCCGGTAGTGCCGGTGCACCCGAACGCATTCAAGGCGGCAAGGCCGCGCTGGGGTGCTGCCGGCGCCAAGTCCGATCCCGGCGATGCCTTCTGCCTCGCCGACTACCTGCGCACCGACGGCCACCGCTTGCGCCGGCTGCGGCAGATCGACGCGCGCACGCGCGAGCTGCAGACACTCTCCCGGATGCGCGACGACCACATCGAGGCCAAGACCGCCGCGACCAATCAGCTCGCCGCCCTGCTCGAGACACACTGGCCGGGCGGCAAAGCGATCTTCGCGCGGCTCGACTCGACGATCGCGCTCGACTTCCTCGAGCGCTACCCGACGCCGCAGAGCGCCGCCCGGCTCGGCGCGGCACGACTGGCCGCCTTCCTGCGCCGCTCCAGCTACTGCGGCCGCCGCTCGCCAGCCGAACTGCTCGAGCGCCTGCGGCAAGCACCCAAGCCGACGCTTGCTCTCGACCAGGAGATCGTTGCCGAGCTCGTCCGCGCCCAAGTGCGGCTGCTGCGCACGCTCATCGCGACGATCGCCGACCTCGACCGCGCGCTCGGAGCCGGACTGCTCGCCCACCAAAAGGCGCAGACGCTCGCTCCGCTGCCGCGGATCGGGGAGATCAACCTCGCCCAGATCGTTGCCGAACTCGGTCCCGTCCTCGATCGAGCAGAGAGCGTCGAGCACGCCGCCGCCGAAATCGGCGCCGCTCCCGTCACCAAAGCCTCCGGCGAACACCGCGCCGTCTGCTTCCGCTACGCCTGCAACACCCGCGCTCGCAAAGCACTTGCCACCTTCGCCGACAACTCCCGCCACAGCTGCCCCTGGGCGGCCGACGTCTACCAGCGCGCACGCGCCCGCGGTTGCCGCCACCCGCACGCTATCCGCGTGCTCATGCGTGCCTGGCTGCGCGTGATCTGGGCCTGCTGGCACTCGAACAGCCCCCATCAGCCGACCCGCCACGGCGCCGTCAAACGCCTCAACTTCAAAGGAGGGTTGACTTAGGCCACTCATGTCTCTCCGTTCTCGACGAGCTCGAGGAACGCCTCCTCGAGGCTGGCGGGAGAGACCTCGAGCTCGTCGAGGCGGACGCCTGCTCCACCCAGCTCGGCGAGCAGCGCCGGCACGTCGCGCGTGTGCAGGTCGACAGCGTCGCCGTCGCGCTCGACACGGATCGCGGCCGCCAGCGGCGGCAGGGCCGTTGCCCGCACCCGCACGCGCGAGATCCCGGTGCGCCGCCGCAGCTCGGCGGCCGTGCCGCGGGCGACGATCGCGCCTCGGTCGATCACGGCGACGCGCGTCGCGAGCGCTTCGGCCTCCTCGAGATGGTGGGTCGTCAGGAAGACCGATCCACCCCCTGCGGCGTGCGCGCGAATCACCTCCCAGAGGTCGCGACGGGACTCCACGTCGAGCCCCGCGGTCGGCTCGTCGAGGAAGACCGCCTGCGCGCGGCCCGCGAACGCGAGGGCCGCCGCCAGCCTGCGGCGTTCACCGCCCGAAAGGCCGCCGGCCTGACGGTGGGCGACCGAGACGAGCCCGAAGCGGTCCAGCAGGTCCGCGACCGGCAGCGGCCGTGGGAAGTGGGCAGCGACCAGCGCGGCGAGCTCCGCGACGCGGAGCGTCGGCGGGAACGACGGCTCCTGCAGCGCGACCCCGACCCGGAGTCGGGTCGCCGGCTCGCGCGGGTCGGCCCCGAAGAGACGGACGGTGCCTGCATCCGGCCGGCGCAGGCCGAGGAGAAGGCTGACCAGCGTCGTCTTACCGGCGCCGTTCGGCCCGAGCAGCGCGAGCACCTCCCCCGCTTCGAGCCGCAGGTCGACCTTCGCCACCGCCAGACGGTCGCCGTATCGCTTCTCGACGCGCACCGCCTCGGCCGGGGGTGCTCCCCCGGGTGCCGGCGCCGACCGGCCCGGCGCCCGGCCGCCTGCGAGAACGGCGACGGCCGGTGCGACCGACCGCGGCAGGGGCCCCGCCCGGACGCCGCTCGCCGCGGCCGCGATCGCGCCGTTGTAGACCGCGTGCGCGAGGATGGCGGCGGCGAGGCTGCCCGTCGAGAGGTAGACGCCGCCGAAGACGCCTCCCGTCGCGAGGTGGACGAGCCGGGCCCGGCCCCGCACGTCGCCGTGTGCGAGCGAGAAGAGACAGCTCGTCAGCGCAACCGCGCCGAGAGACGTGAGGAATGGGACGAGCAGCGCGAGGACATAGCCGCGCCACGCGATCTCCTCGATCGCCGCCTTCGCACCGATCGCGGCGGCGCGGCACAGCACCGGCCACGCGCGGACGCGCAGCGGCGGCCGCGGCCAGCGGCCGGCAAGGACGCGGAAGAGCAGGAGGCCGGCGGCGGCGCCGGCGCCGAGCGCGGCTGCGGTCGGCGCGGTCGACCCATGCGCCGGCGGCAGGCCGACCGTCGCGAGCGCGGTCGCGAGAAGCAGCGCGAGCAGCACCTGCTGCTGGAGCCCGCGCGCGGTCATCGCTCCCCCTCCGTGTCGCGGCCGACGGAGAGCACGTAGACGAGCGACTCGTCGACGCCGTCCACGCCGAGGAGCTGCTCGACGCGGGCGTCGTACACGCCTCCGACCGGCACGGCCGCCAGCCGCAGCGCGGCCGCCGCGAGCAGCAGGTTCTGGCCGACGTGGCCGGCTTCGAGCAACGCGAAGCGGTAGCCGCGCAGCGCGTACTTGAAGCGGGTGCGCCAGAACATCGCGGTCACCAGCACGACCGCGCCCGCCGGCTCGAGCAGCTCGGGGTACGCGCTCAGATTCCCCGACTCGAGCGGCGCGCGCGGCGGCAATCGCTCGAGCACGTGCCGCAGGGGGTCGTAGTGCCAGAGACCGCGGTCGAGCTCCTCGACGCGCTGCGCGAGCACGTACAGCTCGAGCGGGTACAGGGCGCCACCGCTCGGCACCGCACGGAGCGGCTGGCCGTAACGACCGTCCGGCAGCGCGGAGCGGTGCGTGACGCCATAGCCGGCGTGCAGCAGCGTCGCGAGGTCGGCGAGCGCGAGCTCCGTCGCGGCGAAGCTCCGGCCGGACCGCCTGGCGCGGATCGCGTCGGCGAGAGGGACGTGCGGCAGGGCAGGAGCCGGCAGGGCGAGGGCTGGCCGGTTCGCGTGCCGCTTCACGGCGCGAACGGCGCTCTGCTGGAGCTGAGGCGTCGTCTCAAGCAGGCGCACGCCGGCGGTGTCGCGCGCGGCGCAGCTCGGGTAGATCTTCGACGCTTCGTGGTACGCCTCCGCGGGATCGTCGAGCCGAGGCCCGGCCGGGGAGCCGTAGACCCAGTGCTTGAGAGCGGCCGTCTGCAGCCTGGGAAGCGCCTGCTCGCGGGATGTCGTCTCGATCGCCGTCACGGAAACGGGTGCGGGTGGGGATTCAGGTCCTCGAGCGCGAGCGGGCGATCGAGGAGCCCGCGCTCGTAGGCGGCGCGGTAGAGGCGGGAGCCGCCGAGGAAGCGCGCACTGTCGACCACGTCGAGCTGGCAGAGCTCCGGACAGACGACGCGCGCCACGAACAGGCCTGCCTCGCGCACGTCGCGAGCGGTCACGTCGACGGCGAACGCCGACACGCCGCGTTCGCGCAGGCGGCGGACGACCTCCTCGATCTGCGCGCGCACGTCGTCGCCGGGCAGCGGCGGCACGGCGGTGGTCGGCCGTCGCTCCCGCGAGGCGTCGAGGAACGCGGCGAGCCGGGCCCGCTCCTCGACGCCGTAGTGGAAGATGTGGTCGTCGAAGGTCCGGATCTCCGACTGCTGCTCGAGCAGCTCGGGGCGCTCGTACAGCGCGTCGCGGACGTGCGTGTGGACTGCGAAGGCCTCCGCGAGCGCCTTCCGCCACGCGACCTCGACGGTCGCGCCGCAGCCGGCGCCGACGCCGAGCGGGCTCAGCTCGCCGGGTGCGCCGTGCACGACGCCGAGCGCCGTCGGGATGCCGAAGAAGACGCTGAGATCGACGGCGGTGTAGCGAAGCGCGGTCGGCGCGAAGTACCGGTCGTCGAGGGAAGCGAGGTGCGGGTCGCCGCGCCAGTCCAGCAGCGGCAGCGAGAGACGGTTTCGCCAGACGAGCATGAACGCGTCGCGCTCGACCTGCTCGAACAGCCCCGCGAGAACCGCTTCCTCGAGCGTCGGTGCGCAGGCGACGCCGCTCGAGGTCGCGTAGCCGACCAGCTCCTCGTCCGAGCCGGGCGCGAGCAGCGGCAGGTAGACGAGCTGCGCCGGGAGCCAGGCTTCGACTCCGTCCGGCAGCGCGAAGCCGCGCGTCCAGCGGACCCGGCTCGCACCGGTGAAGGGACGGAAGGGGAAGCCGTCGGCCTCGTACTGGGCGCGGTGGAACAGTGCGAAGGACGAAGGCGGCACCGCGGACGGTCCGAGCTCCGCGGCGGAGGCCAGACGGCATGCCTCCGTGGGGAGGTGCGCGGCGGAGTAGCGCTCGATCGACTCACCGAGGGCCGCCGCCCGGGCCGCCTCGGGAACCCAGTGGCTGCCGCCGCTCGTTCCACTCGGACGCGGTCCGCCGAGAGCGACCGGGTCGGCGGCGACGGCGCCGTAGCTGACGAGCCGCGCTTCGTCGGGGCCGCGCGCGAACTCGACCAGCGCAGTCACGATGCCGGTGTAGGGCGAGACGAACGTCTCGAGGACGGCCAGGCTGTGCGCGAGCGGCGTCGGGTGGAGCGGACGAAGCGCGACCCTGCTCATCGTCCCGAGGCCGTTCACAGCGCCGCCGCCGCGACGGGCGCACGCGTCTCCTTGTACCAGGGCAGCGGCGGCGCGACGTCTCTCCCGGCGGCGCACGCGGGGCATCGCGGGACGCGGTAGACGCGATGCTCCGTGACGACGGCGCCGCCGCGTTCGTACGCGCGGAGCACGCCCGGCAGGCGCTGGTCGCGGTGGACGAGCCAGCGTAGGACGAGCGAGGCCGCAATGGCCGCGGCGGCGGCCACGAGCGCGGGGCCGGCCGCTGCGGCGACGGGCGCCGCCTCGACGACGCCGAACTCCTCGGCGTAGCCGCTCGTCGAGCGGCGACGGAGCCGGTAGCACTCGAAGCAGCACGTCTCGCCCGGCACGAAGAGCGGGCCGATCGCGACGAAGCGGCCGTCGAACGGCAGCACCTGGAACCAGACCTGGCCGTGGGCGAGCGCGTGCCGGTTCCATGCCTCGACCGCCGGCACCTCGTTCCGCGCCGGCGCGGCGAGGACGATGTCCGGCGCGACCTCGGGCCCGCCGGTCCAGCCCGCACGCCGCGTGCGCGAGACTCCGGATTCCCGCAGCAGGCGCACGAGCTCCGGAGCCGCGGAACCTGAGCCGATGACGTCGACGCGGGCATCCGCGAGGGCGTCGCGCACCGACGAGACGGTGGTCGCCGCGTCGAACGACGCGAGGAGCTCCGCCGTCTCGAGCACGCCGGGCGAGTCGGTCGAGCGCTCGCGCGGACCGTCGAGCAGCAGGTTCCGCTCGGCGAGCAGCCCGAGCGTCCGCTCGACGGCCGACGCCGTCGGCGTGTCCAGCTCGCCCACGATCTCCTGCACGGTCCGTGTTCCGTCGAGGAGCGGCAGGAGCGAGGGCAGGAGCTTCGTCGCCGCCCGGCCTTCGAACACGAGCGCCGCCTGCCCGTACTCGAGCACGAGCGCGTCCTGCGTCTGGGCTACGCGGAACCAGGGCTTCAGTTGCGGGCGCGCAGGCACGCTCGACCGTGCCTCGTCTGGGCTCGAGGGTTGCATCCTTCTCCTTCGGGTCGGCGGGGACGGCGGGAGGCCGTCCCCGCCCGGGGACCGGCTAGGCGCAGATGTGGAACGAGCAGCAGAGGCTCGAGGAGGCGGTACAGGAGCTGCTGCTGCCCCCGCCACCGCCCGTCTCGGTCGTGTCGGCGAAGAGGGCGTTGCCGAAGCCCTTCTCCGTCACCGTCAGGTCGAGCAGGTCGTCGCTGGGGTCGTGGGTCATCGTTCACCTCCGGGTTCGTCAGCTTCTCCGGCGACCGTAGCTCCGCGACAGCGCAGCCGACAGTTGTCCTTTGGGACGATTGTGTGACTTCTTCGCGGCGCGCTCCGACCGTCGACGGTCAACGCCCGCCGAGCCGTCAGCCCCGGAGCTCGCCGCCCGTGGCGTCGAAGGCGCGGTAGGCGTAGGTGAGGCACGACGACGAGGCGAGCTCCTCCCGCAACAACGTGAAGAGCATGGAATCGCGCCGCCCGCCGCCCTCGTCCTTCGGCTCGAGCCGGCCGCGCAGCGTCGCCTCGTGCCTGAATCCCAGCTTGCGCGGAATCCCGGCGCTGCGCGCGTTCTCCGGATCCACCTGCACGTCGACACGCGCGGCGTCGCACAGCTCGAACGCCACGCGCGTGAGCACCGCCGTCACCTCGGTGGCGATCCCGCGCCGGAGCGCGTCCGCGCGGACGAAGTAGCCGACCTCGAGCGAGCCCGGTCCGCCGCGCTGGTGGAGGCCGCTGCCGGCGAGCTGCCGCGCCTCCGCCGGGTCGAAGACGCCGTAGACGTAGTTCTCGTCGAGGTCGAACTCGCCCCGGAAGCGGCGCAGCAGCTCCACCTTGTCCTCGAGCGTCTGCGGCTCGAAGCGCGCCCACGGCATCCACGGCTGCAGATGGTCGAGGCTGGTGTCGATCGCCTCCTTCAGCAGCGGCGCGTCGCGGGGCTCGTAGCAGCGGATGACGAGCCGTTCCGTCTCGATCCGGTACGGCGGGGTGCGGACCCTCTCTACTCCCACTCGATCGTGGCGGGCGGCTTGGAGGTGACGTCGAGGACGACGCGGTTCACCGCAGGGATCTCGTTGACCAGGCGCGAGGCGACGAGCTCGACCAGGTCGTACGGCAGCCGCGCCCAGTCGGCCGTCATCGCGTCCTCGCTCGTGACCGCGCGGATCGCGATCGGGTACCCGTACGTCCGCGAGTCTCCCTGCACGCCGACGGAGCGGATCGCGGGGAGGACGCAGAAGGACTGCCACAGCTCGCGGTAGAGGCCCGCGCGGCGCACCTCCTCCTGCAGGATCGCATCGGCCTCGCGCAGCGTCTCGAGGCGCTCCTCCGTCACCTCGCCGATGATGCGGATCGCGAGCCCCGGCCCCGGGAACGGCTGCCGCCAGACCATCCGCTCGGGCATCCCGAGCTCCTCGCCGACCCGCCGCACCTCGTCCTTGAACAGGAGGCGGAGCGGCTCGACGAGCTGCATCCGCATGTCCGCCGGCAGGCCGCCGACGTTGTGGTGCGACTTGATCGTCTCGGCGATGCCCTCGGTACCGCCCGACTCGATCACGTCGGAGTAGAGCGTTCCCTGCACGAGCCAGCGCAGGTCGCCGAGCGCACGCGCCTCCTCCTCGAAGACGCGGATGAACTCCTCGCCGATGATCTTCCGCTTACGCTCCGGGTCGACGACGCCGGCGAGCCGCGCGAGGAAGCGCTCCTGCGCCTGCACGTGCACCAGCGGCACGTGAAACACGCCCTCGAACGTCTCGACCACCTGCTCCGCCTCGCCCTTCCGCAGCAGGCCGTGGTCGACGAAGACGCAGGTGAGCTGGTCGCCGACTGCGCGGTGCACGAGCAGCGCGGCCACCGCCGAGTCGACGCCGCCCGACAGCGCGCACAGCACCCGCTCCGAGCCGACCTGCTCGCGAATCCGCTCGACCTGCTCGGCGACGACGGATGCAGGAGTCCACGCCGGCAGCGCGCCTGCGAGCTCGTGCAGGAAGTTTTCGAGCACCGTCTGCCCGTGCGGCGTGTGCACGACCTCGGGATGGAACTGCAGGCCGTAGAGCTTGCGCTCGTCGTCCTCGAAGGCCGCGACCGGCGTCGCGTCCGACTCGGCGACCACGCGCGCGCCCGTCGGCGGCTCGATCACCGTGTCGCGATGCGACATCCAGACCGTCTGCCGATCGGGCAGCTCGCCGAACAGCCCGCCGGCGCGCGCACGCACCTCCGTGCGCCCGAACTCCGACACGCCCGTGCGATCGACGCGGCCTCCGAGCTCGAGCGCGAGCAGCTGTGCGCCGTAGCAGATCCCGAGCGTCGGAATGCCGAGCTCGAAGACGGCGGGGTCGACGCGCGGTGCGCCGTCCGCGTAGACGGAGGCGGGCCCGCCGGAGAGGATCAGCGCGAGCGGGTTCCGGCGTCGCAGCTCGTCCGGCGCGACCCGGTGCGAGACGAGCTCGGAGTAGACGTGCGCCTCGCGGACGCGCCGGGCGATCAGCTGCGAGTACTGACCGCCCAGGTCGACCACGAGGACCGGGCGCTCCTCGAGCGGTTGCCCGGAGGCGGCGACGGCCGACGAGCTAGCCGCGGCGGTAATTCGGCGCGTCCTTCGTGATCGTTACGTCGTGCGGATGCGACTCCCTCAGGCCGGCGCCGGTGATGCGGACGAACTGCGCGCGCTGCAGCGCCTCGATCGTCGGCGCGCCGCAGTAGCCCATCGCCTGGCGCAGACCGCCGACGATCTGGTGCAGCACCCCGGCGAGAGGCCCCTTGTACGGGACGCGGCCCTCGATGCCCTCCGGGACGAGCTTGTCCACGTCCTCGACGTCGCCCTGGAAGTACCGGTCCTTGGAGAAGCCGCGGGCCTTCATCGCGCCGAGCGAGCCCATGCCGCGGTACGACTTGAACCGCTCGCCCTGCACGAAGATCACCTCGCCGGGCGTCTCCTCCGTGCCGGCGAGCATGCCGCCGAGCATCACCGCGTCTGCGCCGGCGGCGATCGCCTTCGCGACGTCGCCCGACGACGTGATCCCGCCGTCGGCGATCACGGGCACGCCGTGCTGCGCAGCGACCTCCGCCACGTCGTAGACCGCCGTGACCTGCGGGACGCCCACGCCGGCGACCACCCGGGTGGTGCAGATACCGGACGGTCCGATCCCGGCCTTCACCGCGTCCGCCCCCACGCCGATCAGCGCCTCAGCCGCCTCGCCGGTCGCGATGTTGCCCGCCACGACCTCGAACTCGCCGGAGAGCGAGCGGATGCGCGCGACCATCCCGAGGACGCCCTGCGAGTGCCCGTGCGCGGTGTCGACCACGAGCACATCCGCGCCGGCACCGATGAGGGCCTGCGCGCGCTCGACCGCGTCCGGGCCGACGCCGACGGCCGCCCCGACGCGCAGCCGGCCGCGCGCGTCCTTCGTCGCCTGCGGGAACTCGACGCGCTTCGAGATGTCCTTCACCGTGATCAGCCCGTGCAGCCGCCCGTCGGCGTCGACGATCGGGAGCTTCTCGATCCGGTGCCGGTGCAGCAGCGTCTCGGCCTCGGCGAGCGTGGTGCCGACCGGGGCGGTGACGAGGTTCCGGGACGTCATCAGCGCCGACACGGGCTGCGACGTGTCGCGCTCGAAGCGCAGGTCGCGGTTCGTGAGGATGCCGACGAGCACGCCGTCGGCGTCGGTGACCGGGACGCCCGAGATGTGGTAGCGCCGCATCAGCTCGAGCGCCTCGTCGACGCTTGCCTCCGGTTGCAGCGTGACCGGCTCCGCGATCATCCCCGCCTCCGAGCGTTTCACGCGGTCGACCTCGCCCACCTGCGCCTCGATCGGCAGGTTGCGGTGCAGGATGCCGATGCCGCCCTCGCGCGCCAGCGCGATCGCCAGCCTCGACTCGGTGACGGTGTCCATCGCGGCCGACGCGACGGGCACTTCGAGCGCGATCGTGCGCGTGAAGCGGGTCGCGGTGGAGACGGCGTTCGGCAGCACCGACGACTCGGCCGGCACCAGCAGGACGTCGTCGAACGTGAGGCCCTCCTTCGCGAACTTGGCCGGCAGGCTCGTCGCGTCGGGCTCGAAGGCGAGCTTCTCGACGTCCATCCGCGCACGATACCGGCGCCGGGGGACGGGTTGTCAGCCGGCGAGACGGCGGATCCCGCGCGCCACGAGGCGCCGCGCGAGCAGGGCGCGCCGCAGGCGTGCAACCGCGGAGACGGACACCTCCTCGCCGCGGCGGCGGCGCGCGATCTCCTCGCACAGGCCCGCCGGAACGCCGAAGCGCGGCAGTCGCGCGAGCGCCTCCGCTTTCGTGATCAGGCTGCCGACGCAGTGGAGCTTCTCGGCCGCCGCCTGCTCCAGCGCGAACCGCTCGTGGAACCGCCGCAGCTCGCCGGGATGGAGCGGCGATCCGACCACCGCGACGAGATCGAGGTCGCTGACCCCGGCCCGGTAGTCGCCGGCCGCGAGCGAGCCCGCCGCATACAGCGCGACGAGTTCGACGACGCGCGCCACCTCTCGCGCGAACGCCGCGACCACCGGTGCGGCGTCGAGGCGCGAGTCCACCCCGCAATGGTGTCTGACACCTCACGGTGTCAGACACCGGACATGTCCCGCTCAGCCCGCGGAAGCCTCGACCAGCGGGTCGAGCTCGGCCACCTCGACCGCCCCGTGCAGACGGCCGGCCTGGCGCTGGTCGAAGCGGCCCGCACCGAGCTCCAGCGTCGACGCCGCGCCCGCGGCGACGGCGGCGCGCAGCGCGTCCTCCACCGCCCGCCCGGCATGGCGGGCGGCCAGGTAGCCGGCCAGCAGCACGTCGCCGGAGCCGACCGTCGAGACGGGCTCGACGTGCGGCGCGCGCACGCGGAAGCGGCGCGGCCGGCGCTCGTCGCGCAGCGACGCGACACAGCCGCTGTCCGTGGTGATCAGCACGTTGCGCGCGCCGAGGTCGGCGATCTGCTCGAGCGCGAGCCGGAAGTCCTCTTCGTCGTGGAACTCCTGCCCGACCAGGCTCTCGGCCTCGCTCTGATTCGGCGAGACGAGGAACGGCTCGGCTTCCACGCCCAGCCGCAGCGGCTCGCCGTCCGAGTCGAGCGCCGCCGGCACGTGGCGGCGCGACAGCTCGTGGATCGCCTCGGCGTAGAAGTCGTCGCTCACGTCGCGCGGCAGGGAGCCGGCGAACACCACGAGCTCCGCCCCCTGCGTCAGGTAGCGCAGCTTCTCCAGCAGGAGCTGCAGCTCCTCGGGGTGAACGGCCGGCCCCCACTCGTTGATCTCCGTGTACGTGCCGTCGGCGGGATCGACGACGGCGGTCGACGTCCGCGACTCGCCCTCGATGCGGACGAAGTCGTTGAGGATCGCCTCCGCCGTGAGCGCCTCGACGAGGCGATGGCCCGTCGAGCCGCCGACGAATCCCGTCGCCACCACCGGCACTCCGAGCGTCTTCAGCGCGCGCGCGACGTTGATCCCCTTGCCGCCCGGCAGCGTGAGGCTCGCGCTCGCGCGGTGGCGCTGCGCGCGCTGGAAGTTCGGCACGGTCAACGTCCGGTCGACGGCAGCGTTGAGGGTGACGGTGACGATCACGCGTGGAACAGGTGGGCGAGATGGTGGAGCGTCCTGCCGGCGTAGAAGCCTAGACGGCTCGCCAGGGACGGCCGCGCGACCGCGTGGGCGGCGACCAGGTCGCGGCGGCCGAGCAGGTGCGGGCCGTCCCACACCTCGACGTGGCCGAGCACGGCGCCTCGCCGCACCGGCAGCGACGCGCTGGTGCGAGCCGTCACGCGCTCGGTCAGCGGCCGCCCGACGCGGGTCACCACCTGCAGGGGCCGGGCCGCCACGAGCGCGAGGCGCGGCCGGCCGTACGGCAGCGCGACGGTCGCGTACGCCCGTCCCGTCCGTACCGCCGGGACGACGCGGAACTGCGCGAGGCCCCACTGGAGCAGAGACTCCAGGCCGGCGTTCCTGACGGAGCGGCTGGGGCTGCCGAGGATGGTCGCGTAGACGGTGACGCCGCGGCCGCGGATCGCCGCCACCTGGCACCAGCCCGCCTCGTCGGTGTGCCCCGTCTTCACGCCGAGCAGGTTCGGCAGCACGGCCAGCAGGTCGTCCCAGGTGTGCAGCGTGCGGCCGCCGGCGATCGTCGCCGTCTCCCGCCGCACGGTGTCGCGGACGAAGCGGATCCGCATCACGTCCCGCGCGAGCTTCGTCACGTCCGCGGCGGACGAATATTCGCCGGGCGCGTCCAGGCCGTCGGGGCGCACGAAGTGCGTGTCGTGGAGGCCGAGCGTGGCCGCCTCCGCGTTCATCAGCCGCGCGAACGAGGGGAAATCCGGCGCGACCGAGAGCGCGAGCGCGTCGGCGGCGTCGTTCGCGGACTGGATGAGCGCGCCCTCCAGCAGGTCGCGGACGGTGAGCCGCTCGCCGGCGCGCAGGTAGATCGACGACTGCCCGACCGCCGCCGCCCGCGGATCGACGGCGACGACGTCGGTCAGCCTGTGGTGCTGGATTGCGATCAGCACCGTCATCAGCTTCGTGATCGAGGCGATGGGCATACGCTCGTGCGCGTTCGAGGCGGCGAGCACGTCGCCGGTGCGCGCGTCGACGACGAGGTAGGCACGCGCGTCGACCGGAGGCGGCGCCGCGGCATGCGCGGCCGCGGCCGCCCAGCAGGCGGCGACGACGAGCGCGGGCAGCGCGAGACGGCGGGCGCGTCTCACTCGACGCGGATCTTCTCGCCGATGTAGAGCGCGGTCGGGCTGACCTTAGGGTTCAGCCGCCGCAACGCCGCGACCGTGACGTGCGTCTTCGCCGCGATCGAGCCGAACGTGTCGCCCGCCCGGACGGTCCAGAAGCGGCGGTGCGGCCGCGGGCGGGCGCGGTGGGAGGGCGCGGTGCCGACCGCCGCAGGCGAGCTGTGCACGGTCGTGGTCGTCGTCGCGTCCCGGCCGGAGTCGATGCCGGAGCGGATCAGGACGACCGCGATCGTCGCCGCGAGCAGGAAGGCGGCAGGCGCGGCGTAGCGGCGGATGTCCACCTGCGCGCTACCAGCCGGACGCGGCCCAGATCTCCCGCCGCAGGCGCTTCGCCTCGGCACCGGCGGCCTGTCGGAAGTCGCCGCCGTGCTCCCGGAACGCGTAGTCGATCGAGCGCGACGCGTTGACGAGTGCGCTCGCCGGCCCGCTCTGGAACGCGCGCGCGAGCTCGCCCACCGAGGCTCCCTGAGCTCCCACACCGGGCAGGAGCAGGATCGACTGCGGCATCAGCTTCCGTGCGTCGCCCACCTCGCGCGGGTGCGTCGCGCCGACCACCGCACCGATCGAGGAGAGCCCGACGTCGCCCACCAGGTCCGCGCCCCACTCCGCCACCGACTCCGCGACGTGCTGCCACATGGGCCGGTTGTCGCGGAGCGACACGTCCTGGATGTCGGCGCCGGCGTTGGAGGTCTTGACGACCACGAACACCCCGGCGCCCTCGCGCCGCGCGGCCGCGAGGTACGGCTCCACCGACTCGCGGCCGAGCCACGGGTTGACGGTGAGCGCGTCGGCGCGCGGGGGCGCGCCCGCGAGGTACGCCTCGGCGTAGGCGCGCGCCGTGGAGCCGATGTCGCCGCGCTTGCCGTCGGCGATCACCAGCACCCCGGCCCGGCGCGCGTAGTCGCAGACCTGCTCGAACGCGGCGATGCCGGCGGCGCCGAGCGCCTCGAAGAACGCGAGCTGCGGCTTCACGGCCACGGCGTGCGGCGCGACCGCGTCGACGAGGCCGCAGCAGAAGCGGGCGACGTCGCCCCGCAGCTCCACCGGGAGCAGCTCGGGGCGAGGATCGAGTCCGACGCAGAGCTGCGACCGCTTCCGCTCGACCTCGGCGGCGAGCCGGTCCGCGAACGTCAGCGTGGCGGCGACGGCCATCGCCGAAACGGTAGCCGCGGCTCAGGACGGGTGTGCCGACGAGGCGGGCGGCCGAAGGCCGCCCGCCCGCAAACCCTCCGCCGTCGCGGCGGCTACTAGGACTTCAGCGCGGCCTTGAGCTGGCTGCCGGCCGAGAACTTCGGCACGGTCGTCGCCGCGATCTGGACGCGCTCGCCCGTGCGCGGGTTGACGCCCTGACGCGCCGCCCGCTGCGACGCCGAGAACTTCCCGAAGCCCGTGAAGTTCACGGAATCGCCGGACTTCAGCGTCTCGGTCACGGACTCCATGAAGGCATCGACGGCCTTGCCCGCGTCGCGGGCGGACAGACCGCTCTTCTGGGCGACCTTGTTGATGAACTCCTGCTTGGTCAAGATTCCTCCTGCGAGTCGGGGACAGGCGTTGAGACCCGCGAAA
>Ga0209810_1001789_pt1 | contig 29770 bp, 24 predicted proteins | sample Coa_R1_7_FD_187159 | JGI IMG/M metagenome (GOLD analysis project Ga0209810, IMG submission 187159) | Surface soil microbial communities from Centralia Pennsylvania, which are recovering from an underground coalmine fire - Coalmine... | ecosystem: Environmental > Terrestrial > Soil > Unclassified... | reverse complement strand
GGTACTTATATACTTGAGTAAGCAGGACAGACTCAGGCCCGGAGGTCTCTCGCCTCCGGGCCTGAGTAGTCACTTACGATGTCTGTTCACAGCGTTGAAGACGACAGCGAAGTAGACGCCTATTGCTATAAGGGTAAGCAGGAAGCCCCCTATTGCGGGTACTAGAGACATTAAGGAGCCTCTTTCCGCTTCTTCTTGCGTTGCTCTTTGTCGGCTTGCAGGCGGCGGTCTAATTCCTCTTTTGAGACAGAGAGGACTTGCTTTAGACCGGCCAAAAAGTTGCTGTGCTCATCAGAAGCGGAATCTAACTCCGTCCTTGCCCGCTCTCTGGCATCGGCTATTATCTGATCTTGCCCTTCCCGCTGCATCTTGAATTTGTCCATGTTTAATAATCCCAGAAGACGCCATGCTGGTACGACCTTCGCCATTCCAGTTGGGTAGCGAGTGAAAAACTGATTGGTTGGCTTGTACTTCCATTCACCTGTACCTAAATCCGGTTCCCTGGTGAGGACCGGTTCCGGTCTTCCGAGAAGTTGCCCCCAATCGACGCCTAAGAGGAGATGCATGCTCATATTGTGTTCGTTTCGGAAACGGTCTTTATCCCCATAAACGAACACCGGAGAGCCGCTATACCCACTCTGCGATTTCATCTCAATGAGGAAACTTTCCTGCATGTGATCGTCTGGATGTTTGATAGGATCACCAGGCAGCATAGAAATAACGCCATACCTGACGGTTGGGGAATTTTTCTGTTGCCCCTCATGGTTTATAAATCGTCCGACCATGTATATATCGTCGCCGGGGCCAATGTACCAGGAACGCATTTTCCCTTCATCTAGGAACATATCCGTAGATATGTAGGTATAACTGTAATGCTCTCGTGAGAGGCCAACGGGACACACAGCTAGATCGTCGCCTGCCGGATGGGGTGTCCAGTCTTTAACGGTTAAAGGAAGGACATCCATCGTCTTTACATCCTGTTTGCCTGCCTTGATTCTATGGGGAAATAGCGGATTATGGCCTTCTGTGCCAGTCTCGCGCATATTGATTCTGACAAACGGGCAGGCATCTTCATCCTCTAATCCTAGCGCAACATGCTTATTAGTGACGATATAGAGATGATGTTCTTTGGGATTAGCCAAAGAAGGAACACCTACCACAAAGCCCGTTCCTCCTATCTTCTTTCCCTGATACGCATCGAATTCAGAAGGATATAAATAGACGACGCAATGCAGGGCTGCATCCGGTATACGTGGCATGGGTTCCTCCCAAACACTAAAAGGAATGCCGCGACTAGATAGCCGCGTCACCATGCCCCCACTATACACTTTTTCATCCTGCAGAGTCAAAGCCTGCTCCTTCCCTTAAAGAGAACGAGCAGGCTTCTGATGGAAGCCTGCTCGTTTGCTCTATATCGGCTCTAAGAATTCTAAGTGGCTGGTAGTCAGTTCCTCATAGGTGAGCCGCTTTCCGACTACCTGCTGCAAAGCCAGAAGGAAGCGGGTCAAGTCCGTTCCCTTCCGTTGATTGAAGCGATACGCCTGCTCGTCGGCATACCGCAGAAGATGTTGCGGTAAACAGAACGTATAGGTTCCGTTCATCGTGCGGTCAAACAGGTTCCAGAAGTTTTCTACTCCATTGGTATAGACCCGCCCTTCCGCATACGCTATGGCATGATCTACAAAGGCATGGGCGTAATGCTCATCTAGTCCCTGATAGGACTTGTGAGCGTCCGTCATTACCTCGGAGCCTTCTTCTACCGCCTGCTTGATTTCGCCGTGTAGTGTCTCCTGCGTCGTATCTTGAATGACCTTGACGCGGACCTGACTGGCTTCGCCCTTTTCCTGTGCGCGTTGCAGCACGCCGAACACGATAGACTTTCCGACCGTTCCCCGTCCCTTGTTCTGCTTTTTGTCAGCGTGCTTGTTCTTCTCCTTGCCGCCGACGTAGGTTTCATCTACTTCGACAGTCCCGGCAAACTTCTCTACGGTGCCATTCTTCAAGGCAAGCCGTAAGCGGTGAAGGATAAACCATGCCGTCTTTTGCGTAACCCCGATAGCGCGGGCGATTTCGCAGGAAGAAATGCCGTTCTTGGCATTGGTGAGCATCCATAGAGCCGCGAACCACTTATCCAGCCCGATAGGGCTTTCCTCGAAGATCGTTCCGACCTTAACGGAAAATTGCTTGCGACAGTTCTTGCAGTTCCAACGCTGGACGGACTGCACGAAGGCGACTTCCTTGCCCTGGCAGTGAGGGCAAGTCACGCCGTCCGGCCAACGGAGGGAAGCAAGCAGGTTCCGGCAAACGTCTTTGTCGGTATAGTACCGGATGGCTTCGATAAGGTTTTGGGGAAGTCTGTTTTCCATCGTTCTAAATGACCGCCTGTGAGTAGAGATAGTTTCTTGCCTTGTACTATCAATACTCCGCTCGGTTGCTTAGAAGCGGAAATAGTTTCCCGAAATAATTTCAGAAAATCCGGCAGGATTCTCTATGCTTCCGCCGAATCGTATGCCTCAGTAGTTGCTTGGCCGCAGTTAGTCAGCAGGTCAAGAAAAGAGCTATCCTTTCCCTGCTGTATCCATTGGAGGGCTTCACGCGCACCTTCTAAACGCTCACGTTTGAGGTTCGACAGGTTCGCTGCAAAGCGTAGCTGCATGTCAATTTCTCGAATGGCTTCCTGAATATCCATCGTCTTTCCTTTCTTCAGTAGGAGGTTCTATCATGGCCGAATCGAAATGCCCGAAGTGCAACCATACCAAATTCGAGTTAAAGGCGCATAGACTAGGCACAGGCGGGTACTCCTATAACCTCGTCCAATGCGCCTCTTGCGGTACGGTTGTTGGTGTCGTAGATGATCGCAATATCCCCCACATGCTCGGAATGATACTAAAGCATCTGGAAGATATTGAGTCGCGGTTAAAGTAAGCAAAACCGGGAAATCCTCCCGGCCCTGCTTAGTCAGGTATATAAGTACCATAACTTCTAATAAGGGACCGATGGCCCAAAGATCGTGGGAAGTATCCAAGCCCCATAGGCCGTAGAATTGTGCGAGGCCGGCAAGTGCTTGGGAACCAAATATCCCTGCGGCAAAGAGGGCGACAAGCAGGATTGGGTGGGATTGTCTCACATTCGTGAAGAAAAGATACGCGAACAGCATACCAAATCCTATAATATCAATCCATAAAAGGATTGTAGATATGAGACTGATCCGAGCCACCAGGTGAAGCCGCACTATAAGACGCTTCTGGCGTCTGTTTAAACTATAGAGCTTGCCTTGTCCTTGCATAAAGGTGCTATTACGCTTTCGGCTCACTACTTCGTAGCAGTTCTTCCGGAGGGCTTTCCTTCGGTTTATTAGTTGGATGTAGCAGGGTTTGTTCCGTTTCCTCTGGCGCGCTTGCCGGACGCAGAAGGCTCCGTTTCACCTCCTCCTGGAGGGCAGCAAGGAAGTTTTCGAGCATGCGATTAAACTGGTCGAAACTATCTGTCCATTCACTCTCTCCCCTGTAATAGGGGGCTAAAATCTGTACTGTAACCGAGGTCTGTGTTCCATCAGATTCGATATGGATCGTCATAAGTGCTGACGATCCAAATAAAAAGAAGGGTTTAATATTGACAGTAAAACCCTGCCCATCTCCATCCTCACTTATGTTCTTGTAAATGCGATGGGAGCGCAATACATTGCGGATACTTCTGTTCATGTCGGACAGGCTTATAGGAAACGTGACTTTTTTAGTGCGTACACTCATTTAGATTTCTCCAGGATACTATACCTGCCGGGGCCTGGGCATTGGAGCGACGGGGTGAGCGGAAACCGGAACGGCGTGATAGTTGCAGGTATGCCACCTGGGGTCGTCGTGGGGGCGAGTGGCTTTGACAGGCTTTGTCCGTGGCAACAGAAAAGCTAAACTCACTCCTTGACCGGCGCAAAGAAGTAGAGCACGCGGCTCTTCCCGTCCGGCGCTTCGCTGCCCAGGATGAGCAGTCCTGGCTTGCCGTCTTTAGGGTCCTGCCGGGCCACGTCGTAGACAAAGCCATTCAGCCGGGGCGTAGACCAGACCTCCGGGCCGGAAGAAGTAGTGGGATCACGGAAGATGAGGTAGGAGGCTGCGTGCCCCTTATACTGAATCTTCGGCTTGCTCGGGTCCTTCGGATCCGGTTGAATGTCGAAATCCGCATCCACTTTCGGATAGTAGAGCAACTGCGTGCCGTTCTGGCGCGCGTCCCAGAGGCCGATCAATCCTCCGGCGCTGAGAGGAGGCTGCAGCCCCATCTTTTCAAAGAAATCCGGCGTGGCGTTCATCGTGCCCCAACGGACCTCCGAGGAGTTGGGCGCGGTCATGCCGTCCACCAGCCAGTCCGTGCCGCCAGCATCCGGATTCACGCGGTAGGCCATGACATCTTCCGTGGGCGATGCCGCCAGCAGCAGGCGCTCTTCTCCGTTTTTTAGCCGTGTGCTGCCGAAGAGGGGCAGCGGGCGCGCCGACGGCTTGCGCGCAAACGTCGTGCCGTTCCAGACAAAGAGCGCGTCCCCGGTAACGATCACCGCCGGCTTATTCTCACCGGCGAACCGGCCGACCTCCAGCTTGTCCGCAGGCGCCTTGACATCGGCGGTAAACTCCGTGGCGAACGTCTTCCCGTCCCATTTGCGCACCGTCAGCGTGCTCGCCTCTTTGTTGCCGGCCACTTCGCTCAGCATCACCAGCCGGGGGGTCTTGTCGCCGGTCACATCGGCGACCGCGATGCGGCGCACCGGGTCCGAAAACACCTCGCCCCACACAAAATGAAACAGGGCCGGAGACGGCTTGACGGTCACCCGCGGCGCGACATAGCCCTCGAAAGAGAGGTGATGCGCCAGATAATATTTGCCGCGCTCATTCAGCGTCGTCGGCTCCTGCAGGCCCGTCTTGTCGTCTTTGAAGCCGGGGCTGTTGCTGACGTGGCAGTACTGGCAGGCCCGGCTCTCTTTGCGTGCCATCTCTACGGTCGCACGGGCGCTCCTCGGCACAAATAAGACCGAGGACAGCAGCGTACAGCATAATATCCAGGTCTTCCATGAAAAGAGGTTTGTTCTCGTAGACATTTTACTCCTCAAAAATCCACTTGCTCGTGATACGGGAGGCGGTGGAATGATTCCAACGCAAGATCATGATCCCTATGTGATCGAATGAATTCCGTCGCTGTAAAGCCTTCGGCTGGGTGTCCTGCGGACATCCTCGCAGTAAGCCAGTGCCAGGCACAAAGCTTTCTTGAAACCGTGTGCGAAGCACGCCCGGCGCGAGAACGCCTCACAGCGAAGGAATTCATTCCATCGCACGGGATACCACGCCCAGGCTCTACATGGTCTTGTACTCTTCCACCGTAGCCAGGGAGAAGGCGCTGTCCTGGTTGCGGGCGGAGAGAGAGAGCAGCAGAGCCCGCGCCGTATCCAGGCTGGTCAGGCAGGGCACGCCCATCTCTACGGAAGCGCGGCGGATGCGCGCCCCCTCCCGCTCGATGCGCTTGTCGCTGGAGAGGGTGTTGATGAGCAGGTCGATCTGGCCGCTCTTGATGAGGTCCACGATATTACCCTCCCCCTCGTGCAGCTTTTTCACCGGTTCCGCCGGGATTCCCTGCGCCTGAAGGTAACGCGCCGTGCCTTCGGTGGCGAAGACCTGGAAGCCCTGCGCGGCGAAGCCGCGAATGATCGGGACCGCTTCGGCCTTGTCCGCGTCGGCGATCGTGGCGATCATGCGGCCCTTGCTGGGCACGTCGATGCTGGCGGCGACCATCGCCTTATAGAGCGCGCGGGGATATTCGGTATCCACGCCCATGATCTCGCCGGTGCTCTTCATCTCCGGCCCCAGCCCAATATCCACCTTCGTCAGCTTGGCGAAAGAGAAGACCGGCGCCTTGACCGCGATGCAGTCCTGGCTCGGATAGAGGCCGGAGGTATAGCCCTGCTCCCGCAGCGACTTGCCGAGCATGACCTTCGTGGCGAGCTTGACCATCGGCACGCCGGTCACTTTGCTGAGATAGGGAACGGTGCGCGAGGCGCGCGGGTTCACCTCCAGCACCAGCGCCGTATCCGTCTCCCGATCGACCACGTACTGGATATTCATCAGGCCGCGCACTTCCAGCCGCCGGGCCAGCAACGTGGCAGTCCGCACGATCTGGTCGACGACCTGCGGAGAGAGCGACTGGGGCGGATAGACGGCCATGCTGTCGCCCGAATGGACCCCGGCCCGCTCGATGTGCTCCATGATGCCCGGCAGCAGGCAGTCCACGCCGTCGCCGATCACGTCCACCTCGACTTCCTTGCCGAGGACGTACTTATCTACCAGAATCGGCGCTTTCGGGGAGACGTCGACCGCGTACTCCATGTAGCGCTGCAGCTCGTCACGGCTGTAGACGATCTCCATGGCGCGGCCCCCCAGCACGTAGGAGGGGCGCACGAGCACCGGATAGCCGATCTCTTCAGCCACGTCGAGCGCTTCGGAGGCACTCGTGACGGCGCGCCCCGCCGGCTTGGGGATGCCCAGCTCGCGCAGCACCTTCTCGAAACGGTCCCGGTCTTCCGCCAGGTCGATCGACTCGTAGGAGCTGCCCAGGATCCGGATGCCCGCCTCGTGCAGCGGCCTTGCCAGATTGATGGCCGTCTGCCCTCCGAACTGGACGATGACGCCCTCCGGCTGCTCTCGATCGAGGATATTGAGCACGTCCTCGGCGGTCAGCGGCTCGAAGAAGAGCCGGTCCGAGGTATCGAAGTCGGTGGAGACCGTCTCCGGGTTGTTGTTGATAATGACGGCGTTATACCCGGCTTCCCGCAGCGCCCAGACGCAGTGGACCGAGCAGTAGTCGAACTCGATCCCCTGCCCGATGCGGATCGGTCCCGAGCCGATCACGACGACTTTTTTCAATCGATTCTCCACTTCATTATTTTGACATAGCGGCGATGAGATCGGCGTACTTTTGGACCACGAACCGGCGCTTCACCTTCAGGGTCGGCGTCAGTTCGCCGCCCTCGATGCTGAACGGCTGCGCCACCAGCCGAAACTGCCGGACCTTCTCGTAATCGGCCAGCCCTGGCGTGTGCTCGGCGATCTCGGCTTTATAGAGCTTCTGGACCTCCGGATGCGCCAGGAGCGCATCCATGTCGCCGGCAGGCAGCTCCTGGGACTTCGCCCACGCCCGCAGACGCTCGAAGTCCGGAACGAGAATCGCCGAAACGGTGGACTGCTTGTCGCCCAGCAGCACAGCCTCCGCGATATAGGGGCTGTGCTTGAGCGCCGCCTCGATGGGCTGCGGCGCGACCTTCTTGCCGTTGGTGAGGACGATGATGTCCTTCTTGCGGTCGGTGATCTTAAGATACCCGTCCGGAGACATCTCGCCGATGTCACCGGTATGGAACCAGCCTTCCGCGTCGATCACCTCGGCGGTCTCTTCCGGCTTGGCGAAGTAGCCCGCCATTCTTCCCGGACCGCGCATCAGGATCTCCCCATCCGCGTCGATCTTCACCTCCACGTGCGGCAGCCGTTGGCCCACCGTGCCGATCCGCTGCCGGTGCGGGCGATTGATGGCGATGATGCCGGCCTCCGAAAGCCCATACCCTTCCAGCAGTTGTATACCGATTCCCAGAAAGAACGCCGCCGTCTGCGCGTCGAGGGGAGCGCCGCCGGAGACGAAGTAACGCAGCCGCCCGCCCGTCACGCGCGCACGCAGTTTCGCCAGGACCAGCTTTTCCGCCACAAGACGTTTCAGGGCGAGCAGCGGCCCGATCCCCTGCCCTGCCGACCGGCGCCGAATAGTTTCTTCGCCGACCGCGATCGCCCACTGCGCGACTCGCCGTTCCCGCTCCGGCAGCTTCGGCAGCCGCTCCACGACCTTCTCGCGCATCGCCTCGAACAGGCGCGGCACGCAGAGCATCGCCGTCGGGCGCACGATCGTGGCGATCTCCTCGGAGAGGGCCATAAGGCCCTGTGAGTAGACGATGCAGGCCCCCACGCGCAGCGGCAGGTAGTGTCCGCCGACGCGCTCGGTGATGTGGCTCAACGGCAGAAACGAGAGAAAGACGTCCTCCGGCCCTATGTCCGCGACCGGCTCCTCGACCACCGCGTCGGGCGTATGCAGCAGGTTGGCATGCGTCAGCATCGCGCCTTTCGGCTCGCCGGTCGTGCCGGAGGTATAGATCAGGGTCGCCAGGTCGTCCGGGCGGACCGCCGCTGAGAGGGCATCCAGCGCGGCCTCGTCGCGGCCCGCCGCTTCCCCCCGCGCGCTCACCGTATCGAAGGGAAGGATGCCTTCCCGCTCCAGATTCTCCGGCTCGCCGTCCAGGGCGATCACGAACTCCAGCGCCGGCGTCTCTTTCCGGAAGGTGTTGACTTTGGCCCGCTGCTTGGCATCGGAGACCACGAGGGCCCGCGCGCCGCAGTCGCGCACGATATAGGCCACCTGCTCGGCGGGCAGCGAGGCGTAGGGCGCGACCGTGACCAGTCCCAGCGATTGGGCGGCCAGGTCGGCTATAGCCCACTCCGGCCGGTTCTCCATCAGCAGCGCGATCCGGTCGCCTTTGACCAGCCCCAGCGCATCCAGTCCACGCCGGAACGCCCGCACGCGCTCGGCCAGCTCGGTATAGGTCCAGGTCGTGATCTGCGTCGCCTTGCCGGTCCGAAAACCGACCGCCGGACGGTCGGCGTAGCGGCGCACCGTCTCCTGAAACATCTGGTAAAGGGTTCGCTCCTGCATTCCGGCAAATTCCTTCTCTGGGTGTTAGAGGAGTATAGCGGAAAAAGGCAGGCATCAGGAAGGGTCGAAAGGCCTAATCAGCGAGCCTGGCGGTCCTATTTTACCCCGGAAGGCAGCGCGAGGCTAGTGGGTTGCTCCCTGCCCGCCCATATGAACGTTTTCATTCAGGGTATGAGGGTTTTGCGAGGTCGTCTGTGAGCCGGAGGTCGTCCCCTGCCCATTTCCTGGCGTCTCGCCTCCTGAAGCGCCGCCGGATGTGCCGCCGCCAGGCGAGTTCGGGGGGTTGGAAGGCTCTGTTCCGCCGCCATTGGGGCCGGGGCTGGGAGGGGTTTGATTGGAATGGATCGGATTCGCCACTTGCTGCATTCCCGACTCGCGCACCAACTTTCCGTTCAGGAAGACGCTGCAGCGAAACCAGGGTCTATCCACATTATCGGGAAAGCTCGCCACCGGGATCCACATCGAGGCATTAAAGGGGTAGGCCTGCATCGTAACGGGAAAGGGTTGGGCTGCCGCGGTCAGCATATTGTCCGAATTGGCCGTAGTGGACGGATCGGTACTGGCCGGTATCGGCTGGAACCGCTCGTCGTAGAAGAACGCTTTCACCTCGCACGTTGCGTTCATCTGTCCCTGAACGTGCCCCTGGACATTCAATTGCAGTGTCTTTTGTCCCTGATCGTCTGTGTAGACAGTCGCCTGAGCACCTTCGATCTGGACATCCGGCGCAGGTCCCACAACGGGATGCGGGGGATCGGGAGGCTGCGATGTCGGCTTGCCCGCATAGACGTAGGCCAGCGTCCCTCCGCCGAGCAGGACCACGAGGGCGGCGGCCAGGAGCAATCCCCGTGCCGGCCTGGGCATGCTTCCACCGGCTTTGGGAACGGCAGCCGGGGCGGCGGCCCTGCCCATTTCTCGGCGCTTCTGGGCCTCTGCCTGGGCCAGCTTAGCGGAGATAATGCGCGGGCCACCGGAAGCGGCAGCCGGAGCGGCTGGCTGCTGGACGACCGCCTTGTCCGCCTCACGCCGGGCAGCTATCTCTTCCCGTATCGCCACCAGACGCAGCGCCACCTCCTGGATCGTGGCGGGCCGCGCCTCCGGCTCCATCGCCACGCAGGCGGCCAGCAGGGCAGATAGCGATTCCGGCACGGCGGGATTGAGCGTATGGACGGGGGGAAACTTGAAGGGCTGGGAAACCGGGTCCCGCGCGGTCAGCAGATGGTGCAGCGTCGCTCCGAAGGCATAGATGTCCGAGCGCGGGTCGGTCTGCTGCTTGCCGAACTGCTCCGGCGGCGAGTAGCCGACGCTGCCGAATAGGCTGGTATCCTTATCTGCCCCCGGCTGAAAGCGGCGCGCAATGCCGAAGTCGATCAAGCGCAGGTTGCCATCGGGCTGGACCATGGCGTTGGAGGGCTTGAGGTCACGGAAAATGATGGGAGGATCCTGGCTGTGCAGATAGGCCAGCACGTCCGCGATCTGCAGGCCCCATTCCACCACCAATTCGGTATCGAGCGGGTAGCCGTCCTGCTGCTTGAGCCTGGTCTCCAGCGTGACGCCTTCGATAAACTCCATCACCAGGTAGAAGCGGTCGTTCTCGATGAAAGCATCAGTGACTTTGGGCAGGTGCGGATGGTGGAGGCGCACCAGGAAGCGAGCCTCCTGCTCGCACTGTTCGAGGGCCGCCTGGTACTCGTCCGTCTCCGGATTCTGGCCGCTCACCTCTTTGATGGCGACGATGGCGTCCAGGCGCACGTGCTCGGCCAGATAGACCGTGCCCATGCCACCACGCCCCACCGCCTGCTGAATACGATAGCGGCCGTTGAGCAGCGTCCCTTCCTGCAGTTTTTCGGTCGCCATAGCGCCTTTATCCCCTCGATACCGCTCTGTCTGCCGGCAAGGCTTCGATACGTAAACTTTCTTCTATCATATCATACATTTTCGGAGAATTGCACGCCAATTCTCCGTTCGCATGCCTGGCGTTGTATTGGACCCCTGTTTCCGCGACGGCCGGCGACGTGACAATGAGTATTTTTTACAGATCGTAACAAAATCCTGCTAGAATCCGTGCCGGGTATGGCATATCCTTTTAGCAAATCGTTTTTGCCAGGAAAACCTGCACCGAGGGACAGACTTGAGACTATTAGCCGATAACCGCAGCACTCCCCGCACACCCGCTTTCTGGCCGCTTCGCATCACGGATAAGACGTACCGCAGCGCTACCGGACGTGTCCTCAACGCCAGCCTGCGTGGCCTGCTCTTCCAGACGACCCAGTCCTTCTCTCCGGGCGACTCGGTGGAGATGGAGATACAGGTCGGTCCGGGCTGCACGCTCCGGTGCGTAGCCCACATCGCTCGCAGACATCCCACTCAGCCTGGTGCCTATGCCTATGGCGCCGAGTTCGACTATTTCCACGACGACGGCTACACTCTCCTCTACACCATTCTGAGAGACCTCCTGAAAGAGGACCCGCATTTCGGGCCGTATCACGTTCCTACAAAATAAACAGGAGATATGCCCGCCGTCATCGAATCTGCGTGCAGAGATCGTTCGTCTGGAGAAGAGCATGACAGACATGACGGTCGGTACGGCGCAGACGCTGCGCCTGGCGCGGCAGTGGCGCGCGCGGACACGCCGTACCGCGCTAACCTTTGGAGTGGCGTGGCGGGCGCTGGCAGTCCTTCTTGCCGCCGGCACGCTCGATCTGCTCTGGCCCTGGCCCGCCGTTCTGCGCGCTCTGGTCTTCCTCGGAGTCCTCTTTCTCGCGGCGGCCGGATGGTGGCGCGATTGGCAGGCGGAGCGGCGCCGCCCGCCGCGCCCGGAGCAGGTCGCCCGTGAGATCGAGGCCCGACGCCCGGAGGTAGATAACGCGCTGATCCATGCGCTCCAGTTCCGCGAGGCGCTCACGCGCGATCCGGCCCAGCCCGGCGCTCCCCTGATCCGGCAAGAGATAGCCCGCGCGGAGCAGGCGGCAGCACGGCTGCCCCTGCGAGACGTGGTCGAGCGGGAGCTGCTCCGGCGTGAGGGCCTTCCGCTGGCGATCGTTGCCGGCTGCCTGCTCGTCACCCTCCTTCTTTTCCCCCGTGCCTATCGCTTCGAGGTCCCCCGCTTCGCCCTCTTCTGGACCGACGCGCCGCCTTTCACGCTGACCGACTTCGACGTCTCGCCTCCCTCCGCACGCGTGCGCGAAGGCGAAAGCCTGGCCGTCACGGTCCATGTCGGCGGGCTGCTTCCGCACCGGCTGGAGCTGGTCGCGGGCATGGCCGGCGTTCCGCAGCAGTCCGTTCCCCTGACGGAGACAGACCTGAATACGTATACGGCCTCGCTTGATGGGCTTCAGCGGGATACGTGGTACTATGTCGCCGCCGATACCGGCCGCAGCGCCCGCTGCTGGGTCCACGTGGATACCGCGCCACACCTGCGCAAGCTGACCGCCACGTTCCATCCGCCCGCCTATACGCGCCGGCCGGATACGACCGCCGACATTCCCCTGGGCGGCCCGATCCAGGGTCTCTCCACCACGCGCGGGGACTTGCACGTGGACGCGGACCATCCGCTCGCCGGAGGCGAGATCGCCATCCGCCGCAATGGGATGCCCGACCTGCGGGTCCGGCTCGTTCCCGAACGGGATACGCCGAACCGGGCGGACGGCGCGTTCGCCATCGAGCGGGACGGAGAGTACCGGATCAGCCTGAAGGGAACCGCCGCTGAGGGCGGCATGGCGACACCGGACGCAGGGCGCGGCAAGATCGTCCTCCTGCACGACGAGACTCCGGTGGTGACCGTCACCGCGCCAGGCCGGAACCTGCTCGCCAGAGCAAATATGACGGTGCCGCTCCAGGTGGACGCGGAGGATGACATCGCCTTGCAGCGGCTGGAGATCCATCAGGTCGTCAACCGCGGGAAAGATACCGCGCAGACCATCAACCTTCCGGACCGCCCGCGTGCAACGGCCTACACGAGCCGCCTCGATCTCAAGGCGATGCATGCCAAACCGGGCGACGTGATCGAATATTACGCCACCGCCTACGACAACGATCCGCAGGGCGTCCACAACGCCGACTCGCAGCGGTATTGGGTGTGGGTGGTTTCCGACGCGGACTACCGGCGGGTGCTGGCCCGCCAGCGCGGCCCCTCGCAGATGAGCGCCCAGTATCGCGCCCTGGTGGATGCGCTGCGCCAGTTGGTCGGGGACCAGGCGGCGCTGGCGCGTGACATGGGCTACCGGCTGGCGACGCCGAACACTCTGCGCAAGCGGCAGCGGGCGCTGCAGGCGCGGGCCGGCGCGCTCGCTCAACAGATGCGCGCCCTGGCCTCCCAGCCGCCCCAGTTCGACATCGAGAAAGGCTTGCAGCAGCGGCTAAGACAGACGGCGCAGCAGATCGGGCAGGCCCAGTCCTCCATGCAGGCGGCGCAGCGCGCCGCGCAGCCGGACGCGATGGCTGCGGCAGGCCAGACGGCAGCCCGGCAGTTGAAGCGCGCGCTGCAGGGACCGGGGCAGCAGATCGATCTAAGCCTGGACGCGATTCTGAAGCTGCTGCCGCTGTATCGGGACGTGGCTCGCCTGCAGAAATTGACCGCCGAACAGACACTCCTGGCCCAGCAGGCGCAGCAGGCCGCCGACACCATCCAGCAGACCGGCAGCGATTCGGCCACCCAGTCCCGGTTACGCTCCCTTGCCGACCGTCAGGCCGCCGTCCGCAACAGCCTTTCTGATCTCGTCCAGAACCTGCAGGACCACGCGGCGGAAGCGCGGGAGATCGCCCCCGAAGCGACGGCTCTCGCCGACCGGCTCGCCCAGGCCATCGTCTACCAGAACATTCCGCAGACGATGCAGCGGGCGCAGAGCGCCTTCGAGCAGCAGGATGCGCCTGCGGGCGCCCGTCCCGCCGAGTCGGCGTGCCGTGCCCTGGCGGGTCTCCTTCCCACCGAGCAGGCCAGCCAGAACGCCGCGCAGAAGACCGCCAACAGCCTTTCCCAGGCCCAGCTCGGCATGGACGCCGGGCAGTCCCTGGCGCAGATGACCAACCAGATGGGCGTGGGGCTGGCCCAGGAGACCGGCGAGCCGCCTTCCGGTGAGGAGAGCGTCCCCAAGCCCGGCTCGCGTCCGGGCAACACGGGCGGGCAGGAGGCAAGCGGCGACGAGGGACAACAGGCGATCGCGCTCAGCCTGATGGTGCAGCCATCCGGCGGCGGCACGCGTAAAGAGAATAACGGCGGGGTGCGCGGGGAGCGTATCGGAGAGCTTTCGAGCGACAGCGTCGAGAAGGTCGGCTCGGAGCCGCCCCAGCCGCCGCCCAAAGCGTCGGACCGGGAAGCGTCTCGCTATCCGGTCGAGTATCGCCGGCTGGTCCGCGACTATTTCAAAGCCGTGGCAGGCGGCAAATAGAGAAGAAGGAACGGAGTCTCTTCGGCGTGATCCAGGTGGATATCGAGTTCGTCAAGCAGGTGGCGCGCGAGGCGGGAGAGCGGGCGCTTGGCATGGTCCAGACCATGCACTCCGAGATCAAGCCGGACAACTCCTACGTGACCGACATCGACCGCGATATCGAGCAGTTCGTGCAGCGGCGGCTGGCCGAGCGCTATCCCGACTTCGGATTCCTCGGCGAGGAGTTTGGCCGGCACGGCAGCCGGACCGCCCCACTCTGGGCCGTGGATCCTATCGACGGCACGACCAACCTGGTGTTCGGCATCCCGATCTGGTGCGTCTCCATCGGGCTGATCGTCGAGGGCGAGGCGGTGGCAGGCGCGCTCTACCTGCCTCGCACGGATGAGATGTTCTGGGGCGAGCGGGACAGAGGCTCCTTCTATAATGGCGTGCGCCTGAAAGCCTTCGACCGCGACAGCCTGCACGTGGAAGACACGCTCGGTTTTACGAGCACGGCCATCAAGCGGCTGGATGTCTCGAAACTGCGCGGGCGGGTCCGCTGCCTGGGCAGCATCGCCGCCGACATCGCCTACGCCGCGCGGGGAAGCGTCTGCTGCCTCGTCGGCTGGAACGAAGGCGCCTACGACATGGCCGCCGCCCTCTGCATCGCCCGCGAGGCTGGATGCGTCGCCGAATATCTCACCGGCGAGCCCCTCGACCTCGACTTCATCCTCCAGCACGGTAAGACCGTCAATCCCTTCGTCGTCGCACCGCCCAACATGGCCGCCCAGCTTCAGAAATCCCTCCAAATCCGTCCCGGCTACGATTAAGCACTGAATCAATCGTTCTGAAAATCATAGGACTTGACTTCCTTCAAATAGCAGGGGTGATTATAGTATTGACAGATCCTTGATTTGTGTGGCACAATGCCATATCTACAAGTGGAAGTGAGGACCGAAGACGATGTCTATCACAAATCACCAGGAAACCGAAACCCCTGCACGTCTCAGTTGCCGCGTCGATCCCAGGATCAAGCAACGCGCTGAAGAAGCTGCCGCGCTCCTGGGACAATCTATTACCGACTTTACGGAGGCGGCTCTGGCGGAAAAAGCCGAGGCTGTATTTGAGCGTTTCGAGCGCATCCAATTGACGGAACGGGATTTCGAGCGATTCGTCTCCGCGATTACCCAGCCGAACCCTCCGACGCCGGAACTGATGGCGGCGATGCGCGAGTACGAGCGGCAACGCGCCGAAGAGCCGGACGGTAACTGGTAACCCCATGCCTGTTGTCGAACTCTTGCAGGCCCATCACGATCGCCAGAGCTTTGATTGCGGCAAGTCCTCCTTAAACGAGTTTTTGCAGCGGCAGGCCCGCCAGAATGCGGATCGGAATATGGGGGTCACGCACATTGTGGTGCCGTCCGCTGGCGATCCGCGAATCCTGGGTTATTACACTCTGGTTACGCGTACCATCGATTGCGAGATCATACCGGATAATAAGAAGCTGCCGCGCGGTCCTATAGGCGTTGTACTGTTGGGACGGCTGGCCGTAGATAAGGGCGCTCAGGGCCAGGGATTAGGGAAACGCATGCTCCTGCGAGCGATCCGGCAGACAGAGCAGGCAGCGCGGGAAATAGGGATATATGCTCTCGTTCTGGATGCGCTGGATGAGGAGGCGCGGGCCTGGTATCTGAGGCTGAACTTTGGATTCGAGACGCTCTTGGACGATCCCAATCATCTCTTCCTGCCGGTTCGCACCATACGTCAATTAGGTTTCGCTGCTGAAGAGAATTCCTCCGAAGCGACATAACGGTTTTCCCATATAATCAGCCATCCGCTAAAGTAAGCGCCGTGCTTCTGATCGCTCAATCGCCGGTGGGAATGACACCAGCGCCTTCGATCATCAGGAGGACGGTTCGCTCCGGCGCTCGGGTGCAATGCAGAACGCCTTTCGGCACGGTAAATCCCTGCCGTGGCTTTAGCTCGACGGTACGGTCTTCCAGGTCGATCAGGAACCGCCCGTCGACGACGTAGAAAAACTCATCCTCTTCGTCATGCTTGTGCCAGTGAAACTCACCCTGCAAAATGCCGAGCCGCACGACGCAGTCGTTCACGCGACAGAGCGTCTGGTTGTACCAGGGCTCCTCACACGCCTCGACGAGCGCCGGTATGTCGATAAGCTCCAGCGGAGCGAACTTGACGTCCAGATGAATTGAATAGGAAGTGGGATTCTCCATCGCGCTTTCTCCTTGCCTGGTTTGCTGGCGCTTTTTCATCTAAGAGCCAGTACGTAAACGCCGATATGCTCACGAATATCAAAAGCTTTTCCGTCCGCAGGACGGTTGGCCGAAGGCCCTCCAGACGGGTATTTCAATGCCCGGCTAAGAAGCCAGCAGGTTTCCGTACAGGCTCTAAAAGATTACCTCCTGTGCCGCTTCTTATGACACAGGATGGCGCTGGTTTGATGAAGGGTAAAATCAAGAGACGAATGCCTTTAAAATCTACCATATGAGGAGAAGGAGATGAGGCTTTACCGCGTAATGGCCGTGGCTTTATGTTTGCTCGCCGGTTCGCAGGTGCTCTTGATGGCACAGAACGCGCCCTTTATCGAGATCCATACGGGGAAGCATTGGGTCTGGGTCGCCCGCCAGGACCAGTTCCAGGCGCACCAGGCCGATATCGAGGCGCTCTACGATTACGCCGATCGCGCGTTCGACGAGCTGGTGCGCGACTGGGGCGTGCGCCCGCCGCAGGATCGGTATTCACTGCTGGTGTACGAGCAGACCGGAGGCGGATTTGCGGCCGGCGACATTGATGAGGTACATAAGCTGACCGGTAAGGAGAGCCCCGGCATCGGCGTCTCCTACGATGCGTTTTACGGCACCGCCTACGGCATCAAAGCCTACTGGGCACACGCCATCATGACGCATGAAATGGTCAACCTGTTCACCGGACAGGTAGTAAGCGGAGGCTGGCCGGTCGACTGGTGGGCCGACCATCGCAGCCCATTTCCCCTGATGACGGCCGTCCAGATCGAGTACAAGCTCGTGCCGGACGTCGCGGTCCACCACATTCAAGAGGGACTGCACGACCCGCTCGTCGGGATGTTCCTCAATCTGAAAGACCAGTACGGCTGGAATCTGTTTCGTACCGCGTTTCGCACCGCGATTCAGGATGGCATCCATTGGGACGCCATCGGCGAGAACCCCTCGCCGCTGCGCACCAACTATGTGGCCGCTTATCTCCAGATCGGTGCGCCGGAAGATATCGCGCCCATCCTGACGGGCCTGGTACCAGGCTTTGATCCCGCCGTGGTGAAGGACATTCTTCGGGCACGCCACGTATGGACCTCCCTGCCGGCCACCAACCCCCACCGCGCTGCGCTCCATGCCGCTTACCTGAAGGGCGACTATACCGCCTGCCTGAAATAGGTTTCCCACACCCATTCGTGCGCGGCCACATCCTGTTCCCCATCGAACCTTCGGAATAACAGGGAAGGGGGACTCGATCGGAAGCCAGTACACGCTATCAAACAGAAGAGAAAAACGCCTCTATTGAAGATAAAAGGACGGACTTGCAAGATGGGAGTTAAGGATGCGCCTGACGACCAGGCGGTTCCAATGCGAAGTCCTCGCCATCAATACCGCCGTCCTGCACCTCTTCAGGCGCGTCTGTCCTCACCTGAAGATTCGCAGCGAGGGGCCGATCCGTCTTCGTAGAGATAGCGATCTGAGGCGACTCACAGGGGATAGGGTGGCTCGTCAATGGAGTCTCTGTGCCTCGTCGGCGCGGCCCTGGGCAAGCAGCTCTTGTTTCAAAAGTGCGTGTGCGGCAGCATCGGCTGGGCGCAGCTTGAGCGTCTGCTTCAACTCGACAATCGCGCGGGCGGCCTCGTGAACCTGTATATAGGAGCGTGCGGCGGCCAGATGCGCGGTGGGATCGTCCGGCCGTGCATTCACAACGGTAATGTCGTGCGCCACCGCCGTAAGGGCGGTCTGAGCGCGCTTTCCCTCATCGATATAACGCGTTCCATTCGATTTGTCTCCAGCCTCCAGGTAGAGCCTGCCAAGCTGGATAAAGGTCTGCGCAGCGGGAGTTTTATCCGCTACCTGTTGAAGATCTTGGATGGCTGCTGCGCGGTCTCCCTGTGCGCGCTCCGCAAGGGCGCGCACATAGAGCGCATTCATACAATTTGCATCGGCATGAAGCGCCTGATTCGCCGCATCTATCGCATGAACGGGATCGCCGAGGTCGAGGAACGCCTGGGCCTTACGCGCCAGTAAGCTCGTGTCATTCGGTTTGCGCTGAAGCCCCTCGTCTACGATCCGCATTGCGTCCGAAGGTCGCTTCCAGAACTGGTAAACATCGAAAAGGGGGGCAAAAACCGAAGAGCCCGCCGGCAGCAGCCGGCGGGTCTCCAGCAACTCACGCTCCGTGGTCGCCAGATCGTGTTCCTGAAAAGCGACGAGACCGAGGGTGGCATGTAAGTTCGCATTCTGAGGCGCGCGAGCGAGGGAGTGGCGCAGCAGCGCCTCAGCCTGCCGGGTCCAGCCCATGTAAAGATACTGATAAGCGAGCAGTGCCGCGGAGTCGGCATCGTCCGGGCGGATGGAGATCGCCTTCTCCAGCTCCTCCTGCGTCAGGTCCAGGTCTCCGGTCCGGTTATAGAGCGCGCCGAGCGCAGCGTGTGGGGCTGCCAGGGTGGGCGCCAATCCCGCCGCCGAACGTGCCTCGGCAATCGCGCTCGGATAGTCTCCTTGTTGGGAGTATAAAGACGAGAGATGGAGATGCCGCGCCGGATCGTTGGGCTGGGCCGAGACCTCTTGAAGCGCCTGTTCCATCGCGACCTGCTTGGCGTGGTTAGCCGCCTCTTCGCGATCGCGACGTTGCGCTTCTCTTTTAATCAGGGCGGTCTCGTGCGAAAGACGCGCCCTCAGCGGCAGCGTGAAAAGCCACAGCACCACCAGGACCCCCGCCGTTACGGCCAGGGCCAGGGCACGGCGATCCGGTCGTGCCAGCCGTGCGGCCTGCGCTGGCGCCGTCATCGAACGCGCTTTGGTCGGTGGGCGCGTAGAGCGAGCCTGGCTCACGATTGTCTTACCCTCTTACGTCGAGCAAACGAGGCTATTTTAGCCTCGCGGACGATAATGCATGGGCGCCGGTAGCGTCCGGATCGAGGACCCCCCCCGGCAGATGGGCGGCGGCGCCTTCGCGGCCTTCCTTCTCCAGCATGAGCCGGAGGGAGTGTGAATCGGAATGACAGGAGATGCAGTAGTTCGTGGGGAGATGGCGGCGCGCGGTGATGCGTGCCTCAGCCCGGACGCCGGAGTAGTAGGCGCCTGCTTCGAGCAATATGGCACTCATGATAGTTGCGATGAGCAGAGAGGCCGCCAGTCGTGGCGGCACGCGTCTATGGATCATCCGGTATTCCTTCGTCCTGCGTCAATCGCCACCCTTTTTCTCCTTCCGCAGGGCCTGCACATTCGTGCTCTCTTTTGGCCGGACGGGAGCAGAGTGACAGCCGGTCCAGGCGATAAGATAGAAACAGACGACTGCCAACAGAACTAATCCTGCCAGCAGCTTCTTGCGGGAAGCAGTCATCTAAGGCTCCTGAGAGGCGCAAGCGCTTCCGTCCCAAAACGCTATGCTGAGGGACGGAAGCGCCTGCAGGTACGTTACGTGCGCATCTAATTCGTAAACAGGCAGTCGTCCCCGGGCACGTTAGAGGGAGTGCAGGGCTTGAAGTGGGTGAGAATATACTGCTGCGCCTGGCCGCACGTGACGGACCCATCCGTGGGTATCGGCATGGTGTCCGGACTCCATGGGCTATTGGTCAGTGGGTAGTTCGGATCGGCACAATAGGCTGTCTGCGCCAGCGTCGAATCCCGGACCATGACGAGGCGTCCGCCGAAGGCTCCGTTCCCATCGTCACCCATATACCCGGATTGGACTTTGACGCTCTTGGCATGACCGTCGACGAACGCGTAGTTGAACTGTCCGCTCGAATGGCGCAGCTGCGCGTTCGACGTTCCCGTAAACGTGCAGCCTGCAAAACCGATCCCCAGCGTCTGGCGAGGGGTGTCGTAGGTGTCGCCGAAGGCAAACGTCGCCGCCGGGAACTGAATGCTCGCCAGAGTAACGCCCGGAATCATGCTGTGGCCGGGTCGGGCCGGGTCTTGTATCTGTGCTCCGAGCAGGCCGCCTCCACGCCAGCCGATGGGGCCCCAGTTGTAGCCGTAACCGGGGTAGCTGTTCAGCGTCAGGCAATAGCTGCCATCGTTGTTCGGGCAAGAAGTGTCATTGCCTTCGTTGCGGTCCGGGCAGAGGTACAGTTGTAGGTTCTTGGTGTACGGATAGATAATACTCCACCAGTCCACGCCGTAGCCCATCTTTGGTGTTGTCTCATCATAATCCTGGACGTACATGGCGAATGCCAGGCCGGCCTGCTTGGTATTGGACAGGCAGCTAATAGCGCGTGCCTTTTCGCGGGCCTGGGCAAAGACGGGAAAGAGAATAGCTGCCAGTATCGCAATGATAGCGATGACGACGAGCAGTTCGATAAGGGTAAAGCCGGTCCTTTGTTGTCTTCTCACGGGTGTCTCCTCCTATAGAGTAGGAACAGGGATTGATGTGGGCTGTCGAGCAGATGATCTGTCTCTGCGCCAGTGGGTCTTCCGGTCTGCTGAGATGCCTCCTGCCTGACTCGCGATGAGAATAGCAGGTGGGGATTAAGTCTGTATTAAGAGAAGGCTATATTTCGGTGAAATTCCTGGTAAACAGACCGGAAGTAAGGAAGGCGACGAGCGCCTTCGCGGGAGTATTGTCTAAGGTTTTCTAGGTATTGTCTAAGTATATAGACTCCTCGCCCGGATGTCAAGCACTTTTTTTCGCCCGTAACTCTTAAGACTGTGGCACGACCCTGTCGTTTCCAGCATTTTGCTTTCCGGTCCTCGTCAACGGTATTTAAGGTATCATGAAGGTGTTATCGCATTCGATTTCCGGGCCATGCATTACCCATTTATGTCCAATCATCCTCTGACTTGCCTCGGTCTCCTCGTGCCGATGATAGCGCTTACCGGCTGCGGCATACGCCATCAAAACATGCCGGCCTCCCTACAGAAGCCTGCCATCGCCGAGGCGCCCATCAAATTCACCGATGTGACCCGGCAGGCCGGGATCGACTTCACCGCGACCAACTCCCGAACCTCCTCCAAATACATGGTCGAGACGATGGGCTCGGGCTGCGCCTTTATCGACTACGATGGGGACGGCTACCTGGACATCCTGCTCCTGAACGGCGCGCCCCTGCCCGGCGGACACGTGACCGGCCGCCCGACCCTCAAGCTCTATCATAACAACCATAACGGCACCTTCACGGATGTCACCCATCCGGCCGGCTTAGATAAAAGCGTGATGTACGCCATGGGCGTGGCCGTCGGGGACTACGATAACGACGGCTATGACGATATCTACATCACCTGCGCCCTGGGACCGAGCCATCTCTTTCACAATGATCGCCATGGCGGCTTTACCGACGTCACGCAGCGGGCCGGGGTCGCCAACAACGGGATGTGGGGCACGAGCTGCGCCTGGGTCGACGTAGACAATGATGGTTACCTCGACCTCTTTGTCTGCAACTACGTCACCTATCACACGCTCAAGGACGATGTTCCTTATTATGAGATGGGCGAGCGCACCTATGCCATTCCTACCGCGTTCAAGCCCTCTCACTGCGTGCTCTATCATAACAATCACGATGGAACCTTCACCGACATCAGCAAGAGCGCAGGCATTGCGATGGCGGGCAAGTCTCTCGGCGTAGCCGTCTGGGACTACGACCACGACGGACGGCCCGACATCTACGTGACCAACGACGGCATGCCAGGCTTCCTCTTCCATAACCTCGGCCATAACCGCTTCGAGGAGGTAGGCATGCAGATGGGAATCGCCACCGACGAGCAGGGACAGCCGCACGCGGGCATGGGCATCGACATCAATGACGTGAACAATAACGGCCAGAGCAGCGTGGTCATCACTAACTTTTCGGGGCAGCAGACCTCGCTCTACGATCAGGTGAGTCCGGCGCTCTATCGGGAGGATACGGTCGCCAGTGGCGTGGGACCGCCGAGCCTGAACGATCTTGCCTTCGGCACGTTCTTCTTCGATGTAGACAACGCTGGGTGGAAGGATCTCTTCGTAGCCAACGGGCATATCCAGGACAATATCTCCAAAGAGCAGCCCCAGGTCCATTATGCCGAAGAGCCATTTCTATACCGCAACGATGGCAACGGACATTTCCATGAAGTGGGCGCTGCCTCCGGCGCGCCGTTCACGCGCCCATTCGTGGCCCGCGGCGCCGCGTGGGGAGACTATGATAACGACGGCAGGCTGGATGTGCTTCTCACCTGCAATGGCGGTCCCGCCTACCTCTGGCACAACGAGACGCCTACGTCCAATCACTGGCTCACTCTCAAGCTGGTGGGCACGAAGAGCAACCGCGACGGCATTGGAGCGCGAATCACCGCGCAGGCCGCCGGGCAGACCCAGACGGCCTATGTACGCAGTGGCTCCAGCTACCTCTCCGCCAGCGACCTGCGCGCGCACTTTGGATTAGGGGCCGCTACCTCTGCCGCGCTCGTAGTTACGTGGCCCGGTGGCACGGTAGACCGCATTCCCGCCGCTCCGGCAGACCATATCTGGAAACTGGTGGAGGGAAGCGGCCGGCTGCAGTGACATCACGCGTTTAGTGTCTCTGCGGCGCATGCGCCGCCGCAGAGAGGACCACCAGCGACTCGCCGACGGGCTTCAGGTTGTTCTTTGCCAGCACCGCATTGAAGGCGGGCAGGTCTTTGCTTTTGAGCGCCTCCCAGCTCTTCATGGCCGTCTGCATCTCCGTGCAGGTCGTCGTGCAGGCTTTGCGCATCGCATCGGTCGGCGCCATGTCGCCCGAGTCGAGCATGTTGAGCTGGCGTCCGGCGGTCCCATTCAGTATGGCGAAGGTCGGCTGGGGGGCAGGACCGCCGAAGCCGAAGAACCCGCCCCCGAACCGGCGGCCGAACTCGTTGCTTCCGCCCACGGCAGCCAGCTTGCCGTCGAACGTGTGCGCGGCGGTCGCGACTTCCGACGGCGGATTTTTCTTAAGCAGCGCCGCGATCGAGGCCTGCACGCCGGCGACCTGCTGGTAGCCGTCCCAGGCTTCCTGCGCGCATTGATAGTACTGCATCTGCAGCGCGTGCTGCTCTTCCAGATCGTGGAAGGTGGCGGGCGAGCGCGGATCGTTCTTCACCCTCACCGTCTGCGTATAGCTCTTTCCATCCACGGTCAGCGTGAGCGTGTAGACGCCCGGCAGCGCCAGCGGACCCTGCGGAGACGCAGGCGTCTCGCCGGGGTTCGCGTTGATCTCATAGCTATGGTTAAAGGCGGGCGGGCTATCGTAGCGCAGATCCCAGCTCGTCCGATTCAGCCCCGGCGTGGTGGGTAGCGGCGACGGCGTCGCCACCCAGAAACCCGGGACGGGAGGCGGCGGATCGGAAAGAGCCGGAAGCGGCGCGCTGGAGAGATGGCGCACGACCTTCCCCTGTGCATCCCGCACGTCCAGCGTAATGTCTCCGGAAGGCGGGGAGCCCAGGTAGTAGTAGACGATTGCCCCGACGGGCGGATTTTTGGCGTGGGGCACTTCCGGCGGAAAGGGCGTGTCGCCATTCACGTTGCGGCGTACCCGGATCGCATCGCCGGGCTTGAACAGATGCGCCGTCTCCGACTCGATGGACGGCGTGATCTGGCGTAGGGGCGAGATGTCGTCGAGGACCCAGAAGCTGCGCCCATAGGTCCCGACCACCAGGTCGTTCCCATGGACGACCATGTCCCGATAGGAGGTGTTCGGCAGGTTGAGTTGCAGGGACTGCCAGTGGTCACCGTCGTCGAAGCTGACGTAGACGCCGCTCTCGGTGCCGGCAAACAAGAGACCCTTCCGAACCGTATCTGCGCGGATGACGCGCGCGAAGCTGCCGCTCGGCTGATCCTCCGGCAGGCCGGTGACGATCTGGGTCCAGGTCTTCCCGTAGTCGCGCGTTCGATAGAGGTAGGGCTTGTAATCGCCCATGCCGTGACAGTCCACGGCGGCATAGGCGGTGCCGGGGTCCTGATGCGAGGCGTCTACTGCCGAGATGTCGGCGCGGGCGGCGTTGGGAAGGTTCGGGATCGTCACGTCGTCCCAGGTCGCGCCATGATCGCGCGTGACCTCGATCCGGCCGTTGTTGGTGCCGGCCCAGATCACGTTGCCGTCCACGCTGGACACCGACACCGATTCGATGGCGCTGAATCCCCCGCCGCGCTGCCCGCCGTCTTCTTCCTCGTTCTCCGCCTCATCTTCCTCCGGCGGTATCTGCGCGCTGCTACCGGCGCGGCGCGCGGCCGGACGGTTCGGCGTTGGCGGCGTCTCCCCTTTCTTCAGCGTCAGGTCCGGGCTGAGCTTGCGCCAGCGTTTGCCGCCGTCGGCGGTCGCCATCACGCACTGGTACCCGGCCAGAAGCTCGTGCGGATTCGCCGGCGAGAAGAGGAGCGGCTGATTCTGGACTTTGCGGAGGGCCAGGCTGGAATCCGCGCTAGGCGCTATGTCGATCCACTGGCCGCTCGGATAGGTCACTTTGACGATGCCGCCGTAGCCGCCCGCATAGCTTATCTTCGGATTCAGCGGATCGGCGACGATGGAGCCGAACTCGGCGCCGGGATGCGGCAGCCAGTCGAGGGGCGTGACCTCGCCCAGATTGCCCCGGCTGCTCGTGGCGATGCAGCCGCTGTCTTGCTCGGTGGCGTAGACCCAGAAGGGGAACTGATTGTCGACCGAGATGTGATAGACCTGCGCGGTGGGCTGGTTATACCAGAGGCTCCAGTTCTGGCCGCCGTCGAGCGAGACGGTGGCGCCCTGATCGACACCTAAGAAGAGACGATTGCCGTTTGTCGGGTCGATCCACATCTGCTGCGGATCGTCGCCGCCGGGCGCACCCTTGAACCCTGTGAAGGTGTTCCCCCCGTCGGTCGAGCGGTAGAGGCAGGTGTTGACGACGTAGACGACGTCCGGATTCTGCGAATTGACGTAGACGCCGCAGTTGTAGCCGCCCTGGCCGTTGCCGACGCGCCGGTCGGCGGCATCCATCTGCCGCCACGTCTCGCCCCCATCGTCCGAGCGGTAGAGGCCGAAGTTGCCCACCAGGAACATGCGCTGCGCGTTGGTGTTCATGGCGATGGCGACGCAAGTCCGCCCGGCCATCTCCGGCAGGCCGCCGGTGATCTCCTTCCAGGTCAACCCCTCGTCGGTCGACTTGAAGAGCCGGACGCCGGAAGGCTCCCGGCGCCCATTGGCGCCGCCTCCTCCTCCGAAGCCGCCGAACCCACGCTGCCCTGGAGGGAAGTAGGCGCGGTTGGTCGTGGCGAGCATGACGTTAGGCTGATCGTAGGCCCAGGCGATCTTCTGGACTCCCGTCTCGTCGTCCACATAGAGGGTCTTGGTCCATGTTTTGCCGCCATCCGTGCTGCGGTAGAGACCGCGCATCGCGGACTTGGCGTGGTTGTCACCCATGGCGGCGACCAGGACGATGTTGGGGTCATGCGGATCCACCAGGATCGACGGGATGTGGTCGGTCTTATCCAGCCCCAGATGCTGCCATGTTTTCCCGGCATCGGTGGACTTATAGACGCCATTGCCGCGGCTGATCCCGCCGCCGGCGAGCATGTCGCCCATGCCGACGTAGAGGACGTTCGGGTCTGAGGGCGCGACCTCGATGGCGCCGACGGAAGACGCCTCCTTGACCGAATCGAAGATGGGAAACCAGGTCGTGCCGGCGCTGGTGGTCTTCCAAACGCCGCCCATGGGCAGTCCCATGTAAAACACGCCCGGCTGCCCGATGACGCCGGTCACGGCGGAGACGCGCCCGCCGCGAAACGGGCCGATGTTGCGCCAGACCAGGCCGGAAGTGAGATTCGCCGGCACCGTCTGCGCGGCGGCAGAGGCACACAGAGCTAATAATGGTAATAATGCCAGATCGCAGCGAAGCCGGGAAAAGCGTTTCATTATAGTCCTCCTGCAGGGCCTAAAGAATTGCAATCGCGACTTCTTATTTCCATCTCATTCCGACCGAATCCTGCAACGCTTCCGGCAAGGTTATGCCGGCAGACCGGTCATTCCACCTTTCCGGAGCCTTCGTGTACCGTCCAAATTCTGTCGCAGATGACCCCGGTGATCCGATCGACTACTCCCGACGGCCAGTGGATCTCTACATCCGCGCGGGCCAGCGCGCCTAACCCGATGTGGAGCCGCAAATCGCTCTGGGAGAGATAGCTTGAGCCGCTGTGGACGAGCGCGCGCTGCGTCAGCCCGCCCGCGCGCGCAACCATCAGCGCGCCGATGCCGTCTCGATTGCTCTTCCTTCCTTCCAGCTTGAGCGTCAGCCAGTGATTACGCCTGGGAGTCTCGTTGTGCCATAGCAGCGCCGGGCCGTTATTTTGCAGCAGCAGCACGTCGAGTCGCCCATCGTTGTTGATATCGCCTATGGCCAGGCCGCGGCCCACGATCTTGCGATCGAACGGCGCGCCGCTCTTTAGCCCAACCTCCGCGAACCGGCCGTTCCCCAGGTTGTGAAACAGCAGCGTCGGCTGAGCATAAGAGATGCCAGGCTCGCGGTCCGCGACGTCGTCGATCACATGTCCGTCGGTCTGGAGAATATCCTGCCACCCGTCGTTGTCAAAATCAAAGCAAACGACGCCGAAGCCGAGCACACCGGTGGTCGCCGGGCCGATGCCCGAGGCGTCGCCCTCGTCCTGAAAGATCAGCGGGTGTATCTGATGGAAGAGCAGGGTGCGCCGTCCCTGGAAGTTGGTCATCACCAGGCACATCGTTCCATCGTTGTAGAGGTCGGCCGCGTCGATGCCCATGCCGCTGGGCGCAGCGCCGTCCGCCATGAAGCCAATGCCCGATTCGGTGCCGATGTCCTTGAACGTGCCATTGCGCTGGTTGCGCAGCAGGAACGTGGCGGCACCGTCATTGGCGACGTAGATGTCCGGCCAGCCATTGCCCTGCTCATCCCAGAGCGCCACGCCCAGCGATTTTCCGGCGAATCGGCCGACCCCGGAGGTCGCCGTCACATCCTTAAAATGGCCGTTACCCTCGTTATGGTAGAGCGTACAGTGCGTCGGCTTATAGGCAGTCGGGTCGCAGTAGACATGTTTTCTGGGATCTCCGGCGAAACAGGGCACGTCGTCGGCCAGCGAGCGGTAGGGCACGTAGTTGCAGACGAATAGGTCCAGGCGACCATCCCGATCGTAGTCCACCCAGGCGCAGGAGGTACCCCAGTTGCCCGCGTTGGCGACCCCCGCCTGCTGGGTCACGTCCGTGAAGGTGCCATTTCCTTCGTTATGGAACAGATGGCCCGGTCCGAGCACGCAGGAGACGTAGAAATCCTCGTGCCCGTCGTTATCGTAGTCCCCGACGGCCACGCCCATAGCGTACATCACGCTTTTATCCAGGCCGGCCTGATGGGTGACATCCGTGAAGGTGCCGTTATGGTTGTTATGGTAGAGGGCAAGCCGGGGACGCCCAATGACCGGCCCGCCGGTGAGGGGAGCATTGTTCAAAAGCAGGATGTCCTGCCAGCCATCGCCATCGTAGTCGAGGAAGGCGCAGCCGGAACCCATGGTCTCGACCAGGTATTTGTTTTTCGACTTGGCGCTCTGATGCGTGAAATGGATTCCCGCCGCCGACGTTATGTCGACAAACCTGGGGACGACCGCCTCCGCGGCGGGCGCGGAAGCCGCCGAGCCGGCAGGGGGTAACATGGCGGCATGGTTGGAAGGATGTGTGCAGCCGGCCAGGGCCGCTGCGAGGCCAAGCAGGGGGAGCAAAGCGACCCCGCAGATGTGCTTCCGTATCCTTTCGATGGTTCCACCGCAATTCAAAGGCAAATACCTTCCACTCGTTCCACGCGGCCTCCGGCTTTCACGATCGCGGCTGCTCCAAATGGGCGAGCATCTTGCGCGCGCTGTCGTAGTGCGGGTTGAGATCAAGGGCGCGATGGAGCTCGACGATGGCGCGCTCCGTATTGCCGCCGCTCACGTAGATGCCGGCCATCTCGAAGTGAACAGCCGGGTCGCGGGGCTTGGAGGCGAGCAGCAGCGAGACGCGGGCAAACACGCGCGACCGCGCGTGCTCTTCCTGGTATGCGCGTAGCAGTTTGCCGCCTTCGATGGCGTGACCGGTGCGCAGGTAGAGTTGGCCCAGCATCAGTTTTGTCTCTTGATAGCCAGGCGCGAGGCGCTTCACCGTTTCCAACTCCTGCACGGCCTCTGCCGTCTTGCCGAGCTTACGGTAGCACTCCGCGAGGCCGTAATGGGCCGGTACATCGTTCGGCGCTGCCGAGACGATCGTCTGCCAGACCGACATGGCGCCGGAAATGTCATCCGATTCGAACCGCGCATCCGCCAGACTGTGCATGAGGGCGGGATCCCCCGGTCGCAGCTTGAGGGCGTCTCGAAGCACGCCGATCGCCTTTGGAAACTGCGCCTGCTTCCTATAGAGGTCCGCCAGGGGCAGCCAGAGATCCAGCTCGTCGGGATGCTCTTTGCGGAGTTTAAGCAGTAACTGCTGGCTGCGCTGAAAATCATGGGTCTGAAGGTAAGTAAGGGCCAGCTCGACCGCAAGGTGGGGATCGTCGGGGTTCGCGCGTACCACTGGTTCCAGCAGGGCGCGTGCGTCCGTGGTCCAGCCGTACGAGATGTACAGCCAGCACAGTCTATTGATAGCGTCCAGGTTTCCGGGGTCCTGCGCGAGCAGAGCGCGATAGGTCTGCATCGCGTCGTAGTGGCGGCGCAGCCGCTCATAGAGATCCGCAAGCGCCAAATTGATTCGCACATCGTGCGGCGCCCGGTTGGCGCATCGCCGGACGTAGCCGAGCGCTACGTCCGGTTTCCCGGCAGCCACGAGATCGGACGCGAGCACCATGTTCGCGTTCAGGTCGTCCGGAGCCTTCGCGACGGCCGCGCGCGCCGCGTCCAGATCGCTGCCCGGACGGGCAGGCTGCGTGAGCGCCGCATTGTGGCGTGCCTCCTCGCGCCGCAGCCGCTCGGTCTCCGCCTGCATGCGTCTCAGTTGCGGCAACAGCGCCACGTACAGCAGGACGATCGCGACCAGAGCGACGAGCAGCGGACGCATGTGGGTGGATTTCGAGCCGCCACCCGCTGATCTCCGCGCCGGCGTCATTCTGCTCCTCCTGAACCGTGCAAAACGTAGAAATAGTGGTCTGCCATAAACGTTGGATGGATTGCCACGAGAGGTTTTGTAGGCGCTCACCGCCGAGCTTGCGAACCGGCATCAGGCGAGACACGAGCCGCAGCCAGCGCTTTGCGCAAACCGGCGCGCGCCGCCGCGTCGCCCGGCCTCAACGCGAGCACACGCTTAAACTCCACGATGGCCTTGGGATAGTAACCTGAGAGCAGATCGAGCTGCGCCACCGCAAGATGCGCGTCCGGGCTATTCCTGTGGAAGCGCACCCTCTCTTCGGCGTGAACGTAGGTTTGAAGATGACTGCTGATCTGCGCATAAAAGCTAATTAGCCGCTGGCCCTGCTTAGTCCTCCCTTGCCGGAGGTAGGAGCGCCCCAACAGGTAGGTGGCGTTCTCAAAGCTCGGATCGA
>Ga0209810_1001788_pt1 | contig 29851 bp, 28 predicted proteins | sample Coa_R1_7_FD_187159 | JGI IMG/M metagenome (GOLD analysis project Ga0209810, IMG submission 187159) | Surface soil microbial communities from Centralia Pennsylvania, which are recovering from an underground coalmine fire - Coalmine... | ecosystem: Environmental > Terrestrial > Soil > Unclassified... | reverse complement strand
CCGGGCCAACGATCAGATAGACCAGCTGCGGCAGGTGAACGAAGGCGATCTGGCCGACGAAGAAAAAGATGAAGCCGCAGATAATCGAGGTCAGACCGCCAACGATGGAGCCAAGGGAGACGTAGCGGGAGATGGCAATGGTGCTGAGCGTGGTAATCGCGCAGATCAGGAAGACGAGCGGGGAGATGACCAGGATGGCGCCCGCGCCGGTGGCGACGCCGCGCCCGCCCTTAAAGCCAATAAAGACTGGATAACAGTGTCCGATGAGGGCGGCAAGGGCGGCGATGGTCAGGCCCCAGCCGGAGAGATAGAAAATCGGCAGCTTCGCCAGCAGGGTCGGGCCGACGCCTTTTGAGATATCAAATAAGAAGACAATGATCGCAGGAACCCGGCCAAGCGTGCGTAAGACGTTGGTCGCCCCTATCTTATGGCTACCATAGTCGCGGATATCGAAATCTTTCCCACGCAGCAGCTTCCCCATCCAGTAGCCGGCGGGAACCGACCCCCAGAGATAGCCAATCAAGGCAATGATGATGCCACCAGCGATGCCAGGCATAGCAGCCTCCTTCAGAGAAATTTGGACTCTGCTCTTTTGACCTAATTATAGTTGCATTCCAGACAAAAATCTAGCATATCGCGGAAAATCACGAGTTTAAACATATATCAAGCTCTCTCTCCAACGTGTCATGCTGAGCGCAGCGAAGCATCCGGGCAGCCCATTGTTCGGCGTGGCAAGAGCGGATGCTTCGCTGCCGCTCAGCATGACACAACCGCGACGTTTGTAATGTCATGATATACTTATACGGATGAGGAGGTACATATGAAAAATTTCGGAAATCGTCTCCTGAGAAGCCTCGGCTTGCTCATTCTTAGCGCAATGGGCATGACGCTGGTGGCCCTGGCGGTCGCTTTCCGTCACATCATGGAAACGCCACAGCCGCTTGAAAGCCTGCTGCCCGGTGAGGCCCGTGTCTATCGCTGGAGGCACGGACACATCTTCTATAAAGTATCTGGCCCGGAATCGGCTCCGGCGCTGGTGCTGCTACACGCGCCCGGCGTTGGCGCATCTTCCTATGAGATGCGCAACATCATGGGGCCGCTGGCAACCGCTTTTCGCGTCTACGCGCCCGACCTGCCCGGCTTCGGCCTTTCCGACCGGCTGCACATAGATTACTCCGCCGCCCTGTATACGCTGCTGGTTGAGGATTTTCTGCGCGACGTGGTGCGGCAACCGGCAACGCTGGTTGCCAGCGGTCTGAGCTGTAATTACGCGGTGGCGGTGGCGCGACGCTCGCCCGCACTCTGCGAGCGCCTTGTGTTGCTCTCTCCCACGACACTCTTCGGCAGCCATCCCCGCCAGAGCTTGCCGCCAGCGTTTGCGCAGACGCCGACGCTGGCAAGGCTGCTCTATCCACTTGCCAGTACGCGGCTCGCGCTGCGCTATGCCGTGAGACGCCGCCACGCGGCGGCCCATAGCGCGGTCGCCTCAGAAGAGGTCGATTACCTGTACGCCGCCAGTCACCAGTTCGGCGCCGAACGCGCTCCGATGGCGCTGCTGGCCGGGAAACTGGATGTAGATGTTTCCGATGAGTTCGCGAACCTGAAGCAGCCCACGCTCCTGCTCTGGGGAACAGAAACCTTGAACAATCTGCAAGCCATCAGCGGGCCGCACGAACTGGTGACGCCAGCGCAGACACGCATGGAGCTTATCAAAGACGCGGGCGCCGCCGTCCACGAAGAGCATCCCGAAATCGTGATTACCACCATTCTCCAGTGGCGGGAGGAGCAGGCGCCTGCCTGCGGGGCGGCAGGGACACAGGTAGAGACAACTGCATCTCCGGCCACGACGCAGGAGATACCGGCGGCAGAAACAGCGCAGCCAGAGACGCAACAGGAAACGGAGATAGCACCGCCACAGGAGCAGAAACCGACACAGCAGAAACAGGCAGAGGAAGAGCCTGCGATCGTGGCCGAAGCCTACTGTGTCAGGTGTAAAAAGAAAACGCCGATGAAAGATATCGAGGAGGTGACAACAAAGAACGGCGCGCCAGCTATACGCGGCAAATGCTCGGTCTGCGGCGCGGGCCAGTATCGCATGGGCAAGCTGGCATAACATCTTTACAGCGAGCAAGCAGGCAAGCTGGCGAGAAACCGGAGCGAAAATCCCTTGACGGGAGGCGGGCCAGGCCGTATAATCACCTTCGTGTGTTGTGAAGGTGTGCCGCTTGCCATCCCGGAAAGCCGCCATACTGCTCGCGCCTCTCGCAGAGCAAGTGGGGGCGTTTTCACCGCAGAACGAGAGCGCACAGCCTGGTATTGCTTGAAGCAGGAAAAAAAGAATTGATATGGGTAGAGGAGCGGGAAGGGATGAAAAATGGGAATAAAGACGGTGGGGCAAGAGTTATTACGGAAAAGAATGCCCCGCCGACAGGGAAATACCTCAAAACCAGGGAGGAGTTGAAAGTATGAGTATTGGTGGACAGAGTGACGCAAAACCCGAACGCCGCATCTATCGCTTAACGCCTGAAGGTTTTGCGAAAATGCAGCAACGCCTGGAGTACCTGCGCAATGTGAGACGGAAGGAAGTTGCTGACTATATCCACGAGGCAAAGGAAGCTGGTGATATCAGCGAAAGTAGCGCCTACGAAGATGCAAAAAACGAGCAGGCGAAGGTTGAGGGGGAAATTCTTGAACTGGAACAACTGCTCTCCGCTGCTGAAATCATGACCCCGGATATGCACGGGGACGAAGAAGGCCCGCGCGTCGTGCGCATCGGCATGCAGGTGAAAGTCGAGACTGAAAGCGGCGCGGAACGTACCTTCAAAATCGTCGAGACCTTCGAGGCCAACCCGAAAGAGGGCCTCATCTCTGATCAATCCCCGGTCGGCAAGGCGCTAATGGGCCACAAAGAGGGCGAAGAAGTGACCGTCTCCACCCCCGGCGGCGTCACCACCTACATCATTCTCGCAATCAGCCCCATGCTCTAAAAAGATCGCAAGCCCGGAAGAGAACACGTTCGCATACGTTATATGGGGCAAGGGCGGAGGCCAGCTCCGCCCTTGCCCCATTTTTTGCCAGCAGCGTTCGCAAAATCCGGCACAAGGTTAGTAGGGGCGGAGCTGCCTCCGCCCTTGCTCACCCACCTGTACGCGCCCATTCCAGATGCATCGCTTCACTCAGCATGACACCCTCGGACAGTTTTCAGAAGCAGACCATTGGGCATCCCTCTGTCAAGATGGTAGAATATGAGTACAGGGATATTCTTTATCGCTTAGCAATGGAAATAGCAGGGTTGATTCATGACAGAAGTAGCAACAACGAAGCAGAAACCTACACAGAAACCGGCAATCGATGTTGATATCTATGACGGGTCGGCAACGCCCATACTGGCGCAGGCAGTGGCGGAATTGCTGGAACTCTCGCTGGGCCATCGTGACATCCATCACTTTGAAGACGGCGAGACGCATGTGAAGATACTGGACAATGCGCGCGAACGTGACATCTATATCATCCAGTCTACCTGCTGGCCCGTCAACGAAAACTTGATGGAACTGCTGATTATGATTGATGCTTTTCGCCGCGCTTCTGCCCGTCGCATCACCGCCATCATCCCCTACTATGGCTACGCGCGGCAGGAGAAGAAATCGACGGGCCGCGAGCCAATCACCGCCAAACTGGTGGCAAACCTGCTGACGACGGCAGGCGCGGATCGCGTGGTCGCCATCGACCTGCATGCTCCGGCCATCCAGGGCTTCTTCGATATCGGCATGATCTCCCTGACGGCCATTCCCCTGCTGGCCGATCATGTACGCAAATATGTACCGAACCTGCAAGACGCGGTGGTTGTCTCCCCCGACACGGGCCGTCTCAAAGTGGCGGACATGTACGCGAATCTGCTCAACCTGCCGCTGGTGGTGATCTATAAGCGGCGCGGCGGCGAACACGGGGAAGAGGTCAAGGCCCGCGCCATCATCGGCGAGGTGCGAGGGAAACGCCCCATCATTGTCGATGATATCGTCTCCACCGGCAGCACTATCGTTGCCAGCGCCGAGGCTTTGCTCGAAGCCGGGGCAAAGCCGGATATGACGGTTGTGGCCACGCACGGCGTTCTCACCCCCGCCGCCGAGGAGCGGCTGGGCAGGCCGGAGATCACGCGCATCGTCATCACCGACACCATCCCCTTCCACAGCGCGGGCCTGCTCAACAAAACCTCCGTCATCTCTGTCGCCGGTCTGCTGGCCGAGACCATCTCGCGCCTGCACCAGGGTCAGTCCATCAGCGCCCTCTTCCGGCGCGGCCACGAAACCTATCCCGTGTGACAGTTCAATCCCCCTGATAGTTCTGCAGCCCGCCAAGCAAGAGCCGCAGCGACTCTTCGCTCGCCTTTTCCCACTGCACAGCCTGTGGGTCAACCATCCAGAGCAGGACTAAGCCTTCGTAAAGGGCTGCGACTGTAATGGCGACGGACTGAGCATCCAGCGGCTTGAACTCGCCGCTCTCAACGCCGCGCTGGATGAGTGCCGCCAGTAGCTCGCGATACTCCTTGAAGTATTCTTTAAGGAACTGGCGCACGTTTTTTTGCCGCGCTGCTATAGCATAGAACTCAAAAGCGATGGGGCGCATAGCTTCCATCCATTTCATTGCCTCACCCATGCGCCGGTTCACCATCAGCAATTGCTCGCGGGCCGATTGCTCGCTGCCAGTTTGTAGAAGGCGTCGCAGCATGGCAAGCTCCTGGTCAAAAAAGAAACGGAGCAGGGCAGCGATGATGGCGTCTTTACTATTGTAGTACAGATAGAGCGCGCCTTTGCTCAGCCCGGCCTCCTGAGCAATATCATCCATACGCGCCTGGTGAAAACCCAGGCGTGCAAAGACGGCGCTCGCGGCCTCTAAAATCTGGCTTCGGCGTTCTTCACTCACATCGGGACGAGGTGGCATAGAAATCTACCTCCTGACAACATCTTGCGGCGCCTTCGATTGTGCAACGGCGATGGGATGGAAGGCGATAACGATGCTGAGGTGGGCGAGGGCGCGAAAATCCTCATCGCTGCCATCCAGCCGATAGCCCATCATACGGGGTAAAACTCGTATGGCAAGGGGATTACGATGGGCATAGTCCAGAACCTGCTCTGCAGCCTCTTGCGGCGATACACGCTGCTCATTTCTCCATTCGTTAATAACTGACCGGTCAGTTATTTTATATCACAAAAAAGCGGAAGAATCAATGACATGCCATGATACCGTCATATTGACACTTTCTGGCATAGTGATATGATATGGGCAACGCCGCAAGAGACGGAAGCGGCCATCGACATCGCAAGACACCTGGACTTGACGCGGTGAGATGAGACTGGCGGCGCGGCGAGGAGCAATACTGCAATGATCACATTTGAAGATGTAACGGAGTTTTTTCTCAAGGCGGCTACGCACGTTGGTCTGACGACACACCCCGAATACTGGACAAATACCCGCACACTGGAACGAGAATTTGCCTGCACCTGTCATATTGGAAGCTGTGAAGAGGCCGATAACCGCAGCACCTGCACCATCTCTTTTACCTGGAGTACGCTGGACACTGCCCTCTCGCTGGAAGGCCCGACTGGCATCTGCGAATTCTTCCACGAGCCGGGCGAGGCTTGCCCGCACCTGCATACCCGCGACATTCCTCCCCTGCTGTTTGACCTCTCCTATAATCTGGTACTGAGCGGGCCGGTAATCTCGGAGACGGGCCTGTTTTCCCTCATACAGATGCTCAAATTGCGCGCCAGCGAACAGAGCAGGCGCGCAACGGAGACGCGACCGGGTATCAGCATGGCCCTGCAGGATAATCGCTTACAGCCGGAGGCGCTGACGCTGCAACAGCGCGTGGAAATCCCAATCTGGCATCCAGAGGGCATGCACGGCCTGCACGAACTCCATGAACACGAAGCGGACAGCGCCACCCGGCGTTCCGCGCGCTTCCTCCAGCGCCAGCGCGAGATCGACGAGAATGAGGATGAAGATGAAATCGAGGACGAAGAGCAGATCGAGGTAGTGGCCGATAACCCGCGCCCGGAAGAGTGGGTGCCGCAGATAATGGTCGAGGTCTGTCAGGATATCATGCATGGCCTGCAGGCGCTGGAAGCGGCGCGCTCCTATGGCTCACTCTCATAAAGCAGCCAGAAAAGCGTGCAAGCCCCGCGCGATGGTGCGGGGCTTGCACGCTTTTCTGGCTTTTTAATACATCCTGCGCGGCTTGCGGCGGCGTTCGGGCGGGAGCAGGACGTCGAGGGCATCATCGACGGTGACAATGCCTTCCAGAATGCCCTGCTCATTGACGACGGGCAGAGAGAGCAGGTTGTATTTTGCCATCAGCTCCGCAACGGAGCGGGCCGGGGTATCCGGCTGCACGGAGATGAAATCGGTCTCCATCAGGTGTTCCAGCGTCTGCGTCGGCGCGGCGGTGAGCAGATCCCAGAGCGAGACAAGGCCCAGCAGCAGGCATTCGTCAGCGTTTTCATCGGGGACACAGTAGATGTAGATGGGACGGATATCCTGCTCCTGCACGGTTTGCCGCACCGCGTCGAGCGCCTCCACGACGCTCTTTGTGCGGTCAAGCGCGAGATAATCGGTGGTCATCAGGCCGCCAGCCGTATCTTCCTCATATTCAAGCAGTTCCTGCACCTCTTCGGACTCTTCGGGCTGCATGAGGCGCAGCAGTTCCTGGGCGCGCTCCTCCGGTAACTGGGAGAGCAGGTCGGCGGCCTCGTCAGGCCCCATCGCATCGAGAATATCGGCGGCGCGGGTGGCCTGAATATGTTCGAGGATATGGCGCTGACGGTCAGTATCGATCTCCTCCATCACGTCAGCAGCCGTCTCGTCGTCCAGCCGCTCGATCAACTGCGTTCCCTGGCCGGGGGTGAGCTGGTGAACGATGGCGGCGATATCGGCGGGGCGCAACTCGGCCAGGTGGCTGCTCTGCGGGCGTTGCGCGGGTGGAGCAAGCGGCTGCGATGGCTGCGCTCCCTCCTCTTCCGGTTCCTCCTCCGACGCCTGCAAGCCGATCAGTTCGATGCGATCCCAGGGGATCAGGCCGAGCGGCGAGGGGCGTGCCTTGTTGCGCGTGCCAAGCAGCCAGGCCGGGGCAAGGCGGCGCACCAGCCCCAGCGTGCTGCTATCGATGCCCAGAAGCTGCCAGTTATCGCCCAGCGCCACGTCATTGACGCGCACCGCCTTCTTGCGCGCAAGATCGATGACCTGCTTATCCAGCACATCGTGCGCCAGGCTCACCTCCTGCTGATCGGGGGCAGGCGATTGATGCATCAGCTGATCGGTAGGAACGCGCAGGCGCAGCGCCCCATCGTGCCACTCCACATCAGCGATGGGGACACGCCAGGGTTCTTCCTCCTCGCCTTCCACCAGCAGCGCGGAAGGGTAAACCGGCCCGGACGCGCCAACCTCCGGGATCGGTACCAGAACATCAATGATTTTGCCGACTCGCTCGCCCTGCATGTTTTCCACAGGCGCGCCGAGTACCTGGCTCAAGTACAGCATAGTTATTTCTCAGCAAGCGAATCCTGCTGCGTTTGATAGGGATGCCGCGTCAGCAGGGATATCCCCAGGTCACCTGCCTCGCTGTCCGCCCGCTCTTCGCGCAGGCGGACAGCCGCGCCGACGAAGTCGCGGAACAGCGGGTGCGGGCGATTGGGACGGCTCTTAAATTCGGGATGGAACTGCGAAGCGACAAACCAGGGATGATTAGCCAGTTCAATGACCTCCACCAGGCTATTGTCCGCCGAACGCCCGCTGACCACCATGCCATGCGATTCCATGCGTTTGCGATATTCGTTGTTGAACTCGTAGCGATGGCGGTGGCGCTCAAAGACAATCGGCTCGCCATAGGCAGCGTGAGCCTTCGTGCCGGGGGTCAGGCAGCAGACCCAGTTGCCCAGGCGCATGGTGCCGCCCTTGTCGGCAACGCCGCGCTGTGTGAGCATGAGGTCAATAACGGGATTCTGCGTCTGCGGGTCGAACTCGGTGCTATTGGCATCGGCGAGGCCCAGCACATTGCGCGCAAACTCGATCACCGCGACCTGCAGGCCCAGGCAGAGGCCGAGGTAGGGGATATTGTTGCGCCGCGCAAAGTTGGCCGCCTTGATCTTGCCCTCGATGCCGCGATGGCCGAAGCCGCCGGGAACGACGATGCCATCCACATCTTCCAGCACCTCGGTATAGCCCTCGCCCATGCTCTCCAGCGCCTCCGAGTTGATCCACTTGATACGCACGTCTACGTCATGGGACCAGCCGGCATGGCGCAAAGCTTCCGCGACCGAGAGGTAGGCATCGTGCAATTCAACATATTTGCCAACCAGGCCAATCGTCAGTTCCGGGCGCGGGCGCTTGATGGTCTGCACCAGTTCGCGCCACTCCTGCATGTGCGATTCCGTGCCGCGCAAGCCCAGTTCCTGCATCAGGAACTCGCCTAGCCCGGCCTCTTCCAGCACCAGCGGCACCTCGTAGATGGTATCTGCCGTGAGCAGCGGCACGACGGCGCGCGGCTCGATATTGCAGAAAAGAGCGATCTTCTCGCGCAGCTCCTCGCTGACGGGGTAGTCTGAGCGGCAGAGGATGACATCCGGCTGAATGCCGACGCGCAGCAGCTCTTTGACGCTGTGCTGCGTGGGCTTGGTCTTGAGTTCTTTGGTGGCGGCAAGGTAGGGCAGGAGGGTGACATGGAGGTAAAGGACATTGGAGCGGCCCACATCTTTGCGCATCTGGCGAATAGCTTCCAGGAACGGCTCACCTTCGATGTCGCCAACGGTACCGCCAACTTCGACAATCACCACATCGGCATCGGAACGGCGGGCGACGGCGTGCATGCGCTCTTTGATCTCATTGGTGATATGGGGAATGACCTGAATGGTGCCGCCGAGGTACTCACCGCGCCGCTCCTTGCCGATCACCGCCGCGTAGACCTGGCCGGTCGTGACGTTGTTGGCCTGATAGGCGGGTTCGTCGGTGAAACGCTCGTAATGGCCCAGATCGAGATCGGTTTCGGCTCCGTCGTCGGTGACAAAGACTTCACCATGCTGGTAGGGGGACATGGTGCCTGGGTCAACGTTGATATACGGGTCGAGCTTCATCAGCGAGACGGAGACGCCGTGATTTTTGAGCAGCCGCCCAAGCGAAGCGACGGTAATGCCCTTGCCCACAGATGAGGCAACGCCTCCGGTAACAAAAATGAATTTTGACATAGAATCCTCCTACCGCACTCGTTCCTCACGAGGTACGGATATGCAAGTCCCTCCTTGAAACCCAGGGCTTTGCCATAAACATTGTCCACTAGATTGATGATTATTGCACGATCACTGCTTCAAACAAGCACCTGCTGAACATGGCCGCTCAGAATGACATGTCAGAACCTCTTTTTCAGCCATGACATCTCGCGTCGGTATTACCTGCTACGCTGCTCCAGGATGACTATCTGCGTTTCCTGTGGCAAGCTGTTGCGTGTCACCACCAGCTTTGGCTGCGGGCTGACGGCCTCGATGCCCATCTCACGACAGAACTTGTCGAGCGGCTCAAGGTCGGGGTGCGTACCCGCGATGGCCTCGGTGCGGTAGTGCATCGGGATCACAATGCGCGGCTCTACCTGACTGATCACCTCGGCGGCTTGCGTCGCGTTGATCGTATTGCGGCCACCGATGGGAATCAACAGGATATCCGCGTCGGCAACCTCTTCCAGTTGTGCTTCCTGTAATGGGTGGCCCAGGTCTCCCAGGTGGCAAATAACCAGATCATCCATGTGGATCACATAGATGGTATTGCGACCCCGCTCCTGGCCGCGTTTACTGTCATGAAAGGCGGCCACGCCCGTAATCAGCACATCGCTGATCTCATACTCGCCCGGCCCGCGCACCACACGCGGATTCCCCCCCACGCCCTGCACATAGTTATGCCCGGCATGGTTATGGCTGACGGTAACGATGGGGGCATTAATCTTGCCCAGCGAGTAGCCTTGCTGAGGGGTAAACGGGTCGGTAATCAGGGTCACATTTTTGCCACGCAACTGGAAACAGGAGTGGCCAAGCCAGAATATTTCCATTATTACGTTTCACTTCTCTTAAACAATAAGTGCGGGCGGGGACTGCTGTCCTCGCCCGAACCTTATTGTACCACAGTTCTAACACTTCTACAAGTAGATAGCCAATCCTGGCCGTATAGATATGTCTGTACACCAGGCCCTTGACCGGCTATCAACTATTGCGTATAGTTGATATGGCGCATGTTTTGATGTCTATGTACAGATTTCGTTCTCTCTACTAGAGTAAACACAGGGCAAGAGCCTTTTATTGCATGATCGATGACATACTCGCGCAGGTCACGCGAGGAGTCTTTTTCAGAGCGCGGAGAGGAATGGAGCCATGCCTTCTTTTGGAATCGATACCTTTAGCCTGCTCCTCACGGCTTTCTGGGTCTGGATGCTTATAGATTGTCTGTTCAATCAGCGCGCACGGGGCGGCAACAAGCTCTTCTGGTTTCTCTTCATCCTGTTTGTCAACCCGGTTGGAGCAGTCCTCTACTACTTTATGAAATGTACGATGCGCAATCCCATCGACGCCTTCCCCTATTACCTGCGCACGCTCAAAGGGGCCTTCCAGTCTTCAGGGCCAACCATGCCATCATCTTCATATCAACCACGCCCGGCCCCTCAACCGGAGCAGCCACGACAGCCGCAGTCGCCACCTGTCTATACCCCTTCCAGCTACACTCAGGGCTATCGCGCGCAAACTCCCGCTCGCCCGGTTCCCGCCGACCAAAGTAATGCCTTCCAGCCTTACCAGCCGCAGGCAACGGAGCCGGAATACGAGCAGCCCCTGGCCTCATATCCGGAGATGGAGCTACCGCCGCAGCAGTGAAATTGCTCTTAAGCAGCCAGCACCTCTAGCAATGCACGAGCAGCATTCTCATCAGGAGCCGTCACTAAGGTCCTGAAAACAGATTCAATGACATCAGGCTTGCTTGCTCGCTGAACTCGTTCTCGTGCCAGTTCAGTCAAAGATGGGAAGCGAAGCTCAACAACAGTAAGTACCGATTGCTGCAAGCCCTCCAACTTCCCCTCCTCACGCCCCTTTTCACGCCCTTCTCTGAGAATTTTCTGATAGGTTGGTGTTTGTACCAGTGGGTCTCTGTACATGGCAAAGATCCCTTCGAGCAAATCCTGTGCGTTCTCGCCGATATAGATTTTCAGCGCATCGTCCCAATCTCCACCCATACGTGTTTGTGTACGTTCCTTCCTTCATAGTGTAACATAGCTTCGTGAGCCGTTCAAGGGCTTATAATCGGCTAAGCCGCCCGAACGCATTCATGGCTCACACTGAAAAACCCATCGCGGGCGTCTGCATAGCCTGCCCTGAAAAAACCCTCATGGAGATGTCATGCTGAGCGGCAGCGAAGCATCTAAGCAAAGGGGCGATCACTCTGGCTACTTTAGATGCTTCGCTGCCGCTCAGCATGACATCTCCATGAAGGAAGTATCAGTCCTGGCTACTGGCAGAGGCGGTGAGGGCGGCGAGCATGGCTTCGTCGATGAGGGGGCCGCTGACGGTGACGCCGCTGCCGTTGGGGGCTTTGGAGGCGAAGGTGAGCGTGCTGTAGGCAACCGAGACTTTGACCTCGCGACCCCGCGCACCCACGCGCACGGGCGATTCTTCGACCGCTTTCTTGAGGCGTTCGGCGACCAGCCAGGCCCCGTGCTGCTCGGCGCGGATAACGGCGGTCATGATACCGGGGCCGTTGATGGAGAGAACATCCTCTTTGCGGATTTTTGTGCGCAGATAGGGAAGCAACTTGCGGGCAACCTCGTTGGCCTCGCGCTCCTCGCGCTCGCGGTGAATGTCGTTGCCCTTCGCGCCAGCCAGGATGAGGCGGAAGACGATGACGCTCTGCGCGTTGCAGATGCGGCGCACCTTGTGATGGTTCGCCTCCAGGTCTTTGGTCGACTCTACCATTTGCCAGATGTGATGCTCGCGCTTGCGCATATAATCGCTGTAGCCCTGTATGCGCGCGTAGCCTTCCAGCAAAACGGTGCCGAACGTCCACATGGCCTTCCTGGGCGTGCGCAGGGTGAAGTCGCGGCTGGCGATCAACTGGCGCACGATGGGCGTCACCTTCATGGTTGAGGCTTCATAATTTTGCTGCGAACGCACCTTGAGATGGCCGGCATAGATGCGGCGGCGCTGCTTGAGGAAGTCACGCACATTGATGGGGCCTTTGTTATAGACAACGCACTTCGGCTCGTAAATTAACTGATAGCCAAGCTGGGAGATCAGAGCCTGGATGGAGATTTCATCGACGGCGCTGTTGGTAGGGATGCCGGAAATGACGTTGCGGAAGGCGATGACTTCACCCAGCTTGGGCTGGATACGCGACAGACGGTCGTGTAAACGCCAGAGCAGGTGGACGGCATGGCCCATAAAGGTCGAGGTATCATTGACCGGAACGGGGCGACCGCCAACCATGCCGATCTTTGGATTTTTGAAGGGGGCGCACAGGTAATCAAGGGCCAGTTCTTCTGGAATAACATCGGCGCCGATCAATATAACGACCGGACTGGTAGCCTCTTTCAGGAAGAGATTAATGGCCGAAGCTTTGCCTTCGCGCTTCTCCTGCACACAGAGACGCACGCGCGCATCCTGCCCCGCTATTTCGTTCACAATCGGCACCGTGCGGTCGGTGCAACCGCTGGCAACGACAATCACTTCCTCAAGGCGAAGCGATGGGCCTTGCTGGTCGAGTACAGCGCGCAGAGTGCGGCCAATATTTGCCTCTTCGTTATATGCCATGATACCTACACTGCATCCAATACGACCATCTTCTTCCGCTTCACTTACCAGTCCTGTCTCTACTACTTCGTTCTCTATCCTCGTTGCCATTGAAAGGCGTCTCCTTCCAGCAATGCGTCTCCGGCTTGCCGCGTAAAATACCGGTACTTGCGGCCAACCGTCTGAAAAATTGTCCTTTTGTATCCGTTTTTTCCCGTTTCTTACTCATAAGAAAACAACTCTATAACGGTCTGTCATTAGCGTAACACCGGTACTTTTTGAAAAGTAGGAACAAACGGTTGAGAAATGGTTAGGAATATGCAAATGGAGTTATGAAACCGTAAGCAGGGGATAAGCAAGCGTCAAGATACTTCTCTTGACGGACTGAACCATAATCGCTATACTCAGCGGCATGGGAAGGCAGGAATGATTATCTGTCCTGCTTGAGCTTCAATAATTTGATAACAGAAAAATAGTGGAGAGATGAAGCTATGCGTTTGCAAGAACATGTTAAGATTTCTACGGCAGCTGCGCTCATCGCTTTGCCCTGGCTTAAAAAAGATGCCTGGATTCCGCTGGCGGCCAGCGTGTTGATCGACGTTGACCATTATCTCTGGCACGCGGTGACGCATCGCACGCTCAGCCTGCGCGCCGCTGTGCGCCATTTCGGCCAGGCCGATCCGCCGCAGCTAGCGGAGGCCCGCCTGCTACACCATCCCATCGTGCTGAGCCTCTTGCTCGTGCTGGCTGTGTGGACGCGCTCACGTATCCTCTGGCTGATCCTGATCGGGATGCTTTTCCATGTTAGCCTGGATGCTATCCACGTAGCACAGATGAATCACTTGAAGTGGTCATTGAGCGAGCAGGCGCACTCTACCTGTCAGGAGTGTGGGCGGCACGTCCCGGCGCTGCAACTGCATACCGTCCACTTTGCCCGCAACCTGCTGGATCGCTACAACCCGGCGCACTTTGTCGTTCTCTGCCCCGAATGTCACGAGCAGGCACACGTGACAGGTAACAGGGCGTAACCGGCAGATGTATATACTTTGAAGATGCACGAAAAAATAGACGCCGGGGAAAAAGTATGTTATAATTCCGTGCGTATTCTGAAGGGATACAGCAGAAAGAGAGGAAACAATCTTGACCCAGTGGCTTCCGGCAATTCAGACTATTCAGATTATCTTATGCGTCGCCGTCATCGTCTTCATCCTGCTCCAGGTACGTGGGGCGGGCCTGGGAAGCGCGTTCGGCGGCAGCAGTGCAGGTTCAGTGTTTAAGACACGGCGTGGCGTAGAGCGTTTGATTTTTAATCTGACCATCGTATTCGTCGTACTCTTTGCCATTGTCTCCCTGCTCAGTGCGCTTATTAAATAAGACAACACAATTTTATCGTGCATTTACCGGCAAAAAGCAAAGTGAAGGGAGGGCTTTTGCGCTTCCTCTGCTATCTTTTTGCTTTCTTTTGTTGTTCCTTGCCGGTTGTAGCGCATCAAACGCTACCGTTCATTCTGGCACTGTGGCGGTGCAGCAGGACCCCCACGTGCGGCTTACCTATGTCGCCATCGGCGCGTCCGATACCTTTGGCATTGGAGCCGATGATCCACAGACGGAAAACTGGCCCACCGACCTTGCCGCGAGGCTCGGCAACGGCGTGCAACTGATCAACCTCGGCGTTCCCGGCATCACCGCCCACCAGGCCATCAAAATCGAGTTGCCTGTCGCGCTGGACGCCCATCCCGATCTGGTGACGATCTGGCTGGCGGTCAACGATATCATCGACAATGTGCCGGTAGCCAGCTACTCTCGTGACCTCGATCAGATCCTGGCTCGCCTGCAAGCAGTAAACCCGCACGTGCAAATCATCGTCGGCAATGTGCCGGATTTGACGCTGTTGCCCTACTTCGCTTCCTACGATCAGGGGAGTCTTATGCAAACGGCGCAGGCATATAACGCGGCCATTGCCGCTATCGTCGCCCGCCATCACGCCATTCTGGTCAATCTCTATCAGCAATGGCGCGTCTTGAGCCAGCATCCTGAGTATCTCAGCGGCGACGGTCTGCATCCGAGTACGCTGGGTTACAGCAAGCTGGCGGATTTGTTTTATCAGGCGTGGCAAACTGCCGCTGCCCGGAATCCGAAAAAGTCATGATCCGCTTATTTGGCTTCCCGCTCAACACACTGATGACCGTGCTGCTCATCATCACGCTGATCATTCTCGGCGGGGTCGGGCTGCTTGCGCTGACGAACCGCATCTTTTTCAAGATCGGGGCGCGTAACATCCCCCGGCGGCGCACACAGATGGTCTTGATCGTCTTTGCGCTCATGCTCTCGACGACGCTGCTCTCCAGCGTGCTGGCAACCGGAGATGTGATGACCAGTGCCGTGCAGAGCGTCGCCATCTACAACTGGGAGAACATCGACGAAATCATCCAGGGCGGGCAGGGCAACCTCGGTTTCTACGATGAGCGCGTTTATTACCAGCTGCTCAGTCACGCGCGAGATGACTCCGATATTACTGCCGTCGCCGCCTCATTGACGGAGACGAACCTGCTGGTGGCCGACGAGACCTCACGGCAGGTGCGCTCGAAAGTGACGGCGCTGGGTATTCTCAACGGCAGCGAGCAGGGCTTCGGCGGCATGCAGAACGCGGCCAACAGCAAACAGCGGCTCAGTACAACGCAACTGGGGGCCAACGAAGTCTATCTCAACGAGACGGCGGCGCAGCTGCTCAACGCCCACGCGGGCGATACGCTCTATCTCTATTCGCAACGCTGGCCGGGGCAACGCTACGTCTTTCATGTACGAGCCATTGTCCTCAATGGCGGCCTTGTCGGTCAATTACCCTATATCATCAGCCAGATCGGGCCATTTCGCCAGATTGAGCATCGCTACGACGACATTACACAGATTTTCGTCGAGAATCGTGGGGGCGGCGGCGTGAGCGGCATCAACCTCTCGGACGAGGTAGCGGGCGCGCTCAGACTGTGGATACCCGGCTACGTGCATGTGATCGAGGTGAAAGAGCAGGGCGTGCAGGATTCGCAACTGGCTTCGGATATCTTCTCGCGTATCTTCACCCTCTTCTGCCTGTTCGCGCTCGCCATCGGTCTGCTCCTGATCTTCCTGATCTTCGTGCTGCTGGCGGCAGAACGGCGCGCGGAGATGGGCATGGCGCGCGCCATCGGGGTGCAGCGCCGCCACCTGATTTTGATGTTCCTCTTTGAGGGTACTCTCTACGACCTGCTCGCCTCATTCGTCGGGCTGGCCGCCGGTGTGGGCATCGGCGCGCTGCTCGTCCTGCTGCTGGGGCCGATTCTGGCGCGTTTCAACTTCCCGCTGCAATTGAGCTTCCAGCCGCGCAGCCTGATTATCGCCTACTGCCTGGGAGTCATCTTCACCTTCTTCTCCGTCGCGCTCTCCTCCTGGCTCGTCAGTCGCATGACGGTTGTAGAAGCCATGCGCGACCTGCCGGAGCCGCAGCGCAACGCATGGTCGCTGGGCGAAACTGGCCTGCGTATCCTCGAACTCGTCGGCATCGTGCGCCATCCCGCCAGCAGGCGAGCGAGCGCGCAGACACTTTTGCAGCGCGCGCGTCGTGTACGGCGCGCGGTCTTCGAGCAACTGCCCGACGCGCTGGTACGCCTGATTGCCGCGCTGGTGCGTCTGGGCTTCCTGCCGTTGATTGCCGGCTACCTGCTCATGCAGAACGGGCTGGAAAACACGGAAATTGTCCCCTTCTCGCTCGGCCTGACGCTGATCGTGCTGGGCGGCGGCCTGCTGCTCAAGGCTGCTCTCGAATATGCGCTGTACCTGCTACATCATCGTGAAGCGGCAAAATCCGCCGGTGGCATTTTTGCCGCGCTGGCCGGGCTGGCGCTGGCAGCGTACTGGGCGCTACCCTTCGACGTGCTGGCAAATCTGGGCCTGCCGCGCTTCTACGGCGGTATCGAGGTCTTCTTCATTGCGGGCATGATGATGGTCGTGGGAACGGTCTGGGCGCTGATCGCTAACGGGCAAGTGCTGGTCGGGCCGGTATTGAGGCTGTTCTCTATCCTGCCCGGTTCCTATGCGGTGGCGCGCCTGGCCTCGGCCTACCCGCTTCACCGTCGTTTCCGTACCGGTCTGAGCGTGATCATGTTCAGCCTTGTCGTCTTCGCCATGACGGTGATGGCCGTCATTACTGCCGCCATGCAGAACACCTATGTCAGCATCGAGAACCAGACTGGCGGCTACGATATTCAGGCGGTCGCCTACTTCAGGCCGCTACCCGACCTGCAAACGGCGCTGGCAAGTCATGGCATCGACCCGAACGATTTCTCCGCCATCGGCGAGAGTACCTCAACGGCAGTGGGCATCATCCAGTTGAGCGCGAGCAATCCAGCGTGGCGTTTCTACCCGGCGCAGGTGGTGAGCGGCGGCTTCCTCAATGGCTATGGCCTGCACCTGGTGGCGCGCGCAAAGGGCTTCAACAGCGACAGCGCCGTCTGGCAGGCCCTGCAAGCGCCCGATTCCCACTACGCGCTGATCGATAGCAGCGCCTTGCCCTATGCGCCGAACAGCGTTATCAATGCCGAGGTCTATGACCCGAATTCGCCGTTGCCAGCCGATGCTGGCGCGCCGCGCTATCCGCCAGGCTTCCCGCCGAGCTATACCTACCTGGCCAGTGGCATCTACCAGGGCGAGACCAGCTTTCCGGCAACCCCCATCTGGGTGGCAACCCCGCATCCCGCGATATCCACCCTGGAACTGCCCAACCAGATCAGCTATTCGTCCGTCAAGCTCACTATCATCGGCGTGGTGGATAACAGCGACGGCTCGCACTTCGGCCTCTACATTCCCCGTTCCGAATATGGCTATGTGGGCAGCAACCCCGCGTCGCCACAGAGCGCGACCTACTACTTTAAGGTCGCCCCCGGCCAGGATGCGCGCGCCCTCTCGCTGAAACTCGGCTCCGCCTTCCTCGACTACGGACTGGAAACAACGGTTCTCGCCGACGCGATCTGGCAGGTACGCGGGCCGCGCATCTTCCTCAGCGACGTGCTGCTCGGTGTGGTGGGCCTGACTCTTCTGCTGGGTGTGGCGGCGCTGGCCATCACCGGCACGCGCGCCGTCGTCGAACGTCGCCAGCAGATCGGCATGCTGCGCGCCCTGGGTAGCAGCCGACGCATGATTCAGGGCGCGTTCCTGCTCGAATCGTTCCTGGTGGGAGCCATCGGCAGCATCCTGGGCGTCGTCCTGGGGCTGATCCTCTCCTACAACATCTTCGCCGCCAACTTCTTCGAGCAATACGCCACCGGCCTGACCTTCACCATTCCCTGGCAGGAGTTGGCCCTCATCGTGGGTATTGCCCTGCTCGCCTCCTTCCTCGGCGCGCTTCTCCCCGCCTGGCAGGCCGGTCGCGTCGCCCCGGCAGAAGCGATCCGGTATCAATGAACAGCATTTGATCCTTGCCAGCACCGAGAACGTGTCATGCTGAGCGAAGCGATGCATCCGGGCAACTATGCCCTATGGTGGTGAATGTGTCATGCTGAGTGAAACCCTGCATCCGGCGTGGGCGCGTACAGGTGAGAGAGCCAGGTACGGGTTCATCGTACAATTCACAGAAAAATTGTGAGTTCCCTCTCATTTTATGACCCGTCCCTGAGCTATACTGAAGGTGAGCAATATTCGCTCTTCTGAAATCTGGCGCAATTGTTTCAAGATTCATTGTAATGACTATATGAAAAATACTGAAGGATCTGATAAAAGGAGGTCTCTTATGCAATGCTCATGGTTGGGACGGCGAAGGTATGCATATACAGGTTTTTGCCTGCTGCTTTTCCTGTTGCTCGCGTTGAGCGCGTGTAGCGGGGGCGGCAGTAATGGGAACGGCGGTAGCCCGACGCCGAAGCCGGGCAAGGGAACACCTGCGGCGAATGCGACGCCGACGGTGACGGCTACACCCGGCATTGCGCTGGGCGCGCAGCCCTGCCCGGATGCGGTGAAGTCGCCATCGCACTGGACGGCTATCGTGCAGCCGCCGACGGGAGCGCAGGTGGAGAGCGTGACCTGCGGCAATTTGATGGGAACGCCGACGTTGCAGGCGCTGGTGACGGTGCGCGCGCAGGGGACAGGAGCCTTGCTGGATGTGTATGTCTATAATCATATCACCGACCCTGATCCGACGGCGATCTTCAAGTTGCAGGGCCTGTACAAGGGCGAGGCGAAGATTAGCGGCTACAATACCGTCCTGACGGCGGAAGTTGACCAGGCTTCCAGCATCAACAAGAATGCTTCTAACGCGGCATTGACGCTCGATCTCTTCCGCGAATTCAAGTGGTCGGATGGCGCGGGTACGCTGGTGCCGGTGACGTTCCCCGGTCTCTATCCCGATCTGACGCGCTTTCAGGCCGAGGACGACCAGGCAAAGGTCAATCAGGGCCAGGATGCCTGGAAGCTGGATGCGGCACAGACGGCGAAATCGCTGGCGGTGAACCTGTTGAAATGGTCAGATAACGCGCAGACAACCATCGTGAGCGGCGGCGGGAAAAACGACGTTGACGCAGTGGTGAATGTGAAAAACGCGGGTACGCCAGCCGGGACGATTACCGTTTCGCTCAGCCGGTTGGAGGGCAACGCGAACGGCGGCATCTGGGAAGCTACGTCCGTGACCTCCAACGGCATGTCTATCACCTCGCCGCAGAGCCGCGACCTCCTGAGTAGCCCGGTGACGGTCAGCGGGACGGGTAGCGCCTTCGAGGGCGTCATTGGCAAGGTTGTGGTGCTGGATCACCTCTATACCACTATCGGGCAGGCCAGCGCGAAGGGAGCAACAGGCACGGGCAATACCACCTTTTCCACGCCCGTCACTTTCACTTCCACCTTCCAGAACGGAAATGAAGAAGGCATCCTGGCCCTCTACTCCTACAGCAACGCCAACGGCGCCATCACGGGGGCGGTGATGATGAAAGAATTGCTCTGAATATCCAGCCAGGCCAGCCGCGAGCAGGCCGACCGCAAGGGATCGGCCCTACTATACACTATACGCTCGCTCGCGACGCTCGTAGTGCAGTGGTGGGGATGGGGGCGTCTCTAGTAGGGCCGATCCCTTGCGGTCGGCCTGCGGGCCGGGGCGGCTGTTTCTCACTCTTTCACGGCTACCAGAATATCGCGTTTCTTGATGACGCGATCAACGGTGTGGGCCAGTCGAGTATAGGGAGAGTCGTTAAGGGGGCGCAGGCGGCTACAGCGGGCGAGCAGGCCGAGCATTTCCTCGCGCCCGCAGCGGGTGGCGTTCCAGGCGAGGGCCAGCGTGCCGCCGGGCAGCAGCACGCGCTCCCAGGCGGGTAGCGCCTTTTCCAGCAGGGAAGCGACCTCACTGAAATGCTGAATGCCGTAGGGCAGGTCGCCGACGATGGCATGCATACGCGCCCCTCCTGGGACTTCGCGCAGGTGCAGGTCGGCCTGCAAGGTATCGCCGTGTGTGAGGACGAGGGTGCGCGTGTTGCCCTTGCGCCCGATCTCAAAGAGGTCGCGCCTTCCGGCCCTGCGCCCGTGTTCATCCACTTCCTTGAAGGGGATGCCCTCGCCTTTCAGGTATTGCCGCACAAACACGGCAGTGGTATCAACATCCTGCCGGTTCAGTTCGATGCCGAAGGCGTCATAGCCATAGGCCAGCGCCAGAAAGAGCGTGGTGCCGCCGCCGCTCAGCGGGTCGAGGATGCGTAGCCTGCCTGTCAACTGGTCGCTATAGGCTCCGGCAAAAACGGCCAGATTGAGCAGCGTCTGTGTGAAAAGTTCGTTAGTTTTGCCTTTGTAGCGCCGGGCTTCGGCCATCTCCAGCGGCACAAACGGCGTGAATTGCGGCTCCAGCGGTTGCAGAAATGGCCCCTGTATATCGCAGAGAACATCAAAATAGCGAGCTATCTCGCTGGTTGCCCCCAGCCGCGACAGAATCGCCATCTGTGCCGGAGACGGCATATCAGACGTACTGGCGGGCAAGGAAGCGGCATCTTCCATCTCCACCAGCAGGTAACCTTGCCCGCCCAGTTTCACCGGCTTGACTTCCCGTATGGCAGGGGCAAGCGGGCTGGCAAGCAATTCAGGCACAGCCAGAGCTTCTGCCAGATGCGCATACTGCGTGCTGCGTTGTGGTGTAATTTTGAGCGCGAGTTTCATGCCAGCAGTATAGCATATTTTTGCAATACACCCGAAAATCTGCTATCATTGCCGTAGATGCTGAGTCTTCTCGTAAGAGGTAAAAATATGCTTGCGGAGAACCATCGACAGGCGGCAGAAGATCTTGAATATGCGGCTTTATCACTCCAAACGGACCCTCGCTCCGCTCGACTGGCTATCGAAGGAGCCTGGGCAGCGGCTCAGCACTGAATCGCCTTTGGTTGCCAGACAAAACACCAGCGGCATCAGGAGAGTCACTCACGTTTGGGTGCATTCTTGCGAAGTCAGGGCGAGAAAGAGGTCGCTGAGTGGTGGGATGAGATGGAACGTATTCGGCAGGGAGGATTGTATGGTGGGGGTACTGACCATGAGAGAGTACAACGTGCCTTTCAGTTATTACAAAACATTCATACGTGGGCTAGCCAGTAAGGAAAGGAATCTGACGTATGAAACAGTCGGGGAGAACAAACTCTATCCCCAACTGGCTAGATAACGAGACTCGCGCCCTTGTTGAGGATATTATTCGGACATTGACGAAACGGCATACCGATGTGCTAGGTATAGTTCTCTATGGCTCAGTTGCACGACACGAGGAACGGTCGCTTGATGAACCTGACCCCAGTGATGTCGATTTGCTCGTTGTGCTTGACAGTGATGATCCACTGGTAGACGTTCATCAAGGTGATGCCCTTGCTCATACGGTTGGCTTAGCATACATGCGCCACCTGGATGCACCTCGCGAGGTACAGGTGTTGTTCACATCACGCGCCTTACGACAGCAATGGGACCCAACCTTCATTGAGAACGTGGCGCGTGATGGCATTGTGCTGTACAGTCGCGGGCCGCTTCCTGAACCGTTCGCGGCTTGAGTTTAATTCTCCAATGGTATCATCTTCTCTGAGAGGGAAGTTGCCCCATTCTTCCCCCTCTAACTCGTTGCGCCTCTATCCACATGCGAACTACAATAGTATGAGAATGACCAGAAAAAATACAATGCGGAGGATAGAGAGCTATGCATATTGTGACTGTTGAGGAGATGCGCGGACTGGAAACGAGGGCGGCCAGCGAGTATGGGCTGACTTCTCACATCTTGATGGAAAACGCGGGCAAGAGCGCGGCGGAAATCCTGGCCCAACACTTTCGCCCTCAATACTCGACCGAGGGGCTGGATATCCTGCTGTTGATCGGGCCGGGCAATAACGGCGGCGATGGGCTGGTGGTGGCGCGCTACCTGGAAGAGTGGGGACATCGCGTGAGTCTCTATCGCTGGAAAGAGCGGCAGTTGAGCATACAGGGCGGGGTGATCGCGGCAGAGGATACGCAGGCGGAACTGGAGGCTATCCTCGGGCGGGTGGACTATGTGATCGATGCGCTGCTGGGAACGGGAACGTCGCGGCCATTGACCCCCGATATGCGCGCCCTGCTGGCGCTGGTGCAGCAGGAGCGAGAGAAACGCCCGGAATTGCAGGTGGTCGCCATTGATCTGCCAACCGGACTGAATGCCGACACGGGCGAGGTTGACCCCGGCACCATCAAGGCCGATATGACGATTACGCTGGCCTGCCCCAAAGTCGGATTTTTCTTCTTTCCGGGTCGCGAATATATCGGCGAGCTTTTTGTCGGCTCCATCGGCCTGCCGCCGCAACTGGAGCAGCACCTGCCGATGGAGATGCTGACCGGCGATCTCGTCGATGGCATGCTGCCGGCGCGTCCGCTTGAGAGCAACAAAGGAACGTTTGGTAAGGTGATGCTGCTGTGCGGCTCACCGCCTTATCCCGGCTCGGCCTACCTGGCAGGAACGGCGGCGGGGCGCATTGGCGCAGGCCTGGTAACGCTGGCCGTCACGGAGCGCATGCTGCCCATCTATGCCTCGGCCTTCCATGAGGCGACGTTTGTGTTGCTGCCAGAGGAGGATGAGGGCAGTTTTGCGCGTGTCAGCGCGCTGATGCAGCACCTTGAAGGCTACCGCTCGCTGCTCGTCGGCCCCGGACTGGGCCAGTCACCATATACGCGCGAGGTGATTCTGGAATTGCTGGAGAACCTGCGCGCCATGCCCGACGAGAAACGCCCCCGACTGATCGTGGATGCCGATGGACTCAACAACCTCTCGGCGCTGGAAAACTGGTGGACGTTGCTGCCAGAAGAAACGGTGATTACGCCGCATCCCGGTGAGATGGGCCGCCTGCTGCATGGCACAAAGGTATCGGGCGGCAGCTTTGAACGCCTGCCGCTGGCGATCAACAAGGCGAAAGAGTGGCAGGTGATTCTTGTCCTCAAGGGGGCCTGCACAATTATCGCTAACCCGGATGGCAGAGTGCGCCTCAACTGGCTTGCCAATCCCGCGCTGGCGACGGCTGGCACCGGCGACGTGCTGGCGGGCATGGTGGCCGGTCTGCTGGCGCAAGGGGTGCCGCCCTACGACGCGGCCAGCGCAGCGGTCTTCCTGCATACAGCGGCGGCTAACCTGGTGAGCGACGAGATCGGTCATGCCGGTTTGCTTGCCGCCGACCTGCTGCCGAAAATCCCGCGCGCCATGTTCCTGAACAAACAGGCGGGGAAAGAGGAACGGCTCAGCCGGGAATAAAAAAGAAGACGACGCAGGCCATGATGTAGACGGCCATCAACTGGACGCCGGCCAGCCACGTTGATTCGCCATCGAGGCTGATAAAGGCGAAGAGGACGGCGGCAACGCCGAGGATGACCAGTTCCAGCGGCTCGAAGACCAGGTTGAGCGGCGTCGCATAGAACAGGCTGATGAGTACCAGCAGTGGGGCAACGAACGTCGCTACCTGAATGGAGGAGCCTGCGGCGATTGCCATACTCAAATCCACACGGTCGCGCAGGGCAATGTAGAGCGCGCTGGAATGCTCCGCCGCGTTGCCGACGATGGGGATAATCACAATGCCGATAAAGACTGGCGACCAGCCAAGCATTCTGGTGACGGGCGTAATCGCTCCCACCAGCAATTCGCTGTTCCAGGCGGTGCCAAAGGTCGCGGCGGCAAGGATGGCAATGGTCAGCAAGAGGTGGGGCGGCTTCTGATGCGGCCCCTCAAGTTCATGGGGGTCAACGCCGCCCGTTACGGCTTCGACCTCTTCCGACTCCTCGCTTTGCGTCGGTACCGCCACCGTCGCGGCCTTGCCCCGGCGCGACGGGTTGCGGCGCGTCGAACGCACGTGGAAGACGTGCAGCGCCAGATACATGATATAGACCAGCAGCAGAATCACGGAGATGGCTATGCTGATGGACTGGATACGCCCCGCGTCGTGGACGGCCAGCGTGGCGGTCGCGGGGATGAGCAGGCTGGCAACGGCCAGGATCATCATAGCGGTATATTGACCGGCGTCGCGTGCGCTGAAATACTGCTTGCCCCAGCGCCAGCCGCCAAAGGCCAGCGAGGAACCCAGCACGAGCAGCGCGTTACTGATAATCGAACCGGTAATCGAGGCTTTGACAACGGAGATCAGCCCCTCTTGCAGAGCAAAGATGCCGATGATCAGTTCGGGCGCGTTGCCAAACGTGGCATTGAGCAGACCCCCGGCAATTGGCCCCACATAGTATTCCAGGTCTTCAGTCGAGCGCCCGATGAGCGCGGCAAGGGGGATCAGGCCAAGCGCGGAACAGACAAAAATGGCCAGTTCCTGCTGCGAACCCCAGGTGAGCGAGAGGATCGGGGCAACAACGGCCATGATAAGCAAATAGTACAGCCAGCGCGGCATGATTCCACCTTTTCAGTTATTTTTCAATCCCGGTCGGGCTGGCACACCCGTTCCGTCCTGTTACCTTGCATGTATCTGCTATGTCATGCTGAGCGCAGCGAAGTATCTCCTGCTGCGCCCGGCATGACACATACTCTATAGTTGGCACGTTTTTTGTACAAGATAATAGGACAATCCGGGATTTCCGCGGCAGAGCCTACTCTGCCGGTACCGCGCTGGCGTTCTCGTCAATCACGTTGACGGTGATCTTTGGCTCCAGCTTCGGCGCAACTTTGATGGGAACAGTAAAGGTGCCGGTGGAACGGATTGGCTCCGGGAGGACAATCATACGCCGGTCAATGACAATCCCTTCAGCTTCACGCAGGCCGGCTGCGATATCCTGGCTGGTGATAGAGCCGTAGAGACGGCCCTCTCGACCCACACGCGCCTTGAAGGTGAGCGTGACTTCACTCAGGCGCTGCGCCTGCTGCCGGTTCTGTTCGGCCTGTTTCTCCAGCTTGCGCTGCTCGGCGGCGATGCGTTGCGCGCGATTCGCCAGCAGCGCGGGGGTCGCGGCAGCCGCCAGCCCTTTCGGCAGAAGATAGTTGCGGGCATAGCCATCGGCCACCTCTTTCAAATCACCGGCCTTGCCCTGACCTTCGACATCTTGTAGCAGAATTACTTTCATCAACATCTCCTCGTGGGGAAGGCTGAATACGTCCTGTCGCCGCCTTCCAATTTCTATCTGTTATACGCGGCCTAGTATACACCCTGTGTTGATTTGACGCAAGTTTTCGGTGTCCTGTCAACGCGCTGAGTGCTTGCATAGTCCGATGGTCTGACCTATAATGGGGGCGTTGTCATCATCTTATTCTGATGTAAAGGAATAGTTCGGGTATGAATATTGAGGGTGCATATACGCTTCAGGTGACGCCGGAGGAGGTCTGGCGCTGTCTGATGGACCCGCAGGTCTTGCGGCGCGCCATACCTGGCGTGGAGCGGCTGGAACGCGAGAATACGCATCGCTATGCCGTGAGCATGCATATTCGCCAGGCCCCGCTGGTGGGTCTCTACCAGGGACAGGTGACGATCAGCGAGCAGCACTATCCCCACCAGTACCGGTTGACAATCGAGGGCGAAGGGAAGCACGGCAAGATCAGCGGTGAGGGCGTAATCCAGTTGAGCAGGCATGATGAAAATACTGTTGTTGCTTATAAAGGGACGCTCAATCCCGGTCGGCTGGCGACGCTGTTGCCCCCACCGCTGGTGCAGGGGGCAGCCAGGCTACTCATCCAGCAATTTTTTACCGAGCTGGCCGAGTACCTGCGCACCTTGAATCGTGTAGAGGTCTCAGTTTCTCCTGTCGGCATGCACAATAGCGACGTTGTCGGGCAGAAAGGGATAGAGTGGCAGGAGAAGGCAGCTACCGGCACAGCAGGAGCCAGAAGAAGGTTTTTCCCGCCCATGATGCTGCCTTTCCCGACCGGGCGCACATCGCCCCTGCTGGCCATCGTGCGCCGACTCGGCCTCGGAAACGGCGACCCGGTTGAGGAGGCGCGCTGGGCCGAGCGAGCGCGGCGGCTCGGCTTCATCATAACCCTGCTGGCGCTGGTCTGGGTCGGCACGCGCCTGCCTCGCCGCTAATGTCAGACACGAACAGGCCCCAACGAATGGCCCCCAATGGACAGGCCCCAACGAATGGCCCCCAATGGACAGGCCAGCCACGAGCAGGCCACCCGCAAGAGGTGGCCCTACTATACACGACCACTCAGTTCGCCTGGCACGGGTTGTGACGTATATAGTAGGGCCACCTCTTGCGGGTGGCCTGCTCGTGGCTGGCCTGCGTGCCGGTAGCCTGCGTGCCGGTGGCCTGCTCGTACCCTTGCTCGTCGACGGCCTGCTCGCCTCTGCTCCGTGAATACCTGTGGCGCCTGTCTTGCCGCTACTTATTCACCCAGCAGAGTACGCAGGCGGGCCTTCCAGTCGTTATCTTCCTCGCCACTCGCGGCCTCGTCCTCTGCCGCGCCGACAACCCATTGCCGCGAGCCGTCACTGCGCCTGGCGGAGACGGCTTTTTGCCTGCGCGGCTCCTTGCTACTGCTCAGATTGCGCAGCGCGGTCTGAGCCGCTTTGCGCACATCATACACAGGGTCTTTGAGCAGCTGCGCAATCTCTTCCTTTGCCGCCTGATAGCCAAGACGGCCAAGCGCGCGTACTGCCCCGGCACGCTCTTCCGCCGTGCCTGCCTGCAAAAGCGGCAGCAGATCGGGAGCCATATCGACCAGCAGAAGGTCGGCAATCAGGCGCAGCAGGCGACTGCGCAGCATAGGGCTGACCAGCGTCGTCAGGGCCGCGCGGCTATCGCTATAGATCTGCTCATCGCTCAACTGCCCCCGCGCCTTCGCCTCGGCAACGGCTACTTCCGCCGGGGCGGGCGAGGTGCCATACAGAAATGGCTCTATCCAGGCCGCGACCGTCTCCTGCTCCGTACTATGCTCGTGCAGTTTGAGTGCGGCGGGATAATGTTGGAGCAGCCAGGAATAGAGGGCAAGCGTCATCTCGGCGTCGCGAGCGGCATAGGCGATCATGGCCGGGGGCAACGGGCGACGCGACCAGTCTGTGCGCTGCAGGCTCTTATCCAGGCGCACATTCAAAGCGCGCAGCAACATCGCCGCCAGCGAAGACTCCTGCTGCCCGAAAATGGAACGGCTGGTCGCTTCCAGATCGTAGTAATGAGCCACGTTCAGGCCGCGTTCGGCCATGACGCGCAGATCAGCCCCCGCGCCATGCAGCAGGATAATCGTTTCAGGATTCTCCATCACGGCTTTGAGCGGGGACAGGTCGTGCAGGCGCAGAGCATCGACGACGAAGCATTTACCCTCGATTGCCAGTTGCAGTAAGGCGAGACGCGGCCCGGTCGCTGTCTGCTCTCCGGCGACGCTGGCTGCTCGCGGGCGCGCCTGCGTAAATTCGGCATCGACGGCAATCACCCGCGCCTGCGCCAGGGCATTGGCCGCCTGCTGCAACTGCTCAGGCCGCTCGACCCAGACGCGCTCACCACGTGCAGGCGGTTGCCCGCGCGGCGGCGTCACGCCCAGATAACCCGGCTGCACATTCTCCCCGGCCACTCCCTCTGCCGACAATGATGCCCGTATTTCTTTCTCGCTCAATTTCTACCTTCGTTTACTCGCCATCATAACAAAACATCACATTATATTAGATTGCGATAATCATACCAGATTCTGAAGCAAACGTACAGTAGGTCGCAAACCTACGCCGTTGGTTCATCGAGCGCCCAGGAGTCGGGGGCGAGGCGTTCGACAAGACCCTCCTGTTCCAGTTTCAGCAGGTGCGCCTCCACCGTGCGCGCGGCGATGGGATGCAGGCGCGGGTCAACATCGGTGTAGATGTACTGCACAAGGTCGGGAATGCTCGCGCCGCGCGGCAGGGCTTCGAGGGCGTCGAGAACCTGCCGCTCGCGGTCGAGACGGTGAGCAATATATTCGGCCAGCTTCGCCTGCGGGTCTTCAATCACCGGGCCGTGCGCGGGAACAATTTCTTTGAGGTCGAGTTCTTGCAGTTGCTTGAGTGAATCGAGGTAGTGCTGCATGTTCCCCTCAGGTGGGATGATGACGACCGTGCCAACGCCCGCGACGAGATCGCCCCCGAAGAGAATCCTGTGCTTCTCCAGCAGGTAGCAGAGGTGGTCGAAGCGGTGGCCGGGGGTGTGAATGGCGATGAGCGTATCGTCTCCCACCGGAAAGGTGTCGCCGTCGCTGACTTCCGCGTCCGCTTCAGGCACACCCTGCATGCTAAAGGCATAGATGGGAACTTTGAGCCGCTCGCGTAAGGCGATGGCTCCGCCGGTATGGTCGCTGTGTCCGTGTGTGATGAGGATGCAGCGAATGGGGCCTCGCTGCACGCCCTCGTAAACAACGGTATCCAGATATTCAGCCTCATCAACGGCGGGGTCGATAATAACCGAGCCATTGGGCGCGCCGCCGACAACAATCGTATTGGTGCCTGGCCCGGTCATGATCGACGGGTTGGGCGCAAGGACGATTGTATAGATGCCTTTGCGCTCCTGCGTCTCCTGCGTCTCTAATGACTGCTGAAACTCATCTTGCTCTTGCATATGTTTATTGCTCCCTTCCAGCCTCCCGCTGCCCGGTCATGTTGCCGGGTACGACCCAGGTATTGTCCGCATCGCCGGGCAAATGCACCCGCGTCACGCCGTCTTCTCGCACCAGCACAGGCTGGCGCACCGGCACATAATGGTCTGCCGTATATGCCAGCGCCTCCTCAACCGTGTTGAAAGCCGCGAGGTCGCGCAACTGGTGGATGGTGGCAAAGACGATAGGAAACGTGCCGCGCTTGAAACGAGCCAGAGCCTCTGCCGGAGTGATCCAGATGCCTTCGCTGGTCTCCAGCCGATCATACGCCGCCTGCTGGCCGTTCGGAGCGACCGCCAGGAAAAAATGGGTATCGAAGCGTTTGGGCAGGCCCTCCGGCGTAATCCAGTGCGCGAAGTAGCCCAGTTGCCCGGTTGCCAGCGTCAGGTGTTCCGCCCTTGCCATCTGCACCAGCGAACCTTTGCGCTGCTGAAATGCCTGGCGATACTGCCTGAAATGCGCGCTATTCTCATCGTTGAATGCCATCATCTTGCCGTCGCGTTCAGCAAGCAGGATACCGGCCTCCTCAAACAGTTCGCGAATGGCCCCGGCCCGCGTGCCGCTGCCCATTGCCGTGCGTCCCTCCGGGTCTGCCGGAGAAGGCGTAATGGGCTGGCAAATGCCCTCCGTCAATTCGGCCTCGCGGTCATCGGCGCTGACGGAACCGCCGGGAAAGACGTAGACATCGGGCATAAATTCGCTCGCGCTGATGCGGCGCACCATAAACACCTCAAAGCCGCGACCCGTTCCCTCTGGCTGTTCACCAGACTGCGCGGCGGCCATGGGACGTAGTAACATCACTGCTGAAGCCAGTCGGGCCTGCACTACCATACTCTATTTCTCCGTTCCAATCCAGGAATGTTCCCTTAAATTATTCTCTTATAGAATTGAGCCAGGGCGAAGGCCAGCTTCGCCCCTACTAACCACGATAACGACGATCTCGTCTCTCTATAGTACCACATTCGGCGCGCTTTTCTCTTTACGGCTCGTTTGCGATATGCTACAGTACACAGGGACGCTG
>Ga0209810_1001786_pt1 | contig 29875 bp, 15 predicted proteins | sample Coa_R1_7_FD_187159 | JGI IMG/M metagenome (GOLD analysis project Ga0209810, IMG submission 187159) | Surface soil microbial communities from Centralia Pennsylvania, which are recovering from an underground coalmine fire - Coalmine... | ecosystem: Environmental > Terrestrial > Soil > Unclassified... | reverse complement strand
TCGATTACATTCCTCCGATTCTGACCTCCTCCCAGAGCGGGACCGCCACCATTCAGGTGGTGGAGGTCGATGATGCGGGGAATCTGACCGGATTGCTCGGCAGCAACACCATCTCGCTATCAGGCTCCACCGGAAATACCGCGCCGCAGCCAATCATCTTGGCAACCTCTCCGGCCAGCGGCCAGAGCAATGTAGCCTTAAATGCGCCGATCGTGGTCTCCTTCTCCCAGAGTCTAGACCCGACCAGCGTGACCGCCACCACTTTCTCGATTGCAAGCGGCGGGAGTCTCTCGGGGACCCGCACACTTTCCTCTGGAGTGGGCGGCCCCAATAGCGTGGTCACCTTTACCCCCTCGGTGCCATTCTCCCCGAATGCGGCGGTCAGTGTGTTTGTGGGTACTTCCATTAAGAGCAGCACCGGCAATCCACTGCTGGCATCTAAGACCTACGCCTTCAGCACGGGGGTCACTTCCGATACCACCCCCCCCTCTGTCACGCTGATCAATCCCGCCAATGGGGCGGCTGGGGTGGGGACGAACACGCAAATTATCGCCCAGTTCTCCGAGAGCATGAATGCGGCGAGCATTACCCCGTTGAGTATGACGCTCTCGGCCGGAGGAACGCCTATTTCAGGGCACGTCTCGGTGACCAACAAGGTCGGGGACACCACCACCCCGAGCCTAATCGCTATCTTCACACCGGACCAATTGCTCTCTGCGAATACCACTTATACCGTGAATCTCAGTGCCGCGATCACCGATACGGCTGGCAATGCACTGACCCCCTTTGCCTCCACCTTCACCACCGGAAGCGGCATCGATAACTTCCAGCCGACAATCCTCGCGATCAGTCCGGCAAATAACGCGGTGGATGTTCCCTCCACGATCGCGATCACAGTCACTTTCAATGAACCGATGAATCCGGTCACAATCAATGAAAAGACGTTGACCCTCAACGGCCCGGGCGGGGTCGTCAACGCCTCTTACAGCATGGCCAACGGAAACGCGTCCGCCACGCTGACACCGCTGCAACCGCTCTTTGCAGGAGATCAGTATTCCCTGACGCTTTCCACCGCAATCACCGATATTGCGGGAAATCCTTTGGCGAGCGCAGTTACTTCCTCCTTCAAGACGGCCTTAGCGCCGGGGACCACCAACTTGCCGACCACCGCGACGGTCACCGTGAATCCAGGGAGCCTTTTTGCCAACGGTCAGATTTCTACAACAGTGACGATCAGCAATATCAGCGCCGGGGGTGTGTTGGTTCCGAACGGCACACTGATTGCCGTCACGGCGGATCCTGCTTTCACTTCAAGTTCCACTGGGGGTACGATCAGCGGCAGCAGCACGGGAAGCAGTGCTGATCCGCGCTTCCAGCTCTTCTCAGCCTTTGGAGCAAAGGTGACGATCTCCTATACCCCGCCGGATTTGACCGGGCAAGGGATTGGGACGCTCGGAAGCGCCACGATCCAGGCGGCCTCAGTCGATCTGGATAATTTCCCGGTCGGTCTGATTGGGTCGGGCACTGTCTCTCTGTTTGGGATCAATAGCGTCACGATCTCGGCCAACCCAACCGTGGTGCCGGCGGATGGGAGCAGCACCTCACAATTGAGCGTGACCGTCAAGGATGTCAATGGAAATCTTGTTCCGGATGGAACCCGAATCGCGCTGACTGCCGCGCCGATTTTCAATCAAGTTTCAGCAGGGGGAGCGATCTTGGGAGGAACAGCCAGCGCCGCCGACGCCCGGGTAAAGATATTTACCACCGCAGGAGGGCAGTTCACGGCCACTTATCAGGCTCCTTTAAATCCAGGCACGGGCCTGGCCGTCATCCAGGTGATGTCCATTGATGTGGGAGGCCGTCCGACTGCTCTGGTGGGAGCGGCCTCCATCAACTTTCCTCCAGCCAATGACAATTTCAGCAATGCGCAGGTAATCAGTGGGAATACGGGTACCGTCAATGGAAGCAATGTCAATGCGAGTAAAGAGGCGGGAGAGCCCAATCACGCCGGCAATGCCGGAGGAAAATCGGTCTGGTATCGGTGGACTGCGCCAAATAGCGGCGCGGTGTCAATTGACACGATCGGAAGCTCATTCGACACGTTGCTCGGTGTCTATACCGGCAGCAGTGTCAGCGGCCTCACCCTGATTGCAAGCAATGATAATTTCGGCGGCAACACTACTAGCAAGGTGACTTTTACGGCGGTGGGAGGGACCGTCTATCAAATTGCAGTCGACGGTTTCAGCGGTGCGACGGGGAGCGTGACTCTAAATTGGAGTCTTACCCCTTAATCCAGAAGTGGCCCTAAAGGCCCCCGAGGTCAATTTCAAACGCTCAGTTTCATCACGGACCGAAGCTGCAGGAGCGACCTCCTTAGGACAGTTAAACTTTTCCGCGCAAACAGGTCCGGTCGGCGCCGCGGTCAGTGTTAATTTTCGGAGGGCACGGCAATGGTGGCGTTCTCAATAGCATGGAAGTCTCTCAGGGGGGCACTGAACCACCTTGTACGATCCCTCCTTGTCCATTGTGAATAAAACCGCTCATGCCAAAAACAGTTGTTTTGGACCGGCCCGACATCATGTGATTGGATAATTTATCTTGGGAGAGGATTAAAAAATAAAAGAAAGCTTCGCCCCGATCGGAAGGCTTGAAAAAGTGATCTCTTTGCGAAAGGCTCGATCATTTAAATCGGTAATCCATTCGCTCATAAAAGCCGATGTGTCTAGGAGTGAAAGAATCGCCCACTCGGGAAAATTAATCTTCTCAAGGAGCGGCGGCGCAAAGAGAAGAGCGCGCATCGCAAACCAGCCATTGATTGTGGCATCCGTGGGGTGCCTCCCGAGAAGCGGATTCACTTCATGGAAGTTCCGCTTTGAAAGGGAAAGGGTGTCAAGGCGGTCGGAATTCAAGCCCTGCAAAACCCTAAAATAATACGGCCATACGGGGCTCAACACGATATGATCTTCGGTTTTAAATTTTAAGGCGGTCAGCTCTTCGGCCCGAGACGCGTCTACCAGGAGAATGGAAAAAATACACGAAAGGAGGATAATTCTGAATATTTTCACGGAATATCTCCCAGGAATATATACTTTATTAGTATAGCATAAAAAAGACAGAAAACTTTAAAAATAACTTAATAGATTCCGATATGGCATCTATTTTTGTTTTGAGGGTGATCCATATGTTACTTACCATGTTTGAGTGTCTAAACCAGAGATTTTGCATGGGGTTCAACCGTAACATTCGAGCAGACCCTACCTTACTTTCTTCCCAGTAATCTTGACATATTATACTAATATGGTATAGTAGAAGGAAACTACATCATGCTCCGATAAAGGCACCCCTGACCGAAAGGCAGGCTCGCAAAGTCATTGGCCTAAGTCCTGTGTGAATATGCAGGAGATGGCTTGAAGGACCGCCGAAGAGTCACTGAAGAGAAGATCCCTACGCTCCTCGGCGGAGTATAGGGATTTTTTATTCTCCCCTTCAAGGGAGTTGTTTTCGATGCGCCATTCACTCCAAGTGTTGATCGTCAGTGACTCACAGCGCGACGCAGAACTCATTATCCATAAACTGTGCTTGGATGGTTATGAAGTGACCTTTCATCGGGTCAACACATCGGAGCGAATGTCCGCCGCCCTGGATCAAGAATCCTGGGATATTGTCTTCTCCGACTTTATGATGCTTCGGTTCAGCGGCCTGGCCGCCTTGAATCTTCTGAAAGAAAAAGGCCTGGATGTCCCGTTTATTATTGTCTCGACAAAAATGGGGGAGGAGGCCGCCGTCGAAGCGATGAAGGCGGGGGCGAACGACTTTATCACAAAAGAGAATCTCGCGCGTCTGGGGCCCGCGGTGAAGCGAGAGCTGGAAGAGGTGGCGCTTCGCCGCGACCATCAGCAGGCCGGAAAAATGGTCGAACACATGGCCTCTTACGATACGCTCACAGGTCTTCCGAATCGATTCGCTTTTCAAGACCATCTCAAACAAATGATCTCCGAGAGAGAGCAAGATAAGAAATCGTTGGGATTGCTGATCATCGATTTAGACCATTTCAACGAAATCAATGATACATTGGGAAATCAATATGGAGATATGATTCTACAGCAAGTCGGAAATCGGCTTCGTGACGTGGTGGGGCAAGACAGTGTCGCCCGTTTTGGAGGAGATGAATTTGCAGTCCTTCTTTCTAAAGTGGCCTCCAAGGAAGAGATCCATCGAGTCTCCAATAAGATCCTCAAGGCACTGGAGGCACCCTTCATCGTCGAGCAGATCCCGATCGCCGTCGAAGCCAGTCTTGGAGCTGCGGTCTATCCGGATCATGGCACCGAGCCCAACTCTCTTCTGCAAGCAGCCGATATTGCGATGCACCTCTCCAAAAAAACAGGATGCGGCTACAGCCTCTATGCACATGAAATGGACACCTCCAGCGAGCGGCGGCTGACGCTCATGGGGGAGCTGCGTCAGGCGATCGAGCATGGGGAATTGATGCTCCACTACCAGCCGAAGATCGATATGAAAAAAGGTCAAATCGTCGGCGTGGAGGCGCTGGCGCGATGGAACCATCCTCGTCATGGCATGATTCTGCCGGACCAATTCATCGCTGCTGCGGAGCAGACCACACTGATCAAACCGCTCACACAGTGGGTTTTAAATGAAGCCCTTCGGCAGTGCCGGGCCTGGCGCCAGATGGGCCTGATGATCCCCGTGGCGGTCAACCTCTCGGCAAGAAACCTTCTGGACCCTCAACTTTCGGAACAGATAGAGGCGTTGCTTCGGAATCACGGTGCCGCTCCGGACTGGTTGCAGTTGGAGATTACGGAGAGCGCGATTGTGGCCGATCCGAAGCGCGCCATGGAGAATGTCACCGAACTGATTCGAATGGGAATGGGCCTTTCAATTGATGACTTTGGAGCCGGTTATTCTTCCTGGGTGTATCTTCGAAAATTGCCGGTGGATGAAATCAAAATTGATCGGTCATTTGTAATGGGGATGATGGCCAACCGAGAGGACATGGCGATCGTCCGCTCCACGGTGGATCTTGCGCACAACCTTGGACTGAAAGTGGTTGCGGAAGGAGTGGAAACGAAAGAGATTTGGGATCAGCTTGTCGCACTGGTCTGTGATGCGGCCCAGGGTGATTACATAAGCCCCCCTCTTCCTCCCGATGGCTTCATCAACTGGGTCAAAGAATCTGCTTGGGGAGTGAAGCATGCTTGGGTCATTCGAGGCGTGGCTTAGTGATATCGTCTGGTCGCTTTGCTGCATCCACCTTCTGGTGTGATCGTCAATGGGGCTCATCTACATCGGCGCACCGCTCCCGTCCGATCGACTCGCTTTCGGACAAATAGAAACGGTCAGCCCTCCTTTATAAACCTCCTGGATCAGCGTCAAGAAATCGACCGGCTTGACCGCTATAAGAATCTTTTGACTTTCCTCGACCGACTCGGTACAATTACCGGCCACCATCTCGCGCTGTTTTTTGATTATTTGCAGTGAAGAGCGACCCGGCCCGCAAAAGAGAGCTCCAAGACGGGGAGGCGCCAGAATCAAGGTAACCCAATTGCTTAAAATTTACGGACGCGCTGGCGTTCAAAGAAGCGATCAAAACAGGAGGAAGAGGAGTATGCCGACAGCATTGAAAGGAAGAGGGAGCAAAACCGAGGAAGAGATTCCCCGGGCGCCGATCAAGGGAAGGACCATCACGCCGAGGGAGACGGAGGTGCTCCGTCTGGCCGCCATGGGATACAAGAATCGGGAGATCGCCGAACAGCTTGGTGTGAGGGTAAAGACGGTGGAGACCCACCGCGCCAATATCATGAATAAGCTGGCGCTTCGCAATGTCGCCGAGCTGATCCGGTATGCGATCGCAAAAGGGATCGCGCCGATTGAGCCAGATTAGAGGACGCTCATTCTCCTTCGACTCGGTCGCGTTCGATTCACTTTCCCCTCACACGATCTGTTTGTCGGGTTTTCTTCTCGATGAATTACTTCAGTCCGAAGCCGCGCTTCTTAGGCTGGGGACCGCGTGAGCGGTGAAACCCTTTGCCGCGGGCGGAATGTCCCGCCCGCGGGACGGGGCGTTCTATGTCCAGCCCTCGCGGGCATCCGGAAACAATCCTTGTAACTTACCTCCAAACCAGATTATAAGAGACGAATCATCTTCATTTGCGCCAAGCTCTTGAACACGCACGCGCGTTGCATGGTTCGCTCTCGCTCACGATGTGAGTAGAGGCGCTTCGCGCTTGCTTACTTGTGGGCACATTCCCTGCCGCTTCTGCCCCAAAGGAGGGGTCCTTTGGGACCCCTGGAAGAGAGGCGTGGGTTAGACGCGCGTGCGTGTTCAATTAAATGTCATGGCTCGATTGAGAGCGCGATCAGGCTTCAAAGCCATTGTCGCTACAAAAGGATACAATTTTTTACAGTAAAGAAAAGCGCACTTTTGGTAATATTGTTATGAGATGAAACCGATCGATGGGCCAGAATGAGTACCCGAGTTTTCCATCCTGTGATCCTTCTCTCCTTATTTCTCCTCTTTGGAGCAGGGAGCGGCTGCGGAATGAAATATTTTATCTACGCTCCTGAAAAAGAGATTCTTCGTACTCCGGCGGATGTCGGCCTTCCCTTTGAAGACCTCTCACTGCACACTTCGGACGGGGTTGAAATCAACGGCTGGTTCATTCCCTCTCCGGGCGCGCGCACAACCCTGCTCTGGTTGCACGGAAATGGAGGTAATCTCAGCGACACAGTGGATCGACTTTCTCAATACCATCAGGCGTTGAGGACCAATATCATGGTCATTGACTACCGGGAGTATGGACGCAGCAGCGGGGAGGTTTCAGAGGAAGGGACCTACCTTGATGCGCTTGCCGCCTACGACTACCTTCTGACCCGAAAGGAGGTCGATCCGACGCGGATCATTGTCTTTGGATATTCACTCGGTTCGGCGGTTGCGGTGGAACTCAGCCTGCAGCGAAAGACACGAGGACTCATTCTAGAAGCCCCGTTTGCTTCTATTGAAGAGATGGCGGAGGAGGAGTTTCCCTGGATTCCGGTGGGGCCTCTGATTACCACCCGATATGATACGCTCTCCAAGATCAGCCACCTCGCGGTTCCCCTCCTGATCCTGCATGGCGATCGGGACGACGTGGTCCCCTTTGAACAAGGCCGGGAGGTCTTTGAGGCGGCGCAGGGGCCGAAGACCTTTTATGTCATTGCCGGCGCAGGCCACGACAACACCAACGTGGTGGGGGGACAAGCCTATCTCAAAATGGTTTCAGATTTCATCGATCATCTCCGCTGATCTTTTGTCTCAGGGCGATTCTCCATACGGTTGAGTGATTTTGGAATCGGTGAGCCTCGCGAGATAGTAGCGGATCAAAGAAAGAAGATCCTTTTTATTATCGTAAATCATCTCTCTCCAATCTAAAGATAACGCGTCAGATCGGCTTCTCGGTCTAGAAGTTGGAAGGCGCCGCGAGCCGCCACTTCAAACGTCCTTTCATTGATTCCGGTAATGTCGTCGAGGTAATGCTGCGGGTTCGATAAGGGGTTTCAACCCGCATATCGCCTTGGTCTTCTCCTCACCCCAAATGCAATGTCCTGTCCTTATAAGAGAATAGGAAAAATCGAGGTGTGTGGCCTTGCTTGGAACGCGCGCGATGATAAGGACCGGGCGCCATCGCTTTGGGAGTCACCGTCCCTCTGCCGGTACTCGGGGCCGATATGAGTCTTCATGGTTTAGTCTTGGGGATCATCTGATCTCGTTTGGTTCAACCATTCGCATCCTGGTTAAGCGTCGATCAATGGAGCACAAGATCGATCAGCTTGACCGATTATCTTGGCAGCATCATGGATCACCGCAAAGCCCTCCAGAGGTGAAATAATTCGATTGCTTTCCTAAGTGCGCCGTCTGTCTCATTACAGAAAGAAAGAATTCGGGATTGAAGTCCCGAATTTCGGTGTGATTATTCGAGATGGCGTTGAAAAATATTTAAATAACAGCGCCTTGTGGTTGGTCTAAGATTTGCTAAATTAACTGCGACTGGTCCCAATCGACTCGCTGATTCTTGAATTAGGGATTGAATGGCGCTCCACATCGTAGATCGAAAGGCAAAATTCTCGGTTAAAAGGACGCAGAAGTTTCTAAGGGTCTTGTTCGCGCTGATCTTGGTTGGAATTACGATTCAGGCACGCGCGGAGTCGGAACCGGCTGCCGGCAACCAGACCGGCATGACCCTTGCGGAGATGATCGAGGAGTTGCGCATGCATAACCCGCAGCTGGAGCAGGCGCGCGCCAACTTCCGCGCCTCCAAAGCGGCGGTGCCCCAGCAGCGCGCGCCGAATAATCCGCAGCTCGGCTTGATCAACAATCCGATCCCGAAGAATCCGCTGAATCTAGGGCAATCGGAAGGTTTTAGCTACTCCGTCACACAGTCCTTTCCTTTTCCAGGCAAGAAGCGTCTGGCGGCCGCTGTGGCCGAAGATCAAGCCGAGTTTGCGAACAGCCAGGTCGACGCCTTGTATCTGCAGCTCGTCGCGCAGCTCAAAAACAATTTTTATCAAGCCTCGCTGCTGCAGCATCAAATTGAAATCAACCGCGAAGGGATTCAGCGGCTCGAGCAGATCAAGCAGCTCACGAAGGTCCGCTACGAAAATAATGCAGCCGCCTTTGTCGATTTTCTCAATGCGCAAGTGGCGCAGAGCAGCGCCGAGAATGAGCAGTTCTCGTTGCAGCGGCAGTTCGACACGGCGCGACAGACGCTCAATACGCTGATGGGCCGAGATCCGCAGACGCCGCTATCGGTGGCGACGGAACTGCCGAGCCAGGCGCTTCCACAGAAGCAACTTGCGGAGTTAGAGGCGATGGCGGTGGAAAACAATCCGAATATCAAGGGGGCCGCGTTGCAGATCAGCGCCTCCCAGAAGGGGGTTGATCTGGCGGATCTGGCGTACTTTCCCGATTTTCAAGTCATCCTTACCGGAAACAGCACGCGACCGCCGCTGGGGATTGGCAGTGTGAATTCCTGGGGAATGGAAGTTGATCTCGTCGTGCCGCTCTGGTTCTTTACCAAGGAGCGCTATGGCGTGCAGCAGGCGCGGGCCACGCTGGAGGCAAGCCGGGCGGGACAGATCGCGCTGATCCAGCAGACACGGCTCTCCGTCGATGCGGCGTACAACAACCTTGCTCAGGCGGTGAATCAGAGCCAGTTCATCCGCTCCCGACAACTTCCGGAAGCGCAGACCGCTTTTCGCCTCGCTCTCACCAACTATGCCAATGGCGGATTGGCCTTTCTTGATCTGCTCACGGCGCAGGCGAATCTGCGGAACATCCAACTCGGCTTAGCCCAGAGTGATGCCAATGCCGTTCAAGCGTATGCGAATCTGATCTCCGTCATCGGACGGGAGGTCGAGTAGGAGCAAAAGAGATGAAACAGATAATGACGTTTCGATGGGGGATCGGTGTTTTCTTGCTTTTATTGCTTGGATTTCTCTTAGGTCGATGGAGCAGCCCTATTCGGCACATCCCGGCCACCGGTGTGGAGATGACCGCTGAGCAAACACCGCTTGTCGAAGGGTCCGCATCAGCGCTGCCGCCGGATGCGGTGCAAGCGCCCCCCTCCGGCTTCGATCAACAACAAGTACAAAGTCAGCCGGTGAGCAAAGAGGTGGCACCCCAGATGCTTCCGCTCACCGGCAAGCTCGTCTTTAATGCCGAGCGCAGCCGCCAGGTCTCGGCGCGGGCGGCCGGTCGGGTGGAGCGAATCCTTATCTTCGAAGGAGTGCGGGTGACCGCAGGCCAGATTCTCGCCGAGGTGTATAGTCCTGATTTTATCTCGGCCCAGAACGAGTATCTGCTGGCGCGCAATACGGTGCGCACGCTGCAAGACGCAAAATCGCCGGCCCTGTTGGAAGACGCGCGCGCCACCTTGCAGTCGGCGAGCAATCGGCTCCGTGTGCTCGGCGCCAGTGACGAGGATATCGCGCAGCTCGACCAAACGGGGAAGGTCTCAATGCATCAATTTATCCGCTCCCCGATTGCGGGGGTGCTCATCAAGCGCAACGTCGATCCGGGGGCGTATCTGAATGTGGGAGACGGTTATGCCACCATCGCCGATCCGAGCGCGCTGTGGTTCTACGGCAACATTTACGAGACTGACTACTCCCGCGTAAAGATCGGCCAGAATTTGATCCTGCAGAGTCCGGCCTTTCCGGGGCGTGAATTCCAAGGCAAGCTGACCTATATCGCCCCTAGTATTGATCCCGCGACGCATACCTTGGCGATCCGATGCGAAGTCCCCAATCCGACCGGGGATTTGCGGCCCGAATTGTTCGTCAGCGCGCAGTTATTGGTCGGAAAACAGCCGGTCATCGTCACCCCCAAAAGCGCGCTCATCCGGATCCGCGACGCAAGTTATGTCATTGTCGATCAGGGGGAGGGGATGTACCGACGGTTGCCGGTCGAGGCGACGAGCTTACAGAACAATCGGATTGCAATTACCTCGGGGCTAAAGGGAGAAGAGCGGGTGGTTGTGGAGGGGGCCAATCTGATCAATGAACTGATTACCCAATCCAAAGGAACAGCTTCATGACGTTCGGTGAGCGGATCACATCGGTCATTATCTCCAAACGGGCGGTGATCTTATTATTAAGTGTCGCTTTATTGGCCGCCGGAATCTATTCTTTTCTGCGGCTCCCGATCCAGCCCTATCCGGGGATTGCGCCGCTGACCGTGCAGGTGATCACCCAATGGCCGGGGCGCAGCACCCTGGAGGTGGAGCGCCAGATCACCGTGCCGATCGAGAATGCCCTCTCGAATGTCCCAAGCACCCAAGCATTCCGTTCGGTATCGCTCTTTGGACTGTCGGTCGTCACCCTCAAATTTCAGGAAGGCTCCGACAGCTTTCGCGCCCGCCAGAATATTCTGCTCGCGCTACAGAGCGCCAACCTACCCAATGGTGTTCAGCCCAATCTGAGTCCGGACGCCGACGCGCTCGGGGAGATCCTGCGCTATCGCGTCGAGGGCGACTCATACGATCCGATTACGCTGAAGACCTATGCAGACTGGGATGTCTACCGCAGCCTCAAACATGTCCCCGGGGTGGCCGATATCATTAATTTCGGCGGGATGGTCAAACAGTATCAGGTCCTGCCGAAGCCGGAAAAGATGTTGAGCCACGGGGTGACGCTCAATCAGTTGGTGACGGCACTCTCGAACGCCAACGCCAATGTCGGCGGAGGGTTGCTGCCGTCCGGCGAGCAACAATATGTCGTCCGAGGGGTGGGACTGATTCAAAGTCTGGACGATGTTCGCAAGGTGATTGTAGCGGTCAATCAGGGGGTGCCGGTTCGGGTGGGGGATCTCGCCGAGGTTCGCTTCGGGCATGCCGAGCGGCTGGGCCAAGTTCAGTTCAATCAGCAGCGCGAGGTGGTCGAGGGAATTGTGCTTGCGCGCCGGGGCGAGAATGCCAGCGAGGTGCTCCCCCGCGTCCACAAAGAGATCGATGAGCTCAATAAGAGCGGAGTGCTCCCGAAAGGGATGAGGCTGGTGCCGTTCTACGATCGCCAAGAGCTCCTCAACATGACCGTGGGGACCGTCAAGCACACGCTGATTGTCGGAATGACGCTGGTGCTGATCGTCCTCTACCTGTTTCTTGGGAGCCTGCGCGGCGCCATCATCGTCGCGGCGGTGATTCCGCTGGCGCTCTGCTTCTCGTTCATCAACATGCATTTCTTCGGCGTGCCGGCGAACCTGATCTCTCTGGGCGCGATCGACTTCGGCGTGATCGTCGACGCGGGGGTCATCGTTCTGGAGAACATCATGCGGCAACTGGAACATGGTTCTCGCACCTTGTGGGAGTCCATCGTCGGCGCCACGGCCGAAGTGCAGCGACCGGTGATCTTCTCCACCGGCATTATCATCGTCGCTTACGCTCCGCTGTTTCTGCTGGGAGGGGTGGAAGGGTTGATCTTCCAGCCGATGGCGTTCACCATGGGCTTCGCGCTCCTCTCTTCCATTTTACTGAGTCTGACCTTCGTTCCGGCCAGCACCTCTGTTCTGATGAAGGAGGGAATCCAGCCGCACGCACCACGCTTCGTCGGCTGGATCTTGACCCACTACTTGCCGCTCCTTCGGCGTCTGATTCGCCGCCCGCGGACGGTTGTTCTGACCGCAATCGGGGTTTTAGCCGTTGCGCTCTTCATCGCCTCTCGTCTGGGAACCGAGTTTCTGCCGACCCTGGAGGAAAATAATCTCTGGGTGCGCGTCACCCTTCCGAACACGGTTGATCTCGATTACTCGTCGCGGTTTGCCGACCGCGTGCGGGAGTTTTTCGTCAAGCAGCCGGAGGTCTATCAAGTCGCCGTTCAGATCGGCCGACCCGACGACGGCACCGATGCGACCGGCGTCTTCAATCAGGAGTACGGCGTCTATCTCAAACGTCCGGACGAGTGGCCCGCTGGCGAGACGAAAGAAGATCTGGTGCGCCGACTCCAAAAATATTTTGAGCGGATTCCCGGAATTGAGTACAACTTCTCTCAGTATATTCAGGATAACGTGGCCGAAGCGCTCTCCGGGGTGAAGGGCGAAAACTCGTTGAAGATCTTCGGGCCGGACTTGAATATCCTGGAGACAAAGGCCAATCAGGCAAAGAGTATCCTCGAAAGGCTTCCCGGCATTGTCGATGTCGGCCTCTTTCGAGAGCTGGGCCAGCCGACGCTGAATATCTCAGTCGATCGCGCCGCCTGCGCCCGCTTCGGTCTCAACGTCGCCGACGTAGAGAATCTGGTCTTGTATGCCGTCGGAGGAAATCCGATCACCACCATTCTTGAGGGAGAGCGTACGTTCGATCTGGCGCTGCGCTTCCCGCAGGAGGGCCGCGACACCCCGGAGAAACTGCGCCGTCTTCTGGTCGACACCCCGGACGGTCAGCGGATTCCGTTGAGCATGGTGGCGAAAGTGGAACTCGCCGATGGACCTTTCTTTATCTACCGCGAATCGGGAAAACGCTACATCGCGGTCAAGTTCGGCGTGCGTGGGCGGGATTTGGGCAGTGCGGTGGCGGAGGCGCAGACGGTCATTTCAAAGAATTTACAACTGCCGGCGGGCTATACCACCGCCTGGCATGGCGTCTTCAACGAAATGAAAGAGGCGCAGCATAAGCTGGCGGTCATCATCCCGCTCACCTTACTGATGATCTTTCTGCTGTTGTATCTCACTTTCGGCCGGGCCAAGGATGCCGCGATCGTTCTGATCAATGTTCCGTTCGCGATCATCGGCGCCATCGCCGCTTTGTTTCTGGCCGGTGAGACGCTGAGTATCTCGGCAGGGATTGGATTTCTCTCCCTTTTTGGAATCGCCATTCAGGACGGTGTGATTCTGATCTCCTACATCAAGAAACTTCGAGAGCAAAAGGGAGATCTCTCCGATGCCGTGGTCGAAGGCGCTGGGTTGCGGCTGCGGCCGGTGGTCATGACGGCGCTATTGGCCGGGCTGGGGCTGCTTCCGGCCGCCCTCTCACATGAAATCGGCTCCCAGGCGCAGCGGCCGCTGGCCTTGGTGATCGTCGGCGGGATGGTCTCCACGACCTTGCTGACGCTGCTGGTGCTGCCGGTGATTTATGCATGGGCCAATCGAAGGGGCTCCGAACAGGAGATCGGCTCCGGATCCCAAAGAAAAGAAGAATATGCCAATGTGTCCGCCTAGAAGCCTTTTTGCGGCGACCCGTTGATATCCCGCTCTGGACTCTATTGACTCGGAGGGTGGCACCATTCTCCAATCGTGGCTTTGAAAAAGAGTAAGCCGATCATATCGTGTTTGTTTCATCCGCTCACGGCGAACCCCCCGCTGACCCTTCAAGCATCTGGACGCTCCAGCAAGAAAACGCCTCCATCTCCAGGGCCAAGCTGCGCGATAAGTATTACGAGATGTCACGACAGATCGCCCATGCCTTGCTTTATCCGCATTCGTTTACTGTCGCTCACCTGGTGCAATCTGGGCCGACGTGTCGCTGCCGGAAAAGTTCATTCGGATCGCTTTTCCGTTTGAATTCAGAACGGTGGACTCGGAACCCCCTCCCTTCTCGTCGGAGCGGATCGAGCCGACCCCTTCTTGAGTGGCCGGAGAGGCCTCGACAACCCTGTTTCCTTCCACAAGGCCATTGGTCTCTTTCAGATCGGCCCGCGCGCAGTCTTTCGTGGGAGGGAGGGGAGCGAACTGCGCAAAACTTTGGGAAATCAAAGGAGAAAGGGAAAAACCAAGAGATAGAAAGCCTGCGACGATAAAACACTTCTTCTTCAAATCGACCAGATTCATGCTGGACTCCTTATGTTATAAAAGAAGAGATGAATGATAATGCAGTACCGGGTGAATTCGCTCGAAGCGTTCACGCTCAGACTGTCGGCCGTCCTAGCCATAGCGGTATATACTCCTCAAGGGTGAGACTAGCACAGTGGAAAAAATGAAGTCAACCGGAGAGTTTCGACGGCGGGTGAAAACGCAAGGGAGCTTGTCCAATGCCCAGGCTGCGGAGTTGCTCTTGTTCGGTCTGCTGGTGAGCGGTCAGATTCGCGTATGCCGCATCGACGGCTGGGAGCAACTCAATCAGATCCCTCAGTCTCTTACCGAAGAGGCAGCATAAGGGGGATTCTCTGATATGGAGTGATCGAAGCGCGTCGATCGTGAGGCAACTGTGAAGGTCATTGTAAAAACCTGGTCACCGAAAAAGCCAATTTACGCAACGATCGGGACGGAACCGCAGACGCCTCAAATGATCCTCTACATCATCAGAAGTGTAGTGTGTCCGAGAGTATGGTAGAAAAAAGGTGGCCGGCCTTCGTAGACAGTGTTCGAACTTTTGTGGTGAGTTCTCAATTTCTTATTGTTAAGCCCCTGCATTCTCTCCTCTGTAAGAGAGCGTATTAGGTTTGGTAATCTCTTAAGGGAGAAGGTTACTGGCCGGTCCGAGTTTCAACAGGGGCGCTGGGTGGTTGGATCGGGACGGGTGAAAGGATGTGGAGAGGGTTCTTCCCTTTCGAAGAGACCGGTGTGATGGCCAGGTCTTGGTATGCGCGGCCGTTCGGGTCTTGTTCAACGCGGCGTCGGAGACGGCGCAATTTCAAAATCAATCCGATCGCCTTAAGGGTGGTGATCCATACTTCCCGTGTGCGCCGCCAACCAAAGAAGAGCAGTGACTCGCGCGGAAAGGTCGGCCGCCGTTCGGAGCGATGTTTTCTTCTGATAATCCCGGCCTGCAAAGGATGAACTCCTTCAACAAAGACAGCGCCGCAGAACCAGATGATCTGCCCCAAGATCTTTCCGACGCTGTGTCCCTCGGCCCATCGCCGGCGGAAGATCGTCTCGATGTGCTCGACCGTATAGAACGATCTCCATGCCCCCTCATAGGTGCGCATCCACTCCTCCTGCGACATCTTGGGGTGCTTTGAGCAGGGATGTTCGGTATCGTATTTATTCATATCAGGATCAAGCCAGGCCTTCTGCTGGACCAAAATTTGATGATCTTCAGATCCAGGCAGGGGGGTGAGAACGAAGAATTCCACCAGATCAAGCGGCAATTCCCGCTTTAAGACCTCCACATCCCGCATCACCGACTCATAAGTATCATTCGGGAATCCGATGATATACCCGGCATAGGTCATTGCGCCCGTTTTCCGCCACGCCTGGAGCATCGCCCGGTATTCTTCGACATGGTTCTGTTTTTTTCCGGTCTCTTTCAGAGATTCCGGATTGACATTCTCGAGTCCAATGAAGACCTTGGTGCAGCCGGCTCTTCCCGCTTTCTCGATAAAGCGCGGAAGTCGATGACAAGCGGTATCGACCTGAAGGGTAAAGGAGATCTTGATTCCGTCTCGTTCTCGGAGCTGAATGATTCGATCGAAGATCGATTCCCAATTCCGATTCCTCGCGAAATCATCATCGGTGATGAAGTAACGTTTAATCCCCCGCCGGTGATTCTCTCGGATGATGGCCTCAATATCGTCCGCGGTCCGGCCCCGTGACTTTCTCCCCTGCACATTGATGATGGTGCAGAAGCTGCACTCAAACGGACAGCCCCGACCCGCGTCGAAGGTGGCCAGACTGCCGACGTAGCGCGAGATCACATCGCGCGGCAGAATCGGCGACGCTTGACCTTGAAGCGAGGGGAGCTCTTTTAAAAAATTATAAAGCGGTTTCAGCCGCCGATGGAGCGCATCTTCCAAGACATCTCCCCATCGCTCTTCCACTTCTCCCGCCACCAGCGTGATCCCTTCCCCCATCGCGGCCGTCAGATCTTCCGGAAGGGACTCCAGCATCGAAAGACATCCGCTCACATGAAATCCGCCGATAAGCACCGAAAGTCCGGCCGCCCGGAATTGACGCGCAAGATCAATCGCACGGGGATACTGATTCGATTGGACGCCGCAGAGACAAACAACCCCCGCTGCTCCCGGCGCGGTGATCTGACGAATAATCTTTCGGATCGGAATTCTCTGATTCGTTTCATCATACACATCAATAGTCAGCTCAACCTCCTCCCCCAACCGTTTGGATGTTTTGACCGATTCCGTGATTGAATAGAGGCAGGCAAGCGTGTTGCTTGGGACACAGGACCACATCCATCGGATGACATATCCCTCATCGTCATAGTGGGACGGCTTGATCAGGACCACTCGGAAGGTTCGCTTCAACGGATCGCCTTTGCGGAGGAGCGTTTCTTTGAGACCCTGTTTCCCCCGAAGAGAACATGGGGGTTGGAGGGTCAGAGACCCAAGGTAAAAAGAATAATATGAGTGACTATATCAGACTTCCGTGGAAATTTCAGCGAGATTTTTCATGAAGGCCCGAATGGGCCTTCATTGCCGGGTGCAACTCCTTGCACCTCGTTTTATCTTCTGTGCCGCCCCCGCCGCTATCTCTCATATGATCTTTCCGCCTTTTAAGCAACGTGAGCATCGATGACACAATGGCCGTGTTGATCAATCATTACTGTGACGGCCGTCGCTTTTTTATGGCGGTCATTTTATCGGCGACGTCTTCTTTTATTTTGCAGTTTTGAGATGTTCCATCTTTAAGCATGAGCGTGAGCACCTTTTTTGGGGGATCGATGCCGATGAACTCGGCATTGAATCAGGATCAATGGAAGTTTTCCACCGATGTCGATCATCTCAGTGATCCGGTTTCCTGCATCAGACTCCAACAGGATGCGATCACCCGGATGAGGAATCCTCCGTGCTTTCGTCGTCCCACCTTGAATAGAAAGTGTTCGACAACTAAAGCCTTAGGATCATGGACGGTTCTTACCTCTCGCCAAAATAAAAATGCCCAGATGCAATGCATACTTTAATTTTGCACCTGGTGTCACGATTGTTATGTTTGGGCCTATTTTTTCAGCGTGGACTAGTTAAGAAAAGACCAATCAAATAATTTGCTGTAATAAGGATCCTTCGGATCACGAGCTCCGTGACTCCCATCCCCTGATATTTCCTCTTCCACTGATAAAAGGTCTGCTGGCTGATTCCCAACTCCCATTATGCGAGGATAGGGGGCCTCGGCGATCGACGATTAACCGGTCTTTTGGTCAAGATCTGTACACTCCTTGTCTGTTTGGTCTTCCCGCTGCGATCCTGATTGGTTTTGTATCCATTTAACCTTTGTGGTATGCAGGGAAGCTTGATCTTGCGAAGGTGCCTCAAGGGCCGATGCGGCGCGATCCAATCTGTAGGGTAAGAAGACAGTAAAGCGGGATCCGCTTCCATATTCACTCTCAACCTGAATATCCCCTTTGAGCAGATCAAGAATGGACTTCACAATGGCAAGACCCAGACCGACCCCGCCGTATTCCCGGGTTGCTCTCGCGTCTATTTGATGGAATGGGTTAAAGAGCTTGGGAAGATCCTCCTGCAGAATGCCAATCCCGGTGTCTTGGATGAGGACTTCAACTCCCCCCTTCTCGGGCCGATCCTTTACTGAAACCGTAATCCCCCCTTTATTCGTATATTTAATCGCATTGGTCAGGAGATTGGAGACGATCTGTTTAATCTTGACGCTGTCCGACTCGATCGCTGGAAAGGAGATCGGGAGATCTAAATCAAGGGTTAACGATTTTCGATCGAAAAGAGGGCGCATGCCATCACAGATCATGCGAAGGAGCGCGGCGAGATTGACCGATTGAAGATCAAGGGATACTCTTCCCGACTCAATCCGGGAGAAATCAAGCACCCGATTCACCAGCTCTAGAAGGTCGCTCGCATTTCTCTCCACTGCCTCCAGCGGCATTTTCTGCTCTTGGAGAATCGGTCCGTAGGTCTCATCCAACAAAAGGGAGATATAGCCGATAATCGCATTGAGTGGCGTGCGCAGTTCATGAGAGATATTAGAGACGATCTCCGACTTGACCCGGCTGGCCTGCTCGGCCTCGATGGTTTTCTGCTGCAGCACCGCTTCCCATTTCTTCTGTTGGGTAATGTCGAGGGTGACCCCATCGAACCAGATCGGCCGGCGGGCAGCGTCATAGAAAGCGCGACCGAGCGCGCGAATCCAGCGAATGGGTCCTTGCGGAGGGACGGTTCGGAATTCGATATCGTAGCGCTTTCCTTTCTGAATCGCCTCATCAATTGCCCGGCGGGTTCGCTCTCGATCGTTGGGATGAAGACGATCATAAAACAGATCGATTGTCACCTTCGCGTCGGGAGGAAGGCCAAAGTGCTCTTTGCATTTGGCGTTCCAGACCAATTTATCAAACGGCAGGTCACAGCACCAGAGGCCGATCTCGATGGCGTCCAAAATGAGGTCGAGCCGCTCCTTCTGGAATTGCAATGCCTTCTCGGCATGTCTTCTCTCCTCGATGATTCGCCCCACCCGAACCCGGACCTCTTCTGCCGAGAAGGGCTTGGTGATGTAATCTTGCACCCCTTTCTTTAGTAAAGCGACACGAAGCGCGTCGTCTGCTCGGGCCGTGAGAAGAACAATGGGGATCCCGACCCCTCCTGGGCGATTGCGTAAAGCGGTGATCATTTGGATCCCATTCATGCCTGGCATCATTACATCACTGAGGATGAGATCGGGTTTAAGTGATAACGCTTTCTTCAGCCCCTCTTTCCCATCGAAGGCGGTCTCCACCCGGTAGTCGTGGGAGAGTGTCTCGGTGAGAAATCGACTCATATCAACGTTATCTTCTACCACAAGGACCAGCGGCCGATCGGGCTCGGTTTCGCGCAAGCGGGGTCTCTTCTTCGTTCCCGGCGGTTGAAATACACTGAGTGCTTGCGCGCCTCTTTCCTGATCGACTTTCCACTCTCTTTGAATCGTGCTCCCTTCGGGTGCCCTGGTGGGGATCTCGACGACAAAGCGTGCCCCGCCACCAGGGGCGTCATCGACCCTTACTTCTCCTCTGTGGAGGGCAACCAGCTCTTTTACGATGGCCAATCCCAGTCCGGTCCCACCGAGGCGACGGGTGGAGCTGTCGTCCCCTTGGCGAAACCGCTCGAAAATGATCTCCCGTAGAGAAGGGGGAACACCCGGCCCGGTATCATCGATTTGGAAAAGCGCCTTCTCTCCATTCTCTCGCAAGGTCAAACGGACGCGCCCTCCGGAGGGGGTAAATTTGAAGGCATTGGAGAGGAGATTGAGCAGGACCTGCTGAAGTTTGTCAGGGTCGACTTCGCCTGGAAAGTGATCGGGTACATCCACCGAGAATTGAATCCCGCGCTCTTTGGCGAGCGCTTCAAAATGGGAGGCGACAAGTCTTCCTATCCAGGCAAGATCGATCCGAGCGTAGAGCGCTTCCATTCTTCCTGCCTGAATTTTGGAGAGATCGAGTAGATCGTTGACATGTTTCTGAAGGATACGCGCATTTCGGACCACCACTTCCAGATCGCGTCGCTCCGCTCTTGTCAGACCGGTGGAGTTCAGCAATTTTTCGGTCGGTCCCAAGATCAACGCCAGTGGGGTGCGCAGCTCATGACTGATATTCGCGAAGAAGCGGGTCTTCATTTCGTCGAGCTCGATCGCCTTCTCATACAGTCGTGCGAGCTCCTCATTGGCCTCTTTGAGCTTGCGGCTGGTCTCCGCCACCTCCTGGGAGCGAAGGTAGACTTCGGCTTCCATCTGCTCTGCGCGCAGCTGCAAGGCTTCGGTGAATTCACCCTGTTCGGCCTGTTGCTGTTTTAAACGGATGAATTCGGTGACATCCTCGACCCGGTGTATAATCCGGACGACTTCACCGTCAGCGTAGACCGGGGAGTTGACCGGGCTCCAGTATCGCTCTTCAAATCCGCCCCCTTCGGATTCGGGACGTCGAATGTCGTACTTCTGCACCGGCATGGCATCTGATTTTTTATCCCGCAAGACCCGCTCAAGGGATGCGCGCAGATTGCGCGTGCCGGTGGTGGTCGGATCCCCCGGATTGTCGGGAAAGACTTCAAAAAGATTGCGTCCTAGGATTTCCTCCCGCTTCGTCATGGTGGCCTGTAAGTAGGCATCGCTCACCGCGACGATGGTGAAGTCGGGAGTTAAAACAAGATAGAGACCCGGGGCAGATTCAAACAGGGTCCGATAATCGGATGGAGGAAGAGGGGGTGGGGGAAATTTTTGAGTGGAATCTTTTTCCAAAACACCTTCCCTTATTAAGAATGAAGACATCAAAGGGGTAGAGAATAGCTATAATTAATTATAATCCGAATGGATTCTTGGCAGCAAGAGATGCGGTGCGTTGGTAGTGGGTCAGTTTAATGTTCTCATTCCCGAATATTTAATCGGGAAAGCGCTTCCCTAATACGCGTAGCGTCACTGATCGCTTCGCGAAGCAATCCAGTGATTTAGGTTCTAAGAGCTCTGGATTCCCGCTTTGATCCCAGTAGAGGGATCGATCTGAGTGGAAGTGCTCTTCTGATATCCACGTGCCTTTCGGCACCTTGTGCAGCTTCGCGGGAATGACGGCTCAAAAAGAACCGCTCAATCCAAATTGACCCACTACCCCGTTCTTCGTCCTCTTGTGTTAGATAAAGCATTTTCAGTATAATGACTGGTGTTTGAGCCAAAGAACGCCAGGAATCATCTGTGCAATCAATCAAGACCACTCGAAACAGCCTTCCAGGTTTATAGCCGGCCCTCCACCGAGTCTTGATTACCGGAAAATAGACGAAGTCCTGAAGGGGGAAGCTTGGCATGAGCAATTTTCCTAGAGAAGGAGAGCACCTTGCGCCTCAGGGAATTCTCGCCGGCGACAGCGAAATGGCGCATCGCATGCGCGCTTTGGACTGGTCCAAAACGCCGCTTGGCCCGGTCGAATCGTGGCCGGAAAGCCTCCGCGTTGCGCTCACGATCTGTCTTGGCTCGCGTCTGCCGGTGGTTCTCTACTGGGGACCCGAGTATATCCTTCTCTACAACGACGCGTGGATTCCAATCCCCGGCGCGAAGCACCCGGGGGCGTTGGGTCGGAGCGCGCGCGAGGTGTTCGCGACATCTGGGACATCCTCGAACGCGATCCAATTGAGTTTTGAGGGAGGGAAGGAACCCCATGCATAGAGAAGCACCCGATCCGACCGCATCCTTCCCTGATCCGAGCGGCGAAGGGGCAGGTCGGAGGCGCTTTCGCAGAGAAGAGATCGGCCCGGAGTTGAGCGCGCTGACCGACGGCGGCGAGCTGGAACTCGTTCACCGTGATCGCGACCATGACCTGTATCAAGCCAGACGGTCCACCGGCGGTATCACCCGTCTGGTGAAAATGACCGATCTCGAAGAGCCGACGCCTCATGCCATCGCCCTCTTGCGCCGCGAATACGAACTCCTGCGCGATCTCGATATTCCCGGGGTGGTCAAGGTCAAAGGGCTCGTCAAGGTCGGCAAGGGTTTGGCCATGGTCATGGATGAAGGGGGCGCCCGCCCTCTCGCGGAGCGACTCACGTCGGGAGCGATGGGCCTGCAGGACTTTTTCGAGGTCTCCATTCCGCTGGCTGAGGTGATCGCGCGGCTTCAGGTCGCCCATCTGGTGCACCGGAACCTTACCCCCGCGCATATCCTCTGGGAGCCGGAATCCCATCGACTCACGCTGACCGGCTTCGGCCATGCCGCCCCGCTCTCCGCATTGAGCGCCGGGCATGCGGGTCCAACGGAGTTTCAGGTCGAATTAGAGGGAACGCTGCCGTACCTCTCGCCGGAGCAGACGGGACGGACGGGACGGACGGCGGACCATCGCACCGACCACTACGCCCTCGGGGCGATCTTTTACGAAATGCTGACCGGGCGTCCCCCTTTTGTCGGCAATGATCGTCTGGAATTGATTCATGCGCAGATCGCGCGCCGGCCCACACCGCTTCATGAGGTCAAGCCCGGTGTGCCCAAGCTCCTTTCGGACATCGTCCTCAAGCTCCTCGCCAAAGCGCCTGAGGAGCGCTATCAAGCGGCCGAGGCGCTCGCCTATGATTTAAGAGAGGCCGAAAAATACCTCTCCGCAGAAGGGATCAAAGCGTTCCCGCTGGGGCGCCATGACGTTCCGCCAATGCTTCAGATCCCCGATAAACTTTACGGACGGACCGAGGAATTGGCTCTCCTTCCCCAGGTGTTTTCACGCGTTGCGGCCGGGAGCCGGGAGCTGTTGCTTGTAACAGGTGTGCCCGGCATTGGTAAGACCGCGCTCGTAAACCGGATCGAGCCGCTGGTGGCCGAACGAAGCGGATTTTTCGTTTCCGGGAAGTACGATCAACTTGCGCGCGGCGTCCCTTATTCGGCGCTCGTGCAGGCCCTTCGCATGCTGGTGCGGCGGCTGCTCGCCGAGACGGATGACGTTCTGAAGGGCTGGAAAGAGCGGATCCAGGCGGCCATCCGCCCGAACGGACAGATCCTCGTCGATGTGATTCCGGAGCTCCTGCACATCATCGGACCGCAGCCTCCGGTCCAAGCCCTCGGCCCCGTGGAATCCAAGAATCGATTCCGTCTTGTTTTTCAGTCTTTTCTCCGCGTCTTCGCGCGGTCGAAGCATCCGCTGGCGCTCTTTCTCGACGACTTGCAGTGGGTGGACGCCTCCTCGCTCGACCTTGTGAAGCAGCTCATCCAAGACGCGGACAACCGGCACATGCTGATCGTCGGCGCCTATCGGGATACCGAAGTCAGCGCGACGCATCCGCTCCTCCTGGCGCTTTCGGACCTTCGGGAGAGCGGTGCGCCCGTCCGCGAGATCCGCCTGGGCCTGCTGGATCAGGAGCAGATCGCCGCCCTCCTCGAAGACACCTTAGGCAGTGGTCGGGAAAAGGTCCGCCCCTCGCCGACCTCCTGCTGCGCAAGACGGCCGGAAATCCTTTTTTCGTGAGGCAGATGCTCCGTTCGCTGCACGCGGACGGCCACATCCGGTTCCGGGGGGAGCGGCATGCGTGGGAATGGGATTTGGCAGCGCTCGAACGGCTGTCGATCACGGAAAACGTGGTGGAACTGATGGTTGAAGCGATCGACCGCTTGCCCCCGGCGACGCAGGAGCTGCTGAAGCAGATCGCTTGCATCGGGAACCGGGCCGCTTTGGAAACGCTGGCGACCATTTCGAACCGGCCTCGCACCCAGATCGCCGACGATTTGTGGCCATCCCTCGAGCGCGGCCTCCTCATTCCCGTCCAGGCCGACGGCCCGCCGGGCGCTTCCCCGACGGCGGTTCAATTCGTCCATGACCGCGTGCAGCAGGCGGCCTATTCCCTGTTGCCCGACGATCGAAAACAAGCCCTTCACCTCCACATCGGTCGCTTGCTTCTTCAATCGACTCCACAGGACGAGCTGGAGGACAAGCTCTTCGACATCATCGATCAGCTGAACCGCGGCGAGGCTCTCATCGACGATACAAGCGAGCGCCATCGCTTCGCGGAGCTCAATTTAAGGGCGGGGCGCAAGGCCAAGGTGTCGGTCGCCTACGACGCCGCTTTTGTCTATTCTACCTTCGGTCTCCGTTTTTTGGGTGATGATCCCTGGCGGTCTCGGCCCGACCTGTCTTGGCCCCTCCATCGCGAGCTCGCCGAGTCCGCCTACCTAACGGGCCAGCACGCGAGAGCCGAAGCGCTCGTCCAAGTGGCGATGGCGCACGCGCCATCGAAGAGCGTTCAGATTGAACTCTACTGCCTGCGCGTTCTCGCCGCGACCGACGCCGGAGAATACGCACACGCACTCCAGGTGGGTCGCGAAGGCCTCGCCCTCTTCGGGCTCGAGTGGCCGCGCGAAAGGCTCCCCGACGCAATTGAGGCCGAGGCGGTGGCGGTGATGGAGAATTTGGGGGAAAGGCGAATCGAGGCGCTCGCCCAAGAGCCCGAAGCAGCGGATGAAGAAAGCCGCGTCTGCATGCGGTTGCTTTCAATTCTGGGACCGCCCGCCTACTTCTTTTTCGATTTTAAAGTCCTTGAGTTCGTCATGATGCGGCTGGTCAACCTGTCGCTCCTCCGGGGGCCATCCGCCTACTCGGCCTACGGCTACGCGTTCTACGCCGCTCTTCACAACCGGCGCACCGGCGACTACGAGACCGGCCATGCCTTTGGGCGGCTCGCCCTCGCGCTGGCTCGGCGCTTTGGGCACCGGGGCGAAGAGAGCCGGACGCTGGAGGTCTTCGGCCTCATCGTGAACCCTTGGAAGGCTCCGCTTCGCAGTAACGTGGCGCTTTTCAAGGAGGGACACCGTGCCGGCCTCGAATCGGGTGAGCTGCAATACGCGGCCTACAATCTCCACGCCCTCCTCATCAATGGTCTCCCACTCGGAGTTCCCCTCCCGGAATTTTTGAAGGATATCGAGGCGAGCCTCGAGTTCTCGAAGAAGCACAAAAACAAAACGATGATCGTGTTCACCCTCCCGTTCCGACAAGGGGTGCGGAACCTCACCGGACGAACGCGAACCTGGGCGACCTTCGACGATGACGAGTTCGAGGAGGCACGCTTTCTCGACGAGGCGAAGGACCATCTGACCGCCCAGGCTTTTTACTGGGCCATCCGGCTCCAGGCAGCCTACCTCTTCGAAGATTACGAGGAGGCGCGCAAGTATTCGGAGGCGGCCAAGAAGGTGCTCGCTTCCGCCATGGGGATGATCATCGAGGCCGAGCACGTTTTTTACACCGCTTTAACCTTGGCGGCTCTCTACGAAGCAACGCCGGCGGAGGAGAAGGCGGTGCTGATGGAAGATCTTGAAAGATTGAAGGACAAGCTCGCCGTCTGGGCCAAACACTGTCCGGAGAATTTTCGGCACAAACAGAAACTGGTCGAGGCCGAAATCGGTCGGCTAAAGAGAGCGCCGTGGGAGGCGCTTAGCTTTTATAACGAAGCCGTCGAAGCAGCTCGGGCGGAGGGCTTCGTCCAGGATGAAGCGCTTGCCAACGAGCTGGCAGGCCGCTTTTTGTTGGCCAATGGACAGCTTCGCCTCGGAAGGAGGTACCTGTGGGAGGCGCGCGACGGCTACCAGAGATGGGGAGCCAGCGCCAAGGTCAGCGCCTTGGAGCGAGCGCATCCTGATCTCCTCGCGTCCAGGAAGGCGCGCCTCGGAACGGGAATCCCGGCGCCGAATCAAGAAGTGGCGCTCGACACCCTGGGGCTCATCAAAGCCTCTCAGGCCATTTCCGCGGAAACCGTTCCTGAGCGCTTGTTCGAGCGAATTCTGCGGATCGTGGTCGAAGTTGCCGGCGCCCAAAAGGGAACGCTTCTCTTATGCGAGCGGGGAACGCTCTACGTGCGCGCGCATATCACGGAGGAGGGGGTGACCACCTTCTCCCAAGGCGAGCCGCTCGGCGAAAGCCGCGATCTTCCTTCCGCGATCCTCCGTTACGCGATGCGAATCCGCGAGCCGCTGGTGCTCTCCGACGCCAAGGCGGAGGGGCCGTTTGCCGCCGATTCCGTCGTGCAGGCCCGGAGAATCCGTTCGGTGCTCTGCGTGCCGCTTTATAAGCAGGCGGAAGCCCTGGGGCTTTTGTATCTTGAGAACAACGCGATGCGCGATGCGTTCACGATGGAGCGCGTCGAAGTCGTGCGCGTTCTCGCCGCGCAAGCGGCGATCTCGCTCGAAAACAGCCTGTTGCAGGCTGAAAGCGAACGGAGTGCGAGGGCTTTGCGCGACACGAATGCCGAACTCGAACGCCGCCTTGGCGAGATTGAGAAAGCCAACCTGGAGATCCAAAATTCTCGCCGCGCCGCACTGAACCTGATGCAAGACGCCGTCCGCTCCCAGGAGGCGTTACGCAAATGGGAGTATATCTTCAACCATGCCGGCTGGGCGGTCGCCTCCGCCCATCCGGAAAGCGGCGCGCTGGAATTGGTCAACCCCGCTTTCGCCAAAATGCATGGTTATACTGTTGAGGAACTGATCGGCCGGCCGCTGGCGGATACGTTCGCGCCCGAGTCGCGCGCTGAGTTGCCCTGGCACGTGGCCACCGCGCACGCCCAGGACGATTATGTTTACGAGTCGTTGCACATCCGCAAGGACGGCTCGGTCTTTCCGGTCTTGACCCATGTCAGCGCGCTCAAGGACGAGACAGGCCGTGTACTCTACCTGGCTGCGACGTTTCAAGACATTACCGAGCGCAAGCGGGCGGAGGAGGCGCTGAAGCAAAAAACAGTCGAGGCCGAGGAAGCGAGCCGTCTGAAATCTCAGTTTGTCTCGAACGTCTCGCATGAACTGCGAACCCCGCTCAATGCCATTCTCGGCTACAGCGCGCTTCTCTCAGAAGAGGTCTTTGGTGCCTTGAACCAAGAGCAGAAGGGGCCGCTTGAAGGGATTCAGAGAAATGCCAAAGAGCTGCTTCATCTGATCAATGATGTCTTAGATCTCTCCAGAATCGAAGCGGGAAAGCTGCCGATCCATCCGGAGCGATTGAATATTGACCTGCTGCTCAAAGAAGTCGTCGCCGGGATGAAGCCGCTGCTGGAAAAGAAAGGCCTTCAGATTCAATGGAACCTTCCGCAGTCTCTTCCTTCCATTGAGTCGGATGCCGGCAAGGTCAAGCAGATCGTGACCAATCTATTATCGAACGCGATTAAATTCACTTTAAAGGGGAAGATTACGATTGCAGCCGGAGATCAGCCTGAAAAGGAAGGAGTCCGGATCACCATTGCTGACACCGGGATCGGCATCAAGCCGGAAGAGTTGGCCAAGATCTTCGATTCCTTTCATCAGGCCGACGCCGAGATGACGCGAGAGTTCGGAGGGGTCGGATTGGGCTTGGCCATCGTCAAAGAGCTGGTTGGTCTGCTCAAAGGAGAAATCACGGTCGAGAGTGAATTCGGGAAAGGATCGACCTTTACCGTTTTTCTTCCGTATCGGTTTGAGCGAAGGGGAGAGAAGGGGGCCTAAGAGGATCTCTTGCATCAAATGTAGAAGATGGGATTCGAATCTTAGAACTCGCAAATCAGGCACATTCTCAATATTAGACAAAATGCCCACTAGAAAGCGCGACTGCTGAAATCCTACTTTCGAACTGCACGCTGAAGGAAGGATGGAAGTCCTATCCTACCTATAGATAGAAAACCGTTTGACTTAGTTGCGGAAAGTGTGAAAACCAAAGAATGGCTGGCCTTCGTGGACGATCTTCGAACTTTTTGTGTTGAGGTTTTAAAGACTTAATAGCCATTGGTTTACATTTAAAACATTTTTAATCCAGCAACTTGTTTGAAAATTTTAAAATCGTCATCACGGGTCACCAGGGTTGCGCCATGATCGAGGCAGCTTTGTGCAATCAGCGTATCAGCCAGTTTCGCCCGACGGCCTTTACTGAGAACTTTTGCCCGCAGCAATCCGGCTCTCTCCCAGTACCCGTCTAAAACAGGAAGGATAGGAAGCTGTAGAATCGTGTCTCGAACATCACGCGGAAGCTCCGGGTCACTGAGTATTTCACTGAGGGAAACCGGAGCGATGACACCGATTTCATCCGAGAAGGCCTGATCTACCAGATCGATGTCGGCGCCGGTTTTTCCCTCCAGAAATGCGATCAAGGAGCTGGTATCGATACAAAGCATCAATCTTCTCGAAGGTCGGAGAGTTTAATGGTGAATTTCACCTTCCCTTTCATCCGGCGCAGTCTGGCATAGGCGGCGCTGGAAGCAACCAGTTCCAGTCCGCGACGGATGGTCGGCGTAATTCCCTGGCCGGAGGCCGCGGTCGCCCGTTCCAATAGATCTGCAGGAACTTCAATTGTGATTTTTTTCAATTCCATAAAGTTCCATCTCCGCTATTTAAATCATGTTCAAACGATACCATATTATTTACCATATATCAATACGGTGATTGTTTTTTTAGAACCTCTTTATGCCGGTAAGAAGACTTCCTTGCCATCCCTCTCTTTGCCTTCATGTCGCTAGATCCCGCTTTCTCTCCTCGAATTCTTCCTTGTTAATCTCGCCCCGAGCATAGCGAGGATTGCGACGTTTATATTGGTCGGCCGACGAAGTGGGGCAATCCATACAAGATCGGCAGAGACGGGACAAGGGAAGAGGTTATAAAAAAAGTACAGTCAATACACAGTCAATACAAGGAACGGCAAGACCTGATAGACAGCCTTGCTTTTCTAAGGGGAAAGCGGCATTGGGTGTTTTTGTAAGCCGCTGCCATGTCACGGGGATATCCTTGTTGATCTGGTTAGCGCAGCATTTCCAGAACCAGCCGACCGATCCACCACGCCATCTACCACATAGCAATGCAGAAGATGATCGCCCCGGCGGTCTCGATCCATCGTGGCCCACCCTGATTTCCAGGCAATCCGCTCATATTCGCATAAAATATTGATTTATTAGGTGGCTGGCCTTCGTGGACAATCTTAGAACTTTTTGTCTTGAGGTTTCAGTGATATAGCCGGTTTAACAGCTGCCTCCACGGATTGAATCTTCATTTTGACTTTCTCTTGCTAATCTGCAGTTTTTTTCAAATTGCCGAGGCCGTTTAGTAGTACCGGAAGTATTGATCAACCGGCAGAGATCCACAAACGTAATCGCAGCAAATGGAAATCAGATTTCCATTTGAACAGATCTCTGCTATTCGAAAATAGCGCTGGACCGATTCATAAGACGCCAGAGGGCGTAAATTGCTAAAAGCAATATTGGCATGGAAATGAGCGAAAGATTTATTATAGCTTCTTTTTTAAACAATGGCTCACCTCTCCAACTTATTAGTCGCTCTAACCTGTAGAAATCTTGATTGCATCATGTTTTCAAGGTTGTTCAATAATTTACCTGAATTTCTTCCCTCGCGTTAGACAGCCTCAGTGATTTTAATTTCCTGTTATTCATTATTTTCTTGACAAAAAAGTCTATTCTGATAATGTGATCACCTAACTCGCTTTAGTAATATACCAAGGAAGAGAATTCATCGTTTGGATTCTGTTTTGTAATGATTCGATTTCTCTGAATTTCGGATTTATCAGTCGGTATCACTCACTGGAGTTTAGATAAAGAATAGAAATAAACTATGTAGTAATCCTGATCGTTCCTAAAAATAATAAGGTTAGGAATTGTTGTGACAAATCCCTTTGTTAGGGTTCGATTTCAGAAGCCTCCTCTTCGCTAAAAGGTCGGAGAGGAGGCTTTTTATTTCTGATTTTCTTCAAATGGGTTTCCGGTGGGCCAAATTCCTCGATCAAGAAAAGTCATTATCATATTTTTCGTTCTACTGGGCTCATTATCATTTCTCAAGCTCTCCGGTCTTTTCTCCCAAATCACCACCAATACAACAACCACGACCGTTGCCGGCGCCTCCGTCACGGTCTACCCGGTTTCGGATGAGCCCAGGGGGCTGGCAATCAACACCGCCACCAATAAAGCGGTGGTCACCAATCATAATACCAACACCGTCACCGTCGCCGATTTGACCGCGCAGACCACCACCAACGTCACGGTCGGAAACCACCCCTATGGGGTCGCGATCAATCCCTCTACCAATAAAGCC
>Ga0209810_1001783_pt1 | contig 29906 bp, 21 predicted proteins | sample Coa_R1_7_FD_187159 | JGI IMG/M metagenome (GOLD analysis project Ga0209810, IMG submission 187159) | Surface soil microbial communities from Centralia Pennsylvania, which are recovering from an underground coalmine fire - Coalmine... | ecosystem: Environmental > Terrestrial > Soil > Unclassified... | reverse complement strand
AGTGTTCAACGCCCCACAGCTTGCCGGTGCGTCCCATGCCGGTCTGCACCTCGTCGGCGATGAGCAGCACTTCATATTCATCGCACAGCTGGCGCAGGCGCGGCCAGAAATCGTCCGGCGGCACAATTGCGCCCGCTTCGCCCTGTATCGGTTCCATGACGACGGCGGCGATATCGTTGCCAACCTCGCGCGCGATACGCAGTTGCTGTTCCACCGCGTCGGCGTCGCCAAACGGCACGTGATAGATGTTGTTATGCAGAGGCAGTGCGGGCCGACGAAAAACGGCCTTGCCGGTGAGGGAGAGCGAGCCGGTGGTCTTGCCGTGAAAGCCGCGCACGGCGGCGATAAAGCCGCTCTTGCCCGTGTAGAGCTTTGCCAGCTTCATCGCTCCCTCGACCGCTTCGGTGCCGCTGCCAACGAAGAAGCTATATTGAATGTCGCCGGGGGTAATCTCGGCCAGCAGGTGCGCCAGCATGCCGCGCAGGGGATCGAGCAATTCCTGCGTGGGCAACGGACTTTTCGCCAGTTGCGCCTGCACCGCCCCGACCACCTTCGGGTGCGCCCAGCCAAGATTGAACAGGCCAAACCCGCCCAGGCAGTCGATGTATTCGCGGCCCAGCACATCCCTGAACGTCGCGCCGCGTCCCGTCCACTCAACCGCCGCGAAATCACCTGCCTCGGCCACCGATTTGCGGTAATCGATAAAACCGCTGTTATAATAGCGCGCAAAGTTGCTGACCGTCGTCTCGATCAGCCACTGCGCCTCATCTGTCGTCAACTGCGTCTTCTGTACAAAGTTGAGGTAACGTTTTGAGTCTTTGAGGGCCTTGCATAAGCCATCGGTACTCATAAAAATCCTTTCTGAAAGGTGCGGATAATAAGAAACGCATCCCACGACCGGCCCGCCTACCGGCTCTCCAATCAAAATCGGTAATGGCCCTGTGTCATGCTGAGTGAAGCATCTGCCGTAGTGTGTCGATGTATCCAGCGTGAGATACATCGCTTTACCCGACATGATACATCTATTACTGATCCTGTTTGTCCAATGTCATCTATGTGGGAACGGTTGCTCACACGCCTGCCTGCAGGGATAACCGTGCAAATCGCTGAAAGCTTGCTACAGATTACACAACGCCTGCAAACGGGTATGCGCGCAAAAAAAGCAGGTTGTTGAGCTGGAGCGATGGAAGAACATCACATCCAGGCACAGGAACGCGAGGAAAAGGGGGAATCAGGGATAGCAGGTGGACAGATGGAAGCCGCAGAATACGCAGTATCTGGGGATATATCCTCCATGTTTTCGGTGCGGTAATTCAGTTGTCTTCATAGGACACCAGATTTCTGTGCTTTTTCCAGAACGCTCTGGAAATGTTCTCCTGTAGAGAGTATACCTGACGATTTGATGAAAGGCAAGCCCAGGCTGGCATATGCTATACTGTCCTCAACCATAACGTATTTTATCAGCAATCTAGAGCAGGTGAGCCATGCCATTTCTCACAACGCCAAATTGTACGCTCTACTATGATGTTTTTGAGCCGGATGCTGAAGGCGCCGGGGCCGGTCAGGTGGAGACAGTCTTGTTGCTGCACGGCTTCGGGGGAACGCCGGAGAGCGATTTCGCCGGGCAGTTGCCGTTATTGCGCCAGCGTTACCGCGTAGTCGCGCCGCATCTGCACGGCTATGGCAGATCATCGCAGCGCAGCAGCTATCCCGTTTCGTATTATCGCGATGACGTGGTTGATGTGATTACGCTGCTGGATGCGCTCAATATTCAGCGAGTGCTGGTGCTGGCCTTCAGCGACGGGGCCATTTCCGGCCTGTTGCTGGCCGCGCTGCACCCGCAGCGCGTGGGAAAGCTGGCAGCGATGGGCGCGCAGAACTCGATTAACGAGGAAAACGTGGCCGCCATCCGCCACTGGCTGCTGGAACGCCCGCTTTCTGAGGAATGGCAGGAAGAACTGGCGCGGCTGCATGGCGAACCATACTGGCGCACGCTGCCCCGCATGTACGTCGAGGCCCAGGTGGCGCTGGTTGAGGCCGGCGGCGTGCTGATTACCGACGAGGAACTGGCCGCGATTCGCTGCCCCACGCTCATCATGCACGGCGCGCGCGACCGCGTCGTCCCGGCAGACTACGCCCGTTCCATCCACTCCCACATCCCCGGCTCGCAGCTCCTGCTCTTCGATGCCGGGCATGCCGCCCATCTGCGCTGCCAGCAAGAGTATACAGAGGCGGTCTTGCGGTTCTTCGCGAGTTAAATATCGGGAAACGTCAGGCTAATCCAATCTTCTACCGGCGATGCCTGACTTCTCTAATATTTTCGCTAAGGTTGTCTTCCCGGCAAAGGGCAACCCGCACAGAATATACAAACATGGTTTTTTCACATGCCACCTCCCTGCGAGTAGCACTATGCTACCTCCCTTTATAATAGCTCCTCCTGTAAAAAATTTCCCCGCCATACGTGCTACAGGGTGTTCTGTGTTTTAATGTCACCTGTAGCAAGGAGTGGTATTGCTTATGACAACCGGGAAGGTTGCGATTGTGATACCGGCGCGCAATGAAGAGGACGCGCTGCGCTCGCTGCTGGCAGAAATCCCAGGGGATATCGCAGAGTGGATTATTGTGGTCGATAACGGCAGTAGCGATCAGACGGTGCAGGTGGCGCGCGCGGGTGGGGCAGTGGTTGCCAGCGAGCCGGTGCCGGGCTATGGACGTGCCTGCCTGAAGGGCTTTCAGACGGCCTGCGAGCTGGGCGCGGAGACGGTTATTTTCATGGATGGCGATGGCAGTGATGACCCCGCCGACCTGCCGCTGATGCTGGCCCCGGTGCAGGAAGGCCGGGCGGATATGGTGATCGGCTCGCGGGTGAGCGCGCGCGCAGAACGGGGAGCCATTCCCCTGCAGGCGCGTCTTGGCAACTGGCTGGTCAGTAATATGATCCGAATCCTCTATGGCGCGCGTCTCCATGATATCGGCTCATTTCGCGTGCTGCGCTGTTCCGCCTTAGAGCAGCTGGAAATGCATGAAATGACGTTCGGTTGGCCGGTTGAAATGATTGTCAAGGCGGCGCGGGCAAAGTATCGCATCGTGGAATTGCCGATTCATTACCGGCGTCGCAGCGCGGGCCGCTCGAAGGTGGCCGGAACGATTGTCGGCAGCGTCAAGGCTGCATATTATATGTTGCGCACAACGCTGCGCTATACAAGGGGGATGCATGTCTGATACCGCCCTGGCGATCATGGCTCGCTATCCAGCGGCCGGCAAAACCAAAACGCGGCTGGCGCGAGCTATTGGCAATGAAGAGGCTGTGGAACTCTACCGCGCCTTCCTTACCGACCTTGCCCGCCGCTTTGCCGGAACGCCCTTTGACCTGCACTGGGCCTTTACGCCGCCCGAAATCGACTATCAGAGCTTTGCCTCCGCGCTCGCGCCGTCGCAGGCATGCTATATGACCTGTTTCCCGCAGCAAGGAGACGATTTTGGCGCGCGGCTACACCATGTCTTCCGGTGGACTGCTGAGCGTGACTACAAATATACCGTTCTCATCGGCTCGGATTCGCCGCAGATTCGCCGCGAAGTGGTGGCAGAGGCGCGGGCGGCGCTGGAGCAGGCCGATGTTGTGCTGGGGCCTGCCGAGGATGGCGGCTATTACCTGATCGCTATGCGCGAGCCGCACGATGTTTTTAGCGGCATCCCGATGAGTACAGGGGTGGTATTGCAGATGACGATTGAACTGGCACAGCATCAGGGCCTCTCGGTGCGTCTGCTGGAGCCGCTTTTCGATGTCGATGAATTGCCCGATTTACAACGTTTAGCGCGGGCGCTTGAAGAAAACGCCGCGCTGGCGCCCGTGACTGCCGCATATCTTGCTACGAGAAGGAGCCTGTATGACCGCTATAGCCGTCGATAAGCTGCCGCGCTCAATCTATATCGAGCCAACGAGTCGCTGCAACGAGTTTTGCCAGCAATGCCCGCGCACCCTGCTCTCGCGCGAGGACGACCGCGACCTGACGTTTGAGAAATTTCGCTACATCGTCGACCAGTTTCCCGTACTGGAGCGCGTGGTGCTGCACGGCCTGGGCGAGCCGCTGCTGAACAAAGAACTGCCGCAGATGGTGCGCTACCTGAAGGAACGCGGCACCTATGTCCTGTTCAACTCCAACGGCATTGTCCTGACGCCAAAAAAGGGGCAGGCGCTGATCGACTCCGGTCTCGACGAATACCGCCTGTCGATGGATGGCGCGAGCCGCCAGACGTATGCCCGCGTGCGCGGCGTCGATGCCTTCGAGAAAATCTGGCGCAACGTGCGCGCCTTCATTGCCATGCAGAAGGAACAGAACGCCGGCAAGCCTGTCGTCTCGCTCTGGTTCACGGCCATGCGCGAGAACCTGCACGAACTGCCGGAGTTGATCGAACTGGCGGCGGAAAACGGCGTTCCCGAAGTCTATCTGCAACGGCTCGTCTACTTTGAGCAGGGGCTGGCCCACTCAAAGCAGGCGTTGTTTCGCCGTGCGACACAGGAAGAACTGGACATTGTGCGGCGCGCGGAACAGATGTGCAAAGAGCGCGGCATCCGCTTCAATGCCGCCGGATCCGCGACGCCGGTAGAGAGCCTGATGCGCGACTTCGGCGAGCGTCCCTGGTCGGGCTGCCGCCGCCCGTACACGCTGACCTACATCACCTCAAGCGGCAATGTGCTTTCCTGCTGCTTCGCCCCGTTCGGCCATCGCAGCGCGAAAGAATATTACGAGGAGCGCGTCCTGGGCAATATCTTTCAGGAGCCGATCGAGGCCATCTGGCACGGCCCGCGCTACGAGGCGTTCCGCCGCGCCTTTGAAAGCGAGCATCCCGCCCGCCACTGCTCACAATGTGGGCTGAACTGGAGCTACTGAGAGCGACCCGATCCAGTCTTTGATGGTTGAGATGACCTCTTCTGGCTGCTCTATAAAGCCCATATGGCCGGAGTCTTCGAGAATGTGCAGTCTGGCGTTGGGCAGGCCATAGGCCATAGCCTGCGCGCCAGACATGGGCGTGACCCAGTCATAGCGGCCCTGCAGGACGAGCGCGGGAACCGTAATCTCCGGCAACTGCGGGCGCAGATCATATTCCTTGCTCAACGTTCCCATCATATACATCGCGATATCCATGTTGACCAGCGGGTTGCCATATAGCTCGTCGATGTATTCTTGTTTGAAGCCCTGGTGCCAGTAGAGCGGCATGATCTCCTGCTCGAAGCGTTTGATCTCGGCCTCGGTCGCCTGCCCGCTCGATTCCCGATAGGCGATCTCGCGCAGTTCCTTGCCGCGCTCCCCGCCGACGATGCGTTCCAGCGCATCGAGATCATAGCCGCCCGTCCATGATGGTGACGTATCAAAGAGAATCATGCCTGCCAGGAACGCGGGATGGCGGTGGGCGATACTGAGGGCCACGAAGCCGCCGAAGGATTGGCCGAGGACGATGGGCCGCTCGATGCCGAGCGCCTGGCATAGCTGCACAATATCGTCGGCCATAATGCCAAGCTGGTAGTATTCGTGGCTGTGGCGCCGCGAACGCCCGCAGCCGCGCTGATCGACATAGAGCAACTGCGCCGCCTCGCCCACCGGATCAAGCCAGGGACGCAGATAGGTGTGGTCGAAGCCGGGGCCGCCATGCAAAATAATCATCGTTGGCTTCTGCTGAAAATGGGCCGATGCATCCAGCCCGCTCCCCACAACATCAAAATACAGTTCTGTCCCATTGATCGCTAATTTCATCCCGTGACCTTCCTCTCTGGCTCTTCTGGTTTCTCCATAGCTACAACTGCCTGCTCTTTTGTACCACTCCCGATGCGTTTATGCAAGCGTGGGAAGAGGATCAGCGCGAGCAGCGAGGCGCTCATGGTAGCCACGATTGAGGCTGTGAGCGGAATGACCAGCACCAGCGCGTCGCCCGCGAGCAGGTGAAGCAGCAGCAGGATGATGCCGACCCGCACCGCCAGCAACAGGGCGCTGACGAAGAGGGGAGTGTAGGCATCCTTCAGGGCGTAAAAGGTGTTTGCCAGCAGAGCGTTCATTGTTGTACCCGGCATGCCGACGGCATAGCCGACCAGCGCCAGGAAGGTGAGCGCGGAAGAATGCTCGTCAAAGGCGCCGTGCTGGAAGATGATGCGAATGGTTGGCCCGCCGAGCAGGCAGAGCAGCGCAACGGCGAGAACGCTGAGCAGCAACCCGGCGCCGGTCACCTTCAGCGCCATCTGCCGAAGGAGCGTGTAGCGTCGGCTTGCCGCATACAGGGAAAGTTCTGGCAGCGCAGCCTGCCCGATGGCCTGAGCAAAGAGGGCAACCGGCAGAGAAAAGAGCAGGTCAGCATTGTGAACTGCTGAGAGACTGGCGGAATCAGGGAAATAGGAGATGAAGGCAGTATCGAGCGTCAGGGCAATCGAACTGATGACGACTATCAGCGCGCCGGGAACGAGCAGGCGCAACACTTGATGCAGGCCGGGATACCTGAGATCCCAGAACCAGCTATAGCGAAAGCCCTGCTTGAGCAGAGCAGGCAGTTGTATGAGAAACTGCAAGAGGGCCGCGACAATCGTGCCATAGGTCGGGCCGTAGATGCCGACGCCCGCAAAGACCAGGGAAAAGCAGAGACCGCCGATCAGCCCGAAATTGTAAGTGGCTATCGAAAGGGCAGGCAGCAGAAACTGGCGCTTGCTGCTGAGTACCGAGGTCGCGATGCTGCTCAGGCCGAGCAGCAATGGCTGGATGAGCATAATGCGAGTTAGCGTGGTCGTCAGCGCCTGTTCAGCAGGCGGATAGCCAGGGACCAGCAGGGAATTAACGAAGGCCGGAGTAAGAAATTCAGCAATCAGTGTCGCTATGGTCAGCGTGACCAGCATGACGTTGAAAATCAGGCTGGTGAGACGCCACGCTTCGCGCTGGCCGGGCTGCATGCGCTGCTGGCTGTACAGCACAAAGACGGGGATGAATGCCTGCGACAGCGCGCCGCCCGCGATCAGGTTGAACAGCGTGTCGGGCAGGCGCACGGCAGCATAGAAAGCGTTGGCTTCCGGGCCGGTGCCAAACAGGGCGTTAAAGATGCTCTGGCGCACCACCCCTAGCCCGCGTGAGGCAATATAGGCCGTCATCAAAAGCAGCGCCGCCTCGACCACGCTGAAGCGGCGTAACGAGGAATCGGCGCCGGGCAGAAAATTCTTCAGGTTGAACGCGAAACGAAACGGGCCAATGCCCCGGAAACCTTTTTCCTCAACGTCCTCGTCTTCCACCGGTAGAGGCGTCTCCAGTAACCTCATCTCTGCCCGTGAATCTTCTGGCTCGGCCTCCACTATTTCCAACCCTTCGCCCTGTCCAGTACCTGGCCGAAATATCTTAAAAATATGCTTATTCCCTTACATCAACACACATCGCAGTATATTGCTCTGTTACGTATGAGAACATTATAGCAAAGAAAAGCGGAAAAGGTGAGCAGGAAGACTGAAAGTACCGACTGTTATACAAACGAGCCAGAGATAAAAAAACATGGCACCGGCTTTCAAATCCGGTGCCATGTTTTTCTCCCTCAACTCTGTTTACACAACGGTACGACGACCGGTAAAGAGGTTGATCAAGACAACGATGGCGGCAATGACGAGCAGCCACCAGACCAGCGCGCCAGCCACATGGAAAAGCAGACCCAGCAGCCACAGCACCACGAGAATCACTACAACCGTCCAGAGAATACCAGCTAACATACAAAACCATCCTTTCCTTTCATCAATACAACAAACAGTTTGCGCTGTCTCTCCGATCATTACAGCATGGAGGCGGTACTCCATGCACAATCTCAACACGATTCAATCGCGCAACTCGTTTTACCTTGACAACACTCTCTGCGGACAGAGACAATAAGGTCACAAAACTCTCTTGCCTCCTGTCATGCTTCGCGAGAGCGAAGCATGACAGGGGGCGCATTTCTGAATAAAGGGTAAACTATGGCACGGATACGGGATTTCGGAGTGACGCCTGGCTATTTACAGCCGGGGCCGCTCAATGCGATTACGGATGTGGCGGGCGTGCGCGTGGGCCAGGTGACGGTGAAGCGCGAAGTGAACGGTGTGGCGTGGCGCACGGGCGTGACCGCCATCTGGCCGCACCGGGGCAACCCTCTGCTGGAATATGTCTACGCCGCCGTCTTCGCCCTGAACGGGCTGGGTGAGATGACGGGGCGCACGCTGATCGACGAATGGGGCCTGCTCGGCTTCCCCATCCTGCTCACCGGCACCAACTCAGTCGGCATTGTCTATCACCATGCGCTGCAATACCTCTTTGAGCATGGCGCGCAGGAAGCCGGCATGACCTCACTCATTACGATGGTGGCGGAATGCGATGATAGTTACCTCGACGGCTCGCAGGGACTGGCGATCGGGCGAGAAGAGGTTTACGAGGCCCTCTCAGGCGCGACGGGTGGCCCGGTTGCTGAAGGCTGCGTGGGTGGCGGCACCGGTATGCAACTTTTTGATTTCAAAGGCGGCATCGGCACTTCCTCGCGCCTGGTGCCGGTTGGCGAGAATATCTATACCGTCGGCGCGCTGGTCATGACCAATTTCGGCGCGCGCCACGAACTGCGTATCGATGGCATCCCTGCTGGCAGAATATTGAGCGGCGAAGTGGAGGACATGCAAAGCGAGGAAAACGGAAAAAGGGATGAGAACATGCGCGGAAACGAGGGTAGCTGCATTGTCGTACTTGCTACAGACGCGCCGCTCAACCCTGGACAGTGCGGGCGCATGGCGAAGCGGGCCGCGCTCGGTCTGGCGCGCACCGGCTCGACCGCTAGAGATATGAGTGGCGAAATCATCGTTTCCTTCGCCACCGGCAACCTCATTCCGGCCAGCGCCGAACCGGAGATCAGCGTGCGCGTCCTGGTCGAAGGCCCAACCAACGCGGGAACATCTCCGCTCAACGGCCTCTTCACCGGCTCTATTGAGGCCACCGAGGAAGCGGTCTATAACGCGCTGGTGGCGGCGGAAACGACCACCGGCGTCAACGGCCACGTGTTGGAAGCTATTCCGCACGACCGGCTGCGCGCCATTCTCCGCCGTTAATCCATCTTTCTCATCTTACGGCCAAATCTGTACTGAGAAGAGTTTATTCCTGAGAAAGCACTCTGATGGATGGTTAAGACTGGTGAAGATGCAGGATGGGCTATAGCCTATTTGCGCTATTCGTAAGCTTGCATGGCTAGCCAGCGGCGATATTTTCGGGTAGAGTGTTTTTCAGGAACTCAGCTATGTACATTGTTACCGTAAGATGAGGATGTGTATGTTTCGTGAATCAGAGCGAGATAGTGTACCCCCATTACCTGCCAGTCCTGTGACGGGCGGCCTGCCTGCCCCTGTCACCCCCCCGATCACGGCTACCCTGCGCGCGCCTTCGCCCTTGACGACCGTCAATTTGCCTACCGTGATTCCGGCGGAGACAAAGAGGGCGCGCCAGGGGCCAGGCGCAGAACATTCGGCGCCCAGGTGGCGCAGAAAAATTATTTTCCCCGCTGTCTTGCTGAGCATCGTGTTTGTCATTATCCTTGCTACCCTGCTGACCGTTCCGCTCAATAGTGGGCAGGACGGGCAGCAGGCGCAGAGCCTGGGTCAGTCGGTCATCAACTGGATTACGGACGGGCAGACCACTCATTATTTGACCACTTCTCAGCAGATTGACCCGCCAACGGCCACACCCGCCCTGCTGACGGGCGAGGGCTATTGCGGCGGCACAGATATCTGGGGGACATGCGCGACGGCGGCCACGGCCAGCGGCGTGATGGGAACGGGACAGATGCAGCGGCCCATCGTGGGCGCGGTGATTACGCAGCCTTTTGCCCACCCCGAATATCAGTCCTGGTGCGGCTGCTGGCGGCCCCACACCGGCATCGATCTCGCGGCACCCTATGGCACCCCCATCATGGCTGCCGATAGTGGGCAGGTGATCTGGACAGGCTGGGACTGGTCCGGTCTCGGCTGGGCGGTGAAGATCAATCACGGCCACTATATCGCCACGATTTACGGTCACATGTCCCGCTTCATTGTCAGTGTCGGGCAGAACGTGACAAAAGGTCAGGTCATTGGCTACGAGGGTAGTACGGGCGCATCAACGGGGCCGCACCTGCACTTCATGGTCATGGTCAACAACATCTGGGTCAACCCGATTCTTTACGTCCAGCTTCCCTGACATGACATGGGAAAACTGCTACAGGAGCAAAACGAAAAGGCTGGCTTCTCACAAGCCAGCCTTCTCATTGAGTACACATGGCGTTACGCCTGAGCAGTGTTGTTCGCGTTCTTCGGGCGGCGGCGGCTGATTGATCCGCCTTTGCGTCCGGCTGCCTGAGCCTCTTCGCTTGTCCACTTGTGGGCAGTTCCCAGAGCATGGGCTGCCTTCCCACCTTTGCTGGCAATCTCGCGCTTCTTCTCAGGACTCATCGAAGCAAAACCGCGACCGCGTCCCTTTTGTACCTGCATTATTGTTCTCCTTCTGTGAATTTTTACAGGCTCCCCTGAGCAAATACCCTGTTCAACTCAGAAGAAAACTTCATATCGTTTAACCTGTCCACCCTCTTTCTGAGGAGTGGCTCATGCTTACATCTAAAGCATAACAGGGGAGTTACGGCCTTACAAGTCAACAATAAAAACTTTCAGCGTTCTCTAAGGTAGGCTCAGCATTTTCTAAGCAAATGCTGAGCTTACACCACTCGCCAGCTCATAAATGGTGAAATCGCATGAGCAGCAGGTTCCTCATGTGAGGGTCTGCGTACTTATCCGCTCAAAATCGCCGAAAATCGTGGCCTTTGCTATCAAAATTGCTGCCAAAACCGGGCATAGGGCGGATTTGATGGCGCCTGTTTGCTTTTCTTCGCTCATCTTCTCCCTGCGCTTCTAGCACCACCATTCACTCTGCCGTCGATCTCCCGCTTGCCTCCATTACCGGGCCATACCTCTCTGTCCCTCCCCGGACAAGAGGAGAGGTGCTTATTCAGAATGATTCGGCCAATCCCCAGACGCTCGTCAGCGATACCCCCGACGGGTTTGCGCCGTTCACCTCCACGACACCGGTTTTCACGCGCGCAGGAAGCTTCAGGTCTCATCTCCAGGGGTATCCAGATGTGACCCTCACCATCTTTATCAGCGTTCCCTATTCGTCCTGAACTGATTCGTCCTGAACTGCCCTTTCCCGGCAACGCTCCTGATGACAAACTATCTTGCTTGAATGGCTTGCTCATCAGGAAAATTGCCGGGATTTTCCATTGCCCGCGTTTTCAGCTTCTGAATATTCCCACATTGCTCCCTTGATTTCTCTCACAAACTCAGGTATTCTTGACACGGCGCATCCTCGACAAAAAAGACACTTCTCATGTTGAAAGGCGGTGGCTCATGGCACAATCCGAATCCTGGCTCACGCGCAAATTTACGGAAGTGACGCAATCGATTGACCAGAAAGTTGGCTGGCACAGGCTACCATTACTCATCGCGCTGGTAATTCTCATTGGTTTGCGTACCGTCCTGCGGGACAAAAACCTGTATGACACGACGGGCGTGACATTGAGTCCCTCGGATAAGCCCGTTGTCGGCGAAAAAGATGCCCCTTATCTCACCGCGCGCACGGCAGATGGTACGTATAACGATCTCAAACATCCTACAATGGGCAGCGTCGGCACGCGCTTCGGGCGCAACGTCCCGCTGCAGGCTGTCTACCCTGATGAGGCCAGCATCCTCACTCCCAATCCCCGCACCGTCAGTCTCGAACTGCTGGCCCGCGAGACCTTCCAGCCCGTCGGATTCCTCAACTTGCTGGTGGCCGCCTGGGTGCAATTTATGATTCATGACTGGTTCAGTCACGGCCCGAATCAGAAAGAAAATCCCTGGTTGATTCCGCTCAGCGACGATGATCCCTGGCCTGAACACCCTATGCGCATTCTGCGCACGCACTATGACCCGACGCGCACACCTGCCGATAATCCCCTTCCGCCCACCTACATCAACGCCGCCACGCACTGGTGGGATGGCTCGCAGCTCTATGGCAGCGACGAGGCCACGCAGGCGAAACTGCGCTCCGGCGAGCTGGGCAAGCTCATCATCGGCCCCGATGGCCTGCTGCCCACCGACGCGAACGGCATCGATATTACCGGCGTCAACGGCAACTGGTGGATCGGGCTGAGCATATTGCACACCCTGTTCACGCTCGAACACAACGCCATCTGCGACCGCCTGCACGCCGCCTATCCCTACTGGAACGACGACGAACTGTTTGAGCGCGCCCGCCTCGTCAATTCCGCCCTGATGGCCAAGATTCACACCATCAACTGGACACCCGCCATTCTTAACAACCCCACACTGGCAGTGGGCATGAACGGCAACTGGTGGGGGCTGGCGGGCGAGTGGATTCATAAACGCTTCGGACGCATCAGTTCGAGCGAGGTCATCAGCGGCATTCCTGGCTCCGAGACCGATCATTTCGGCATTCCCTATGCCATCACCGAAGAATTTGTCTCTGTCTACCGCATGCATCCCCTGCTGCCCGATACGTTCTCCTTCCGTTCCGTGCAGGACAACCGCGTCCTGATGGAGCGCGAGCTGTCCCATGTCGTCGACCAGTACGCTCGCGAGATTGCCGACCAGATTTCCATGACCAACCTGTTCTATTCCTTCGGTACCTCTCACCCCGGCGCGCTCACCCTGCATAACTACCCGCGCGCCCTGCAACACCGCACCGAGCAGGACGGCATCACCTTCGATCTGGCGACCACCGAAATCCTGCGCGACCGCGAGCGCGGCGTTCCCCGCTACAACCAGTTCCGCCAGTTCGTCCACCGCCCACCTGTCACCAGCTTCGAGGAGCTGACCTCCAATCCAGCATGGGTCAAGGAATTGCGCCGCATCTACAACAACGATATCAACATGGTCGACTTGATGATTGGCCTCTACGCGGAATGGGCCAGCCCGCAGACGCCGCAGGGCTTCGGCTTCAGCGACACCGCCTTCCGCATCTTCATCCTCATGGCCTCCCGCCGCCTGAACAGCGACCGTTTTTTCACCGACTCCTACACCCCGCAGGTCTACTCGCAGGCCGGTTTCGACTGGGTGACCAACAACGATATGACGACTGTTCTGGTGCGCCACTTCCCCGCCCTCGCTCCTATGCTCGCCAGCGTGAAAAATCCCTTCTTCCCCTGGCCCGCAGCAAAAGCGTGATCGTTTGAGAAGAGGACTCAAACGAAGGGTCCTCTTCTCTTCTCAAACTGCTTTCAAGAGAAATATTCTACCCGACCATTCCTTCCGCTTTCGTCATACTCAGTGAGAACAGATAATTACGTCACTTTCGCTTTTGACACAACTCGCGCCTGTGTGATTGCGTATAGGTATGTACGAAAAGAGAAACTCACTTACGAAAGGTTAGTATAATCTTATGGCACAGAATGCTATTCTGGCTGAAGGACTGGAAAAGTGGTATGGCAAAACGCACGCGCTGCGCGGACTTGATCTGGTAGCGGAAGAAGGAACCGTCCTCGGCGTGCTGGGGCCGAATGGGGCCGGAAAAACGACGGCAGTGCGCATCCTTACCACCCTCTTGCAGCCTGATGGCGGGCGTGCAGAGGTGGCCGGACTCGATGTCGTCAAAGATGCCGGTCTCTTACGCGCCCGTATCGGGCTGACGGGGCAATACGCCGCCGTTGATGAATACCTGACCGGCTATGAAAATCTGAAAATGTTCGGGCAGCTCTATCACCTGCCCGGCTCTGTGGCGCGGCGGCGGGCCGAAGAACTCATTGAACGCTTCGATCTCGTCGAGGCTGCCGGGCGCGTCGTCAAGACCTATTCCGGCGGCATGCGTCGCCGCCTCGATCTGGCCGCGAGCCTGATTATGCTCCCACCCGTTCTCTTCCTGGACGAGCCAACCACCGGCCTCGACCCACGTGGGCGCATCGCTATGTGGGAGATTATCAGCAACCTTGCTACCGATGGCACCACCGTCTTGCTGACCACGCAGTACCTGGAGGAGGCCGATCAACTCGCCCACCGCATCGCCGTCGTCGATCAGGGGCGCGTCATCGCCAACGGAACCGCCGACGACCTGAAGGCCCGTATCGGCGGCGAGCGGCTCGAACTGACCGTCGCGCACAGAAGCGATCTGGAAGCAGCTTTGCAGGCCGTCCTTCCCTACAGTTCGGGCGAACCGCAGATCACTACTGAGCGCCGCCACCTCGTCGTGCCGGTCACACACGGCGCGCAACTGCTCACCGCCGTCGTGCGCGACCTCGACGCCGCGCAGGTTCGCCTGGAAGACCTGGCCCTGCGCCGTCCCACCCTCGATGATGTCTTCCTCACCCTCACCGGACACGCCGCCACAGAGGAGACGCCGGAAGAGATAGCCAGCGATAAGCAGATGATAAGGAGCGCGCGATGAATAGCACCATGACACGCACGAGTACCTCGTTAAAGCCGGTGAGCCGCCCGACATTCTACTGGACTCTGGCCGATGCGCTGGTCATGGCGAAGCGCAATCTGAAACAGATTCCGCGCATTCCCGAAGAGTTGATCTTCGCCACCATCCAGCCCATCATGTTTGTCCTGCTCTTCAGCTACGTGTTTGGCGGAGCGATTCAGGTCCATGGCATCAGCTACGTCAATTACCTGATGGCGGGCATCTTCACGCAGACCGTCATCTTCGGCGCGACCTCAACCGGCATCGGCCTTGCCAATGATCTGCAGCGCGGCCTGGTTGACCGCTTCCGCTCACTGCCGATGGCCAAATCTGCCGTCCTCACGGGCCGTACCATCTCCGATCTCGTGCGCAACCTGTTTGTCGTGGCCGTCATGTGGACGGTTGGCCTGCTCGTTGGCTTCCGTCCCCAGGGCAGTCTCTGGGCATGGATCGCCGCCACCGCGCTGCTCTTGCTGACCAGCTTTGCCTTCTCCTGGATTTCCGCAACCATTGGTCTGGTGGCGCGCAGTGTGGAGGCGGCGCAATCGGCCGGCTTCATCTGGCTCTTCCCGCTGACGTTTGCCAGCAGCGCCTTCGTGCCGACGCAGAACATGCCCGCCTGGCTGCGCGCCTTCGCCGACCACCAGCCCGTTTCGCTGATCGTTAACGCCGTGCGCGGCCTCTTGCTCAACCAGCCGGACGCTTCGACCATCTGGCAGGCCATCGCCTGGTGCCTGGGCATCCTCGCCGTCTTCATCCCCCTGGCCGTGCTGGCCTACGGTCGTCGCACCGCTCGCTAGCTGATTGTCGCGTGCTGATGCTTCGCGACCGCGAAGCATCACATATTCCTGGCTGTTTTCAATGGCTCATAGCCATTTGGTCATACCCTCTCGCGCCACCCTTGCGCTTTTTCCCTTCCAGGACATACAATAAACCCATCTGGCACCGTTTGATACATTGGAAACGGCGCAAGATGGCTTCCTGATGGGCCGTTCAGGAGACGAAGTGGCATGAATTATCCAGTAGCTTTCTGATGGAGGATACCCTTGAGTAAGAAGACGGGGGCATTTTGTCTGGGTATGCTGCTCGGGCTGGTACTCATTTGCTTTGTTTTCTCGCCCCTGCGCGTACTGGACTCCTCGCTTATCGGGCTGCTGGTGCTGGCCCCGCAGGAAGTGGCCAATCCCGCGCCGCAGGTCATTCCCAGCCTGCGCGAGTGGCAGGGCGGCTACGGCTCCTTCACGCTGGATACCCATACACGCATCGCCGTCGATTCCGCCTACGCTTCACGGTTGCGGACAACGGCCCAGGTCTTCCGCAACGACCTCTTCGCCGAAACGGGGCATGTCTTTCCTGTCACCGTGATGGATTCTCCGCAGAGCGGCGATTTCTTTCTCACCCTGCATACTTCCGATAGCGTCATTGGCAACGAAGGCTATCTCTTTCAGGTGGGCAATGCCGTCGTCATCAGCGCGCACACCGCCACCGGCGTCTTCTATGGCACGCGCACGGCTCTGCAAATTCTGTTGCAAGACCCCGCGAAAGCGCATATTCCCAGAGGCAGCGCCAGAGACTACCCGCAGTACGCAGAACGCGGCTTCATGCTTGATGTTGGACGCAAGTTTTTCCCCGTCAGCGTGCTGGAAGACTACGTTAAATTCATGGCGTGGTTCAAAATGAACGATTTTCACCTGCACTTCAACGACAACGCGCCCAACGGCGGAACGAACCCCGACTGGCAGCATCAATTCGCCGCCTTTCGCCTCAACAGCCCCGTCTTTCCCGGCCTCGCTGCGAAGGATGGCTCCTACACGCAGCAGGATATTCTTCAACTGGAAACCGTCGCGGCGGAATACGGCGTCACCATCACGCCGGAGATCGATATGCCTGCCCATGATCTCGCCCTCACCCAGTATCGCCCTGACCTCGCCAGCCCTGTCGGCTCAAAGGAGTTTCTCAATCTGAGCAACCCCGCCACCTACACCTTTCTCAATTCTCTCTGGAATACCTTTCTGCCCTGGTTCACTGCGAAACAGGTCGATATCGGCGCGGACGAATATATGCAATCTGATGGCGAGCAATACAGGCAATTTATTAATATCTATGACGACTATCTGAGGAGCAAGGGGAAAACGGTCAGAATGTGGGGGTCGCTCAGCGGCATGCCCGGCAGTATGAAAGTCAACACCGATATTGTCATTGATGACTGGAATAATGGCTGGGCCAACCCGGTCGCTATGGTGCAGCAGGGCTACACGATTATCAACGCCAACGACAGCCTGCTCTATATCGTTCCCAAAGCTGGCTACTACCATGACTATCTGGATACGCAGACGCTTTACAATGCCTGGGAGCCAAACATCTTCAGTCTGAGTAACCCATCCCTTGACCTCGCGCCCAATAACCCGCGCCTGCTCGGCGGCATGTTCTCCGAATGGAATGATGCTGGCAGCGTCATCAGCAATGCCGATGTCTATAACCGCGTCAAGCCCGCCATGTCCACGCTCGGTCAGAAGCTGTGGAGTGCCACCACCGCCGGTATCCCCTACGCGCAATTCGCTCAGCTCGCGCAATTCATCGGTGATGCCCCCGGTACCCACCTCGCGTCAGCCTGAGCGCGACAAATCTCCCCGTTATTGCCGTTCTTTCCAACGAGGACAGTTAAGAATCTTTGCGCCAGAATACTGCCTCGCTCGGCCATCAGTATAGATCCATGTCTGATCGCCTGAGCCTCACTTGCGCGATATTTGTGGTTAGGAGATTGTAAGCATGTTCATCCTCCCTCGCTCTCGCTGGTGGATCAGTTCCGTTCTCTTGTTCATGTTCCTCCTCGGTCTGACACTCTTCTCGGTGGTTTCCGCCGCCGCTCCGACGGCCACGCTGCTCCAGGTCAGCAGCGACCCGTATACGAACGCGACCAGCCAGCACCAGACAGAGGTTGAGCCGGATAGCTACGCTTCCGGTTCAACCATCGTTGCCGTGACGCAGGTAGGTCGTTTCAGCGATGGCGGCGCCTCCAATATCGGCTGGGCCACCTCGACCGACAACGGCGCTACCTGGCAGAGCGGCTTCCTGCCCTCAACTACACCCTACTTGACGCCGCCTGGCAACTATGACCGGCTGAGCGACCCCACTGTCGTCTATGACGCGGCCCATAAACAATGGATGATCGCATCCCTGGCCGTCTCCGCCGCCGACAGCACACCGGTCGGAGCGGCGCTGCTGGTTAGCCTTTCCGCCGATGGCCTGACATGGAACGCCCCGGTCGTCGTCGCCAACGCGAATGGCGGCTTCTTCGACAAAGACTGGATCGCCTGCGATAACACCGCCACCAGCCCCTACTATGGACACTGCTACCTCGAATGGGACCTCGCTTCCAGTAGCGATCTTGTGCAGATGAGTACGTCGAGCGATGGCGGCGCGACGTGGAGCGCGGCGCAGGCCAGCGGCGACAACGCGACCGGCCTCGGCGGGCAGCCGCTTGTCCAGCCCAACGGCACCGTGATTGTTCCTTTCCTCAGCAGTTCAACCTTTTCATCATCTCTTGCCTCCTTCACCTCCACCAGTGGCGGCGCGAGCTGGAATAGCAGCGTGACCATCTCTTCAGAAAGCGATCACCAGGTCGCCAGCCTGCGCACCGAGCCGCTGCCAACGGCGGCCATGGACGCCAACGGCACCATCTACGTCATCTGGCAGGATTGCCGTTTCGAGAGCGGTTGCAGCGCCAACGATCTGGTGATGAGTACCTCGACCGATGGCAGCGCGTGGTCAGCCGTGCAGCGTATCCCGCTGGATGCCGTCGGCAGTGGCGTTGACCACTTCATCCCCGGCCTCGGCATTGACCCGACCACTTCCGGCGGCAGCGCCCACCTCGCGCTGACCTACTACTACTATCCGAACGCGAACTGCACCGCCTCAACCTGCCAGCTCGAGGTCGGCTTCGCCTCATCCCTCGACGGCGGCACCGACTGGTCGGCGACCACTGCCCTCACCACTGCGCCCATGAATGTAACATGGCTGGCAAACACCACCGACGGCTACATGGTAGGCGACTACATCGCCACCTCATTCTCCGGCGGCAAAGCCTTCCCCGTCTTCGCCGTCGCCTCCGCCCCCACCGGCAGCCAGCTAAACGAGAGCCTTTTCACCGTCCAATCTGGCCTGCCCATCACCGGCGGCACCAGCCCGGCGGTCAGCCCCCGCGTCGTTTTCACCCAACCCACCCACACCTCACGCTACAACACACTATGATTCGCCTTCCCTCCATGTCATGCTTCGCGACCGCGAAGCATGACATGGCCCGGCCACTTTTTTCATGCTATGAGGAACATGTTTGTATGGGGCATGCAGGCCAGGGCGCAGCCTGTCTGCGCCCTGGCCCGTGTCCTGTGTTCTGGCTCATGCCCGCTTGCTTGACAGGAAAACGAGATGCACGGTATCGTAATAGTATGGCAGTAGTAGATCGAGAACAGTATCGAATAACCCTTGCTCGCGTATGAAAGGAAAATCTCATGTCCAACGTTTTCCGCTTCCTTGCTGATGAAGAGAAACTGACGGATGAACTCTTTGCCTTTATCACCGACCCGGACGCAGATAATCGCAATGAGCGCGCCATTATCAGCGTCCTGCACGAGGTCTTGCCGCAGATGGTTTCGGTTGCCGAATGCATGATCCTGGATGGCGTCGAAGAGCGTCACTATGTCGCTGATTATGTCCACGCCGCTCTCAATGGCGCCAGCTTCGATTAACGACAACCGGCGCCCGGATTTCCGCTAAGCACTTATCCGAAAACCCGCTTCTGGCTCTGCATTGAGACGGATGCAGAGAAGCTTCTGGATAAGCACGAAGGGAGCAATGTCTACCCGATTGCTACCCGATCTCAACCATTCCTTCACCCCCTTTTGCTACACTGGCTGGAGAATGCCTGGAACGATTTTTTGCCTGTTTTGCGTGTAATCCAGCAGTTGACTGACTATTTTTTCCTGGTGAAAGGGGATATAGATGCAAAAACAGCAGGAAACACAGCCACCGCTAGCGGAAAAATGGCTACCCTCCTTCTTTCTTTCAAAGAATGCCCTGGCGGTGCTTGCCACCTTTATTGTGGGGGCAGTATTTCTCTCCTCTGGCATCGCTATTACGCATAGATCGGCTATGCCGGATGTGAATCAGACTATTGCCTTCAATGGCGCGAATAGCTGGCAGGGAGACCGACAGGTCACCGCACCTGTGTTTCCATTCTCGGCTGCGCAGCCGGTAAGCGTGGATCCACTTTTTGCCGCTTACTATGCTGCCTGCAATGGGGCGCAGAGTCTGGGCCAACCTCTGACCGTCGCTTTTCCCATCGACAAGGGCTGGATTCAGTTTTTTCTGTCCGGCGCGCTGCTCCTGCCTGCTTCGCAGCCGGTCTATAGAGCAGGTGATCCCCTGGCTGCATTGATCGACAGTGGCACAAACGACCCGCAGACCGGCGTTGTCCGCTTGCCGCTTCTGCAAGCCTTGCTCACGGCTGGCAGCCAGGAAAAGATTATTGATGGCGCTCAGCTCAGCTATGTCGATCTGCGCAAGGCCACCAATCCTGCCAGCATGCAGTTTGCCCCGGCAAAGGCTCAGGGGGTTTTCGTCAGAACAGGGACTCGCTCCGGTAAGGATGCCGGTTATGTCATCCCCACGCCGATCTGGAACTATATCAATCGCGCCGCTATTTCACCGACCGGTTGGAAGCTGGATTTCGGCCCGCCCCTCACCCCGGCTATAGCTTTCACCGCCAGCAGAAATGGCAGCGTCCATCACCTGCTGGTGCAGCTTTTCTTACGCGACGGGGTTATCCTCGATCAGAATGCGTTGGATGCGACAGGCCAGCCGCTGCTGCAACGTCTGGATACCGGCCTTGCTTATTTGCATACTTTTGGCCTTCCCGCTATTGAGATAAACGCGCAGGAGCCTGTCTGGACACAGAGCAAGGTAACTATTCTCAATGCACCAGCCGGTCAGCCGCTGGCGCACATGCAAACCGCTTTCCCGCTCTCGCTGCTCGGCGATACGGCCTGGCAGGGTAGCATGCTCTGGTACCATGTACAATGGACGGTACCGAAGCAGAGCTATTCCGGCTGGGCAGCGGCCACCGCTCTTACCTTTACCGCGCCCGACCCTGTTGCAGCGTGGGCCTCCATCGACGCCCTCTCGCCCGCTCTGGCCGCCTATCTTTCCGGCCTCGGCGGCAATGTCGACCTCGTTGTCTATGATATCACGCATCAGCGATACTACGCCTACAATGCCGACGCGCAGTTCATCACCGGCAGTTCTATGAAGGTAGCCATTATGCTGACCTTTTTCAACATGATCGAACAGCAGGGGCGCGAGCCATCCGATGAGGAAATGAATCTGTTGCAGACGATGATCGAAAACTCTAACAACGATTCAGCCTCGGCCCTCTACTATGGTGAAATCGGCGGCGCGGGCGGCGTCGCAAGCTATTTGCGGAACATCGGCATTACGGGATTGAACCCCGACCCGGATGCCTGGGGATATAGCGTGATTACTCCGCTGGCAATGGTCAATCTGCTCACCCTGCTTTACGAAGGCAAAATTCTGACGCCCTCTCATCGTAGCCTCGCCTTCTACTGGATGGAGCATATCGAACCAGACCAGCAGGTGGGCGTGGGAGATACTGCCCCGGCTGGCACGACGGCGGCGATGAAAGATGGCTGGCTGCCCGGCCCCGATGGCCTGTGGGCCATGAATTCTTCCGGCATCGTCATGTCAAAGCAGGAGACCTACATCATCTCCGTCTATACACAGGAACAGAACTCGCTCGCCCACGGGCAGGCTATTGCCCGTCATGTGTGCCGCACCGTTGCCTCCCTGCTCATCTAAAGGTCGGGCTGGAAAACTGGTTGACTTTTTCCATAAAAAATGGAATACCCCCCTAATACGGGCGCTGAAACGCTGCTACGGGGTATCCCGTGCTAGTTCTTGATGAACATAAGCGGTGCCTTGAAGATTGATATTCAATCTAATAAGCGAGAAAACAGTATACGTCGGCTGAGGTTCTGATGGGAAGGGTCGCAAAGAAATGCATGTGCCGAAAGAACCGGCAAAAATGCCGTCTACAGGACAGAATAATCCAGGTCAAAGCGAGAGCAGATTTCGCCTTCTTTTCGAGAAGCATGCTGATATCATCGCCTTGATGAATGCTCAGGGGCAAATTACCTGGGTGAATGCCTCGCTGACCCGTCTCACCGGGCATCTGCCAGAAGCATGGACTGGCTCTTCCATCCTCGCGCTGATCCATTCTGACGAGCAATCGCTGTTGCGCCAGTTGATAGCAGAGGTGCGGCAAGAGCCGGGGGCGACCCGCTGTACCGAGTGCCGGGTACGCTGTAAGAATAACGACTGTCGCTGGTTTGAAATCACCCTGACAAATCTCTTGCAAGAGCCAGCCCTGAGCGCCATTGTCGCACACTGTCATGATATTACCGCGCGCAAACAGGCAGAGCAAGCCCGTGAGCAACTGTTGCAGGAGCGCCTCGCCTTGCTGGAAACGGTTGACGAATTTATCAACATCGCCGGTCACGAATTGAAAACTCCTGTCACCAGCCTCAAAGGCTTCACGCAACTGCTTTACCGTCGTTCTAAACGGAAAGGGGATGAAGAGGCTTTACGCTTCCTGGGCCGCATGGAAGGTCAGTTGAACAGGCTCACCAGTTTAATCAATGACCTGCTCGATCTTTCCAGAATACAGAGCGGGAAGCTGGAATATCGGATTGAGCCGTTCGATCTCGCTCTGCTGGCACGGGAAGTTATCACAACGCTGCAGGCCACTACCCCCACCCATACCTTGCTGCTGGAGAACGCGGCCCATGTCTCTGCCTCTGCTGATCGCGAGCGTATCAGGCAGGTATTTACTATTCTGCTTACCAACGCAATCAAGTATTCGCCGGAGGCGAGCAACATAATTGTGCGTGTAGAAGTAGCAGAGAACGCAAGTGAGGTGATAGTCACTGTCCAGGATGTGGGCGTCGGCATCGAGCAAGCCTATCATCAGAAAATCTTCGATCGTTTTTACCAGGTAAGCAATAATGCTATTCTGCCCTCCGGCCTGGGCATCGGCCTCTACCTTGCTCGTGAGATCGTGAGGTATCATCACGGGCGTATCTGGGTCGAAAGCGGCAAGGGAACAGGTTCCACCTTCCGTTTCACTCTCCCTCTCAATGATCTCAATTGAGTGTTCTTCCGTAATGTTAAAGAATCGTGTACAATGTTCCTAACGCATTGTGCATCCAGACGAATGGGATCAATTGAGATGCCTCGGAGGGAGGAGAAGAGATGAGCGCACATCAGAACGACATGGAAAAAACCTGGGGCATGGCAGCCACGCATGCCGAGCATCGCTTGCTGGATTCCATCCTCTATATGAGAAACGGGCAAAGATGTTCAGGCACCATCCTCTGGGTGTGCGCCCCGGCGGCCTGCGCCAATCAACCGCAGCCGGTCCGCTACGTTGTTCGCCCGGATGACGGGACAGAGGAACTGGAACTGGTTTCCTCCTGCAACATCCTGGTAGACGAAGCCTGCAAACAGGAGCCACAACCCGCTTCCCCCTCCTCCGCGTTAGAGCAGGCCCTGATCGCCATGCTTGCCACCCTCTCCATCCCCATCACCATCCGTATCGAGACCGATGACGACGGCCAGCCCTACTACGTCTGGGTCATCGGCGAGTCCACCCCTCAACAACCCTGGGGCCTCTACGTCGGCACCGACCGCAACCTCACCGCCGCCCTCAAACTCTCCCTGGAGAGACTTATCAAGCACCTGCAGGAGTAGGCTGCTCATCGTGCATTACTGAGGGCAGGTCCGATTCAACGATTCGACCGGCATCCATGCGCACATGATACTGGAAGGCTTCACGGTCAAAGGCATGGTAGTGTGAAATCAAAATCACCTGATTGAATTGCTGTGCAATGGTGCCTGTTGTGAGCAATTCGACCAGGGCCTGAGCGCGCCGGGCATCGAAGGCGCTGAGCGGCTCATCAAGGAAAATGAAGCTCGGTGCAACTCCCAGTTCCTGCGGCAGTGTGGCAAGCGCAAAAGCGAGACGCAGGGCGAGAGAGCATTGATCGCGGGTACCGCCGGAGAAAAGATTTTTGGCAACATAGCGTTTTGCTCCGGCGTCCCAGACCCGGATGCGGTAATCCAGTTCCCCTGGCTCACCATTGCTCTCCCCTGGCGTCAAGCGCACATCCCGATACCGTCCGCCTGTGAGTTGCTGCAAAAGTGTTTGCATGTTCTGTTCCGTGACCGGAAGAACGCGGCGCGCAATACGATCATGGGTTTCCTGAATGAGCCGCGTCGCCACCTCGCAAATTTTCCGTTCCTCAATCAGTTCTTCTACCCTCTGCTGACATTCCTCAACGCTGAGCGGTGTGCCAGAATGGTACAATTCTGTTGCCAGTTGCTCCTCCTGCTGGCGTGCAGCGTAGAGTTGCTTGCTGACGCGCTCCAACTCCTCTTTCACCTGATTCTCTTCATCAATCGAGACTTCCCCGGTCAGGGGCCAGCATGCGACAATGCTACCAGGACTGTATTCTCCAGGGCGAGCAATGTGGCGCGCTACCAGAAGGGCATCAATAAACTGCTTGCATTGCCGGATACTGCTCCCGGCGCTGTCTTTTTCGTTTCTCAGCCTTCCCTGTTGATCCAGAATCTCATCCAGCATCTTTCTGGTTCCCGGCTCATCCAGCGCAGTAATGGCCGCTTGCAGCGCCAGCTTAAGCCTGTCCAGGGTCGTTTCTAATGCAGTTGCCTGGGAAAGAGAGGTGTCGCCATCGATGGAAATGGCAGGGGCGGCAGGCAATCCCGATACAGAAAGTCGATTTGCGTCCTCCAGAAGCTTGCCCACCTCTTTTGATATCTCAGCCAGTGCAGCAGTGAAGGCTACCTGGTATTGCTTCCATTCCTCCAGTTTCGCGGGGCGGTTGGCAAGTTGCTGTTTGTATGCTCGCACTTTCTCCTCTGCGCGCCCCAACTCTGGTTCGACTTCTCTATCGGTGCGCAGGCGCAGTTTCTGCAAGAGCGGCAGTAGTAGATTTACCTGCTGCTTGTATGCTATCTGAGTCTCGTTCCGGATGGCCTGTGCCTGAGAGAGCTTGCTTGCGGGATCTGCAGCCCTCTGTGCGTCGACGGTCTGTCGTGCAGCTTGCAAGGTTCGCTCTATCCTGTCTCTATCTGCCTCTGCCTCCTGTATCAGCGTGGCCGCTCTTTGCGCCTGTTGTGTCCGGGCTTCTTCAATCGTTTGCAACTCTTTTACACATAGCGCATATCTACTTTGAAGCGCATTGCTATCCGTTGGCCAGCTGATATCTCCCGGCAATGCCTCTCTAGCCTGTTGCCCGGCTGTTGCCACAAGCCTCTCTTGCTCTGCTGCCTGCTCTTTCAGCGCGGATAATTGCTGATGTACGTTCCCGCCCTCTCGGCTACGATGCAAAAAAGCCTGGCGTTCTGCGAGCGTATTGCTGGCTTGCCTCAATTGCTCGGCTAAACGGGCGTGGTTGGTTCTTGCCTGCACGGCGGCGTCCTGTAGAGCATGATAGCCCTGCGAGCCACTTAATTCTCTCTGGAGTTTCTCCTGCAAGGCGTGCGCTCCGTCGAGGCTGTGCGGTACCGCAATACCATTGAGCTGGAGTTGCTGTTCGTACTGCGCTATCGCGGCCGGGTCTCCACCCATCTGGATGGCCGCAAGACGCTGCATCTCCAATCGTTCTCTGTCTGTACGATATTGAGCCAGTTGCCGGACAATCTGTTGTTGAATTGTGTTTCTGAGGCGGAAAAACCGTATCCAGCTTATGATGCTCCCGATGGCGAGAAGGACACATACAATGAATGCGGGATGCCAGACTGCTCCTCCTGCCAGCGCAAGCAGCGCCAGGGCGGTCAGAACCACAGCAATCACCAGCGGGAAGCGTGTTTTCTGGCGAGTGGCTGCGCTTGCTTCCTCGGCTTCATGCTGGCGCGTAACCAGTTCGTTGTAGCGAGCTGTATAGTCAGAGATGGAGTGTTCCACTTCTTTTAATCTGATCCAGTTATTGAGGGCCTCATATCCTGCCGCCAGGCGCACAGCGTCCTCCGCAATGCGCATCTGCTGCTCGGCGCGCGCTACCTCAGTTGCCAGTCCGTGAACTGCATTCTCTCGCTGCTGAATCTCTACCTCAAGGCTGGCAATCTCCTGCGCTTTTGCCTCCATTGCGCTGATATTTTGCAAGGTAGCTTGCCATCGGGCATTCGCCGTTTCCCATTGCCTGACCATGCCCAGTGCCGTCGATAGCTGTGTTCTTCTCGCCTCCAGTGTGGCGAACTGCTGCACAAGCCGTTGCCGCTCCTCTTCAGCCTCTCTCTGGCGTTGGGTCAGGCGGGCTTGAGCATGGGCAAATTCTTCTGCTATACGCTGCTGTTCAGCCTCGGCCTGTGTAAGGGCATCGAGCATGCGTTGAGCCTCGCGCGTGTCCTCTTCCGCAACCTGTACCCGATTTCTCGCCTGGGCAGCCAGTGCGACAGCTTCTGCCGCTTTCTTCACCTCGCTCAGATATGCCTCCGCATCGGGAAGCTCCACCTGCTCGAGATGTGTTAAGCCCTCAAGTTCCCTCTCTACATGCAGGAGTGCATCGTGGATACGATAGGCTGTAGAGAGTTTCTGGCTGATTTGTTCCCTCTGGCTAAATTGTTCTTTCAGGGCCTCACATCGATGCAGTCGATTACGTGCAGTCTGGATACGAAGCTGGCCCACATGAAGCTCTTCCTCGATTGCTCTTTGCTGTGCCTCCAGTTCGGTCAGTCGCTTTATCTGAATGGCAACTTTCACCGCGTCCAGACGCTCTTGCAGGCTGCTTTCTCGGTCGCTTGCCTCGCGTATCTCGGCCTGCACATGTGCCAGCCGCAAACGTTTCTCCGCTGTTGCCAGTTCCTGTGCCTGTTCGCGTCCATACTTAAACTGCTCTTTGAGTCTGATGAGCCGTTCCAGCCCCAGCAGCTTTTGAATAGCCTGCTCCCTCTGGGCCAGTGTAAGCATTTCAATACGCCCCAGCTCTTTTTGCTCCACGAAACAGGAATTGCGCAGGCTCTCTCCATCGAGATTACCCAGTTCCTTGAGGATGCGTTCGTCGACAGCCCTCACGCGCGTGATTTGTTCTGGCTGCGCACCGGGCTGCTGAATAGTGAGTATGGCTTGCTGCGCTCTGCCGCGCTCGAAAATACGAGCGATTTTCAGTTCCTGCCGGTCTATCTGAAAGAGCAGTTCGACGGTTGCTCGCGGTTGGCCGTGCTGAATGACTTCTTCCTGCCTTGCCTGCCTTTCTTCGCCCACTAGCGGCCTGCCATAGAGGGCCACAAAGACGGCCTCAAAAAGGGTCGATTTTCCCGCTTCGTTATAGCCTTCAATCAGTACACTACCGCGATCGGGGAATATCAGGTCGACCGCGTGCAATCCTTTGAACGTTGTGGCCTGCAAGCGTTTGAGGGTAATCATGCCCCGACCTCCTTGCCAGAAAGTTCATCGTACCGCTCCAGCACTCGTTGGCGAGTTTTCGCCAGGATAGCCCGCGTATCCGGCGCTTCGCTTTGCTCCATCCATTCATGGATGATGGTCTCCATCATCTCACGGGGAGCGACGCGCTCACCTCGCGCAATTACCTCATTAGCATACTCGCTTTGTAAAAGAAGGCGGCTCTCATCCAGTTCAAAAGAGAATGTATGTTCCTGACCATAGAGCCAGATGCCACGTAAATCAAGCTGGTGATAGTGTTCGCGCGTGATAGGACCTTCCAGCACCAGTTTCACCATCGTCTCTTCTGTGCAGAAAGGCTCCAGTTTCTGGATAATGCGCTCCGTTGGAGAGAAGTTATCGGCAGGGGTCGCCTCGCCTCCCGATGCGTCTTTTGCCCCATTGGGGGCAGGCTGTGACGGGGGCCAGAGTTCGCTGGTGCGAATGGTGATAACGTGCCGGGGCTGCGGTTTGATGGGAATGTGTTCCGAGCGCAGCAAACCCTGGCGTGTGAGTTCGAGATAGACAAAGCCGGTTCGATCTTCGCTCTGCCCATATTCCATCCGCTCGGTTGCGCCACAGACCACGACTGCCTTATTGCCTACATTGAAGTGATCGTAGGCATGCACATGCCCGGAGAGAACAACCTGGAAGCCATCAAATCTGTCTAAACTGCTGCGGCGCACAAACACCTCCTTCTCACCGGGAAAGGCATGGCCCTCGAGCGCAGCATGGAGTACCAGCAGACCCAGATCGGCCAGTGAAAGCACACCTTCAGAATCGTGCAACTGCACATGGTCGAGCGGGTCAGCTCCCGGCAGAACCCCTGGATGGTAGCTCAACCCGGCTACGGCGATGCGCAACCCGGCTACTTCTACCAGCACCGGCTCTAGCTGATCAGAGGAGGTGAAATAGTGCATGCCGCCAAGCTGGTGATAGATGCTCTGGGGAGCAGCGCCGCCCTGCTCGGTCTTCTGCCGTGGTGTATCGTGATTACCGCTCACCCCAAACGTCTGGATGCCTGCTGCCTGCAATCGTTTGAGCTGCGCTGCCACAAATTCGCGTTCCAGATTGCGCGGATCAACCATATCGAAAAGATCACCGGCCTGGATGAAGAGATGTGCCTGGCGTTCGATCGCTGTCTCTATCGTTTGCCTGAATGCCGCCCTTAAGCGTCTTCTGCGCCCGGACAGTTTTACAGGAGAAAGTCGCGGGCTATATGCTGAAAGGTGATTATCCGCCGTTAATATGACCCGTACTATTCCCTCATCCCCTCTCGAAATATACCTTCCGCTTGCTGAAAGAGGGGTGGAGAGATGTTGCCCTTGATCCACCTGCGTACCCTCCTGATATCTCTTCTATCTGCATGCAAACCAGGTTCTTGAAGAAATGAGCCTACCATTCCTCCTGCTGGCGTGGAACAGTTGGCTGGTGACGAATTTTTGCCGCGATACGAGAGCTGATGACATCCTGCCGCGCATGCCTCAGGGCCTCCACAATATCTACATCACTGCCTCCTTCTGCCGAGGTACGCCCGGCAATACGCGCCATGACAGGGATGCGCGTCAACTGCCCCAGCACAATGGCCTCACCTTTGTTCAAACCGGGTAAATCATCCAGCAATTCTGCTGAGATCGCCTCAGATGCCTTTTGTACCGCTCGCTGATCATCGGGATTAGTCAGTTGCATCACAATCTGGCTGCCGCATTGAGAGAGCGTATCCTGGCTGATTTTACTCGGTCGCTGTGTAATCAGAGTGAGGAAGACACGGAATTTACGACCTTCGGCGGCAATCGTGTTAATGATGCGGCTGGCGCGGGTGTGTCCATTAGCCGGAATCAGGTTATGGGCCTCCTCAAGAACGATAAAAACGGGATGGGGGAGCTGGCCTGTCAGCGCCCGCTTCCAGATATCTCGCAACAGCCGCTCGGCGGCATACGCGGCCACCACTTTATCGGCCCCCGCCAGATCAAACACGGTGAGTCGCTGCGGGTGCAGCAGTTCCTCGACGCTAATATCCCGGTAGTCCCAGATGGGAAAGTGGCGCAGGTCTTCGATATACTGCGCCGCCTTGCGTGCCGCCCGGCGATCCTCGCTGCTCAGCTCATCCGCCTGCGCACCGTTTTGCCCCGGCTGTTCTCCTGCGCCATTGCTCCCGCTCGCCAGTTCCTTCAGCGCCGCAATCAACTCTACAGGCTTGAAATCCGTCCCTGCATGTTGCAGCCGCTCGCAGGCAAGCTCAACCGCCCTGCGCTGATTCGAAGCCCTTTCTGAGATACCGGCCAGATCGGCAATCTCATCGTGACTGAGGTCGGCAAAGCGCACGGTAAACTTGCGCACGTCGCCGATCAGTTCATCCGCGAAACGCCTGCCCTGAATACCTGGAATGCGATAGACCAGAACATCATCTGCGAAGCTGGTTTTCTCTGCGCTGTGGTAGGGGCGTTCTTCCTGGTCGGCCTGCTTGCGAATCTGCACATAGTCGGAGTTGGGATCGAAGACAAGAATGGTCGCGCCCAGTTGCAGCAGGCTCTCGAAGAACTTGCCTGCCAGATAGGATTTGCCCGCTCCCGTCTGGGCAATAATGGCCAGGTGGCGGCGCAGGCCATTTGGATCCAGCAAAACGGGAACATGCTGGCGATTGATGAGCGTCCCGATCTCCACGCCTGCTGCCACATCCATACTGAAAAATTGTCGTAAGAAGTCATCTGAAGCAATGTAAACGGTACTGCCTGGCATAGCGGCACACCTGGGAGCGCGCACGACTCCATGAGCCAGGTAGCCGATTACCCGTGCGCGTCCGTACATTTTTGGTTGCGGCGCATACGACCCGCGCAGAATTGCCGTTGTTTCATCGTAGGTCAGGTTGTCGGAGAGGATGGCTGAGCCGATACCAACCTCCACAACCTGCGCAAGGATGTCTA
>Ga0209810_1001782_pt1 | contig 29946 bp, 30 predicted proteins | sample Coa_R1_7_FD_187159 | JGI IMG/M metagenome (GOLD analysis project Ga0209810, IMG submission 187159) | Surface soil microbial communities from Centralia Pennsylvania, which are recovering from an underground coalmine fire - Coalmine... | ecosystem: Environmental > Terrestrial > Soil > Unclassified... | reverse complement strand
CCGCCCGCAGCGTGCTGTGCGAGGTCGCGAACCGGCTGCGGGCGGTGATCCGCTCGGGCGACGTCGTCGCGCGTCCGGGCGGCGACGAGTTCATCGTCGTGCTCACGTCCGTCGACAGCGCGCACAGCGTGCAGGAGGTCGGCGAGCGGATCATCCATGCGTTCGGAACGCCGGTCAGCGTCCCCGGCTACGACCTGTTCGTCGGGACCAGCCTCGGCTCGGCGATCTTCCCCGACGACGGCCGCACGATCGACGACCTGCTCACCCGGGCCGACGTCGCGATGTACCGCGCGAAAGCGGTCGGCGGCAGCCGGTACGCCCGCTTCGACGCGCCGCTCGCCGCCGGTTTCGCCGACCGCCTCGCGCTCGAAGCCGACCTGTGGCACGCCGTCGAGCGCGACGAGATCGAAGTGCGCTACCAGCCGATCGTCGACGTCGCGACGCGCGCCATCGTCGGCTGCGAGGCGCTCGCGCGCTGGCACCATCCGCATCGCGGTCTGATGCTCCCCGACGCGTTCGTCCCGATCGCCGAGGAGACGGGCGCCATCGTGACGATCGACCGCGCCGTGCTCGAGCGCGCGCTCACGACGATCGCGAAGATCCGCCGCTTCTCGCCCGACTTCATGCTCGCGGTCAACGTCTCGCCGCGCGACCTGCGGGAGTCGGACGCCTTCGAGACGATCGCCGCGCTGCTCGAGAAGCACGGCGTCGAGCCGGGTGCGCTGACGATCGAGATCACCGAGCACGTCGCGCTCGACGACTTCGCGCTTCCCGTGCTGCGACGCTGCGCCGCGGCCGGGATCCGCGTCGTGCTCGACGATTTCGGCAGCGGCTACAGCGCGCTCGGATATTTGAAGCGCCTGCCGATCGCCGGGCTGAAGATCGACCGCAGCTTCGTGGAAGACATCGCCGGCGACTCGTACGATCGCGCGATCGTCGGCTCGATCGTCACGATCGCGAAGACGGCGAAGCTGCACGTGATCGCCGAGGGAATCGAGACCCCGGTGCAGCTCGAGCTGATCGGCGCGCTGGGCTGCGACGGCGCGCAGGGCTATCTGTTCAGCGGCCCGCTGAGCGCCGCCGAGCTGGAGACGCTCGTGCCGCGGCGCGCCGCGCTCCGGCTCGTCAAGCAGGCCGGCTAGCGGGAACGGCGCGGCCGGACGGCGAGGATTCTCGTCGTGCCGGCCAGCCGTGAGACGCTGCTCGAAGAGCTGCGCGCGTACGTCCCCGCCGACGAGCGCGAGCGCGCGATGCGCGACCGCTTCGTCACGTTCGTGGCCGCGCACGCGGACGCGTTCGATCGCGAGCTGCGCGTCGGGCACGTCACGGCGTCGGCGTGGATCGTCGACCCGGCGCGCGAGCGCGTCTTGCTCACGCACCACCGGAAGCTCGGAAAGTGGCTGCAGCTCGGCGGTCACGCCGACGGCGATCCCGACCTGCGTCGCGCCGCGCTGCGCGAGGCGCGCGAGGAGTCGGGCCTGCGCTCGCTGCGCTTCGTGACGCCGGCGATCTACGACGTCGACGTCCATCCGATCCCGGCGCGCCCGGGAGAGCCGGCCCACGAGCACTTCGACGTCCGTTTCGCGCTGGCGGCGGACCCCGGCGAGCCGCTCGTGGTGAGCGGGGAATCGCGCGCGCTCGCTTGGGTTTCGCTCGCTCAGCTCGACGGGTACGGCGTGGACGAGTCCGTGCTGCGGCTGGCGCGCAAGACCGGAACGCTCGGCGGGTAGGAGCGGCCCATGCGCGGGCGGTTCGATTTCACGTTCCACACCCTCGCCCCCGAGCCGGCGCGGCTCGCCGAGGGCGACCCGACCCTCGCGCTCCTCGGCGCGCAGGGCTGGGAGATCCGCGGTGTCACCGCGCTGCCCGGCGGGGAGGTGCTGGTCGCGCTCCAGCGCCCGCTCGATGAGGCGCCCCCGCTCGCCGACGCCCCGAGCCTGAGCGCGGCGCTCGTCGAGCCGCTCAGCGCCCCGCTGCGGGAGTCGCTGGAGCGGTAGGCGCCGCGGGCGGCGGCGCCGAGGCGGCCGGCGACGGCGCGGGCGAGCCGGTCAGGAGCGCCAGCGCGGCGTCGAGCTGCGGGTCGCGGCCGGGCTCGCCGACGTGCGAGCCGGGCGGTTCGGCGACCCGGACGTCGGGCGTGATCCCGACGTGCTCGATGTCGCGGCCGGCCGGCGTGCGATAGACCGCGGTCGTGAGCTTGATGGCGCCGCCGTCGGGGAGCGGAAACGTCTCCTGGACGAGCCCCTTGCCGAAGCTCCGGATGCCGACCAGCGTTCCGGCGCGGTCGTCCTGGATCGCCCCGGCGACGATCTCGGCCGCCGAGGCGGTGTCCCCGTCGATCAGGACCGCGAGCGGCGCCGAGATCCGCGGCGTCTTCTCGTCGGCGGTGAAGCGGTGCGCCGGCGCGCCGCGCTCCTGCGTCGAGACCACGGTGCCGCGGACGAAATGCGAGGCGACGGCGACCGCGGCGTCGCGGTAGCCGCCGCCGTTCGCCCGCAGGTCGAGGACGTAGCCGCGCGGCGCGCGCGCTCGGAGCTTCGCGAGCACGGCGCCGAGCTGCGCCGCCGATTCGCCCCCGAACGAGCGCAGCCGCACGTACGCGACCCCGTCGGGCAGCAGCCTTCCCGTGGCGTCCGGGGGCACGATGGCGCGGCGGACGAGGCGCAGCGGCGGCAGCGGCGCGCCGTCGCGCACGGCGCCGAGCCGGATCACCGTCCCCGGCTTCCCGCGCAGCGCCGCCGCGACGGCGCCCGGAACGGCGGTATCGGGCGGCTTCCCGTCGATCGTGGCGATCCGGTCGCCGGCGCGCAGCCCCGCCGCCTCGGCCGGGCTCCCGGGGAACACGTCGACGATCCGCACGTCGTGCGTCGCCGGGTCGACGTCGAGCTCGGCGCCGATGCCGCCCGCCGCCGCGCCGTCGAGGAAGGCGACGAACGACTTGAACGCACGCGGCGGGAACAGCACCGAGTACGGGTCGTGCAACGCCGCCAGCTCGCCGGCGATCGTGCTCGCGACGAGGTCGCCGGTCTTCACGCGCGCGCCGTAGCGGGCGACGGCCAGCGCGACGTCGCGGTCGATCGCGTTCTCGGCGCGCCAGCGATCGGCACGCGAGGGGGCGAGCGGGATCGCGGGATTCGCAACGCCGCGTCTCGCGAGGTAGGACACGATCCCCGTCCGCGCCCCGCCCAGGAGCGCCGCGGGATCGACCGGCCGGTAGTATCGCGCCAAGACCGTGGTGTAGCAGATCTCGAGCGCGATCAGGTCGAGCGCCGAGAGCGAGGCGCGCGGCGCCGCGGCCCCTGCGGGGGGCGGAACGAGCAGCAGCGCGGCGAGCGCGAACGCGGCGAGACGGCGGGACACCGCTCCGTTCTTCCCCGCGGGTACGATTGCGCCATGGCCGCTACGAAGAAACGCTGGTCGCAGCACGTGACCGAGACGAGCGACGCGCTGGACATCGAGGAAGGCACCTTCTCCCGGGACGATCCGAAGGCGATCGCGCGCGAGCTCAAGCACGACGCCGAGACCTCGAAGCGCCGCAAGTCCTCGCCGTATCGCTCGGCGATGTCGATGCTGACGTTCTTCATCAACCGCGCCGGAAAGAATCTCCCGGCGAAACGGAAGAAGACGCTGGAAGCCGCGAAGGACGAGCTGCGCCGCGAGTTCGGCCGCGAGCCGAAGGCGAAAGCGAAGAAGCACTGAACCGCTCGCCGTCGTAGCGGGAGGCGTGGACCGCCGGACCCTCGTCGTGTTCCTGGTCGCGCTGGCGGCGTGCGCCGTCGTGACGAAGCCGCGGCCCATCTCGTGGAACGATCGCTCGCGCTTCGCGACGATCGAATCGATCGTCGACCGCGGCACGGTCGCGATCGACGGTTCGCCGTTCGCCGTCGGACTGGGCGACGAGTATCGCTATCGCGGCCACCTCTACTCGGACAAGTCGCCGCTGCTCGCCGTTCAAGGAGCCGCGGTCGCGAAAGCGGCCTCCGCCTTCGGCGTGACGCTCCAGCGGACGCCCGGAGCGGCCGCGTACGTCATCGTGCTCGGCACGGCGGGGCTGTGGTTCGCGCTGGGATGCGCGTACGCGTACGCGTTCCAGCGGCTTCTCGGCATCACACCGCGCGGAGCAGCCGTCGTCGCGGCGATCTCCGGACTGGGCACGCTCACCCTGCCGTACGCCACCGTGCTCGCGAATCACGTCCCCGCCGGCGCCGCGGCGCTCGCTGCGATCTATCATTACGCCCGCGGGCGCGACCGGCGCGCCGACGCGGCGCTCGGCGGCGTGTTCGCCGCGCTCGCCTTCGCATTCGACCCGCCGGCGGCCATCGTCGTTCTCGCGGCCGTTCCGTTGCTCTTCCGCGGCCCGGCGGATCGCTGGGGCGCCGTGCTGGCCGGCTTCTTGCCGATCGTCCTCGCGCAAGTCGCGTTCAATCACACGGTCTCGGCCGGGTTCGGACCTCCGGCGCTCGACCCCGTGTCATGGAGCGACCCGTCGTCGCCGTTTCACGCGCGGGCGAACGAGCCGCTCACGTATTTCGACACGCCGCGCGCGTTCTTGGCCTACGCGGCATACGTCCTGGTCGGCGGAAAAGGGCTGTTCTCGTACACGCCCGTCGCGCTCGTGTGCGCGTACGGGCTCGGCGTGATGTGGCGGACGCCGGGGACGTGGCGGACGGTCGCGCTCGCGGTGGCGCTTCCCGTCGTCGCGTACACCGTGCTCGTCATCGTGCTGACGAACGACTATCTCTCCGGAAACTTCGGCGAGCGGCGGTACGTCGACGTGTTCTTCACGCTCTGCGTCGCGCTCGGGCCGGCGCTGGCCGCCGTGCGCGGCCGTTCGGCCGCGCTCGCGGTGCGCGCGGCCGTGGCGCTCTCGATCGTCGTCGCGGCGTTCGGGACGGTGCAGCCGTTCGGCGGCGCCGCGGGTGAGGACGGGTACCGCTTCGGAGCCGAGGCCTTCGCCGGGCTCGCGTCGCGAGCGCCGCTGCAGGCGGGGCTCGACGTCGTCGCCGTCGTCCTCACCGTGGCGGCGGTTCTGCGGGCTCTACCCGCTTCGTGGACTTCAGCGGCTCCCACACCCCGTGGTTCTGGACGCTTTGCGTAGCGATCATCGCGTACGCGCGAATGCGGGCCCAGCATTCTAACGCCGCCGTCGCGGCGAGCCAGTCGAGGCGCGGCCGGGCTTCGCGGACGTACGCGATCGCGGCGCGCGCGACGCTCCGCAGCCCGAGCGTCGGGACGGTCACGCCGAACGTTCGTGCCATGTGCATGTTGAACGCCGCCCAGCGGGCTCGCTGCGCGACGAACTCGGACACCGACGCCGGTCCTCGATTGTAGACGCGCGCCTCGGGTGCGTACCGGACGCGAAGTCCCGCCGCACGAATCTGACGTTCGACCTCGACCTCGTCCGCGAGAACGGACGGATCGAGCGGTGCGAGGATGTTCCGGAACGCGACCAGCTCGCCCATCTTCGGTTCGCCGAGCGAGACGCGATGGTGCAGCTCCCACATCGTATGGACGGCGAAGCCGACGAACGTGTCGCTCGCGTTCGTCGGAATCGGATGCGCGCCGACCATGCCGACGGCCGGGTCGGCGAAGGGCATCGTGAGCGCTTCGAGCGTCGAAGGCTCGAGGATGAGATCCGCGCTCGCCATCACGACGAGCGGCTCGTCGATCTCGGCGAGGAAGGTGTTGATCGCGCGTATCTTGCCGCCTCGCTGCTCCTCGCGCAGAAGGACGATGCGCGGTTCGCCGGCCGCGAGCCGCTCCACGATGTGCGGCGTCGCGTCCGTGCAGCCGCTGGCGACGACGATGACGCGCGTGATTCGGGCGGAGATCGTCTGCTCGAGCACGCTCCGCAGCGCGCGTTCGATGTTGTCGGCTTCGTTGTACGCCATGATTCCGACCGCGGTCGGAAGGCCCGGTGCCGTGCGATCCGCGCGCGCCCCCGGGCCCGCGTTCGTCATGCGAGCGTCTTGCGCGCCGCGGACCGGAAGCCTCTCAGCCGGTCCACAGCGTCGGCGTCAGGGCGGCGCGGCGGCACGGGTGAGGCGGTCGCGCACCGCCGCGTTCGCCTCGACGTCGGGCGGGAGCGCGGCGACGATCGTGTCGTAGCCGTGCGCGTCGAGCGCGCGCAGCGTCGCGTACAGCATGCGCGCCGCGTCCGCCGGCTCGTCGGGAAGCGTCAGCACCGCCACGCGTTCGCCGCGCTCGCCGCGGTGGCGGGCCTCCGCTTCGCGCTCCTCGGGCGCGACGAGCACGAGCCGCGCGCGCGGCGCGTAGTGCGAGCGCAGCATCCCGGGCGCCCGCACCGTTCCGCCGTGCCGCGTCACCACGGCGCGGCCGAGCGCGTCCCCGATCTCGCGCGCGCCGACGGCGCCGGCGCGCAGGATCGCCGGCACGTCGCCGGTGAGATCGACGATCGTCGACTCCACCCCGATCGGCGCGGGGCCGCCGTCGACGACCAGGTCGACGTCGTCGCCGAGGTCGGCCCGCACGTGCGCCGCGGTCGTCGGCGAGACGCGGCCGAAGCGGTTCGCCGACGGCGCGACGAGCGCGCCGCCGAAGCGCTCGAGGATCGCGCGCGCGAGCGGGTGCGCCGGCGCGCGCACCGCGACCGTCTCCTGTCCGCCGGTGACGGCGAGCGGCGTGCGCGGGCCGCGCGCGACGATCGCGGTCAGCGGTCCGGGCCAGAACCGCGCCGCGAGCGCGCGAAGCGCCGGCGTGACGTCCGCGACGTATCCGTCGAGCGCATCGACGCCGGCCGCGTGCACGATCAGCGGGTGGCCGGCGGGACGTCCTTTCACCGCGTAGAGCCGCGCGATGGCGGTGAGATTCTCCGCGTCGGCCGCGAGCCCATAGACGGTCTCGGTCGGGATCGCGACGAGGCCGCCGCGGCGCAGCACCTCGACCGCGCGCGCGACGACGGAAGCGTCGGCGCTCACGCGGCCGCGCGCCTCATCGCACGCTGCCGTCGGGCTCGATCGCGGCGAACCCGGCGAACGGGCGGAGCGCCTCCGGGACGTCGACGCCGCCGTCGGCGCGCTGATAGTTCTCGAGCACCGCGGCGAAGGTGCGGCCCAGCGGAAGCCCCGAGCCGTTCAGCGTGTGGACCAGCTCGGCGCGCGCGCCGGTCTCGCGCCGGAAACGGATCTGCGCGCGGCGGGCCTGGAAATCGGTGCAGTTGGAGCACGAGCTGATCTCGCGGTACGCGTTCGCGCCGGGCAGCCACACTTCGACGTCGTAGGTCTTCGCCGAGTTGAAGCCGGTATCGCCGGCGCACAGCAGCATCACGCGGTACGGCAGCTCGAGCTCGGCGAGCAATCCTTCGGCGTTGCGCACGAGCGTCTCGAGATCGTCGAACGAGCGCTCCGGCAGGGTGAGCCAGACGAGCTCGACCTTCTCGAACTGATGCTGCCGGATGAGACCGCGCGTGTCGCGGCCGGCGGCGCCCGCCTCTTTCCGAAAGCACGGCGTCTGCGCGCAGTAGCGCAGCGGAAGCTGCTCGCCGGCGAGGATCTCGCCGCGGTGCATCGCGGTCAGCGGCACCTCGGCGGTCGGGATCAGGTAGAGCGCGTCGTCGCCGCCGTCGCCGTCGGCGACGTACATCTGGTCCGCGAACTTCGTGAGCTGCCCGGTCGACCACATCGTCGTGCGGTTCACCAGCAGCGGCGGGGCGATCTCGAGGTAGCCGTTGCGCGCGGCGCGATCGAGAAAGAACGCGCCGAGCGCGCGCGAGAGACGCGCCCCCGCCCCGCGCAGGATCGAGAAGCGCGCGCCGCTCAGCGCTCCCGCGCGTTCCACGTCGAGGATGCCGAGCCGTTCGGCGATCTCCCAGTGCGGCCGCGGCGCGAACGAGGGCGCGCGGGGCGTCCCGCCGCTCCGCACGAGCTCGTTCGCCGCCTCGTCCGACCCGTCCGGGACGGAACCGTCGAGCACGTTCGGCACGTCGGCGAGCTCGTTGTCGATCAGCTCGTCGAGCTCGGGCACGTGCGCGCCCTCGCTCGCGATCCGCGCGTCGAGCTCGGCGATCCGCGGGCGCAGCTCGGCCGCGGCGGTCTTCTTATCGCTCGCGCGCCCGATCTCGGCGGTCAGCGCGTTCTTTTCGGCTTTGAGCGACTCGGCGGCCGTAATCGCCGCGCGGCGCTCGCGGTCGAGCGCGAGGATGCGGTCGACGAACTCCGCGCCGAGGCCCCGTCGCCGGGTGGCGACGCGGACGTGTTCCGGTTCGCGGCGCAGCAGCTCGAGGTTCAACACGACCGCGCGCCGTTACGCGCGTGCCGAACGGTGTCCTACCGCAGCGGCGTCGAATGGAAGCGCGATGCGAGCGATGCGTCCCGGTGAGACATTCGACCTCGACCGCCTTCTCGCGCCGGCCGAGGCGGTCGCCGCCTACCTCGACGCCGTCGCGCCGCAGCCGCTCGGGAGCGAGCGCGTCCCGCTCGAGCGCGCCTTCGGCCGGATCCTCGCCCGCGACGCGCTCGCGGACGGCTGGTATCCGGCCGACCGCCGCTCGACGATGGACGGCTATGCCGTGCGCTCGGCCGACGGGGGCGCGCCGCGCCGCATCGCCGGATCGATCCGGATGGGGCACCCGCCGCCGGGGCGGCTCGGCGCGGGCGAGGCGATGCGCATTCCGACCGGCGGGGTGCTCCCCGCCGAGGCCGATGCGGTCGTCCCGCTCGAGGACGCCTCCGGCGACGACGAGCAGATCGTCCCGGCCGCGACGCCGCTCCCGGGCGAGTACGTCACCCCGCGCGGCGAGGACATGACGCCGGGCGACCGCGTTCTGCGCGCCGGGACGCGGATCGGCGCGCCGGCGCTCTCGGTGCTCGCGACGCTCGGGATCACGGAACCCGAGGTGTTCTTCCGCCCGCGCGTCGCCGTCGTCTCGACGGGCGACGAGCTCGTCGACGCCGGTACGGCGCCGCGAACCGGCCAGGTGCGCGATTCGAACCGCTGGGCGATCGCCGGCTGCCTCGCCGCGCTCGGCTGCGAGGTGTTGCACCTGCCCCGCGCGGAGGACGAGGTCGACGCGATCCTCCGCGGGATCGCCGCCGGACTCGAGGCGGCCGACGCGGTGGTCCTCACCGGCGGCTCGTCGGTCGGCGCGCGCGACCACGTGCCCGCCGCGATCGACCGGCTCGGCGCGCCGGGGGTCCTCGTCCACGGCGTCCGGGTCAAGCCGGGGAAGCCGACGATCCTCGCGGCGGTGGGGCGCAAGCCGGTGATCGGGCTCCCCGGGAATCCCACGAGCGCGCTCACCATTCTCGACGCGATCGCCTCCGACGTGCTGCGCGCGCTCACCGGCGAGCTGCACGCCCGGCGCTCGACGGTCGCCGCGCGCGCGGCCGAACGCTTCGCCGGGCGCCCCGGCTGGACGTGGTACGTCCCGGCGGTCCTCGACGGCGAGCTGGTCCGTCCGCTCGCGCTCCGCTCCTCGCACACGAGCCTGCTGGCGCGCGCCGACGGCTACGTCGTCGTCGGCCCCGATCGCGTCCCGATCGAGGCCGGCGAGCCGGTCTCCCTGGTCCGCTACGGTGGTGTCGCATGAGGCGCTTCGGGCTCGCCTTCCTCGCGCTGATGCTCCCCGCGCTCGCGTCGTGCGGAACCAACGGGCAGGAGAAGGCGCCCGAGCCGTTCGGCACGCGCCCGGCGACGACGGTGCTGAAGGACGGGCTGATCCTCGCCGCCGTGAAGGCCGCCGTCACGGCGGAAGACCCGGACTCCGCGACGACGCTCGGCGTCGGCGTGCTGAACGGCGTCGTCACCTTGCGCGGCAGCGTGCACACCGCCGCCGCGCGCGCGAAGGTGCTCGCCGCGGCGCGCGGCGTGAAAGGCGTCGTCGCCGTCCACGACGACGTGCGCGTCACAGAGGCCGGGCCGCATCCGAAGGAGCGGGTCGCCGACCTGGCGCTCGCGGCGCGGATCGAGACCGCGATCACCGCGCAGGTCGGGCTGCAGACGCACCTCGGCGTCCACGTGCGCGATTCGGTCGCGACGCTGGACGGCACGGTCGCCGACGAGAAGACGCACGCCGCGGTCGTCGCCGCGGCGCGCGGGACGTCGGGCGTGCGCAACGTCGTCGACCGCGTTCGGGTCGAACGCACGTGAGCTCGACGCCGCTGCCCACCGCGCTCGTCGCCGCCGTCCCGGCGACGACGCCGTTCGTCGCACCCGAAGAGCTGGCGCGCCGGGTGGGCCGGGAGTCGCTGCTCCGGCTCGGCGCGAACGAGAGCGCGTTCGGTCCCTCGCCGCGTGCCATCGCGGCGATGCGCGAGGCCGCGGCGTTCGCGTCCTGGTACGGCGACCCGGAGTCGCTCGCGCTGCGCGCCGCGCTGGCGCGGCGGCACCGCTGCACGGTCGACGAGATCGTGGTGGCCAGCGGGATCGACGATCTGATGGGGCTGATCGTGCGCGCGTATTGCGGGCCGGGCGAGGCATGCGTCGCGACCCGCGGCACCTATCCGACGCTGTTCTATCATCTCAACGCCTACGGCGCGCGCGCCGAGTTCGCCGAACCGAACGAGGCCGGCGGCATCGTCCCGGAGGCGATCGTCGACGCCGTGCGGCGCACCGGCGCGAAGCTCGTCTACGTCGCGAACCCCGACAACCCGTCGGGCGCGTTCGTGGACCGCGCGACGCTGGCCGCGCTGCGCGACGCGCTCCCCGGCGACGTCCTGCTCTTCCTCGACGAGGCGTACGCCGACTTCGTGCGGTCCGACCGGCTGCCGGCCGACGCGGTCGACCCGCGCACGATCCGCACCCGCACCTTCTCGAAGGCGTACGGGATGGCGGGCGCGCGGATCGGCTACGCGATCGCCTCGGCGGAGGCGATCGCGACGTTCCAGAAGCTGCGCCTGCACTTCGGCGTCAACCGCACCGCGCAGATCGGCGCGCTGGCGGCGCTGGAGGACGACGCCTTCCTGCGCGGCGTCGTCGCCGAGGTCGAGCGCGGCCGCGAGGAGTACCGCGCGCTTGCCGAGCGGCACGGCCTGCGGTCGCTGCCGTCGTCAACCAACTTCGTCTGCGTCGAGATCGGGACGCGCGCCGAGGCCGAGGCGATGGTCGGCGTGCTGCTCGAGATGGGCGTCTTCGTCCGCAAGCCGTGGGCGCCGCCGATCGACGGCTTCATCCGGGTGACGGTCGGGACGGCGGCCGAGCGCGCCGCCTTCGCCGAGATCTTCGCCGAGGCGCTGGACGCGGTGCGGGAGAAGGCGGCGAGGTGAGGTACGCCGTCGTCTCGGACGTCCACTCCAACGTCGAGGCGCTCGAAGCGGTGCTCGCCGAGGTGCGCGAGGACGATGCGGTGCTGTGTCTGGGCGACATCGTCGGCTACGGACCGAATCCGAACGAGTGCGTCGAGCGCATCCGCGCGCGCGCGACGGCGACGGTGCTCGGCAACCACGACGTGGCGGCGATCGACAACTTCGGCCTGGCGTACTTCAATCCGGCGGCGCGCGAAGCGATGAAGTGGACGCAGAGCGTGCTGAGCGCCGAAAACCTCGGCTGGCTGGACGGTCTCGGCTACGAGTTCCGGATGCCGGAGTTTCTGCTCGTCCACGGTGCTCCGAAGAACTACTTCGAGTACATCCTCGACAAGGCGGGGGCCGCGCGCGCCTTCGCCGCGACCGACGCGCCGCTGATCTTCGTCGGTCACACGCACATCGCCGAAGTGTACGCGCTGCAGCCGGACGGGACGATCGAGCACGCGCATCTGCAGCGCGGCGGCGAGGTGGCGCTGCGCGAGGGCGTGCGCTACCTCATCAACGTCGGAAGCGTCGGGCAGCCGCGCGATCTCAATCCGCGCGCCTCGTTCGGCATCTACGACGCGACGGCGCGCACCGTCACGGTCACGCGCGTCGAGTACCCGATCGCCCGCGTGCAGCAGAAGATCGCCTCGGCGAACCTGCCCGAAGCGCTCGCGCGACGGCTGCTCGTCGGCCGGTAGCGCCGGCCGTGGGCTCGTGAACCGCCTGGTGCGCGCGCTGGCCGGCGCGCTCGCGTTGCCGCTGCTCGCCGCCGCGCCGTCGCCGGCGCCGTCCGCCGCGCCGCGCGACGACTACGCGAACGCGGCGTTCGCGGCGCCCCTCGACGCCGGGCTCCGCGCGTTCTACGCGCGCGACTTCGCGACGGCGCGCGCGCGCTTCGCCGCCGCGCTCGCCGTCATCCCGGACAACACGCTCGCGCTCTCGTTCCTCAACGCGACGGCGGCGCAGACGCCCGGCGATCTGGAGACGCTCGTCGACCGGGAGGAAGACGCGCTGGCGAACGATCCCAAGAGCGCGCTGGCGCACGCGCGGCTCGGGTTCTCGTACCTCTTCGCAACGGCGGCGGGACGCGACCGGACGCAGGACGCGCGCGAGGAGCTGAACGCGGCCGTGCAGCTCGATCCCGCTTCGCAGGCCGCGCACACGGGACTGGGAATCATGCGCGCGAACGAGCGGAGCGCGAACCGGGCGAAGACCGAGTTCGTCGCGGCGCTCGAGAGCGACCCGAACAACGTGCTCGCCCGCGAGTACCTCGCGCAGATCTACCAGACCGATCTGCGGGATCCGCAGCGCGCGCTCGCGGAGATCGTCAACGTCCCGAACCTCGTCCCGGAGTACGCCGACATCTACTTTCACCTCGCCTCCGTCATGCAGGACCTGCATCAGGACAACGCCGCCATCGCGTACGCGACGCGCGGGCTGCAGACCGACGTCGGCCACGTCGGCGAGTCCGGCAAATACGGCTACACGCTGCTGGCACGCATCTACATCGACCAGCGCCGGCTCGACGACGCGCGCCGCGTCTTGAAGGCGGCGATCTCGGCCGGAACCGACAGCGACTACGCGACGACGCTCCTCGCGAAGCTCGACGCGGGCGCGTTCGGCAAGCCGTCCCCCTCGCCCTCACCGGCGACCTCACCGCGGAGGCATCCGTGAGCGGAGAGCTGCCGGTCGACGACGGGCGCTGCTTCGCGTGCGGCCCGTACAGCGCCGAAGGGCTTCACCTGCGGTTCGCGGCGACCGGCGAAGGGACCGTGCGCGCCGACATCACGCTCCCGCCGCGCTTTCAAGGCTGGCGCGGCGTGGCGCACGGCGGCGTCGTGATGATGCTGCTCGACGAGGCGATGGCGCACGCCTGCGGCGCCATCGGGCTCCGCGGGCTGACCGCGTCGATGAACCTGCGGTTCCGGGCGCCCGTCCCGCTCGGCGTCCCGCTCACGGTGCTCGGCGGCGTGAAGTGGCGGCGGCGTCAGGTCGTGGCCCTCGACGCGTCGGTGACCCTCGCCGACGGCACCGTGCTCGCCACGGCGGAGGGGTCGTTCGTGAGCGCCGGGCCGGTCGGGGAGCGGCCGTTGGGCGGCGCCGACGTGCGGTTCGCCTGATGGCCAAGATGAAGCAGGTGCGCGCGGCCGCGAAAGCCGAGCGCGAAAAGGCGCCGGAGCCGTCGCTCGACAACCGGCGCGCGCGCTTCGAGTACGAGAAGCTCGAATCGCTGGAGGCGGGGATCGCGCTGACCGGCACGGAGATCAAGTCGATCCGGCGCGGCAACCTGTCCATCAACGAGGCGTTCGCGCGGCTGCGCGACGGCGAGCTGTGGCTGATGAACTTCACGATCCCGACCTACAAGGAAGGGTCGTTCTTCAACCACGAGCCGAACCGCCCGCGCAAGCTGCTCCTGCACCGAGAGCAGATCCAGCGGCTCGCGGGGCGCGCCGCGGAGAAGGGGCTGACCCTCGTCCCGTGGCGGCTCTACTTCAAGAACGGGCGCGTCAAGATCGAGCTCGCGCTGGTCCGCGGCAAGAAGCTCTGGGACCGCCGGCGCACGATTCAGGAGCGCGACGTCGCGCGCGAGATCGCGCGCGCGACCGGTACCTGACCCCGAAGCGCAAGGCAGGGCCCGGAACGGCGGCCGGTGTAGCGTGACGAGCGGGCGGGCTGTTCGCGCGCGCTGAGGTTGGGAGCACCATGAACATCTCGAGGTGGACGGCGGTCCTCATCGCCGCCGGCGCTGCTGCGCTTTCGGGCTGCGGCTCTTCGCCCTCGGTCGCTCCGCACTATCCGACGACGACGCCGGCCTCGATCAGCGTCTCGCCGTCGTCGCTCTCGTTCGCGGGGATCTCCACGGCGGCGAACGGCTACGCGTACGACCAGACCGTGACCGGGACGCTGAGCGCGGCGTCTTCCGTGACGGTCGATGCGCAGAGCTGTCTGACGCCGTCCGGGCCGATCGCGCGCGTCACGAACTATTCGCAAAGCGGTCTGACCGTCACCGCGACGGTCAGCCCGCTGGCCGCCGGGCGCTGCACCGTCACGCTGACGACCGCCTCGGGATCGACCGCGTCCATCGCGATCACCGTCAACGACGGCAGCGTCGGCCTGTCGGCCGCCGGCCGCACGCGCTAAAGGAGCCCGGTTTCCATGAACAAGCGCGTCGCAGCCCTCGCAGCGCTCCTCGTCCTCACCAGCTGCGCGGGCGGCGGCGGCGTCCTGCCGCCGGCGCCCGTAGCGTCGATCCCCGCCGGGATCGGGAGCGCGAGCGTCACGTTCACGATCCCGCGCGGCGGAACGTCGACCGCGTCGGCGCTGCGCGCGCCGCGCTACGTGTCGCCGAACACGACGAAGCTCTCGGTCGACATCACGTCGATCGACGGCAGCTCGACGCTTCCGCCGGCGATCGCGAAGATCAATCCGATGGTCGTCACGCTCTCGACCGGGAGCGGCGGGAACTGCACGGCGAGCGCGTCCGGTGAGACCTGCACCGTCGCGATCCCGGCGCCGACCGGCACCGTCGCGTACACCTTCTCGCTCCTCGACGATGCGAACGACGTGCTGGCGACGGCGAACGCGACGTTCACGATCGCGGCCGGGAGCTCGCCCCACTTCAGCGTGGTGCTGCGCGGCGTCGTCGCGACGGTCGCGCTGACCGCGACGCCGCTGCAGCTCGGCACGCCGTCGAGCAACCCGCTGACGATCGTCGCGTACGACAAGAGCGGTGCGCAGATCACCGGCAGCGCGCCGTTCGCGAACAGCTTCCAGATCACCGACGAAGATTCGACCGGCGACACGCAGCTCAGCGTCGGCCAAAGCGCCGGGCCGTCTTCGGCGCGCGCGAAAGCGGCGAACGGCGGAAGCTCGCAAGTGACCGTGGACGGCCCGACCACGACGGTCTTTCTGAACTACAACGGCAACTCCAACGAGCGCACGTTCAAGCTCGTCGTCACCGGCACCAACGACGTCTCCGGCGGCGGGACGGTGCAGTGCGGGCCGTCGCCGACGCCCTCGGCGAGTCCGACGCCGGCGGCGACGCCGACCCCGACCGCGACGCCGAGCACGCGCCCGACCGCGACGCCGACCGCCAGCGCGTCGCCGACGGCGACCCCGACCGCGACGCCGACCGGACATCCGACGGCCACGCCGGCCCCGACCGGGACGCCGACCGCGACCCCGCGTCCGACGGCGACGCCGCATTCGACCGCGACGCCGCACCCGACGGCCACGCCGCATCCGACGGCGACGCCCACGGCGCATCCGACGGCCACGCCGACCGCGCGTCCGACCGCGACGCCGCGTCCGACCGCGACGCCACACCCGACGGCCACGCCGCATCCGACGGGGACGCCGCATCCGACCGCGACGCCGACGGCGCACCCGACCGCGACGCCGACGGCGCATCCGACGGGGACGCCGCATCCGACCGCGACGCCCACGGCGCATCCCACCGCAACGCCGACGGCGCATCCCACCGCAACGCCGCATCCGACGGCAACGCCGCATCCGACGGCAACGCCGCACCCGACCGCGACGCCGACGGCACATCCGACGGCCACGCCGCATCCGACCGCGACGCCGACGGCGCATCCGACGGCCACGCCGCACCCGACCGCGACGCCGACGGCGCATCCGACGGCCACGCCGCGCCCGACCGCGACGCCCACGGCGCATCCGACGGCGACGCCGCACCCGACCGCGACCCCCACGGCGCATCCCACCGCGACGCCGACGGCGCATCCGACGGCCACGCCGCATCCGACGCCGACGCCGCACCCGACCGCGACGCCGACGGCGCATCCCACGCCGACGCCGCGCCCGACCGCGACGCCGACGGCGCATCCCACCGCGACGCCGACGCCGCACCCGACCGCGACGCCGACGCCGCACCCGACGGCCACGCCGTCGCCGACGCCGACGCCGGGTCCGCCGGGCGTGCTCGAGGTCAACCCGTCGAGCGTCCAGCTCTTCGGCACCGGCTCCGCGAACGCGAAGACCGTGAACGTCCAGGAGACCGATTACACGCTGACGTTCTCGCACACCGACACGTGCACGAACATCGCGACCGTCTCGCCCACGACCGGGAGCGGGCCGAGCCAGAACTTCACGATCACCGGACAGAACGCCGGTCAGTGCACGGTGACGTTCAAAGACTTCTTCGGGCAGTCGAAGCCCGTCTCGGTCACGGTGACGACGAACCCGATCACCATCCAGGGCGCGAGCTGGTAAGAGGCGCTCGCCCCGAACGGTTCCTCGACGCCGCGGTCGCGCGCGCTCTGCGCGCCGGCCGCGGCGTTCGCGTCGTGATCGCGTGCAGCGGCGGCCCGGATTCGGTGGCGCTCGCCTCGATCGTCGCCCGTCTCGCCGAGCGCGGGCGCTGCGCGGCGGTGCTCGCGCACGTGAACCACGGCCGCCGCGCGAGCGCCGGCCAGGACGAGTGCGTCGCGCTCTCGGTGGGCGAGCGGCTCGGGCTCCCGGTCGTCGTCGCGCGTCCCGCCGTCGGCCGCGACGACGAGGCGGCGCTGCGCGATGCGCGCTACGCCGCGCTGGCCGGGATCGCCGCCGACGCCGGCGCGCCGCTCGTGCTCACCGCGCACACCGCCGAGGATCAGACCGAAACGGTGCTCCTCGCGCTGTTCCGCGGCACGGGGCTGGCCGGTCTGGCCGGGATTCCGGAGCGCCGCCGCCTCGCCGACGGCGTCGAGCTGATCCGGCCGCTGCTTCGGGTCGGCCGGCGCGAGCTCGCGCTCGAGCTGCGGGCCGCGGCGCTGCCGTATGCGCTCGATCCGACCAACGAAGACCTGCGCTACCGCCGGAACGCGCTGCGCCCGCATCTTGCCGCGCTGCGCCGCGACTTTCCGCATCTGGACCGGGCCGTCGCGCGCTGCGCCGCGATCGTCGCGGCCGAGCGCGCCGCCGTGCTGCGGCTGCGCGCGGAGCCGGACGGTGACCCGGAGCCGCGGCGCGAAGACGAGCGGTGATGCAGCAGCAGACGCTCCCGCCCGGGATCGAACGGGTGCTCTTCGACCGCGAGGAGATCGCGGACGCGATCCGCCGGATCGCGGCCGCCATCGCCCGCGACGCCGGCGGGCGCCCGCTCGTCCTGATCGGCGTGCTGAAGGGTGCCGTGTTCGTTACGGCCGATCTCGCGCGCGCGATCGCCGAAACGCCGGGCGCGCCGTCCGACGTCCAGCTCGACTTCATCGCAGTCTCGTCGTACGGAAACGCCCACCGCTCGAGCGGCGAGGTGCGGCTGATCCAGGACACGACGCACGCGATCGAGGGGCGCCACGTGATCGTGGTCGAGGACATCGTGGACAACGGGCACACGCTGAACTACTTGCGCGCGATGCTCGAAAACCGCCAGCCGGCGTCGTTGCGCGCCGCCGTCCTGCTCGACAAGCCGTACCATCGCGCGCTCGACGTGACCCTGGACTACGTCGGGCTGACCTGTCCGGACGAGTTCGTCGTAGGGTACGGTCTCGATTATCAGGAACGCTACCGGACTCTCCCCTATCTCGCGAAGCTTCGGCCGGAGGTCCTTCCGGCGTGAGCAGGCCGACCAAGCCAACCATTCCGTCGCGAGACGTGTTCAACCGAGAAACGTTCTAAGGTAAGAACGGTAAAAGGGTCTCGCAACGCATGGGTAAGCACCTCAAGAGCATCCTGGTCGTCCTCGGCATCTTCGTCGTCGTGATCTTCATCGTCGACAAGCTCGTGCTGACGACGCCGTCGAACACGCCGCTGGCGTACTCGCAGTTCTACGCCGACGTCACCTCGCACAAGGTCAAGAAGGTGACGATGGCCGGACACGACATCTCCGGCGAGCTCACCGACGGATCGAAGTTCACGACGACGGCGCCGGACGACCGCGATCTGCTGCCGTCGCTGCGGGCGAACAACGTCGAGATCACCGCGCTGCAGACCCAGTCGACGCCGCTGGTCGGGTACATCGTGCAGTTCATCCCGTTCATCGTGATGGCGCTGCTGCTGATCTTCATCCTGCGCCAGGCGCAGAGCGGCGGGAGCCAGGCGCTCTCGTTCGGACGCTCGCGCGCGAAGCTGCTCAGCGAGAACCGGCCGAAGGTGACGTTCGCCGACGTCGCCGGCGTCGACGAGGCGAAAGAAGAGCTCGGCGAGGTGGTCGAGTTCCTGAAGTATCCGAAGAAGTTCCAAGCGCTCGGCGCGCGGATCCCGAAGGGCGTGCTGCTGCTCGGCCCGCCGGGTTCCGGGAAGACGCTGCTCGCGCGCGCGATCGCCGGCGAGGCCGGCGTTCCGTTCTTCTCGATCTCCGGCTCCGACTTCGTCGAGATGTTCGTGGGCGTCGGCGCGTCGCGCGTGCGCGATCTCTTCGAGCAGGCGAAGAAATCGGCGCCGTGCATCATCTTCATCGACGAGATCGACGCGGTGGGCCGCCAGCGCGGCGCGGGTCTGGGCGGCGGACACGACGAGCGCGAGCAGACGCTGAACCAGCTGCTCGTCGAGATGGACGGGTTCGACCAGAACACCGGCGTCATCCTGATCGCCGCGACGAACCGTCCGGACGTGCTCGACCCGGCGCTGCTGCGCCCCGGCCGCTTCGACCGGCAGATCGTCGTCGACCGTGCCGACGTGCGCGGCCGTCAGGCGATCCTCGGCGTGCACTCCAAGAACAAGCCGCTCTCGAAGGAAGTCTCGCTGGAGACGCTCGCCCGCCGCACGCCCGGCTTCTCCGGCGCCGACCTCGAGAATCTGCTGAACGAAGCGGCGCTGCTCGCGGCGCGCCGCAACAAGTCGGTGATCGAGATGACCGACTGCGACGAGGCGATCGACCGCGTGATGGTCGGTCCCGAGCGCAAGTCGGTCGTGATGTCGCAGCGCGAGAAGGAGAACACCGCCTACCACGAGTCGGGCCACGCGATCGTCGGCGGCATCACGCCGAACGGCGACCCGGTGCACAAGGTCACGATCATCCCGCGCGGGATGGCGCTGGGGATCACGTGGTCGCTGCCCGACGAAGACCGTCATTCGCAGACGAAGAACGAGCTGCTCGCCCTCATCAAACGGCTCGTCGCCGGGCGCATCGCCGAAGAGATCAAGTTCGGCGACGTGACCACCGGCGCGTCGAACGACTTCGAGAAGGCGACGGAGCTCGCGCGCCGGATGGTCACGCAGTACGGGATGTCCGAGACGCTCGGCCCGATCCAGTACGGACGCGGCAACCATCAGGTCTTCCTCGGCCGGGACTTCGGCGAGGACCGCAACTACTCGGAGGAGATCGCCGGCAAGATCGACGCCGAGGTGCGCAAGATCATCGACTCGTGCTACTACGACGCGCGCAAGATCCTCGAGGCCAACTGGGACAAGGTCGAACGCATGGCCGGCTCGCTGCTCGAGCACGAGACGGTCGAGGCCGACGAAGTCCTCGCGATCCTGGCCGGCAAGCCGTGGCCTCCGCAGAAGCCCGAGGTGAAGCCGCCGACCGACGTTCCGCTCGCGGCGTCGGCGCCGCCGGAGCCCGAGCCGCGGCCCGAGCGGCCGAAGCGCCTCCCGCCGACGATCTCGCCGGAGCCCGCGTGAGCGAGACCCGGCGGGTCATGAAGGCCGCGGTTTCCGCGGCCTTTCTCGTCTCCGCCGGTTCGCTGCCGGCCCTCGCCCAAGGGACGGCGCCCGTGCCCGCGAGCGGGACGCTCCCCGGCGGGGTCGCCTACGAGCTGCGGAGCGACCCGGCGCAGCCGGCGGCGGCCGTCGCGCTGTGGTACCGCGCCCCTTCGTCGGGCTTCGGCGCCGAGCCGGTTCCGGCGATCTCGCGGCTCGCCGCCGCGACCGTGGCCGCCTCGAGCCCGATCACCGGCACCCCGCTCGGCGCCCTGGTCGCCGGGTACGGCGGGCGGCTTTCGATCGAGGCCTTCGCCGACAGCGTCTCGGTGACGGCCGTCGTCCCGCCGGAACGCGTCGCGGCGACGGTGCGCGCGATGACGGCCGACTATTTCGCCCCGGTCGTCACCGACCAGGGGCTCAAGCTCGCCCAGGACGACGCCGCCGAGTCGGCCGAGTTCGAAGCCCTCGTCCCGCAGGACGCCGTCGAGGACGCGCTCGGCGCGGCGCTGTTCGCCGGCGGGCCGCTCCACGACGGCACGATCGGCACCGCCGCGGGGCTGCGCGCCGTGCGGATCGGCGACGTCCGCGCGTTCGCCGAGCGAGCCTTCCGGCCGGCGAACGCCATCCTCGTCCTGACCGGCGACGCCGGCGCCTCGGCGCTCGACGCGGTCGCATCGCGGGCCGGCGCCCCGGCGGCCGGCCCCGCCGCGGCCGCGGAGCCGCCGGTCGTCCAGCGCCGCCGAAACGAGCCGGAGCCGCTGCGGCGCACCGCCGAGACGCGCGGGATCGGACTCGGCTGGGCGGGACCCCCGATCGCGGACGAAGCCGACGCCACCGCGATGGACTTTCTCGCCGACGCCCTCTTCGCGCCGCGTACCGGCGTGGTCGCGCAGGCGCTCGGCGACCGCCGCGCCGCGGCGACCGGCCGCTTCGTGACGTTCCGCGACCCGGGGCTGTTCCTCGTCACGGTGACCGGCGAGGACGCGGAAGCGGCCCGGCCGATCGTCGAGCGCGCCGTCGCCTCGGCGACGCACCCGATGCCGGCGGCGGCCTTCGAGGCCGCCCGCGCCGCGTACGTCTACCGGCTGCTGCAGAGCATGGAGACGCCCGCCGATCTGGCGTCGGTCTTCGGCTGGTATGCGGTGGAGGGCGATCCCGCGTACGCGCCGGCCGAGGCCGGCGGCGACAACCGGTACTTCCGGCTCGCCCGCGCGCTCACGCCGCAAGCCGTCGCCCGCGCCGCGGAACGGTATCTGCGGGCGCCGCCGGCGGTCGTGATCCTCGCCCCGCCGGCGCCGCACGCGGGGCCCTCGGCGTGACGATCCGAAGCGTCGCGCTCCGCGCGCTCGCGGCCGGAGCGCTGCTCGCGCTCGCGGCGCCGGCGGCCGCGGCTCAGGGGACGACGGTTTCCGAGGGCGGTGCGGTTCGCAGCTACGTCCGCTCCGATCCGGCGGCGACGCTGGCCGGGGTCGCGCTCTTCGTCGATGCCGGGCTCGATCGGCAGGACGCCGGCCGCAACGGCATCGCGGCGCTGGTCGCGCAAACCGTTCTGGAGACGCCGCTCGACGGCGTCCCGCTGGTCGACGCCGTCGAGCGCGCCGGCGGATCGATCGCGTTCGCGGTCACGCCCGAGCACGTGCGCTTCTACCTCGAGGCGCCGCCCGCCGCGCTGCCGCGCGTCGCGGCGCTCGCCGCCCGCGCGTTCGCCGCCCCGGCGTTCGACCGCTCCGCGCTGGCCGCCGCGCGCGCCGCGCTCGGCCGGCGCATCGCCGGCGAGGGCGAGGACCCGCGCAGCGTCGGCCTGCAGATGCTGCGCCAGGCGTATTACGCCGGCGGTTCCGGAATGCCGTCGCTGGGCGAGCCCGGCGCCCTCGCGCAGCTCTCGGCCGACGACGCGCGCGCGTTCTTCGCGCGCTGGTACGTGCGCGGCGACGCCTTCGTCGCCGCGGTCGGGCGGACCGGCGCCGCGACCGACGCGGCCGCGGCCGCGCTCGGCGGCGCGCTGCCCGCCGGCGAGACCCCGGGCACGAAGGTCACGACGCGGCCGTACGGCGCGACGCCGCGGCAGATCGTCGCGCAGCGCGACGTCGGCGCGCCGTACGTCGTGGTCGGCTACGCCGCGCCGGCCTTGGGCGACCCGGATTTCCCGGCGGCGCTGGTGATCCGGGCGATGGTCGAATCGCTTCTCGGGCCGGCGGTCGGGACGGGCGTCGCGCCCTTCCGGACCGCGGGCGTGATCTACGGGTACGACGCCGCTCCCGCGCAGCTCGCCGTGTGGGTCAACGGCGGGCGCACCGAGCCGGCGGTCGCGCTCGCCTCGCTGATCGCGCTCATGCGCGGCGCCGCGGCGCAGCCGATCCCGGCGAGCGCGGTGCGGCGCTACGTCGACGCCGCGCGCGGCGAGTGGGCGCTCGAGACGCAGTCGCTGGACGAGCGCGCGTTCGCGGTCGGCAATGCCGTCACGCAAGGGCTCTCGCCCGACGTCGACGCGGCGATCGCCGCCGCGCTCCCGCGCGTGACGGGCGCCGACGTCGCGCGCGCGGCGAAGCGCTGGTTCCAGCGCTTCGACGTCGCGCTCGTCGTGCCGCGCTCGACGGGACAGCACGGCTGAGCACCGCGCTCGTTCACGACTACCTCAACCAGCGCGGCGGCGCCGAGCGCGTCTTCGCCCACTTCGTGCGCGCCTGGCCGGACGCGCCGGTGTACACCGCGCTGTACGACGAGCGCAGCGTCGGCGATCTGGTCCCCGCATCGCGCGTGCGAACGTCGTTCGTGCAGCGGCTGCCGCTGCGTTCCGCGCTGTTCCGGGCCTACGCGCCGCTCTACCCGCGGGCGTTCGAGGCGTTCGACTTCTCGGCGTACGACGTGATCGTCTCGTCGACGACGGCGTGGGCGAAGGGCGTGATCGCGCGCGCCGGCGCGGTGCACGTCTGCTACATCAACACGGTCTCGCGCTTCGTCTTCGACGCGCAGCGCTACGTCGGCGGCTTCGGCGCCGCCGCCCTCGCGCGGCCGGTGCTGCGCTCGCTGCGCGACTGGGATCTGCGGGCGGCGCGCCGGCCGACGCGGTTCGTGGCGAACTCGCGCAACGTCGCGGAGCGGGTGCGGCGCTGGTACGGCCGCGACGCCGACGTGCTGCCGTGCCCGGTCGACGTCGACCGCTTCACGCCGGGGAGCGGCGACGGCGGCTACTTCGTGGTCGTCTCGCGGCTGCTGCCGTACAAGCGCGTCGACCTCGCGATCGCGGCGTGCGCGCTCGCCGGCGTCCCGCTCCACGTCGTCGGCGAAGGCCCCGACGAGCGCCGGCTCAAGGACCTCGCGCTCGGGACCGCGACGACGTTCCACGGCGCGGTCGACGATCCGGCGCGCAACGCGCTGGTCGGCGCGGCCCGCGCGGCGATCCTCCCGGGCGAGGAAGACTTCGGGCTCGTCCCGCTCGAGGCGGCCGCGGCGGGACGGCCGACGATCGCGTACGCGGGCGGAGGCGCGCTCGAGACGATCGTCGAGGGACGCACCGGCGCGTTCTTCCGGAGCGCGGACGCGTACGCGCTCGCCGACGCGATCCGCGCGTTCGATGCGGCGCGCTACCCGCCCGACGAGCTGCGCGCGCACGCCGAAGCGTTCGCGCCGGAGCGTTTCGTGGCGCGGCTGCGCGCGATCGTGGACGAGACGCGCGCCGCCGCCGCATGACGGCGGCCGTCCCGCGCCCGACGCGCGCCGTCGTCGTCGCCGCGTGCCTGTTCGTCACCGCCTACGTCGTGCTCGATCTGAACAAGCTGTGGGCGCTGCGCTACGGCGCCGACACCGGGACGTTCCTGCAGTTCCTCAGCGGCGAAGCGCACGGACTCGGCTCCTTCGACCGCGCCGAGTACCGTTATCATCTGCAGGTCCACGACTCGTGGGTGCTGCTCGCGCTGGTCCCGTTGATCGCCGCGTTTCCGTACGCGCAGACGCTGCTGATCGTGCAGGTCCTCGCCGTCGGGCTCGCGGCGCTGCCGCTCGCCGCCTTCGCGCGGGCGTGCGGCGCGAGCCCGCGCGGCGCGAGCGCGGTCGGAATCGCGTACCTGCTCTCGCCGTCGGCGCAGGGCATCGCGTACGGCAACTTTCTCGAGAACGTCTTCGTGCCGCTGCTCGCGGCGTGCGGAGCGCTCGCGGTGCGCCGCCGCGCGCTCGCCGCCGCGCTGGTCTTCGCCCAGCTGCTGCTGGGGCTCAAGGAAGATCAGGCGCTCTTCCTGCTGTGGTTCGGACTCGCGTGCGCCGCGTGGTGGGATCGCCGCATCGGACTCGGGATCGCGGCGCTGGCGCTGGTGAACGGCCTCGCGTTCGTCGCCGCCGAGCACCTCGCCGGCGCGACGCCGTCGCTCCCCGCCTACGCGCCGCACGTCGACGATCCGCTCGGCAAGCTCGCGTTCTTCGCCGCGCTGCTCGCGCCGTTCGCGTTCGCACCGCTGTGGCTGGGCCGCTGGCTGCTCCTCGGGGTGCCGATCGCCGCGGAGCTGACGTTCAACCGTCCGTGGGCCTATCCGATCGCGCGGATCGGGACGCACTGGACGGCGAGCGCGGTCGCCGCGACGGCGCTCGCGGCCGCGATCGTCGTCGCGCGGCGCCCGCGTTTCGCGACGCCGATGCTCGTGTGCGCGGCGCTCTGCGCGCTGACGATCAACGACACCGTGCTGAAGATCGGCCGCTGGCCGTACGTGATCGACAAGGCCGCGTACGCGCGCGCCGCCGCGCTGCGCGACGCGCCGGGCGGCGCGCTGGTCACGCGTCCGCGCGAAGGCGTCTATGCGGTCGCGGCGTCGAACCCGCGGGTCGGGCTCGAGCTGTACCGTCCCGGGGAGCGCGGCTACTGCCCGGCCTACGACACGAACGCGCGCGCGTTCTTCGCTTCGCTCGGGATCGGGACGTGGCCGTCCGGGGTCGGGCTGTGCGGCGGCGTCCCCGTCGCGCTCACGACGTCTGGTGCGCGAAGAGGATCAAGATGACGTTGGTGACGTTGAACGCGCCGTGCGCGATCATCGAGGCGCCGAGGGTGCCGGTACGATGGTACACCAGCGCGAGAATGACGCCGACCGACCACAGCGGGAGCAGCGCGGAGCCGGTCTGGTGCGCGAGCGCGAAGAGCAGCCCGCTGAGCGCGACGGCGAGCCAGAGCGGCGCGTAGCGCAGGATCGCGTTGAAGAGGAAGCCGCGGAACGCGATCTCTTCGACGAACGGCGCGAGCACGCAGGCGAACACCGCGAAGGCCGCGATGATCGCCGTATCGTGCGCTCCGGAGAGCGCGTCGACGACCTGCTGATCCGGCTTCACGTGCGTGATCGCGGTCTGCACGATGCTCAGCGCCATCGAGACGATGTACGCCGCGAGCCCACCGAAGAGTCCGGTCAGCGCTTCGGCGCCGTTCGGCATGCGCAGCCCGACCGCGCGCAGCGAGCGCTGCGCCGTCCAGCTCAGCCCGGTCAGGAGCGCGGGGAGGATCGGCGCGTAGACCGCCAGCTGCAACGCGAGGACGTTCCAGTCGAGGACGAGCTTGCGCGGGTCGAGCCGCGCGTGGGTCGCCGTCAGCCAGGTGAGCTGCAGCATCGCCGCGACCGCGAACGCCGCGCCGAGCGTGACGAGCAGCACGAGCGACCGCCACCAGACGAACGCGTCAGGTGGCCAGCGCGTCGGCGAGAGCGGCGAACGTACGGAGGTCGAGATCTTCACCACGGACGTCGGAGTCGAGCGAGAGAAGCGCGAGCGCCTCGGCGATTCGTTCGCGCGGCAGCTCCAACGCGATGGACAACGAGTTCGCGAGCGTCTTCCGCCGGTACGCGAACGCCCCGCGAACGACCTGTTCGAACCGCGCGCGGTCGCGGACCTCGGCGGGCGGCGCGGCGAGCCGGCGCAGCACGACGACGGTGGAGACCACGCCCGGACGCGGGAAGAACGCGCTCGGCGGGACCGTCAGCGCGCGTTCGACGCTCATCGTCAGCGCGATCGCGACGGTGAGGCTCCCGTACTGCTCCGTCCCCGGCTTCGCGAGGAGCCGGTCCGCGACGTCCTTTTGGATCATCGCGACGATCCGTTCGGGCGGCCGGGGAAGCGCCGCGAGCCGGACGAGCAGCGGGGTCCCGATGTTGTAGGGCAGGTTCCCCGCGGCGCGCCAGTCGCCGCCCGCCGCCCAGCCCTCGTAGTCGAACGCGAGCGCGTCGGCGAGCCGCACGTCGACCCCGGCGAGGTCGTCGCGCGAGCGCAAGATCGCGACCATCTGCGGGTCGACGTCGAATGCGGTCAGCGCCGCGCCGAGCCGGTGGAGCGCCGCGGTCAGCGCGCCGGTCCCGGCGCCGATCTCGAGGACGCGGTCCCCGGGCGCGTCGACGGCGAGCCGCGCGATGCGCGACGCCGTCGCGCCGTCCATGAGAAAATGCTGCCCGAGCCGCTTCTTCGGTCGGATGCCTTGCGCCGCGAGGAGGCTGCGGACGCTCGGAGTCGCGGGCGCGCTTTCCGGCGGCGGGGCGTTCTCGCCGCCGGCTATTTGAACACGTACACGACGACGTCGCGGCGCCCGAACGCGTCGGCGGCGGCGTTCGAGGCGAACCCCAGATCGATCCGCCGGCCGCGGATCGAGCCGCCGGTATCGCCGGCGATCGCGCGGCCGTAGCCCGGGATGAACAGGTGCGTCCCGAGCGGGATCACGGATGGGTCGACCGCGACGATCCCGTGCCCGGCCGGCCTTCCGATCGCCGTCATTCCGCTGCAGCCCGAACAACCGGCGCTGTACGCCGTCGCGACCATCGTGAGCGCGGACGTCGCCATCCGGAGCGTTCCTTCGATCCCGCGGCGGGCGAGCGCGGTGAGCGCCGCGTAGTCGCCGATCCCTTCGGCGACGATCCGCGCGCGCGGCGCGCGCAGGACGCGGGAGACGAGCGTGCGGCGGCGGACGCCCGAACGGTCCTTGGTGCGGACGACGCGGTACGAGACCGCGGCGAGCCCGGGACGGCCCGGGTCGACGACCTTCGTCTTGCCGAACGGCAGCGCGAGCGCGTAGCGCTTCACGACCTTCGGCGGGATCGGCTTGCGCACGACCTCGGTCCAGCGGTCGACGTGGCGCACCTCGACGGTCCCGTTCGCGCTCAGCGAGGAGAACGCGGCCGGCGAGACGCGGTCGTGCCGGTCCCACGCGATGTGCTGCTGCGCGAGCAGATCGGCGACGCACGGCGCGCTCGAACGGACGCTGCGCGAAACGCCGTCGACGACGACGGTGATCGGCACCGCGGGACGATAGGTGACGGTCTCGCCGTCGGTCAGCGCACTCTGCGGCGCGGGGTCGACGGCGTCGTCCGCGCCGGGGACGACGCTCTGCTCGGACAGCAGATCGGCGACGGTCGCGGCGCGGGTGTCGAGCGCGTCGGTGCGCCCGTCATGAACGAAAAGAATGTGTTTCGCAGGGACGGGATCGGCGATCTGCGACATGGCTTGACCGATCTGATTCGGCACCGAACCGGTGCAGAACGGGATCAGCAAGCCGAGCGAGAGCACGCCCGTCGCCGCGAATGGCGAAGGATGATCGTTTCGGATCGTCCGACTCCTTTCTCGTGCGAGGGTGCGTTCCACCGGGCGCGGATCGAAACGATCCGAGCCGAGAGCGGTCCGCACTCGACGTCGTAGCGGTGGTCGGCGAGCCGTAAGGCTCGGTCGAATGCCTCGCGGAAGCAATGTGCCCCGCGTGGACGTCGCCTACGGTACCACGTTCGTCAAGTTCGCGTCAAATGCCGGCGTCGCACCGCGCGCGGCGCCGCTGTACGGGCAAGCGATGGAACCGGGGGCCTGTGGAGAAGAGGTGCTGGTGCAGGTCGGATTCTTCACCGAGTGCTACCGGCCGATCGTGAACGGCGTCGTCGCGAGCATCGACGCGCTGCGCGACGGCTTGATCGCGCGCGGCGTCGACGTCGTCACGATCGCACCGCGCTTTCCGCACTTCGTCGACGAGGGCCGCGCGATCGTGCGCATCCCGTCGCTCCCGCTTCCGACGCAGACCGCGTACCGTCTGTGCGTGCCGTATCTGAACGGCGACGACCGGCGGCGCGTGCGCGCGCTCGACGTCGTGCACGCGCATTCGCCGTTCGTCACCGGCTGGATGGCGGCGACGTACGCGCGCCGGCTGCGCGTCCCGCTCGTGTTCACGTATCACACGCGGCTCGACGCGTACGCGCACTACGCGCCGTTCGATCGCGCGACGACGGAACGCGCGATGAGCGGCCTGACGCGGCGGTACGCGAACGCCGCCGACGCGGTCGTCGTCCCGACGCGCGCGATGGAGACGCTGCTGCGCGAGCTCGGCGTGCGCGCGCCGATCGCCGTCGTGCCGAGCGCGATCGACGTCGAGCGGTTCGCGTCGGGCCGGCGCAGTCCGCTCGTGCGCGCGCGGCTCGGCGCGCACGACGGCGAGCCGCTCGCGCTCGTCGTCTCGAGGCTCGGGCTGGAGAAGAACGTGGAGCTCGCGATCGACGCGTGCGCCGCGCTGCCGGATCTGCGTCTGGCGATCGTCGGCGAAGGGCCGCACCGCGCCGCGCTCGAGGAGCGCGCGCGGCAAAGCGGCGCCGCCGGGCGGGTGCGCTTCGTCGGGACGCTGGCGCGCGAGCGGCTGCCCGACGTGTACGCCTCCGCCGACGCGTTCGTGTTTCCGTCGACCAGCGACACGCAGGGGCTCGTCCTCGCCGAGGCGCTCGCCGCCGGCCTCCCCGTCGTCGCCGCGGAGAGCGACGCGTCCCGCGACGTGCTCACCGGCGCGGGGATGGTCGCGCCGCCCGACGCGTCCGCGTTTGCCGCCGCGCTGCGCGCGGCGCTCGAGCGCGGGCGGGATCAGAGTGCCGTACATTTGGCATTCTCGCGCTTTACCGTGGAGTCACAGACGCGGCGAATCCTCGAGATCTACCGGGAGGTGCGCGCCGCGAGAGCCGCTTGACTCGAACATACGTTCGATATAGGATGATCGTACGAGCCATGACCCAGTCCACCATCCGCCACCGCTCCGCCGACGTCGCCGTCGGCTACGCCGCCGAACCCGGCGGCGCGGGGATCGCCTACGCCGCCGTAGCGACCGGGACGGGACGCACCCTCGTCAAGGTGCCGTTCTCGGCGCGGCCGTGCCCGGCGCTCGACGGCCGGGAGTTCGGGTACGCGGCCGTCGGCGCGGTCGCGAGCTACCTGCGCGGGCGCGGCTTCACGCGCGTCCGGATCCGGCTCGCCGACGCCGCGGTCGTCGACGACCTCAACGCCCGCAGCGCCGTCCCGCCGGCGCTCGCGATGCCCTACGTCAAGACCCGCTGCGCCCTGCACGGCTTCACGCTCGCCCGCGTCGAACGCGGCGAGCCGATTGAAACGCACGATCTCGACGCCCGCGCCCGCGCCGACGTCGCCCTCCGCGCCCGAGCCGCCGCCTGAGCTGCGGCCGCCGGGGCCGCTGCCGCACGACACGATCCATCTGGCCCGCGCCCTGATCGGGATGCTGCTGGTCCGCGTCCACGAGGGCGAGACGCTGGTCGGCCGGATCGTGGAGACCGAGGCGTACCGCCCCGACGACGCCGCCTCGCACGCCTTTCGCGGGCCGACCGCGCGGAACCGGGCGATGTTCGGCCCGCCGCTCCACGCCTACGTGTATTTTATCTACGGCGCCAACTGGTGCCTGAACGTCACCAGCGAGAGCGCCGGGACGGGCGCCGCGGTGCTGGTCCGCGCCTGCGAACCGCTCGCCGGGCTGGCGAGGATGCGCGCCTTGCGCGGGCGGCCGGGGCTGCGCGACCACGAGCTGCTCCGCGGCCCCGGGAACCTCTGCCGGGGCCTCGCGATCGGCCCCGCGTTCGACGGCGTCGACCTGCTCGCCGATCCCCGCCTGCGGCTCGCGGCCGGGGACGCTCCGGTCCGGGTCGGCGCCAGCACGCGGATCGGGATCACGAAGGCGGCCGACCTGCCCTGGCGCTTCTACGCGCGCGGGAGCCCGGCGGTTAGCGGGCCGCGCGCCTTGTCGCCCTGAGACCGCTGTGGTAGACTCCATCCGTCGTGCGGCTCCACGCCGCCGGCTGTTCACGTTCCTCGGCGCCCACGCGAACGCGGCGGCCCCGGCAGCCTCGCC
>Ga0209810_1001780_pt1 | contig 29962 bp, 36 predicted proteins | sample Coa_R1_7_FD_187159 | JGI IMG/M metagenome (GOLD analysis project Ga0209810, IMG submission 187159) | Surface soil microbial communities from Centralia Pennsylvania, which are recovering from an underground coalmine fire - Coalmine... | ecosystem: Environmental > Terrestrial > Soil > Unclassified... | reverse complement strand
AAGAGGATAAAGTCATACTGGCCGGAATATGGAGGGTTTGAGCCGGCTGTTGGGTCATAAACATAGGCTCCTCCTGACAGGTTCTGTATCGTCACCTTGCAGAGAAGAGGCTGGTTGATGATTCCTGAGAGTTGTCCGGATACCATCTTTCTGTCTTCTACCTACCTGCCTATCTTATCTCTTCTCTTCTTTTCCCAGCAGTTATGCCAGCAGGCCATTGAATCCATACCTTCTGGCCTGGGTCTTGAAGTACCTGTCGACATCCCTGAAGAACTGCTGCTGGGTGGCAAGGTTGCCCTGCACTATGATGGTTACACTGGTTGACCCAGTTCCTACTCCTGAATTTGAAGGCCTGATGCTGATGCTTTCGCTTCTACCGCCTTCGCCGGCCAGAAACATCGTGGGCCTGCTGACAACGCCTTCAAATCCCTGTGCCGCTGCGACAAGTGGAATTTGAGGGACTGGCAATGCCACTGAAGGGACAAGTGCTATTGCCGGCAGACCAAACCTTCCGGCTGCCGCATCATACCAGCTGATCAGGGTGTTTATTGCGCTGACGATAGAGTTGACAAATGTCTGGATTCCTCCTACTATAGTCCTGATGCCTGAGTTAGAAACAATCGCCAGACCGTTCCAGAATGAAACAAAGCCTGCCTTGAGAGCAGTCCATGCTCCTGTCGCTACGCTCTGGATGCTGCCCCAGATTGTCTTGAAGCCGGCATCCAGGGCTGAAAAAGCAGTCAGGGCAAATGCAGTTGAATCCCGCCATACCTTCTGGAATGACGGCGCAAAGTTGCCGGCAAGCCACACCATGCCCTGCGACATTGTCTGCTGAAATGACTTCCAGGCGGCTGTTATCTTGTCCCAGTTTGTCACGATAAGGATGGTGGCGATTGCTATTGCGGCTGCAACAGCCACGTATGGGTTGGAGAGCCAGTCTGCAATGCCAGACGAGGCCATGGCTGCCTTGAGGGCAACATAAGAGCTCTTGAGGGTGTCAAAATTTTTGACTATGTTGATAATGTCGCTTGCTATCATTATGCTGGATGAGCTTAGAATGACTGCAGTCTGGGCCTGCTGGAATGCAAACTCTTTTTGAGCCTGGGCAAGCTGGTTCATTACATCGGCCCTCTTCTGGTAGTCCAGCTGCAGGGCTTGAGGGTTTGCTGTCTGGTCTCTGAGTATCTGCCTGTTAACTTCGACCAGCTGTTGCTGGAGCTGCAGCACCTTGTCTGACTGGCCGGCAAAGGCTAGTTGCGCAAGGTTGAGTGCGTTGATAACGGACAGGGCAGTTCTGGCAGTGCCGGCAAATACCTGCATGGTGTTGTTTAGCTGCATGAGAGCAGGGTGTGACGCAACAAAGATCTGGGCCTGCGCCCTGTGCTCGTTTGTAAGCACTCTCGCTTCTCTGGCCAAGTCGCGGGTAGCCTCTGCAGATTCTCTCTGGGTTGTTATGCCCTGTCTGTACTGGTTTTGAATCTCTCCAAAAGCGCGCTTGACGTCGTCTGCGTTTTCTACCGTAATGCGGTAGCGGAATTCTGCTCCTGCTGTCGTTGCCAATTTTTCGCCAGCCTCCTAGTCAGTACGGCCAGTAGCGGTTTGGCGATTGTGGCGCTATCCCCGCTTTTATTTCTGCCCTGATTTTATCGCGGTCTTTAAGCAACAGGCCAAGATCGGCATACGACAACCTGTAGCGAAAAGCTGTCCTGTCCAGCCGGAAGAACTGAAGCCAGTTATGATATTTTATGTCCTCGTAAACAAGATAGGGGGAGTGTAGGTTCTGCTCAGCCAGATTGTAAGCGTAATGTACCAGGTTATTTGCATCCAGACTACCTGGCAGCAGGTAGTTCAGCGCTTCGTGAGCCAGCTCATGGCCGTCAATTGAGCTGTCAAAGTATGGATAATCAAAAAACGAGACATAGATTTCATGGTTGACAAACTGGTCCAGGCCTATGGCGTTGTTTGCAGACAGCACAGGATTTCTGCCTGTTGTAACTGTTATCTTTTGGAGCTTTGAAAAAAGAGAAGAATCGCCAAGCTGCTCCTGGTAGCGCCGCATAATCAGCTTGATGCAGAAAGTAAAGCGCTCCCCGTCTTTTTGCGAAATGCCAAGAACAGGGTCAAAAGACAATATTTGCGCAAGCCATCTGTCAAAGTCAGACATTTAGTTTCAGTCAGTACAAGAATGCATAATGTAACGAAAAAGAACTAACTGACTTGTCTGGCTAGGGTAGCCTTCAGACGCAAATAATTGCACCTAACCTTCCTTAACTTTTTGCCAGCTGGCTTTTCCCTAAACTCATGTGTATGATGATCCTCGCAAAAGAGCCGTACGAAAGCACTGGAACAAGACGGCCAACACAATTCGGAATGATGTTCAAAATCCAATCTTCTGCAGTTATCAAAATTTGAGGACCGGCAGTTCTATCTGCTCTTGCATGGCAGTATTTTCAACTCGTTCACGGGCAATTTTGCAGAATTTTGGATTGACGTCAATTCCAACATACCTTCTCTGCATCCTCTTGGCTACTGTGCACGTAGTTCCGGAACCAAGAAACGGATCTACGACAATGTCGTTTCTTTCTGTCAGCAGATTTAGCAGTTCATGGATTATGTATTCTGGGTATACGGCGGGATGTCCGACGAATTTTAGGTTCAGGATTGGACATTCGATAACATCTTTCTTTAGCGGTTCACCTTTCATACGTATGATTGTAAAGCCCTTCTTCTCGATGTGCATTTTTCTACCGCCATCGTAGCCTCCATATGCGGCAGAATGTATGCCTCTGATCTTCATCCTAAACGATGAAATTCTGCCTTCCTTCACTTCCTTTACTACTTGAGCAAGTTCCTCAAGTGCCAACTTTTTTTCACGCACACTCAGCTCGCTTGACGACTGTATTGCCTCGACATAGCTCTGGCCGATTTTTGTCCCGTTTCCGGAACCACTGCCATTTGCTTGCTTGTTCCCTTTGTTTCTTCTGGCGAGAAACTCCTCTGGAAAATATTTGTAATCAGAAGACTTGACGAAATGAAAGAATGGTTCGGTGCTTTGAACAAGCCTGCGCTTAAACTGTCTTGGTTGTGGATTGGGCTTCACCCAAGTGATGTTATTGACTAATCTGGCGTCAGTTTTTTCAGTCATGCCAATTGCAAACCTGTACGGGACTAAAAGCAGTGAATCATTTTCATATTTGTCTCCTATATTGAAAACCACGCTTCCAGTGGGCTTTATTATTCTCAGGCATTCACGAAAGACTAGCTCTAAATTGTCAAGATATTCTTGTACTGTTTTTTCTCCGCCAATTCCTTCCAGTTCTCTGTCGTAGACTCTCTGATTATAATATGGGGGACTCGTGACAACCAAGTCTACCGAGTCTGACGGGATTTTTGAAAGAATATTCCTGCTATCATCACAGATAATTTGATTGACAAAAGGGAAGCTTGCCTCCATTATGCTATGTTGCCAAGGAAGTCAGTTATTAAGTGAACTAGTATCGAGCTTGCCGGAGCCTTGATTTATGGTGCAGTGAATGCTGAGGATATAAAATATCTGGGTGTAAATTCCCGTAGTTCCATCGACAATATAAGCAACGCTTTACCTTGCTGCAGAATAGTCGGTTTGTCTTAAGTTTTTTCAGGAAGCTAAAGTGTTACCTATCTGTGGAAGTACAACAACTGGCTTCGAGCTTGGTGTATCAGCACCGGATCTAGAATCAAAGTGACTTTTCATCGTGGTCCAGCGAGCCCACCCACAATCCGGAAGGTTCTGGAGATACTTTGATTCTAAGAATATGTTAGCAGAATAGGACATGAAAAATTAAGACTCTTTGTCTGTTTTCTTTATATTGATGCAAAGATACACGCTAACCACATATGAAGTCAAACTTGGAACTGGTAAAGCAGTTCTGCAAACACTTTGCAGCCAAAGATAAGGAATCATATCTTAAGCTGTGCGATGATAACATAGTTTGGCCATCTACCACAAATATGGAAGAGACGGAAGGAGCGGCCTGCGTAGGAAAAAAGCAAATGTTTGACGAGCGCTTGCCGAGGTTCTTTTCTAGTTTTAAGAGATTTGAAACTGTTTATGAGGAGTTTCTAGATGCTGGTGATAGCATAGTGGTCGTGGGAAAATACAGGATAACATCAAAAACAGGCAAGGATTTCCAATCTCCATTTGCTCAGATATACACAATCAAGAATAGCAAGATAGTAAAGTTTAGGCAATATGCGGATTCTGCAACTATTCAATGCGCTAGAATGCTTCAGTAGGGTTTTCTTTCTGGTTTGCAAGGCATCTTTCTTTTAGGCAGTTTGACCAATCAATAACGTATTATGGAGCCATTATCGGAAGATGCTCGTATTATCCTTGCACTAATAAGGAAATATCTGGGTATTGAGCCAAAGCATATTTCATTACAGATACCAATAGATATAGTGCGAATTATGAAGGCAGCACAAGAACTTTCAGAAAGATATTTGGTAGAAATCAGATACGTCAAGAACATGGAAAAGCCATATCATAATGGTCGCCACATCATCAAAGCTCAGCCTGCACCTAATCAAACAACAAAACTCTTTCCAATATTTTGAAATTTCAGGCGGCCGGGCGTGGGGCTCGGACACTCGCATACGCCCACGCCCTGAGTCGCCTTGCGTTTAGTTTAGAATGAGTGTATGCACGGAGTTTAGAGATAGTGTGTGCACGCACAACAACTTTAGAACTATAGTGTGCACAAGCTTTAGAAACTAGATGTGCACGCGACGACAAAAGGCAAATAGACCTGAATGTTCATTTTGATACTGTGGGAAGGATGAAGGGCTTTGGACTAATCCTCCTAACTCTTGGCGCATTGTTTGCACTAGTAATTGACTTGTTGTATTTGATATCTCTATTTTCTCCCATAGGTGCCATAAGTTGGTACATCTGCCGCAGTTGCCAAACTCAAGCCGATTATTCGTTAAAATCATCAGCAATTGGGTTTGCTCTTTTGTTAGTATTAAGCACAATTATTGCGATGAAGGCATACGGCAAGAATAAGATCCAACAATAGTTATGCCCGTAGATAAACGCAGAGTTTATTGCGTTAATGTTTATATGCACACGGATTATCTAGAGTAGTTTCGCCGGTTTCCAAAACAAAAAATAAACAAAAATAGTTATCATATATGTAGAGATACCCTAAAAGAAAACCCCTATTGCTCTGTGTGATCCATACGCATGCAAATTGCAGCAAGTCTGGCTATTCTGCTTCTACTAACCTGTCGGTACAATTCTGCTATCCATAGCCAGCATGATCTGAAACTCTGGCAGGTATCGAAGTACTGCTGGCTCAAGAAATGGCTTTGGCTCTGCAGGACCTGCATATCCTGTAAACACTTCCTTTCCATCGATCTTGAAGTGGAGCACTTTTTTGTTAACCGGTTCCACCGGCCCTCTGCCATACTCTACATATGCGGCATATTCCTTGTCAGATCCAAACACGATAGAGTTTTCAGTTACGTCAAAAATCTTGAGCGAGCCTGCCAGCTCCCATGTCATGACCGATTCATTGTTCTGCAGGTTTTGCTTTGCTTCTGCCAGAATGTTTTCTGCCAGATTGACGAGTTGAGCCTGTATAGCCTGCTTTGAATGCTGGATGATATGCTGAGCCAACCTGTCGGCCTGCTCCAGCCCTTGAATATCTATCCTGAGGGTTATCATCTGCATCCTCTCTTCTCTCCATTTTTCTATGATTTTTTATCTGACCCGCCTTACCTGCTCTCTGGCATAAAATGCAGCCGTCTGCTCTTCTGCTTTCAGAGCTGCCATCTCTGCACTGATGCACACCAGTTTCAGGCGCACATCTCTATAGGCTGTCTCCTCAACCTCCGAGTAAGACGCAAAACGAGGGGCCACCAGGTGCTTTATGATGGCGTCTTTTGCCTCCGGAGAACCTGCGGCAGGTTTTATGCTGTTGACCACAAACGCCATCACTATCTTCTCTCTAAAAAATCCGGTATTTCCGAGTTTGCCTTCCAGACTTTTAGAAAGAGCATAATGACTTCAGCGTAGGTCATTGAATAAACCTCATCCTCTTCCTTGCCCAGAGATTTTGTGAGCGTATTCAGGATAATTCTTCGCTGGATTGGCTTTATGCTCTTGACTTTATTCATTACTTCATTTAGCTGCTCCTGCTTTCCAGATTTGAGCCGCTCGTCTATATCCAGAAGGTCAGAAAGGTGGTCCTCTATTTCAAGGCCTTCCCTGTATGTTAGCCTGTATACCAGAGGGTAGATCTTGCCGTTGAACTCTACCTGCAGAGCCATCTCTCTCAGGTCACCGCTATTGCCTGGGCCTTGCCGTTAAAGACCTGCACCAGCGACGAGGCCTGATCAGCTGAAATATCCTGTTGCTGCTTGTCCAGAACGGCCGATGTTAACGTAATTGTCGATGTACCGCTCTTCAAAGTCCATGTCATTGACCTTGCCGTGGCTGTATTTCGGTCTCCGGACATGACAGTATCAGTCCACAGTTGCGTCACGGTAAAGGCTATCCTGCGCCCGTGGGCCTGGATGGTATAGGGCCCTGCATTTCCCAGAGTATAATCCTCTGCGGTGTTGCGGTTGACCGTGATTTCAATCTTGACTGCGTTAATTGCAACGGCATTCCAGCTCACCGGAGATGCTCCGCCAGAAAGCCAGTCCCATACTACAGCAATAGATGGAGTAATCCAGTTTGGAGTGGTCAGGCCTGATGTAGTCGAAGGCTCGCTGATAGACATGCACACAAATTCTGCCGACAGGACCACCGGCTGCGAGATGTCGCCTGTTATTGTCATGTTGGTGCATCTGGAGCCTCTCAGGAACACAAAGTTCTCTGTCCCGTTGAGATAGAACGAAAATACAAATGATAGTGGTGCACTTATTGTTCCAGCCGGCGCGCCATAGCTGGCAGAGTTCATGCAATATTTCAGAAAAGTAGAAGAAAACATAGCGGTCTTGATCTTGAAACCGTACCTGGTCTTGCCCTGAACGAGTCCATAAATGTCCTCAGGCCCTATCTGCAGAACTTCGGTTTCGTTATTGTCTATATTGAAGGAAAGCGAAGATACCTTGCCTACCTCGCTAAAGGTAGGCGAAGAGGACGGCGTTGTGCCTTCAACTGATTCTTCCACAAACTGGAGCTGCTTTATCAGCAGCTGTGCAGTAGTTGTCTTGTTAGGCAACTACTGTTCTTCACCTCCCAGAGGTTCGGTTTGGTATTCGCCCGTGACCGGATTGTGGTAGAGGTGGACAGGAACGCCATCCTTGGCAGCATCATGAGTTTCGCAGACAAAACCTTCTGGTGGATTGCATTTTCTCTTGGCTGCTTTTTGCTTCTGGTTTGACATTACCAGCAGTAAGAAAGAAGTTTAGAGGAAAAGAGAATTAACTGTCTTGTTCTGGATGCCTTCTTTCTGGGGCCCAGCATCCTAAGATGAAATGAAAATGGGTCATCTTCAATAGACACTTAACATCTACAATAAAGCAAAAGGAAAGGAAAGAGAAGTAGCCGGCAGATCCAGTTCTAGCGGGCTTTATCATAATATAGATAACACAAGGCATACGACCTGGCAATAGAAGCTGCATTTACCACGCCTTTGCTTATCTCAGAATCGTCTCCTGCAGATATCTGCGTAAAGTTGGTTATCAGGGCTCCTCTTGTCGCCGGGATTGAAAGTGGATTTGCATTTATCAGGCTCTCAATCTGCTGCTCCATCTCCCATCTTTTGTTTACTGCATCGCTAAAACTTGTGCCCGTCGCCCATACCTGGATGCGCTTGATATCCTCATGCGAAACCCTGCTCATTCCCAGAACTGCTGGTCTGATATTTTGCACAAGATTCTGCACGACTATGGCATGCTTTGCATTCATGACATTCTTGAATTTTGTATCGAATTTTATATTGCCCAGCGTTGTAGGTGGATTGTAGGGCATCAGCTCTGCATCAGCCGTCCCTGTTGTATTTGCGCCGCCAGCCGGCCAGTTTGTTTTCAAAAAGTTCACCAGCTGGACTGACGGGTCGGTCAGAAGGTCAGCAGTTCCACCAGCTTCGGGAACAACCCATGTATTTAGTGGCATTTTATTTTATTTCACCAGATGCAAGCCAAAAAGAAGAAAAGAGAATTAATCGGCCATGGTTATCCGTTCACTGCGCCCTTTGTCTGGGTCGCGCTTGCTGCTCCCCCTGCTGGCGTTGATGAGAGCAACTTTGCCAGGTCTGCCCTTGCCGCCTTTAATTCGTCCAAGATGGGCTGGAACTGGTCGTAGTTGATTCCCTGAAGTTCCTTTACGAATATCAGGCCTGCCCCGATAACGGCAGATGCAATACCTGCCTCTTGCGAATTTCCTGTGCTAAACCATGCTGCAGCTGCTCCAAATGAGCTTAGCAGCGTTCCGAGTGTTTGAAGAGTTGCCTGAACGCGGTCATTTAGTCCTGTCATGAGTGAGTAATTTTATATCCTTTCGCCAAAAGAGAATTAATTCACTATACAACAAAACTAGGTATGGTATTTGTCTAATGCACAAGCTGCTGCATAATTTGTTGCATGGTTCCGCCATTCAAAACAAACTCGGAATAGAGATACTACTTTTTGCTTCAAAAGTAATTGTCAATATTGTCTGCTCATCTGATAATTGATCTTGATTCAGGATGAATTTGCAATGCTCGGCTCACCGGATATATGGTTCCCTGTCCAGCCGGGTCTGATGCTATACAACTATGCCAGATTCAGTGCAATGCCGCCGTCCATGCTGCTAAAAGCGTAAATGACTGTATCATATTTTCGGATCAGGACATTCATCCAGTCAGAGTAGATCTCACTCTGGCCTTTGGCAGTGGCTAGAATATTGCGGACAGGGTACGAAACAAGTAGCGAGGTTTGCGCAAACATGTGGAAATTTGTGTGATGTTTTTTCTCTAAACTCATGTTCGCCTTTACCTCTTCAGATAACCTGACTTTATGTAAACATTTCAGCACTGCCCTGTCCAGAACAATAGCTCTGTCCTGATTCTTGGCCTGTAGCCTGATATATTCTGCTCTTGTCTTCCTGGCTGCTGCACCATTTCCACCCTTTCCAGTTCCAGTATTCCAACTAAGCCTCGCAGCGATTTCCTCAAGGCCCTTTTTGGCCCCTCCGGGATAGTCATAGAGATCGGCAAATTGTTCTACCTTGAGAATCCCTTCCTTCACAAGTTGCTCATAATCTAGAGCACCTACTGCCATCATCTCATTCCTGACATACTCGACTGGGTCCTTGGAGACATATCCGCAAGAATTCCTTGCATCGAGACCTGCCAGGACAAAGCCAAAACATATTTGCGCCGCATATTCTGGCTCTTCATAGAAAAGAACCGCGTGACGTCGTCTGGAGTCTATATTTTCAGATACAATCTTGTCATTATACACAAAGCGCAGCGGACTGGTCTCTTGTATCTTTTCCATTGTTTACTACCCTAGTCGTCCATCGGACGGTCTCCCTCTGTTTTTTCCTGTTGGCAATGCCCTGCCATTCTGATGGATTGCCTCGTAAGCGAGGGCTTTTTTCAGGACATCGGCTGCGGAATCCAGTATTGTGCTGGCATCATCTTCAAGCATCTTGTGGAGGATGCTTTCAAAATATTCAGGCCTTGATGCTATCTCTTCTCTGGACAGACCATACCTCATTCTTACCGTTTCGATCAGGACCTGCGTTGGCTTGGGCCCCAGAATTCTTTCGATGCCCTGCTCTATCAGATCAACAATCTCACTATCTGACCAGTCTTTGTAGTTCCAGTTTTTGTGGACAGTAGAGTTGTGCGAAGTAAACAACCGCACCAGATGTATAAATGACAATCTGTCTAGCCACTGCTTTTTGTACCAGCAGAACAACTCTGACTGTACTGCCGGCCTCCTGTCTTCCAGTATCTCCCATGCCATGAAAGTGTCATAGAGGTTTCTGTTCACATAAGACTCTGCTGAAAATAATGCACTAACTCCGTTATAGCTGGACTTGAGCTTTCTGTTCATATTGGCAAGAATGGATCTCCAGTAATTCTTCAGAGCCTGCGTGTTCAGACCTGCCTTGGAGTAGAAAGTGTTATTGTCAATCAGGACAATCATTCCACTCTCGACGTGTTGCGCAACGTTATCAATCCCGACCTTTTCCATACCACGAATAACTGCCGCTCTGGTGTCCTCGGTGGCTATAGATTGTATTGCATATACACTTGCAAGTCCTCTGGACAAATTATCTCTAACCTTGTCAAATGCCACCTGATAGTAGTTACCTTCGTCGCCAAAGCTGATATTATGGTGTGGATGATAGCCAGCATTTTCTGTCATAAGTGGCCGAATCCGCAATGAATGGTGCAGATTGGTTAATAATACTTGCCATATTTTGTCATATAACGGGTGATAGTACCGTTCATAATACCAATTTACCCGATAGGACATCGCGTTTTTAGAGAATTATCAACAATCAAATTAGTTACAGGTCCACATTTTGCTCTTCAGCAAATAAATTGCCACTTTCAGCTGACCACCAGATGACGCTTCAGGTGGTTGACAATTCTACTTGATATGATTGTCTTTTTAAGAAAGCAATATTCCCTGCTGTTGCTTGAAAATGCTTTTCTTGCTTCGTGTTCGAAAATTTCAACTTTGGAGAAGAAGCATATGCCAGCATTGTTGTCAATCTGCCAAATTTTGCGTGCCAATTCAAAACCACTTATGCGAGGCAGTGCGATATCGAGCAGTATTCTATCATAGGAATCCTGCTTGAAATGCATCACTGCCTTTCTGGGGTCGTCAAATGCATCGACAATAAAACCATGCTCTTCCAAACCTACTTTTGTAAGGTTAAGTGTATCAGCTTGGTCGTCTACTAGCATTAGCCGGTTGGTTTTTACTTGGCATCAACTCCTATAGACATGACACAGCACGCCAGATATATCTACCAGTATGAGCGTGGACATCAGCCAAGTCTACTGATATAATGCATTTTATTATTTATTTATGTCTTGATATCTAACCTCTTTCTATTAGGCATCCATTTAGCCAATGAGTCCAGTCCTGCAACTTGTTAGATTAATGGTTGACATCTGCTCTTGGAGACCTTTCTCTTTTGTACCTGTCGTCTACTATCGAAAGGTCCTTGTCAAGCTCGGCGACTTTATCCTCGGCCAGAATTACGCGCTCAGCTGTCGCTCCCAGCTGATTTTCGATCCGCCTGATGCAGGCCTTTGTCTCCTTGATGTCTCTTGATAGGTTCAGGTATCTGATTTCAGAGCGCACAAAGTACCCGACTATTGCACATGTCAGGGCCAGAAAGCCGAAGAACAGGTCTGATGCAATCACGATATCTGGCATATGTCAATCACATCAATCTCGTGCACCAGCTTCCATGCATTCATTGAGTTCAGATCGCAAATCATCAATAATTGCTTTTTTTAAGCTGTCTAGTTCCTCAGGTTCACCGGCGAAAAATTCGTCACGCCAAGCAACATGAAAGGTATGGAAGACCAACATTCAAAGTTCGGCGCTTTCAGAAAAGAGAATTAATTAATTAACTAATTAATTAATCCGCGTCAGGTGGTTTTGCATCTGGGCCAGACCATGCTAGGTTGAGACAGAATCAGATGCAGCGTCAATTCTGTCATGCCCTTGATTGTTACCTGTCAGGATCGGAGTCGGTCCTCTTTACCTCTGTATACATGATGGTACAATTTTTTCCAAATTCTATTTTATCATCTTTTTTATAGGCATGAGAGTCAGAGTCTTGTTTCTCCATGCAAGATAAGATCAATCATGATTTTTTACTATTTCTTCTGTATCTATAGTTAGAATCTTTCTTTTTGTGTTCTGCTTCTAGAGCATAGCAAAAACAGGTCCTGCTTGTAAAGCCTTCTCTTCTGCTCTTGGCTTAATCTTTGCAAAGGCTCCTTATTCCATTAGACATCATGATTACCAGCTTGTACGGGTCATGCCTTGTCGTTAGCGGTGGTGCTGCATCTGGACCCAAGCCAAATATCCTGCACAGCTTGTCACATGTCAATGCCACTATCAGCTTTGCCCCTTCTTCGCCCAATAATGTTTTAAAATGGTTGTAAATCTGGCGCAGGTTCAGCATTTCTGAATCATACTTGATATCTTGTTCAGCCAGCTGTTCTGTCAATATAATCCTGAAGCTTTTGCCAATCTCGTCTAGCGTCTGGTCAAGAGCAGCGTGCAAGTAAATATTGAATTCAAAAAGCAAGCTTTGGTTATGGTTACCCGGAGAAGGTAAAGGGCGAATTGCAGACCGATTTGGTTCCATCGAGCAAGCACGCTTCCCAGTGAGATATGCTCTCAAAAATAAAAGCATGTGTCTGTCAACTGTACTACAGTATGCACAAGGCGTTCAGGAAGGGGAAGAAGAAATTGAATCGGAATTGCTCTGCTTCCCTTCACTTCTCTTACCGCCATTCCATTTGTTCTTTTCAAAGAGCAAAACTATGCTACAGGCAATCAATGCTATGCTGGGCTGTTATCACTGTAGATGTTCCCTGTAGTCGTGACAAAATACTGTGGCACAAAAGTGGCAGATTTGACCAGCTTGATGCGGTCTATATAGTCGGCCATCTCTCTTTTCTGCAGGTCAAGAAATGCCTGCCCTCTGTCCATCTGCCCAACCTTTTTGAAGTACCGGCCCACCACACCATTATTTGATGCGTCTACAATAGCCTGGTCAGGATTTTGGAGAGGCAGGATGCTGTAATATGGCGCCAGGAGGTTGTTGATATAGGCATCTGACTCTGTCCCCAGCTCGTTGAGCATGGCATCAGAGTTGGTGTCAGTGATGCCAAGCTGATCCTTTACTGTCTGCAGGATGTAATATGTCATGTTCTGTCAGTTCGCCTTCCTCTTAGGTAGGTTGCAACACCCTGCCCTGATTTGCAAGCGATAGCTGGTAGCAGGTTCCAGTCTGGGGATTCATGTGGACCGGATAGCAGGACTGGCAGCACACCTTGGTACAACCCTCACAGGTTCTGAGCCAGTCATAATTGACCGAGCCATCAGGGAAGGTGTTTGGACATGGTTGATTTTCGCATTCCATTTTTTCTCCTCTCCTCTCCTCTCCTCTTTCCAGGATTGCTTTTTCTTTCTTTGTTCGCACTACTCTACTGCTTTGATGAACAGGTTGCAATAGCAGATATTCCTGTCCCCAGTGCAGGGATTGTGATCCTGACATATGGAAAGGCCGCCGGATTTACCGCAAGTGTTGCACCCAAGTGGGTATTGTCATATTGTTTGGCAAAGGATGTCCCTGTTCCGAGGCTCAATGAAGAATCAATGGTTGTCCAGTTTGTGCTATCTGGCGACACTTCGACTGTCATGTTCTGCGATGCAAAGTTGCCGCCAGAGCTTGCAACCAGGATGGCCAGCTCCTTTGTATTGTACATATTCAGGATGAACTGGAGCTGCAGGTTTGCAGAGCCTGTCTGTCTTGTCTGTACGTTATTTCTCTGCCTGTCGAAACTGGCTCCGTTATACAGCCATGGCGCGGTAATGATTGCAGCCTGGTTCAGGGTCGCTCCGTCAGAAACAACAGACGGTGGATTGAATACGATTACTGGTATTATGATATACTGTGATGTGTTATCTGGCTGGGTATTCCAGCTGGCTGTCATAGTTATCTGGTTGGCATTGTTGCTCAAGACCTGGTTTATCTGTCCCTGTCCTGTTCCTGCATAGATATACACAAGCAATCCTGCAAGTTTGTTGTTTGGGAACCATTTTGTCGTATCCGTAAGGGTGTTGCTGCCGCCTGACGTTGCTGTTCCTTTTATTACCATCGGAGCAGTAAAGATGTCGCCTGCTGAATCAACATCCGGAATTTCAATGATATAGTAATAGTCGTTGGCAGATGGAGTCGTACCCCAGCTTCCAGATATCGTGATCTGGTTTGCGGTATTGGACGAGATCAGGGCCTGCTGTGGGTTATAGGCGCCAGATGCCGACTGCACCACAACATAGCAGCCCTGGTACTCATTGGCTACGAAAGGAGCGGCTGAATCAGAAATAGTTGAAGACGTAGCTGCAGTGACAAGCCCGCTGTACAAGGCTTCTCTGACAGGAGTTGTTGGCATGTAGGTTCACTCACCTGGTTATTTCATTCATTGGTCCTGAACAGTCAAGGTTTGTTCTCTTTCTCTTTCTCTCTTTGCTGCTCGCCCTGTATCTACTAGTAGCTTGTGACCTTGTACCCAGAGTTGACGAATGCCATCTGCTTGTCGAACCTCATCGAAGTGACTGCGCCCTGCAAACCCATCAGCGTATCGCCAAAGTCTTCAAACTCCAGGTCCTGGCGCAAACCTATGATAAAGTTCTTGTCCTTCTGGTAGACCAGCACAGTTCCCTGCGAAGCCCACGGCGTCCGCCACACTGCATTGATGTTGAGAAGCTGCGCGAATCCCGGTTCTGTTCCATTGGCGTGGTCCTTGTCAAAGTACAGCGAGCTTATCAGCGGAATAGGTCCGCCTGTACCCCACTGCTCGACTTTGGTATTGTAAGCATCTGTCGGGTGGATTATCATGGAATCAGGGGTGAACCTGCTGTTTGGTATTTGCGACTCTATTACGTTTATGAGCGCCTGGAGCCTTGTCGCTGAAGAGCCATACAATGAGGCCTTGGTTCCGGTTGTAGTCTGGGCTGTCGAGTGCTGGTTCCAGAGGTACTTGCCGACATTGTAGTACCATGCCTCCCCAACCTGTTTCAGATGCAGCTCTATTGCCCTGAAATTGTTGTCTCGCAGCCAGTTTCTCTTGACCTGAGCTGCCAGCCTATAGTAGCCTGCATCGCCTGAAGTATCGAAAGCCAGCGATGTGACTTTGCCGCCTTCCACTTTGGGCAGAGACTGGTCTGTGCCCTTTATGTCTTCAAGGTTGCCAAAGAGGTCTGCCGAACTTGAGAGGGGGATGTTGAGCTTTGGCTGGTCCATCTGCTCCACTCTCCAGACAGATTTCCAGAAACCATAGGGCTCTGCTCCTTCTATCACCAGATCGGCTACCTTCAGCTGAGCCAGTGCAGTCGTGATGGACAGCGTCTCTCGAATCTGCGGGAACACGGCCTTGAGCCCGGGAATTTCTGACCTTGTCTGGTTGCGCTCAAAGTCTTTGACAAAATGGCCCAGAGACAGAGTCCGTATAAAGATGGCAGGATCCACTCCGGCCTCCTGCACAGTCTCCCTTACCTTCTTGACATCTTCGTACTCGTCCATGTAGAGGATGTGGCGGCCAATGTTGTAGGTATCGCCGTTCAACCGGTAATCCCTCCCTTGACATAAACAGGGATAATGTCTCCGTCATTTGTGCCGGCATACAGCGCCACTGCAAACCCGTTCTTGTCACCTGACGTTGCCGCCTGCGCGTTGCCTGCAGTTGCCGAGGTCTCCAGCACCGTTCCAATCGCTATAGTGGAAGAAGAGCCCAGAACCTTGCACTTTGTAGCGCCAAACGTCACCACCTGAACAGAGTCTCCTGCATTGTCAGCGCAATAACCCGAAGACCTGTTTGGTCCAACGGAGACGCCGATTACAGACTTGTTGTTGGATGTTGTGGTTGTAGTCACCCGGGGTAGTGTTTCATTTGTGCCGGCTGCGGCCAAAACGACAGGGGCCCACCTTGGCAGGTTAGAGGAAGAAGAAATAAACTCCTCAACGACTGCGCCCTTTGTGATTGGGCCTTCCTGGATATTTTGATATTGTTCGCTTGCCATGGATAATAGAGCGATAGATGAGCAAAAGAGAATTAATTATCAGCTGAACTGCCAGTAGATTTTGCTCCTAGTTCAGGGTTGTTCCAATTCAATTGGTTGCTGCATACCAGAGAATTCACAAAATCGCTTCCTGCCAATATTCTATTCTGGCATGCATCCGAGGAGGAAATAAAATAATCTACCCGATGTTAACTTGCGTCTACAGCACGACTTTATAATAACAAGCCAGCTATTTTGGTTTCGATTATTGGTCGCTAGGTCTTCTTTCAATCTCCGCATCAATAGCTTCTTGGATATCTTTTGGAAGCTCACTGTATGGAAACCCATTCCTTAGCAGCGTTATAAATCCGCCAATAATAATCCATTTGCTGCCAACAAACATCATCGGGCCAAGGATTCTTAAACCAGACGATACCGTCCTTGTCTACAATCTTGTGCTTGGAAACAGCTGACATATGACGGGAACTTTATGGATTAGATGGTGGCTGTGCACCTGAACCTCCTGCGGTGCCGCCATTACATGAACAGAACTGTCCATTCTCATCGCGGCAGCAATCATTGAATTCGCAAGTCTGAAATTCCCTCAAAACTTGATTTACATCAAACTGCCTTGTCTTGAAAGCCTTCTTGCTTGGCCCGAGCATTCGCAGATGGAAAGCAAATGGATCTTCAATAGACATTGAAATCATATGCCAGATAAAGCAAGGCATAAAAAGAGAAGTAAGTCACTTAATTGCAAACAGCAAATGTCTGGCTTGCTGACTAGCTAACTTGCCAACTTTACGATGCCATGCCTTCTATAGCAGAAGCCGCAATCAACTATTATCGTGAACCTGTTGAGCAGCTGCGGTACAACCTCTGAAGCTGGCAAGAGTGGATTTATCCGCTTCATATACTCTTCCGGGATTGCATAGAGTGGTGCTATCTTGCATTCTATTTTTTCCTCTTTCAGGCATTTTGGACAAAAACAAAATACCAATCGACCAATCATCGACCTTGAAAATAAAAATTCAGAGGGGCCTATTCTACTCTGGCAGGGGTACCAGCATCAGCTTTGCCCTCAACATCTCTATGTCCTTTTTTGTGTATTTGGTTTCTGATTGCGGCGCTGCTCCATAGGCTGTCGAGACAGTCTCGTTGATTCTCGGTTGGGAGGTGAGGTTGTGATAAGTTGTTGGCTGTAGCTTTGCCCTAGTCTTTGTAAACTCAAGCACCTGTTCAGACAGATTCTTAAAAGATTGTTTCAGTCCATTTACTTCTTTGCGGAGTTCTTCAATTTCGTCTTCTTCCTGCTCACCATCTTCATCTGCCTTGGATCCAGATCCACCTTGGCTGACTTGGCCCTGCTTTGATTGGGCCGCCGGCTTTGCGTCACTTCCGCCATCTCCTGCTGTCGGCTTTAGGGCAAGAGTGGAATTGTCGTCATCTATTCCCCTGTCAGGCACAGTCTGCTTCTTTGGCACGCCGGGCCTTGACTGTGGGTTGCCCTGATCTGTTGCATAATCGACTTCATCTTCTTTTGCCATCTTTTTGTTTTTATCGGAAGGTGGCGATCTGCTTGGCGGGACTGAATACTGCTGCGGCTGCTTTCCACTTGCTGCTGGCGGTTGACCGCGGGGCACATCAGAAGGTGGCTGCTGCGGCATGAATCCTCCGGCATTTGCTCCTGCGCTTGAACTTGAGCTTGAGCCAAATGAGCCGGAACCGCTACTATCTTCTGTGTCATCGGTGTTGCTAAAAGAACCTGTCTGGACCTGCGGCTGCTGTTTCGGATCTGGAAATGAACTTTTGGCATCCTGTAGCGACCGGTAAAGGTCATTTGCTATCACCGACAGCGCCTTTACTGCATCTCCTGAAGCCAGAGCATCATTGAATGTCTGCAGGTCTTCCCTTACAAGGTATTTTTCGGCATGCAGGATCCTTTCCTGAAGCTGCGGCTTGGTACCGCGGGCCAGTACCGGCCTTGATATTGGTTGTGATTGGGATTGGAACATATCACCAGTATTTACACCTCTTAGCAAAAGAGAACTATCTCCGCCACATGTAACAGGCAGGTTTGTCTCCACAACCTGCACAGAAGTATTCCAGTCGCCAGGTCTTTCAGGTTCGACTGGTTTTCCCATGTACCTTGCACCCTCTTTTGTGACGACATAGGCCATCGCTGCACCATTACCATCACCTTCGCCAAATATCACGCCTTCCGGCACTGCCCGGCACGCACATGCAACAGAGCCACATGAATCGCAGACCTGGCTCTCCCTTCGAGGATAGCCCTGCATCGATACTGCAGTGATGTAGCCTTGGCGTATCAGTTCCAGAATTTCCGGGTCTTCCTCATATACGATATACTCGGCAGTTCTGGTCTGCTCGTTGTACTCGCCGTCTACTATGAGGTGCCTGTAGGCAGGATTCAGAGGGATTTCGTGGTTGATGTTCAATGTCTTGCCTATCGCAGTATAGGCAGATTTTTTCAGCTGCTCTTCTGTCCACTCCCGCGGCCCGTGGCCCTGGTTGAAAGGGTCAGTTATCATCGGGTGAAGTCCCTCAACAAGCAGGAATTTTCCTTCCATGCCGCTTTGCTTTGCTATGTGCTTGAGTTTGCCCAAGTCAGGGTACCACGAGAATGATGCGGCACTTGTAGTAACTTCTTGAATCTGTTCTGGAGTCTCAAAAATTCTGGGCAAAGAGCAGTTACCTTCAACCAAGCTTGGCTTTATCCTTGAAGCTTCTGCCAAGACAGCGGAGCTGGAAATTTTCCTGTTTTCTCCCCCTCGTCCTTTTTCCATTTCGATCTTTGACTTGATAAACCCGCAGTAGGCATGAGGATCGTCCTTGTCGCCATTTTTTGCGACACAGTCGTCAAAGTCAGAGTAAGGCCCGATTGGCTCTCCTATCTGTTTTTCTGTGAAATGAAATCCTCTTTGTGAAAGGTACAGCTTGAGGGCTGCAGTATGGTAGTTCATTCCTCCTTCTTGCACTGATTTGCGCTCTTGCATCCCCCTCTCCTCCTCAGCCATCTCGATCTGCTAGCCACCAGAGTTATCGCCCATAGCCATCCCAAGAAACGCATTGTTGAGCTTGTTCTTTACTGCCTGCTCCTGCTCTGTCTGCGATGGCTGCTCTTCAGGGTCGATAGGCAGACCATTCTCTGCCAGAATCTTGCGTATGTCCCTGACTGAAAATGCCTCCGGCTTTGCCGTCACAAGTCGGGCAAATCCCTGCCCGTCAATTTCCATCTTTTCGGGCTGTCCCCATACCAGCTGCAGATCTGCCAGCTTCCACGGTATAACCACTCCGTTTGCATCCGTGGTGGGGTTCTGGTCGTACCAGCTCTTCAAGATAAAGCGCTCAATCTGCCGCCTGAAAATGCGCTGAAAGCCGACCAGATTCATAAGAGCTGCTTCTTTTGCAGATTGCGCGCTGGCCTCAGTCAGGGCGCCCTTCTCAAACAGCCTCGAAACAGGCGTCCCTATCGCCTTTATCACCGCATTTGTGTAAAGCGAGGTAAAGGCCTCAAGGTCTATAGCTTTTGTCTGGTTGCCAAGCTGGAGCACGTCAGCCTGACCGTCTGGCAGCACAAAATCCTGCTCGTCTAGCAGCTGGTTGATGGAAGATGCCAAAGCGGAAGCCTGTTGGGGCGAAGCGCTAGGTGTCTTGTAGACATTTCTCGGGATATAGCGCTTGATTATCTTGTGTGCAGTATCTTCTATGGAACGTTTGATGTCCATAAGGGACATCCTTGTGTAGGTGCTGTCAAGGCCGTTCCAGTTCAGCCTGTAGTCTACCTTTTGCACCAGCGGGGCTAAAAGGCCAAGGCCATAGGGAGACCCGTTTACTATCCTGTAGCGGAAATGTATCAGCTCTGAAGGCAGGTATCGGCGCACTGCATAGCCACGAAATTCGTAAAATCCTATCGTCGAATCCTGGGTCCAGCCATTCCACCAGATTCTCTTCAAAGCGGTGAGGGGCATCTGTACAAGCTGGTCGAATTTGTTTGCCCTGTCAGTATATTCTCCATACCGCCAGACTGAATTTCCATAGGCTAAAGTCTCGTAAGCTGCAGTCTGCACAATAAAGTCAAGGTTGATGTCTTCGGCAAAGTCTTCAAAATAGCTGACTATTCTGCTTGAAGGTGCAGCGAAATGAAAGCCTGCTCCCACTGCAACCGAGGTTACAAAATCAATGCCGAACTTGATCTCAGAATCGAGTGTGTAGGCATTGAGCATATCTGCAAATGAAACTTCGGGGGCGACCCATATCGCGTACTTGTTGATTGGCCGGTACACCGGATCTGGCAGGTCGTCAACCGACAAATCAGGGAATGTTCCATAACGGAAATACCTCGCTGCGGACATGAGTGGCATGTTGCTTTTTCCTGCCTGTGCGTGGGGTTGAATTCCGGCAGTGTAATCAGTTTCCCTCTGCTGTGGCCGAGTTGTCATCCTCAATCCAAACAGCTTGGACAACAGGCTAGGCATATTTTCTAACCACCGTCATTGACAATATAACAAAGAATGAAGTCGAAGAGAAAAAGAATTAATTGATTGAAGCATGGTTTTTTATGAACTTGACTTGCACACTGGAGCTAGAGTGTTTGCAATGGCATCCATGAGCCGGAATATGTTTGCTTTTTTCCCATTATTCCGGGTCGAGTCCAAAACAAAAAGGAGAGATTGGTATCTTGGCAAAGAAGGTAATGGTGGGTCAAGTACCCAACTGAAGAATGCAGAGCTATGGTAGACTGCTTATGACTGGCTAAACGAAAAGACACGGATGTATGCATCTGGAGATGAACCCCTAATAGTTTCATTTATGTGAAACCAGCGAATTACACTTTTAAGGCGACCAATCTTCAGTAACAAGATGTGTAAATGTAGGTGGATCAAGAATCTTTCGATACACCCAAACCTTCTTTTCTAAATCTTGCTTCTTGGAATATTTGAAACCACATTTTTCCTCATAATACTTGAGCCTGCTTTTGTCTGTCTGTAAGCAAACGACAGCACATGCTACCCTTTGGTTAGTGTCCTGCGCCAAACCTAGACAGAAATTGCAAATTGCTTTTCCTACACTTTGCTTCTGGAATTTGCTGTCAACACCCATATTCCCAAGCAACATGGCAGGATAAGATTTCGGGGTGTAGCCGGTTACTGTATCCTCTTTTGAGAGTTTTTCTACCGAAATAGCACCCATTGAAGTAGTGAAGAAGGCTATGATTTCACCTTCATACCTTACTGCATAAATGGTGCTAAGGTTGTTTTTTCTATACAGTTTCGCTTTGTTATGAATGAAATCGTCAATACCTAAAGGGTCAGAACCGTCATTTTCTTTACAATTTAGTTTAGAAAAGTCATCTGCTTCTGTGGAAATGGAAAAGGAAAGTTTATCACGGTTTATCAATTGGACAGTGCTTCTTGTAGAAATTGTATGCATCTTTTAACGATTGCTTTTCTTCACTAGAAAGTGGCTTGGACATATATTCCAGAAAGTCCTTTGCTTCTTTGTTCTTCAATACTGCGATTCTTTCTTCTGTCAGTTCCATATTCTTTCGCACTTCCTTATGCGTTAGTATATAGATCTGCAGATTATAAAACGTACCGTTAGAATTTTTAGTGACACGGCTTTATATATAAAGTCCATTATAACTACTCACATTTATCCTTCCTTCATTTTCTTCAATTACTCATTCGTATGCAGCTCGATCTGTCTCATTATATAACTCAATGGCAATTCTATGCTCATTTCCATGTAGTTTTTGATTTCATTAGCCAGCTTGAGATCGAGCGTTGCAGTCATCTTCATCTTCAGAAGCAGCCTGAAATGGCTCTCATCTGCATCAGCAAAACCTGCAACTTTTCCTTATCATCATCGGTATCAAAGTTCTTCATATTGTCCGACCTGACATGAGCTGCCTCGTGCACTGTGTAAGCAAAGACTTACTATTCTATTCATCTAATATTGCATGATATAATACTTCAAGAGCTTTTTGTACTCTTGCTGCTCTATGTCGGTCAGGGATGCAAGCAATGCATGTTGTTGCTCTTCCAGCTTCAACCGCTCTGCCTCCTCGGCCCATGGGCCTTCGGGCTCGAAAACTGCTACCATATGGATGCCATTCTGCTCTTTCCCTGCTTCAACCTTGCCATCAGATGTCAGTCTGAATCCAATCCATCTGTGACGACTAGCAACAGGAGAAGTCGAGAGCATCTTGGCAAGTTTGGTGCTATTATCCAGCAGTCTTTGCACATTAGCGCTTCTGGCTTTTGGTATCTGCATAGTGGAGTTACCTGCCAGCCAGCCTCTATCTATCGTTGATTAGCCAGCTTAAGAAGCCTTCTATATTCCTCTCGTTCTTCGTCTGTCAGCGAGAAAAGCAACGCACGCTGTTCCTGCTCAATCCTCAAGCGTTCAGCCTCCTCGGCCCAAGGGCCGACAGGGTCAAAACCTGCCACTGCAGGAATAGAACCAATCCACCCTCCCGCCACCACTTTGCCGTCACTGCCAAGTTCAAAACCTCGCCAGCCGTCTACACCTATACCTTGTGTAAGAGCCTTGGTCAGTTTAGCTCTGTTCTCCAACATTCTTTGGACATTTGCACTCTTGGCTTTTGGTAACTGTTGCATAGGCGAATACCTGTTTGTGTATAATGTCATTTGCCGGTATTTATCATCTTCCGGAAAGCATCATGCAAGCCTTTCATCTGTGGATACTGTTTCTCCACCTCGGATAGATATTCTTCACCGCTTATCTTGCGGCCCAAGCGTTGTGGAAGGGTTGCAGTGCGACGCGGAGCTCCATAGTACGCCTGCGATATCGTCGTAAAAGTCTCCTGCCTGTCAGAATCGATGTTTCTTGCCTGTGGGTCAGGAGTGCCGTAAGGACCATATGCATCTGCAAAAGCTAGCCTGTTGTCATATCCAGATTCAGAATGAAACAAGTTGTCACGCTCCTGTGAAAAATTCTCTACTTTTTGTTTATCTTCTTCTGAGCCAAAATGTTGCATGTTGTCCCACTTGGCATGTGCAGCCTCGTGAACTGCAGTGGAATAGACATCCTCTGGCGTCCTGCCTGTAGCCAGTGCCAGGTCTTTACGCTCAAGACCATAACCATGTTCTTCATTAGCATCGAGGATTTCTCCCATGGGGGTGATTGATGGAATGTAAGCACCATAGGCTTCATTTCCACTCAGGGGTATTGTAGCGCCGTCATGAACCATAACTCTATTGATGTTCTCCAAGTGCTTTCGTGGTAGTGTATTCAGTGCTTTGCTTATGGCTTCCTTATGTTCGTCGGATAGAGTGACAGGCTTGCCATGCAGGTTGACCGCAGAATCTAATTTTGATTTTATCAGGGCCTGTTTGGCCTTGTCCCCTGTGGCGTCTTTTGATTTTGAACCATTAGCGTTTGCATTTGATTTTTTCGTACCTGAACCTGAGCTTGGTTCTTTTGATTTAGCACCTGGAGAAGATTTAAGAGGCCCTCCAGTATTCCCACCTCCGCCTCCACCATCGCCGGATGCAAATCTTCCCCTTTCGTCATGGTTTGGGTTAAACTCCAGATATTGGTTCTGAGCTTGAAATTCCTGCAGAACTCGATGGACATCAAACTGTCTTGTTCTACCTGTCTTCTTTCTAAAACCTAGCATCCTAATGTGGATGGCAAATGGGTCATCTTCGATAGACATTGAAATTAACTACAGAAACAAAGTTGCATGGTATGAAAAGAGAAGTAAGTAACCGGTTGCAATCATTTAGCCGGTATCTGGTAAGGGTTACAACCCTGATTTCCCAATGTCACTGCACGGACCCTGATACTGTTGTAGCATAATCCAGATCAGGTCAACCTGCTCTGATTCTACCAGTTCATTTTTCAGCTACCATATAGGTGCAGGTTGAAGCGTGCCAGCTGTCTTTTTGGTTTCTGAATCTTGTATAGCCGTATTCCTGCAACCTGCTTTCCACCTGCCACACAAATTGATCATTGTGAATCTCTATCACCAGCTTGGGGTGATATTTTGACAGCACATTTTTGCCGCCTTCTATTACTTCTCTCTCGTGTCCCTCAACATCAATTTTGATTAAAGAGGGAATGCAGCCTGTCGCTGCCACCAATCTGTCAAGAGTTGTACACGGGACCTGACATACGCCGAGAAGCTCAGCTTCAGCATCAGACCTTTGCAGAACACTATTCCAGCCATCAACAGCGTAAGAATTGATGTCCAGCATCCCCTCTTTGTCTGAAATGGCAACGGCGCGCACGTCAACCTTTCCTGCGCATCCATTAAGCTCAATGTTCTGCAGCAAGACAGTAAGGGCATCATGCATCGGCTCTACCGCTATTACCCTGTCATAGTATCTGGCTGCCCTTACCGACCAGCGTCCGGCATGGGCGCCAATATCAAGAAATACACTTGTCCATCCAGTTCTCGTTCCAATTTCAGTTTCGGTTTCGGTGAACCAGCAAGCGTCTCTGCCCTTGCTCTGCGCCCACTCGGCCATTATAGCACCCGCCAGTATGTCCTCTCTCAGAAACGACTCGTGCCCCATAGACCATCCAAGATGCCAGTCTCTGCCATCCTCGTGAACCCACCTGCCATTGACCATGTCATGCAGTATAGAGTCCAGCTTGACTGCTGCCCGCAGCCAGCTGTAAATATCAAGCTGCCAGCTGATCTGGCTGGCCAGAACTGCCGAATCATGCTCTTCTTTCAACATCATCTCCATCTCCTCGGCTGCGCTTTCCGGGCTGGCAAGCCATTCAAAAGCTCCCCAGGGAATTGCAAAATTCTTTGCAGACCTGACAAAGGCCACTGCAGGACCGAATCTATCATAGACCTCCCGCAAGACGGGGTTGTCAGTCATAACGCACGGAACTCCACATGCCAAAGCCTCCAGCATCGGTAGCCCAAAGCCCTCTGATGTGGCAGTATTGACATAGAGGTCAACGCAGCTGTAAAGTCTGGCCATAAATTCGTCGGACATGCCCCAGCTTTTCGAGGCATTATGGTTTGCAAAATGCACTCTGTTTCTGATGTTCAGATTTACGGCCCACTGCTCAAGATCCCAAAATCCAGCAGGCTCGGTCCAGAGCACGAGGTGAGCATCCGGAACTGTCCTGAGCAGCAGCTGGAATGCCTTCATGGTCAGGGGAATCTGCTTGCGGAAATCATAGTTCACTGCCACCGAGCCGACGATTATTTTGTCGGGTGGCAAGCCAAGCTCTTTTCTGCACTTTTTTCTGTCAAGGGGTTTGTAGATTTGTCTGTCAACGCCGTGGTAAAGATAGTCTACCTTTTCCTGCGGAACACCCTGCGTACCCATGATGTCCCGGCCCCAGCTTGTCATGGTAATGTTGTAGTCAACCATCTGCTGGGCTATCCTGATCTCCTCATACGATAGCGGAGACGAGTGCACAGGCGAGTAGCTGATAAACTTGATGTTTTTGCTTCTGCAGGCATCAGGCAGCCACGACACATTTTCGCCACCTCTGTATCGCGGCGACATCACAAAAGAGTCGCGTACATGCACTATGGCGTCAGGCCTGACGGAATCCAAGTAGCGGATTACGGAACGGTATTCGTCGCCTTCGTATACTGTGCCGTAGTCAAGCTTGAGAGGTGAGCCCATGTACTGGATTGGGCAGAAGGTGATCTCGTTGCCCAGCTTTTGAAGCTCAACAGCCAGATTTCTCGCTACTTTCGCGTATCCTGTGGGAAGAAGAGGAGAATCGCAGATAAAACCAAGCTTCATGCCCTGACTCCTCCAGTAGATTTCTTGCTGCTCCTTTCTGTCGATCTGTAGATCTCATAGAATGTATGACCTTGGCTGCTTCTGGCTAGCAGCTTGTCATATATTTTATTTCGCAGTTGAATCGCTGTGACCATTACTGACTGTAGGTCATGTGATCAAGCGGGTAAGAGAACTAACTACCTGTGATTAATTAAATGCAGAAATAATGCAGAAAACGTTACAGGCGCGGTTGTTTCAATTATGTTGGAATCTAAGTCTCTATTACGAGATTTGGATGAGAGAAACAGTTGACTGATGACTGCAGCTAATTTACTATAGTCTACTTTTTCTTTGATTCATTTGCTCTGAGCTCTGTGTCTGCTGTACGGGTAGTGCTGGAGCCTCCTGCCGGCCAGTTTGTCTGCAGCTTGTTCTTCGGGGTCAGAGAAGGATCCGCAGGCAGGTCATGGATGTCATCGTATTCGGGAACCTACTAGATCTTCGCAGGCATTGTCTCTCCCATACGTTACAAAAAATGCAAAGAGAATTAATCGATTGAAATACTAGCTATATTGTTTACTGAGTCTTTTGTATTCAGTAAGCTCCTCATCTGACAATGAAAACCAAAGTTGCCTCGTTTCCTCTTCTAATTTCAACCTCTCAGCTTCTTTGGCCCACACGCCAACAGGTTCAAACGTTGCGACCATGGCAAGGCCATTGTCATTTTTCCCTGCCTCGACTGTGCCATCTTTGTTAAGAGCAAAGCCTACCCAGCCATCAATACTGCTGGGCACTTGTTCATCCAGTTTATCAAGTCTGGCATGATTATCCAGTATTTTCTGAACATTGGGGCTCTTGGCTTTTGGTTGCCGTTGCATAATCTAACCTGTAAGTAATATCACTAGCCAGTATTTATTATCATCTTCCTGAAAGCCTCGTTCAGGCCTTTGAGCCTTGGCCATCTTGTCTCTGCCTCTGATAGATATTCTTCGCCGCTGATATCGCGGCCTACCTGCTTTCGTAAAATAGTATCATCCCGCGGTGAGCCATAATACGCCTGCGACATGGTTGTAAACGCCTCCTGCTTGTCTATATCATTGTCTCTGCCGGTTGGAAGACCGTAATGTCCATACGCGTTTTTGAAATTCTCAATGTCATTCTTTGAAGCTGATTTGAAATAGCTTTCATGAGCATCAGCAAAAGCTGCAACCCTTTGCTTGTCTTCTTCAGTACCAAAGTTTTTCATATTATCCCATCTGACATGGGCAGATTCATGTACTGTGGAAGAATAGACCTGCTCTGGTGTCCTGCCTGTTGCTAAAGCAAGGTCTCTATGTTTGAGGTCATAACCATGCCTGTCATTTATGCTGGATATCACTTCGTTAGGTAAATTTGATTCAGCATAAAGGCCGTTGACATTCTTTGCTCCTTGGAGTGGGATTTCTGAACCGTCGTGAATCACAACCCTGTTTAAATTTTGCAGATGTTCCTGCGGTATTGTGTTCAAACCCTTGCTCATTGCTTCTCTGTTCTCATCTGATAGCTTGACAGGCTTACCGTGCAGGTTAACTGCAGAATCCAGTTTTGAGTCTATGAGGTTCTGCTTGGCTCTGATGTCTGAAGATGAGGAACCCCCGCTTGAGTCTTTAGGAGAGGAAGAGGATCCAGATGCGCCTCCATCACCTGTTGTAAATCTCCCCTTCTCATCGTGATTGGGGTTGAATTCCTGAACTGTTCTGTTCCTGCTCTGAAATTCCTGCAGAGCTTTGTAAACATCAAACTGTCCTGTCCTTGCCTTCTTGAACCTGGGTCCCAGCATCCGAATGTGGAAAGCAAAAGGATCATTGCTATCTGTCAACAACTGATTGAAAATAAAAGACGCCAGGAAACCGAAAAAGAACTAACCAACCGCGCCATCAGCGCCTGTTTATCACGTATATGCTGTAATTGTTAGCCTGCAGAAGCCTAGAGACGCCCATGAGAAAGCAGTCGCCCAGATCAAATGTCATCTGTTTCTTGTCGGGGTGGCCCTTTTCATTAAACTGCACCGCCTTGAGCTGGTAGGTCATTTCTGTGAAGGCAGGATGAATCCTGACCTTCTGCTCTTTTACCGCCTGAGCTGCCTTCATTGTCATGTCTGACAGCTCTTTCTGAAAGTTGACAGCCTCGACAGTTACTCCTCTCTGCTGAAGATCTGTAACCAGCCCGGGGTGGGCGCTATCCACCAGAACTTTATCATACCTGCTGCTACTGCTGGCATCAGTCATTTTCAATATCGCATCAAGCATGGCAGAAGGCGATGGCCTTTCATACTCCCTGGCATCCTTGACGTATACAATCCCGGACACAAGCTCAAAGCCGGCTATTGCAAATTTGGAAGAGCCGTAGGCAGGGTCCACAGCCAGCACTTTTGCTGTACCAGCGCGCAGCCCAAGGTCATACTGGCCAATGCACTGATCCACAAGCTGGTATGGAAAGATATTGCCCAGACCGTATCCGTATTTGAGGTTGTATTCCCGCTCAAATGAAGGCGACTGTTTTGCCTTTTCAATCTCATGCTCTGTGTATATTTTTCCAACTCCGACAGTGTAGGGAAGATAAAGCCGGTGGTAAAGGCAAGTCTCCTCGGGCTCTTTTTCTATCTGCTCAAACAGCCCGCCGGGCAGGTTGGGCGTCGAGACCATGACAATATAAGGGTCGGATTTGGCGATGTACCGCTCGCTTACATCCCGGGCGTTTTTCTGCTCGCCTGGCGGGAAAAAATCAGCCTCGTCAAGCAGGATAAAGACCGGCCTTTCCAGGGCGCGCATTGCATCCAGGTGGTGCGAAGGGTAGGCTTCCACCTTGCAGCCATTCAACACGACAGTTGTATTGCTGAATTGTGATACATCAGGATCAACTGCAAGACAGATCTGCTTTATCCTGGCGATCAGCCCCTTTGCCAGATCGATATTGGGGCCTGTAACTATGCACATCTGCGCGCCGGCGAAACTTGAGTCCCGGTAGCACAGCCATGCCATGTATCTGATGACAAGCTCTGTTATTCCCAATCCTGTGGCCTTTTTTATCCAGAGGTGTTTTTGCTTTGACCTGGATGGCCGGGCATCCCTGCCAGCGTCATCATTCCAGTTACGCAGGATGTCGATTACCTTTTTTTCATAGTCAAACAAAGGCATCGGTATGCCGTTTTTGCGCGGAAGGCCTACGATGTGGTTAAAGCAGCACACGGGAGAAACTGTTTCGTTCTGCACTATATAGCTCTCCAAACTGTGGGCGCGGTCCCAGAGCCAGAACGGCTTGCCATCAAGCAGATCAATAGCCGCTTGATTCTGTGGAGGATCGTTTTTCTGCTTCCGCTTCTGCTTCTCCCGCGGCCACTGTTCTTGGTCTTCCTTTGGGTATACTACTCCCTGTCCCAGATCTGCTTCGTACAATTTCCCTTTCGGCATTTATGAGCGTCTCCTTCCCGTCGGCCAGCAGTTGAACCAGTTTGGTTGCGGCTTCTATCTTGAGCCTTTCAGCTTCGAGCCTAGAGCGCGCATCTGTCTTGTCGCTGGTAGCAATTTCGTGGAGGTTTTTGAATGTCCTCAAATACCTCCATCGCAGCATCACGATTTCATGAGGCATAACATTTCTCTGCTGCCTTTGCAGCTCAAGTCTATCCAGCCTGCAAATCATGTCAAAGTAGACTCGGTAGTCAGAGTACGACAGGTGCAGCTCCTTCATAATCTCCCCGTCGCTGCTGCCGATTTCCTTGAGCTGCCTTATATTGTCCAGTATAAGGTATGTCTTGGATGTTATCCTCATTCTGCTCCTCATCTTCTTCTGCCTGACCAAATTGTTCACCTATTTGTGGTTGTAGTCAGAAGACAGACCGTCGCTGCCGCCACTGGTGTCTGATTCTGATTCAAATTCAGATTTGGCAAAGTCAACCCCGCCTTCCACTTCTGGCTCTTCCAGTTCAGTCTCTGACCTACTGCCACCATTCTGTTCCCTTGCCAGTGCAAGCCTCTCTGCCTTTGCAGGGTATTCATATCTGCACCGGTAGCAGTGGCATGTTCCATTATCCCACCTGACACGCCAGCTCTTGCACCTTTCGCATTGCTTGCCGTAAAAGCCATCCATCAGGGCCTCAAGCTTGTTGGTAGGCTCGTAAATGCAGTGCACTTCCGAAACAAGCCCACGTAGGGTCTTGGTCACCTGCTTTCTTGTTAGGCCATAGATATCCTTGACCTTTTCCATGTACTCTGCCGCCCCGTGCTTTATTGTAGTGTGTACCACCATCTGGGCAAGGAAAAACTGGGTGGAAACAGGAATTGCCTGCCTTTCATCCCAGGCCTGCCTTGCAAGCTCTTCTGCCTTGTCTGCCAGAAAAGTATATTCGCTGTACTGCTCCCTGTCAAGCAGGGAAAGGAAGGGCCTTTCTCTCAGTTTTTTCTGCAGATCCTCGATAAATTCAACTTTCTGCTGCA
>Ga0209810_1001776_pt1 | contig 30002 bp, 21 predicted proteins | sample Coa_R1_7_FD_187159 | JGI IMG/M metagenome (GOLD analysis project Ga0209810, IMG submission 187159) | Surface soil microbial communities from Centralia Pennsylvania, which are recovering from an underground coalmine fire - Coalmine... | ecosystem: Environmental > Terrestrial > Soil > Unclassified... | reverse complement strand
ATTTGTGCTGCGGTCCCGGCGATTTGGGGCGAGCAATTCACGCGCGCTATCCGAACTCGCAAATCGATTGTGTCGACCGCGACGTATTTCTCATTTCGATCTGCATCGGCGTAAACCGCCGCGAGGGCGTTCCCGGGCGACAACTCCTTCGAGATCTGTGGAACGCGGATTGGCGCGCCGACCTCGCCACGCAGTATGACGTGATTGCGACGGCCAACGCTCTTCATTGGCTCAACGCGCAACGCGTTGCCGAAGTGTGCAAGGACGCGTTCCAAATGCTCCGCCCCGGCGGTGCATTTCTGTTGGTCGAACCCGTTTGCAACGAAAGCCCGTTTTCCGCCGGATTCGAAGAGTGGAAATCGCGTCAGCCGAGCCGTTACAGCCGCGAGAATTGGGAACGCTTCTGGAGCAGAGCAAGCGAAATTCTCGGCTATGACCACACAAAGTTTCTTCCGCCGCGCGACACGCAATTGGGCGACGGCATGCCGGCATTAGGCTGGGTTCGCATGCTCGAGGACGCCGGGTTCACGTCGATCGATATCCTGCTACGCGACGCCGACGAGGTGATGGTCGCCGCTATAAAGTCCTAATGGACGCGTGGCATCGTCCCTCCCTTGGGCAACACTCATGCTCACGTATACGTGTCGGATGCATCTTACTTCGTTCATGTATATGTGTTATAACCTAGAGGATGAGAGCACAAAGACGTGAACAGTAGGCAACCGGCTCTGGCCCGCAAGCAACTAGAGCGGAGGCTTGCTCCCTTACGGGCTCTGCAGCTCGCTGCTCCCCCAAGAGGCTGGATCAAAGCCATTCGCGAGTCGCTTGGCATGACGGCCCGGCAGCTCGCGTCTCGCATGGGCACCGCACCTTCGCGCGTCGCGGCGATCGAGCAAGCCGAAGTTCGGGGCGCGGTAACCGTACAGACACTGCGCAAGGCGGCAGCCGCCATGAATTGCGCATTCGTGTACGCGCTAGTCCCGATCGAGCCCTTAGACGATATTGTGCGCGCGCGCGCAATCGAGAAAGCGCAGGATGAGCTTGCGCGACTTAACCACACGATGCGTCTTGAGAACCAGGCTCTACTGAAAGCCGATCTGGATGCCGAACATCAGCGAATGGTTGACCAGATCCTTTCCGGCCAATTACGGCACCTGTGGGATGAGGGGCCTAGCGGCCATGGATGATCTGTTGTTCGAGCGCGAGGACGAGGCCAACACGCCGCTTACTCCTGAAGAGCGCGTTGGCCTCATTCCTTCGTACATCACTCTACGGCACGAGCTAAACGAGGCCGAACAGGTCAATATCCGCGCCGGCGTTCAGTGGGCGTACAGCCGAAAACGCGACGTGCTCGATCAGCAGTTTCTACGTGAACTGCACCGGCGGATGTTCGAGCACGTGTGGAAGTGGGCGGGACAGTATCGCAAAACCGCGCGCAATATCGGTGTTGAACCGCATTGTCTCATCGAAGAGCTGCAGCTGGCAATTAAAGATGCTCGCTATTGGCTTGAACATGACACGTACGTGCCCGATGAGATAGCGGTGAGATTTAGCCATCGCGTTGTTGCCGTTCATCCATTCCCAAATGGAAATGGGCACCTTTCGCGGCTTGTCGGCGATTTGCTTGCTGCGCAACTGGGGCAGCCTCCGTTCACATGGGGCCGAACGAATTTGATCGAGGCGGGCGCAACGCGATCGTTGTATATTGCGGCACTACAGGCCGCCGACAACCACGACGTGGGACCACTGCTCAAGTTTGCGCGATCGTAGCGGAGCGCTAACTGCCGCCTTCGCGACTATGCTCGCCAGCTCGTGACCCTCCCCGCTTCATGCTCTGCTCTTCCTCGTTAAATTACTTACGCGTCGCCGCGGGGCCGAACTCATACGAGCATCCCCGTAAGACTATGCCCGCGTTAACCGTTCCGCGTTCGATCTGTGACGATAGGACGCAGGGTTGTTTGCTCATCGTTTCGCGGACGCATCCGGCCACGCAGCTTCAATAAGCCGTTCGACCTCAACGGAGCCACCGGTGCGTGCCGCTTCAACGAGGTTTGCCGCTACGGAAATCGGCATTGAGTCCTCCGCTGGAAACGATGTCCACCCTATAGAAGTGCCAAGGGCACCTGGGTGTTGGGTCGCGCGAAAAATGTTCGGCCTCTTGAGGCTTGCGGCCCCGCCTTCGCTCGCCGTCCCTGCAATGACCGCAAAATGCGTTCTAAGCGCCTCACATTGCGGATTGAGGGATTCCTGCGTGCGTGCAACTTGACGTCGTTCGGCAGGTGAATTGCAAGGCGCCCTTGAGCGCTCCGAAACGCGAACGGCCGTATCACGTAAGCATGGGTCGTTCGGTCCACGCCTGAGGTGCGGCTCCAGGCTATGCTGGAAGCATGACCCGACTCGGCTTTTGGCCGGCGGCCGCTATTGCGACGTCACTCATTGCCTGGAATATCGATCGCAACAGCGTGTGGTTCGCGGAGTCAGCGAGCATTATGTTCGCGCGTCTTCCGCTGAACGCGTTGTACGCCCAGCTTCGGCACGTTGACGCGTCGTTCGCACTCTATTACACACTGCTGCATTTTTGGATGCGCGCGGCGCATTCGACCGTCGGGATTCGACTGCTTTCGGCGATCTTCGCGCTGGCTGCGCTCGGTTTCACGTACCTGGCGACCGCGCGGTTTGCATCGCGTCGCAGGGCCGCGATCGCTTGCGTGATCCTTGCCGTGATTCCGGCGTTCACGGGATACGCGATAGAAGCGCGCGCCTACAGCCTGGCTATCTGCGCTTGCGCGGCGGTCCTGTGGACGATGGGCGAGTACATGACGTCGTCGCGCCGGACATGGCTGCTGCCGATGTTCTTCGCAATGACGGTCGCGTTGTATGCCGAACCGTTCACCTTTGCTTTTCTCGCGGTTGCGGCGGGAGCACTTCCGGTGATCTGGCGCAACCGGCGAGCGATGCTCGCTCCGGCAGGCGTGCTGACGCTGGCCCTCATCGCATACCTGCCGGTGCTGCGGCTTGTCCTTGCCCAGGGTCCGAGGCAAATAAGCTGGATGCTTCCTCCGTCATGGTCGCAAGCCGACACGTTCGTTTGGGCTGCGCTCGGCGGCGTCGCCTGGGGTTGGCCGGCCGCAGCAACGATCGCGTCACTCACGGCTTACACGATCGCGGTTTCGCGAGGTGAAGAACGCCGGACGATGGTCTGGCTCGCTGCGTGTATGGTAATTCCGGTCGTCGCCGTCGTGGCGGCATCTTGGATCAAACCGATGTTGGCCGGGCGTTACGTCGCTACGGCAATGCTTCCGGCCGCGATTTGCTGCGGCGCGGCCGTGGACCATTTGCTTTTTCGCGGCCGAACCTTCGCAATTATCGTTGCCGCACTCGCGGCATTTGCTGTTCTGAACCTCGCCGCGTACGCCCCTTATCCTAACGAACACTACCGGCAAGCAGTGTCGTACTTGAACTTCCACGCGCCGCCCGGCGACCCGATAGTCGTCTATGGATCTTATGTAGCTAATCCCGTCGCGTACGCATTTTCGGAGGGCGGAAAATCGCCCGCGAACGTCTTGTACGTGCGCCGCTACCTTTGGGGGAAGCTGGCGTACACGGGAGCGCTCTTTACACCTGCGCAGCGTACGTGGATGAGGTCGCATCCGCGCGTGTGGCTGATTCGATTGAAAGCACGCGGCCCGACCGACGTGCAGCTCGAATTTCTCGATTCGCGCGCTACCCTGAAGCGAATCCCGATCGATCGACAGCTCGAAATCGACGAGTACCTGATGCACTCCTAGATCGACGGAAATAGGCGCACGGTCTTGATTTATGAAGCGGGGTCCGCGTAAATTGTGCAAATCAGGTGTTGCTCGTTCGCTAAGCGCACAGGAACGAGGATTCGGCGATAATTTCGGCCTTCGAAGCGGTCCAGCTTCCCCCATCTTTCCGACGTGAGTGCCTTCGATTCGTAAACCTCGACCGGCACCTGATCGCCATCGAGTCTCCAACGGAATACCAGGCAACCATCCACGTCGCGAAGTGAGCCGCATACGACGCTGTTAGATCTGAAAAAGTAACTTCGTCATGTTCCCACCAACGAGCTTGCATTACTCGTCACCCCGCTGAAGGTCGTGTGCAATCATCACTCCCTCCGCAACAAATAGATAGCAAAAACCTCCGCTGCGGATCTCGGACAGAATAGATTCGGCCTCGTCTAGCAGTGCGATACAAAGACCGCGCGCATCGATTTGGGGCCGGCGCCGAATCGCATTTGTTGACGCGAGCTGCAGCCGGCCATAGAGCTCAAACTTCGAGCATGATCGACCAGCCCCGAAAAGGCATCACGTAAGCTCTCGAACATCCATGACACTTCGAGAGCATGCGGCGTCACGAGCTCACGGTGGCGGGTGTGCCTTGGGATTGAGCACACGAGCACGTTAGCTCCACCCCATTCGCGTTTTGCGCGGCGAATTTCGCCACGTTCAACTGCAGTCCGCAAGCGCGTCAAGGCGCCCTGGGCCCGGACGGCCGCATCTTTCTCCATTTAGGATTCCTCCATCGAGCAAGTATTCCAGAATACCACCGATGTCAAGAGGGCCGGGAGGAGCGATATGCCGCAGGTGTTGCGCCGCCAAATACGCGCAAAACGACGTTGGCGGGAAAGTGTAGGAATCGAACCTACCAGCCGCCTTGCGACGGCCTCAGCGGTTTTGAAGACCGTGCGGGCCACCAGACCCGTACTCTCCCAAGGCATGGCCATTAGAGAGTAAGCGAACGCGGTTCCTGCGTTCGCGCAAAGCGGCGTTCAGAGTTTTTTCATACATTCGGCGGACAATCCGGGGTCTCACACCCGGAGGAGAGCCGTATGAATTCGCACGCAAAATGGCTTGGTGCGGCCCTGGTTGCGGTTGCGCTCGCGGCATGCGGCGGCGCAATGGGGCAGCGGGCCACGCCGCCGACGATGGGTTCCGATTCGATGCCCGTCACCGACTTGGCCGCGGCTTATAACGCGCCCGGCAACATCACGATCGCGGATCAATTCAACAACCGCGTGATCGAAGTGAACGCGCAGCACAAAATCGTTTGGCATTTCGGCAACGGTTCGAGCGTGCCGGGGCCGCATTCGATCGTTGCGCCCAACGACCAGGAACGCTTTGGGGGATACACGCTCATCGCCGGTACGGGCGCGCCGCCGGGAACCGAGCCGACGTGTCCGATGGGATGCGTCGACAACCGCGTGATTATCGTGGACCGAGACGGCGAGATCGTCTGGCAATATGGGCAAGCCGGTGTGACCGGTTCCGGATACAACGAGCTGAACACGCCCGTGTCCGACGTGCTGCTGCCCAACGGGCACATTCTCATCACGGACCAAGGCAACGAGCGCGTCATCGAAGTCACGTTCGACAAACGCATCGTCTGGCAATACGGGATAACCGGAAAAATGGGGAGCGGCTTCGACGAATTGAACAATCCGAACATGGCCGAACTCCTGCCGAACGGCCACATTCTCATCGCCGACGAAAACAACAACCGCGTCATCGAAGTCACCCGGCAACATCAGATCGTTTGGCAGTACGGCAACCCCACGAACACGCAAATCTTGAACGGCGCCGCCTTTGCGAGCCGCCTGCCGAACGGCGATACGCTCATCACCGATTCGCTCAACAATCGCATCGTCGAGGTGAACGCTCTCAAGCAGCAAGTCTGGGACTACCGCACGAACAATCGACCCGGCAGCGTCATGCAGCCCAACCCGACTCGGGCGGTACGCCTTGCGAACGGCGACACGCTGATAAGCGATCAGTTCAACCACCAAGTCATTGAGGTCACGCACGGCAAGCAGATCGTTTTTGCGCAAGGCCAAATCGGCGTCGCGGGCACGGGTTTCGACCAACTCAACGCGCCCTACGACGCAAAGCGCATCGGCGACTTCACCGGATTGACGCCGCCGTAGCTACGGGGTCGTCATCAGCCACTCGACGCCGAAGCGATCGACGACCATACCGAATTTGCCGCCCCACGGCACGTCGCCGAGCGGCATCGCCACCTTCCCGCCCTTGGCGAGCGCGTTGAACACGCGCTCGCCTTCTTCAAAACTGCCGGCGCCCAGCGAAAGCGAGATGTTCCCTTCATCGGGATTCACGGTCTTCGAGAGATCGCCGTCCGAAGCCATGAAGGCGAAACCGTCGCCTTTGAACGACGCGTGCATCACTTTATCGCGCTGATCCGCCGCCACCCGACCTTCCATGTGCGAGCCCGCGAAGCGCTGCAACTCGTAGGTTCCACCCAGCGCACCCTTGTAAAACTCGAGCGCCTCTTCACAGCGCCCGTAGAAAAAAATGTATGGTTCTAGTTGCATACAGCGGTTTCACGCACCGAGCTCGAACACTCCTGTATGAACGTGCTCCTCACCGGCGGCTCGCGCGGCATCGGCCAGGCCACAGTACGCGCCCTGCACGAGCGCGGCGCATCGATCCTTTTCACGTACCACCACGAACGCGACCAGGCCGAAGCGCTGTGCAACGAACTTGGCAGCCGCGTTCACGCGCAGCAATGCGACCTCGCGAATCACGACGCGCTTCCGGCATTGGTGAAAAGCGCAATCGGCACGCTCGGCAGCATCGAGGTGCTCGTCAACAACGCGGCGATATTTCGCGAGAATCCTTTCTTCGGAACCGGTTACGCCGCATGGCGCGCGGGCTGGCAGCGCACGTTCGACGTGAATCTTTTCGGTGCGGCACATCTCACGTTTTTGGTGCTGCAGCACATGCGCGAGCGCCGGCGCGGAAAGATTCTCAACATCGTTTCGCGGGCCGCGCACCGCGGCGAGTTGACGTTCGCGGATTACGGCGCAAGCAAAGCGGCGCTCGTGAACCTGACGAAATCGATTGCGCGCTCTTGCGCGAAGGACGGCATCGTGGCGATCGCAATCGCACCGGGGTTCATCGAGACCGACATGGCGGCCCCCGATCTCGAGGAGCGCCGCGACGAGGTTGCGGCGGAAATTCCCATGGGCTACGTCGGTAAACCGGAAGAGGTCGCCTCGATCGTTGCATTCTTCGCCGGCGACTCAGCCAATTACGCGAACGGTGCAACGATCGACGTGAACGGCGGCAGTTACGTTCGTTGAAGATCGAGCAGCGCCAGGCGCTTGCGAATGGCCCAAGCTCCCCGGTTGAATTCTCCGCACAGTGCCGTGACGATCGCGCCTTTGGTCAGTCCTTTCGCTTCGAGATCGCGATAGCGTTTGCCTAACCGCTGCGCTTCCGTCGCGCTCCATGCTTTGCCGCGATTCGGCACGACGTGCGGCGCCGGCGCCTCGCCGAGCAGCGAACCCGGCTCGACGTTCTGCATGCGCTGCACGCACGCTTGATACGCCTTTTTCGAGACCTCGAATCCGACGAAGCGGCGATTCATGCCGATCGCCGCGACGCCCGTGGATCCGCCTCCCACGAAGAAATCGCACACCAAGTCGCCCTCGTTGCTGCTGTAGGCGATCATTTTCTGCAAGAGCGCCGACGGTAGTTCGTTTTTGTTTTTCGCTCGTCCCGGCTTGTACTCGCGATTGATCGTCCACACGTCTTCGCGGTCGCGGTAGTTTGCCGAACCGCCCTTTTCGGCACTTTGATCGAGCGGGAAGCGCGCTTGCAGGTGGAAGGTCCGCTTTCCGCCCGGCTTGGCGTAATAGAGAATGTGGTAGTGCGACGACACGAATTTGGTCGACGTGTAAACGCCGAAATTATACTTCCAAATCAGGTGGTTGATTTCGACCAGGGACGTCGAATGCAGCGCGTCCAAAACATCGTACAGATTCGTGTAGCCTGAAACCAGGTAGATCTGCCCGCCGGGACGCAGGATCCGCTCCGCCTGCGCGATCCAGGCGCGGCTGAACGTGTTGTACGCCCGCTTCTCCACCTCCACATATCCGTCTATTACGTAGCGCTCGTCACGGTTGTAATGCCGGTGAAGGCGATCGCCCTCGATGCCATAGGGCGGATCCGTGATAATCAAGTCGACGCTGCCGTCGGCCACGTGGTGCAGCGCGCCTTTTACGCAATCCTCATTAAAGAGCAGGCCCCGCATAGGGGAAGCTTACTGCGCGCGCGCCGAACTTTCCCACGTTCGATGGCCACCATTCGCGAAGACACGCACGAGAGCCGCGTCCTCCAACGTCTCTTCGAAATCACGCAAGACATACTTCAAGCGCAGGCCGCCGGCCCGGCGCTCGAATCGATCGCGCGCGGCCTGAGCGACCTGTACGGCTTCAAATACGTTTCCATCGTGGCGTCGGACAAACCGGGCGGCGAAATGTACCGGCGCGTCATCATCGGTTTTCCGCAGGAAACGATCGAAGAACGCCTAGGCGAGCACATCCCGCGCGAGGACATCGTGCAGCTGCTGCCGCCCGACTTTGCGGTCGTGCCGAACTGCTACTACATTCCGGCCGAGCGGCGGCAGGTGTGGGCCTACAACATTTACACCGGCGATGCGCCGATCGACGTGGTGCGCGAAAGCAGAGATGCCTGGCACGAGCACGACTCGCTCGTCCTTGCGCTGGTGGACCGGGAAGGCGAAATGATCGGGTACGTTTCGCTGGACGGCCCGGTGAGCGGACGAGTCCCGAAGCGCGAAACGCTGCGGCAAATGCAGCTCTTCGTCAACCTCGTGGGCCTTGCGCTCGGAAACATGCGCGGCCATGCCGTTGAAGTCGAACGCCGCCAGATGCTCGAGCAAGCCTCACGCGATCGAAGCGAGTTTCTGGGTGTGGTTTCGCACGAGGTTCGCTCGCCGCTCGCCGCAATTCGCGGTGCGGCGATGCTGCTCGACTCGCATTTCGATTCGCTTTCCCCGGAGCGGCGCAGGGAATTGCTCGCCGTCCTGACGTCCTCTACCGCGCGACTTTCGGCGATCTTCGAAGATTTCTTACTGCTGTCGCGCATGGACGCGGGCAAACTCACGCTGCGCTTCGAAACGGTGGATCCGATCGCCGTTGTGGAAGAATCGGTCGCGCAAATGGAAAGCCAGCATCCCTCGCGCGAGTTTCGGACGCTGTATTTGGAACCGGTGCCGCCGGTGCGCGGTGACGAGGGGCGCATCGTGCAAGTGCTTTCGAACATGCTCTCGAATGCGGCAAAGTACTCGCGCGGCGACTCCGTCATCGCCGTGGAGATCCGCGCGGTTGGAGACTACGTGCGTTTTGCGGTCAAGAACGAAGGACCGGGCGTTCCCGAGACCGAGCGCGAAAAGCTCTTTAAACGGTTCGGCCGCATCGGTCGCGACAGCGGAGATGCGTCGATCGGGCTGGGTTTGTACATCTGCTCCGAATTGGTTTCGCTCATGGGCGGAAAGATCGGCTACGAGAGGGAGCCGCACAAAGTGACGACGTTCTGGTTCACCGTTCCCCGCGCCGGCGAGTCCGGCTGACGAAATGAAAACCCGCCCCGACATTCGAAACGTCGCCATCATCGCGCACGTCGACCACGGAAAGACGACGCTCGTCGATGCCATGCTCAAGCAAAGCGGCGTGTTCCGCGAAGGCCAGCACGTTGAAACGCGCGTCATGGATTCGAACCCGCTCGAGCGCGAGCGCGGCATTACCATTCTCGCGAAGAATACGTCGATCCGGCACGGGCCGGTCAAATTCAATATCGTCGATACGCCGGGCCACGCGGACTTCGGCGGCGAGGTCGAACGCGTGCTGCAGATGGTGCAGGGCGTGCTGCTGCTGGTCGATGCCGCCGAGGGCGTGATGCCTCAAACGCGCTTCGTACTCCGCAAAGCGCTCGAGCTCGACCTCAAAGCCATCGTCGTCGTAAACAAGATCGACCGCAAGGACGCGCGTCCCACGGAAGTGGTGAATGAGGCGTTCGATCTCTTCATCGAACTGGGCGCCAGCGACGAGCAGGCCGATTTTCCGGTGCTTTTCACCAACGCGAAACTCGGCGTCGCTAAAATCGCGCCCGACGACGAGGGTTCGGATTTGGAGCCGCTGTTCAAAGTCATCTGCGATCGCGTGCCGGAAGCGCCCGCCGAAGACGGCCCGTTCCAAATGCTCGTTTCGGCAATCGATCACAACCGCTACGTCGGACGCATCGGCATCGGCCGCGTGTTTCGCGGCAGCGCCAAAGCGAACGCGCCGATTGCCAAAGTCGCGCGCGACGGCCGCGTCGAGAGCGGGCTGCGGCTTACGAAACTGCTGACCTTTCAGGGCTTGGAACGCGTCGAAGTCGAGGAAGCGGCCGCAGGCGACATCGTCTGCGTGTCCGGTATCGAGGGTCTGAACATCGGCGACACGATTGCCGACGTGAACGCGCCCGAAGGCGTCCACGCGGTCGCGGTCGACGAACCGACCGTGTCGATGTTCTTCAGCGTGAACAATTCGCCGTTCGCAGGAAAGGAAGGAAAGTTTCTGACCTCACGTCAGATCCGCGCGCGGCTTATGTCGGAACTCGAATCGAACGTCGCGCTGCGGGTCGCCGACACCGATTCGGCCGACACTTTCGAAGTGCGTGGGCGCGGCGAGCTGCATCTGTCGATTCTCATCGAAACGATGCGTCGCGAAGGCTACGAACTTCAAGTTTCCAAACCGCAAGTCATCATCACCGAGCGCGACGGAAAGAAGTGGGAACCGGTCGAGTACGTCGTGGTCGACGTTCCGTCGGAATACGAAGGGCCCGTCATCGAAGCGCTCGGGCGCCGCAAAGCGATCATGTCGAACATGATCAACGTCGGCGAATCGCGCCGCTTGGAATACACGATGCCGACGCGCGCCATCTTCGGGCTGCGCGGCGAGCTGCTGACGCTCACCCGCGGCACGGCAGTGATGTCGCACACGTACTACGATCACCAGGAATGGCAAGGCGATCTTCCGGGACGCAACGTCGGCGCGCTCGTCGCGAGCGAAACCGGACGCGTTACCGCCTATGCGCTCATGGGTCTGGAACAACGCGGACGTTTTTTCATCGGCCCGGGTACGGACGTTTACGAGGGGATGGTGGTCGGCCGTGCCAACGATGACAAAGACATCGCGCTCAACGTCGTTCGTGAGAAGAAGCTCACCAATATGCGCGCCGCGGGTTCCGACGAGAACGTGAAACCGGCTCCGCCCGAAGAGCTGTCGCTGGAGCGCGCAATCGAATTCATCGAGGACGACGAACTGGTGGAAGTCACGCCGAAGTCGATTCGCGTTCGCAAACGCCTGCTGAACGAAACGGACCGCCTGCGGCAGCGAAAGCGCGAATTGAGCCGCACTTAAGCGACTCGCGGCGGCGCCAAGCGTGTTCCGCTCGCCGTAAAAACGTGCGGATCGCGTGCGCGTCGACCGCGAGCACTTGCCGGACGATGCGCGGATCGTACGTGTCGGTATGCAATTCGCGCGCATCCGCCGCCGCGTAGCTGCGCAGCGGCGCCGCGGCATAGACCAGGGCGACGAGGCGGTTGCGCGCATCGTAGATCCCCGAGCCGGAATTGCCGCGGTCGCAGCCGCGGCAGATCCACAGCGTGGAATCCCGCGTCACCAGCGGCCGCAAGACGCTATTCAGAGGCGAAACGTTCTGCGCGTACGTCGCGTGCGTGACGCTCCAGGCGTGCGCGTAGGGGTGACCCACGACGGTTAAATGCTCCCCGGCGCGGGGCGCGTTCGCAGCCAGCGGTAAGACGGGCAGATGCAAATCCGATCGCACGATCAGCACCGCGAGGTCGTCGCCCGCCGGATCGAGCATGGCCATCTCAACGCGCGAGTGCGCGCGTGCGTGCCGGAAGAACGCGACTTGCGGGTTGCCGTATCGCGCGACGTGAGCGGCCGTTACGACGGCGTAATGCGTTGCGTCGAGGCGATCTACGACGACGCCCGTTCCGATGCCGACCAGCATGAGATCTTGCAGCGAGGACGCACCGACGCTCCCCGAGACGATTACCGTCGCGGCCTTGAGGCTCAGCGCAAATAGCAATCCGTGCAACGACAAAACCTCGATGCTTGTGATACAAGCATCGGCTCGTTGCGCGCGACCCTTTAGACGGAAACGCTAAAGTGAACGGTCCCTAAACGAAAACGGGTTCGCCGAAGACCTCCGCGGTGAAGGTCAGTTCCCCGCGGTCCCGGTCGTAGTCGACCACGACTTTTTGATCGTCCCGCACCTCGCCGGCGAGAATTTTGCGCCCGAGCGGCGTTTCGATTTCCTTTTGAATGGCGCGCTTGAGCGGGCGCGCGCCGTACACCGGATCGTAACCCGTCTTCACCAGATGCTGCTTCGCCGCGGGCGTGAGTTCGAGCGCGATGCGCCGGTGCGCCAACCGCTCGCGAAGCCGCCGCAGCTGAATCTCGACGATCTGTTCGAGTTCTTCTTCCGTGAGCGCGTGGAAGACGATTATTTCGTCGACGCGATTCAGGAACTCGGGGCGGAAGTGCTGGCGCAGTTCGTCCAAAACGGTCGCGCGCATCACCGCGTACTCCGCGCTGCCCATGTCGCCTTTGTAGTCGAGAATGCGGTGGCTGCCGATGTTCGAGGTCATGATCACGATCGTATTGCGAAAATCGACCGTGCGGCCCTGCCCGTCGGTCAGACGTCCGTCATCCAAGATCTGCAGGAAGACGTTGAAGACGTCGGAGTGCGCCTTCTCGATTTCGTCGAATAGGATGACGCTGTACGGGCGGCGCCGTACCGCCTCGGTGAGCTGGCCGCCTTCTTCGAAGCCGACGTATCCCGGCGGCGCGCCAAGCAGACGCGCGACCGTGTGTTTCTCCTGATACTCGGACATGTCGATGCGGATCATCGCGCGCTCGTCGTCGAAAAGATACTCCGCCAAAGCCCGCGCAAGTTCGGTTTTGCCGACGCCGGTCGGGCCGAGGAAAATGAACGAGCCGATGGGACGATTCGGATCGGCAAGACCGGAGCGCGAACGCACGACGGCCTCCGCGACCGCGCTCACCGCCTCGTCCTGGCCGATGACGCGCTTGTGCAGCTCTTCGTCGAGATGCAGCAGCTTCTGCACTTCGCCTTCGAGCATCTTCGAAACCGGAATGCCGGTCCAGCGGCTGATCACCTCGGCGACGTCTTCTTCGTCGACCTCTTCTTTCGAGAGGCGCGCTTGTCCGTCGCGCGCGGAAAGCCGCTGCTCTTCGTCGTGCAGCTGCCGTTCCAGGCCGGCGAGTTTGCCGTAGCGCAATTCCGCCACGCGATTCAGATCGTACTGGCGCTCGGCCTGCTCGATCTGAACCTTCGTTTCCTCGATTTGCTCGCGCAGTTCGCGCAGCTTCACCGCGGCCGTTTTTTCCGCTTGCCAGCGCGCCTGCAGCGCGTGCTGATCCTCTTTGAGATCCGCCAGCTCCTTTTCGAGCTGCTCCAAACGGTATTTGCTCGCCTCGTCGGTCTCTTTGCGCAGCGCTTCGCGCTCGATCTCCAGCTGCATCACGCGGCGCGTGAGTTCGTCCAGCTCCTGCGGCATCGAATCGATCTCGGTGCGCAGCTTCGCCGCCGCCTCGTCGACCAAATCGATGGCCTTGTCCGGCAGAAAGCGGTCGCTGATGTAGCGGTTCGAGAGGGTCGCGGCCGCAACGAGCGCGGAATCCTTGATGCGCACGCCGTGGTGCGCTTCGTACTTCTCTTTCAACCCGCGTAGAATCGAAATCGTATCTTCCACGCTGGGCTGATCGACGAAAACGGGCTGAAAGCGGCGCTCCAGCGCCGCGTCCTTTTCGACGTACTTGCGGTATTCGTCCAGCGTAGTCGCGCCGATCATGTGCAGCTCGCCGCGCGCCAGCATCGGCTTGAGCAAGTTGCCCGCGTCCATCGCGCCTTCCGCCTTGCCCGCGCCCACGACGGTATGCAGCTCGTCGACGAAGAGCAGAATCTGCCCTTCGGAGTTTTGCACGTCCTTGAGAACCGCTTTCAACCGCTCCTCGAATTCGCCGCGATATTTTGCGCCGGCAATCAGCGCGCCCATGTCGAGCGCGACGATGCGCTTGTCCTTCAGGCCTTCCGGCACGTCGCCGCGCACGATGCGCTGCGCGAGACCTTCGACGATCGCCGTCTTGCCGACGCCGGGTTCTCCGATGAGCACCGGATTGTTTTTCGTGCGCCGCGAGAGCACTTGCACGACGCGGCGGATTTGTTCGTCTCGCCCGATCACCGGATCGAGTTTTCCGCGTTCGGCTTCCAGCGTGAGATCGCGTCCGTAGCGCTCCAGGCTCTTGTACGTGCCTTCCGGGTTTTGCGTCGTGACGCGTTGATTGCCGCGCACCGCGCGCAACGCCACGAGCAGTTTTTCGCGCGTCAACCCGGCTTCGCGAAAGATACGCGCCACCGCGCCGCTTCCGTGCGTCATCGCCAGCAGCAAGTGCTCGACGGAAACGTAATCGTCTTGGAGCTGCTTGGCTTCGCTTTCCGCGCTCGAGAGCAGCCTCGAGAGCTCGGGAGCCACCGTGACGGACGCTTGATCGGCGCTCGATCCGGTCAGTCGCGGCAAGCGGCCAATTGCCTCGTCCGTTTTTGCCTGGAGAGCGCGCGGATCGACGCCCGCTTCCTTCACGACGTCTGCAGCAATACCGCGCTGCTGCTCGAGCAAGGCGGCAAGCAAATGCTCGGGGGTCGTCTGGGTGTTATGCTCGTTCAGAGCGCGCGTATATGCCGCGTTGAGCGCGTCTTGTACGCGCTCCGTCATGCGATCCACGTTCATTGGTTCACCATCTCAGACAGCCGGCGCCCCTTCTCCGGTTGCGGCGGCGCCACGATCGAACGCTTGCCGAACCAGTGCACGATAGTGCGCTTTCGCGGCATCGTCGATGAACGCCGCCTCGAACGAGTTGTGCGCGAGGGTTCCCAATTCGTCGTCGGAGAGCTGCAGCGCGGTCGCGCATGCCGCGTAATTCTCGTCGACGTAGCCTCCGAAATACGCCGGATCGTCGGAATTGATCGTAACGGCTAACCCTGCGTCGAGCATGCTCTTCAGCGGATGCTCGGCAAGCGATCGTACGACGCGAAGACACACGTTGGAAAGCGGACAGACGGTAAGCGGCATGCGGCTTTCGACCAACTCCCGAACGAGGGCGGGATCTTCCATGCACCTCACGCCGTGATCGATTCTCGAGATTTTCAGCAGTTCCAGCGCCTCCCGCACGTACGCCGGCGGACCTTCCTCGCCCGCATGCGCAACCGCAAGAAAACCCTCGGCGCGCGCGCGTTCGAACACGGCGGCGAACTTCGAGGGCGGATTCCCCACTTCGGCGGAGTCCAACCCCACCGCGACGATCCGATCGCGGTAAGGCAACGCCAGTTGCAACGTGTCCATTGCCGCTTGCGCCGGCAAATCGCGGAGAAAGCACATGATGAGCTTTGCCGTCATGCCGAAGTCGCGCTCGATGCGAAGCAGCGCCGACCACAGCCCGTCGATCACCGCGTCGAATCGCAGGCCGCGCTCCAGATGTGCTTGCGGATCGAAAAAGATTTCGGCGTGCCGCACATTCTGCGCTTGCGCGCGCGTCAGGTACGCCAGCGCGAGCTCTTCGAAATCGCGCTCGGTGCGCAGTACCGAGATCGCTTCATAGTACACGTTCAGAAACGACTGTAGGTCCGTAAACCGGTACGCTGCGCGCAACTCCTCGACGCTGCGATACCGCAGGCGCACGCCGTTGCGCTCGGCGATCGCGAAGATGTGCTCGGGTTCGAACGTGCCTTCGATGTGAACGTGCAGTTCGGCTTTCGGAATAGCCTGCGGATCGATCATTTTGCAACCGGCTCGCTTGGCGTTTTCGAGCGAAGCATTCGGAAATCGCCGCTGCGAACCGTGACGCCGCGAGCGTCGAACCACTCGAGCAGCGGAACGGCATACTTCCTGGACGTGCCGATGAGATCGCGGAATTGCGCCATGGTCATCTGCGCGTTCGCGCGCAAAAACCGCTCCACCCGCGCGCGAATCTGCTCGATTTGCGTCGCGCGATACACGTCGTCGCCGACCTTTACCAGCGCGCCCGTGGCAACGAGTGTGTCGAACGCCCGCGCCAGGCCGGGAATGCGCGACTGCTTGACCGATGCAACGACCTGCGCGAGCGGCGCCGGAGCGAAGGGGTTGGCCGAATCGCCGGGCACCTGTTCCTCGAAGAATGCCTGCTGCTGCGTAGAAAGCCGCGGCGTGTGATCGGTCGCCGCGAAGTAGCCCGCCCGGTGCGCGATGCGGCCGTCTTCCGCATAGGCGGAAAGGATCCGCAGCAGCAGCGGCTCTTCGACCTGCAACGCGCGCGAAAGCGCCAGCGCGGTGCATCCCATGAGCCAAGGTTCGGCGCGATGGATTTGCGCGAGATGCGCGAGCACGCGCTCCAGCAGCGCGTCTGCGCTTGCGGCATCCACGTACGCAAGCGGACGCGCGATGCGCAGTGCGTCGCCGCGCGCCAGCATTGCGTCCAACGCCGGCTCGAGCGCATCGGCGCGCACGTTGGCTTCGCGTGCGAGCTCCGCCAAGGTATAAGCGCGCAGTTCACCTCTGCGGAAAATCGCCGCGAGAGCGGCTTCGTGCGGATGGGAGGACGACTGCGCCTCGGAGGCGGCACGGCCTGAAAGAGCCCGGTCGCCGTGAATGCGACCGCCTCCGAGCACGTTCTTCGGTGAGAGACGCCGTACGACGAACGCCGTACCCGGATACGCAACCGTGCTGCGGCGCAGGAAAAGCTGCACCGGTACAGGCTCTGGCGGCTGCGGAGCGCGATCGAGGAGCATCGTGCCGAGAATCTCCGCCGAACCGATGTAGACGCGCACTGCATTGCGCCGCCGCAAAAGCGAGATCGCTTCGGGTAACGCGGTGAACTCGGCAGCGAACGTATCCGCCGGCACGAACTGCTGCGCAACGAGCATCTCGCCCCGCGCAACATCCTGCGCGTCGACTGCGGGAATGTTTACGGCAACGCGCGCTCCACCCTCGACCTGCTCGCGTTGGCTGCCGAAGCTTTGCAAGCTTCGCACGCGAACGGCTTTTCCCGAGGGCTGCAGCGCGAGCGTGTCGCCGACCGCGATGCGGCCCTGCATCAGCGTTCCGGTCACGATCGTTCCATGCCCCGGAAGCGCGAACACGCGATCGATCGGCAGATACGCAGGTGCGTCGGTATCGCGGGCGGGCAGCTTCACGAGCGCATCGTGGATTGCGGCGCGCAGCGTTTCCAGGTTCTCGCGCGTTATGGACGATACTGCGAACAGCGGAGCGTCCCGCGCGATCGTGCCGCGCAGCCGATCGCGGATAGTCGCGCACGCCGCGTCGCGCTGCTCCGCGGGAATGAGATCGATCTTCGTAACTACGACAAGCACGCCGCGCACGTTGAGGTATTGCAAAATTTGCAGGTGCTCGACCGTCTGCGGCATCACGCCTTCGGTCGCGGCGACCACGAGCAGAAGCAGCTCCATTCCCGCGGCGCCGGCGAGCATGTTATGGAGAAAGCGTTCGTGACCCGGTACGTCCACGATTCCGGCCTCCACGCCGTCGTCGAAACGTAGGCGCGCGAACCCCAAGTCGAGCGTCATCCCACGCAGCTGCTCTTCCAGCCAGCGATCGGGATTGGTGCCCGTCAGCGCTAGAACGAGCGAAGACTTGCCGTGATCGACGTGTCCCGCCGTGCCGACGATGTGCATTCTACGCCGTAACGATCGCGCGCAGCGCGCGAATCACCTCGTCGTCTTGCGCGGGGAAAATCGTGCGCAAATCCAAGAGCAGCCGCGCCTCGTCGATGCGCCCGATAATGGGCGTCGGTGCGCGGCGCAGCGCGCGGGCGGCGGCGTCCGTGCCTCGCGCGGGCTCGAGCGCCACGGCGATCGACGGCAAGGCGCTTTCCGGAAGCGATCCCCCGCCGGCGTATGCGGTGCTTCCGACGATCTCGGCTCCTGGCACCGCGCCGACGTAGCGCCCCGCTCGCGCGCGCAACTCCTCGACTGAGGCGCCGAGCATCGCGAAAAAGGGAATCTCCGCGCGCGTCTGCGCGGTCAGATAAAGGCGCAGCGTCTGCGCGAGCGCGGACAGCGTGAGCTTGTCGACGCGCAAGGCACGCAGCAGCGGATTGCTGCGCATGCGCGCGATCAGCACGCTTTTGCCGGCGATGATGCCCGCTTGCGGGCCGCCGAGCAGCTTATCGCCGGAAAACGCGACCAGATCGATGCCTTCGGAAAGCGCATCCTGCACCGTTCGCTCGTGCGGCAAACCGTACTCGCGAAGATCGACGAGCGCGCCGCTGCCCAGATCCTCGACGACCGGAATGCCGGTGCGTTTTCCGAGCGCCGCCAGCTCGGCGCCCCCCACGTCGTGCGTGAATCCCGCGATGCGATAGTTCGACGGGTGGCACCGCAGCAGGAGCGCGGTCCGCGCGGTGAGCGCGTGCTCGAAGTCCTTTAGGTAAACTTTGTTCGTCGCTCCCACTTCGATCAGGCGCGCGCCGCTGTGCTGCAGTACGTCGGGCAAACGGAATCCGCCGCCGATCTCGATGAGTTGATTGCGCGAAACGACGACTTCGCGACCTTTCGCAAAGGTGTCCAGGATGAGCAGCACCGCCGCCGCGCAATTGTTCACGACGAGCGCGTCCTGCGCGCCGGCGATCGATTGGAGCAGCGATACGGCGCGCGCATACCGCGAGCCGCGGCGCCCTTCGGTAAGCTCGTATTCCAAGTTGGAGTAGCCGCTGCCGGCGGCGCGCATCGCTTCGAAAACGGACGGCGCCAGCGGAGCGCGGCCGAGATTGGTATGAAGCAGGATGCCCGTGCCGTTGATGACCGGTACCAGCATGTCGAACGCGCTGCGCTCGAGCTTTTCCAACACTTGCGAGCACAGCGCATCGAAGATCGCGGTTCCACCGCGCCGCGCCTGATCCAGCACTTCGCCGATGCGTCCCTTCACGTGCTCCTTGCCGAGCAGCGCTTCGTACGCGGCGATGCGAGGTTCCGTTAAAAAACGATGCACGGGAGGAATCCCGCGCAGCGTTTGGTTCTTTTCGGCCTCGATGCTTTCGGCCATGGCGACGTTAGAGCGGCACTAGTTCAAATGCTTGGAGAGCATCGACGTAATCGTTTGCTCCGACACGTATCCGACGATGCGATCGACGACCTTCCCGCCTTTGAACAGAATCAGGCACGGGATGCCCGAAACCTGATATTCACCGGCGAGGCTGGGGTTTTCGTCGGTATTGAGCTTGACGAACTTGGCGCGCCCCGCGTGCGAGCCCGCAACCTTCTCGACCACGGGCGCGAGCATCTTGCACGGGCCGCACCACGGCGCCCAAAAATCCACGAGAACGGGCTGGGGCGAGCCGAGCACCTCCTGCTGGAAGTTCGATTGCGAAACGTCGGCTAATGCACTCATCGATTTGACAACTCTCCTTGCCTGTTTGTTAAACCGCGCGCCGCAGCGCGAGTTTCACTCGGGCGGGGCCTCCCCGGTGATGTCGGTGATTTGCTTGGCCTGTTTGCCGAGGTTCGTGATCGCGATAACTTCGTCGTCCTCGCCGAGGCGCTGCAGGCGCACGCCCTTGGTCGAGCGCCCCGCCTTGCGAATGTCCGCGACGCGCAAGCGGATGACCTGATTCGACGAGGTAATCATCAGCACTTCGTCTTCGGGCGCGACGAGAAGCTGGTCGACGACCTTGCCGATGTCCTCGCGCTCCTTGGCGAACGCCTTGACGCCCTTGCCGCCGCGCGACGTGTGGCGGTAGTCGTCGATCGGCGTGCGTTTTCCGAACGCTCGGGTGGTAACGAGGAGCACCTCGCGCCGGTTGTCTTCGAGCACGTCCATCGCGACGATCAGATCGCCCTTCTCCAGCGTCATGGCTTTCACGCCGCGCGCGTTGCGGCCCATCGGACGCACGTCCCTTTCGTTGAAATGCACGGCCATGCCGTTGACCGTACCCAAAATGATGTCGCGCGTTCCGTCCGAAAGATCGACCGCGAGCAGCTCGTCGCCTTCGTCCAAATTGATCGCGTTGAGTCCGTTGCGGCGCACGTTCGCAAACTCGTCGAGTTTCGTCTTCTTGATGACGCCGTTTTTGGTGACCATCACCATGTAGCGCTCGCCGCCGAAATTCCGCACCGGGAAGACGGCGGTGACCTCTTCTCCGGGCGGCAGCGTGAGCAGGTTCACGAGCGCCGTGCCGCGCGCTTGTCGCGTCGTATCGGGAATCTCGAAGCCGCGCAGACGGTACGCGCGTCCCTTGTTCGTGAAGAACAGCACGTGATCGTGCGTCTTCGTGATGAAGAAGTTGCGGACGACGTCCTCTTTTTTGAGGTTCGCGATGCCTATGACGCCGCGACCGCCGCGATTCTGCGTCTTGAACGTGTCGACCGATACGCGCTTGATGTATCCGCCGACCGTATACGTCACCACGACGTCGATATTCGGAATGAGCGCTTCCACCGAAAACTCGTCCTCGGCCGGAACGATAGCGGTGCGCCGCTCGTTGCCGAACTTCTTCTTGACGTCGAGTATTTCGCTTTTGACGATCGCTGCGATCCGCCGCGGGCTTTTCAAAATGTCCTGAAGCTCGGCGATGAGTTTGATGAGCTCTTTGTACTCGTCCTCGATCTTCTGCCGTTCCAGGCCGACGAGCGTGCGCAGGCGCATGTCGACGATCGCCGATGCCTGCACCTCGGAAAGGCTGAAGCGCGCGACCAGTTTGGTTTTGGCTTCATCGGTCGTTTGGCTGCCGCGCACGATCTCGATGACTTCGTCGATGTTGTCGAGCGCGATGCGATAGCCTTCGAGTAAGTGGGCGCGCTCTTCGGCCTTGCGCAGATCGTACCGCGTGCGTTTGGCGACGACGTCTTTGCGGTGCGCGACGTAATGCTCGAGGAGCTGCTTGAGCGAAAGCACCTGCGGCTCGAGAGCCACGGTGCCGTCCGGACGGGGTTCGCCGACCGGCACGAGCGCGAGCATGTTGAAGCCGAAGCTCGACTGCAGCGGCGTGTGCTTGTAGAGCTGGTTGAGCACCACTTTCGGCGTCGCGCTCTTCTGCAGCTCGACGACGACGCGCATGCCTTTGCGATTCGACTCGTCGTGCAGCGCGGAGATGCCTTGAATGCGCTTTTCCGCGTGAGCCTCGGCTATCGCCTCGACGATGCGGCTCTTGTACACCTGATACGGGATCTCCGTAATGATGATGCGGTGACGCCCGCGTTCTTCGACGATCTCGGCTTTGCCGCGAATGGGAATGGAGCCGCGCCCCGTGCGGTACGCTTCGCGAATCGCCTCTTGCCCCATGATGATGCCGCCGGTCGGAAAATCGGGGCCGGTGACGATCTCGCACAGGTCGTCGTCGCCGACGTTCGGATCGTCGATCACGGCGGCTATCGCATCGGCGATCTCGCTGAGATTGTGCGGCGGAATGTTCGTAGCCATGCCGACCGCGATGCCGCTGGAGCCGTTGAGCAGCAGCTGCGGAAGTTTGCCCGGCAGCACGCTGGGCTCGGTGCCTTGATTGTCGAAGTTCGGAATGAAAGCGACCGTCTCTTTATCGATGTCGCTGAGCACTTCGAGCGACGGCCGCGCCAGGCGCGCTTCGGTGTACCGGTATGCGGCGGGCGGATCGGGATCGATCGAGCCGAAGTTGCCGTGGCCGTCGACGAGCGGATAACGCAGCGTGAAATCCTGCGCCATGCGCACCAGCGCGTCGTACACCGAACCGTCGCCGTGCGGGTGGAACGACTTGAGCACCTCGCCGATGATACCGGCGCATTTGCGGTGCTGTTTGCCGGGATCCATTCCCATTTCACGCATGGCGAACAAGATGCGGCGCTGCACGGGTTTGAGACCGTCCCGCACGTCCGGCAAAGCGCGCGAGGCAATGACGGACATGGCATAGGAGAGGTAGCTCTCCCGCATCTCGTCTTCGACGTTGATCTGCGAGATTATGTCGTTGTTCACTTAAGGAGAGCCGGCACCGGCACAAGAAGCACCGGCGAAAGAGGTTGCAAACACACCTTCACGGAGAGCACCTTCGCCAAGCGCATGGATCGAACATTTCATAGCGAGCAAGAGTTCCGGGCTTTCGCTGCGACATTTGCACGGGATTTGCGCGCCGGCGACGTCGTCGGCCTGTGGGGACCTTTGGGCGCCGGAAAAACGACATTCGTAAAGGCAGTGGTGACTGCGCGCCTGGGTTCGGATGCGGCCAGCAGCCCGACGTTTACGTTCTGGCATCGCTACCAGGGAACGCCGCCCGTCGATCACCTGGATTTGTATCGCGTGGACGACCCGCGCGAAGTGAACGAACTCGGCCTGGACGATGCTTTCGACGGCAGCTCGATCGTGCTCGTCGAGTGGTGGCGCAATGCCCCGGAGCTGCTCCCGCCGGTGCGCTATGAAGTAGACATCGAGGGAAAAGGCGACGGGCCTCGCGTCGTGCGCGTGCGCCGGCGCGGCGACGTGCCCGCATGAGCATCTTGGGAATCGACGCCTCGCTCGGCGCCTTTTCGACGGCCGTGCTCCAAGACGGCGAAGCGCGCGCCTTACGCGAGTTGCCCGGAAACGTCGCGCTCGAGCAGGGCCTGGCGGCAATCCGGGAAGTCCTGCGCGAGGCGCGCATCCGCGGCGCTCAGCTGGAGCGGCTTGCGGTAGGCATAGGTCCGGGCAGTTTTACCGGCGTCCGCATCGCCGTCAGCTACGCCAAGTCCCTCGCGCTGGGGTGGAAGCGTCCGCTGGCAGGCGTGAATTCCTTCGACGCGCTCGAATGCGGACTGGCGGTTCAGGGCGCCGTCCTGGCCGTCGTGCGCGGGCGGCCGGGTGTCGTTTCGGTGCGTTTGCGTGCAGAAAACGGCGAGTTTCGTGCGTCCGGGTACGTGCGCGACGTGCTCGACCGTCTGCCGGGCCCGCGCACCGAGCTGCACGTCGTCGGCAGTGCGGAGGACGTACTCTCCGGGCTTGCCGAACGCGGATGGAGCGTGCACTATTTGGATCGCGCCGTTACCCCGTCCGCATTGGCCGTCGCGAGCATCGCGGCAGCGCGCGAGCCCGCCGCAAGCCCGCACGAGCTGCGCGCCGATTACGGCGAATCGCCGGCCGCAAAAGTTCCGAAGCGGTGAAACTCGAGCCTCGGCCGGACTTCGGCACGCCCGCATCGCTGCTCATCGAGCCGATGATCGACGCGGACGTGAAAGACGTGCTGCGCATCGAGCAGCAGTCGTTTTCCACGCAGTGGCCCGGTAACGCGTTCTACCAAGAGATTCACGACAACAAGCTGGCGCATTACTTCGTCGGCCGTCTCTCGAATCGCGTCGTCGCGTACGGCGGCATTTGGGTCATCTTGGAAGATTCCCACATCACGACGATCGCCGTGCACCCGCAGTACCGCGGGCGCAAGTACGGCGAGGTGATGCTGCTGCGTCTGCTCGACGAAGCCATGGCGCGCGGGGCGTCGTGGATGACGCTGGAAGTGCGCGAGAGCAACGCCGTAGCGCAAGCGCTTTATCGCAAGTACGGCTTCACGATCGTCTCGACGCGCAAGGGATATTACAGCGACAACAACGAGAACGCTCTGGTGATGTGGGCCGGCAACCTCAAGAGCGAAATCTACAAGAACCGCCTGAAGAGCCTTCGCAGCGCGCTGCTGGGATGAGGTTTTCCGACCTGGCAAAACGCGTTCGCGAACATCTCGGTCAAGACCATCGCTACGCGCACTGCGTGCGCGTCGCACGCATGTCGGAAAACTTGGCGCGGCGCCATGGCGCGGATCCGCGAAAAGCGCGCCTTGCGGGCATGCTGCACGATCTCGCTCGGTTGTACCCGCCGGAGCGGCTGCTGTCCGAAAGCGCGCGATTCGGCATTCCGATCGACGAGTACGCGCGCGAGCACCCGGTCGTGCTGCACGCGCCGCTTTCGGCGCAGCTGGCGCGCGCGCAATTCGGGGTCGACGACGAAGAAATTCTCTCTGCAATCAGCAAGCACACGCTCGGCTGCGGCGAGATGTCCGCGCTCGATTGCGTTCTCTATCTTGCCGACGCGCTCGAGCCGGGGCGGGACTTTCCCGAACGCGCGGGCCTAGCGGCGCTGGCGCAGCACGATTTGCGGCAGGCGATGCGTGCAACGATCGGCTCGACGTTGCGGTATCTTACACAGAGGCGTTTGCCGGTCGCCCCGCAGACGGCGGCAGCGATGCAGCGCTTCGGCATAAGCCCGATGGAGGCAAGCACTGGCGGACATAGTTGAAATCGTACGAAATGCGGCGCTCGATAAAAAGGCGGAGAATTTCACCGAAATCGACGTCGCGGGACGCACGATTCTCGCCGACAAATTCGTGATCGTCACCGGGCGATCGAAGATTCAAACGCGTTCGATCGCCGACGGGATAACGGAAAAGGTTGAAGAGCATGGACTGCGCGCGGCGCGCGTCGAGGGCTACGCGGACGGAAATTGGATCCTCATCGACTTGGGAAACCTCGTCGTCCATGTCTTTACGCCGGAGCAACGCGCGTTTTACAACTTGGAACGCCTGTGGGCAGCCGCGGCGCCGGCGCAAGCGCAAAGTTCGTGAAGGCGCGCAGACCGCCGCAGCATCGCACGCGCTCCTCGCGGCAGCGCAAGCAGCGGCTGCTTCGCGCGGGAGTATGGATCTTTCTACTCTTGTTCGCTTTGGGAACCGTCGGCGCGCTCTTCGCCGTCGGCACCATCAAATGAGAAACCCATGAAACATCTGTTGACGTTCGCGGCAGCTGCGGCCGCGCTCGCGACGAGCGCGCTTCCCGCGCTTGCGAGAGAGTACATTCAGGACAACGCGCAGCTCTTGAGCGCTGCGACGATTTCCCAATTGAACGCGCGCATCGCGAACTTCAATCGCGACACCGGCAAGGAAGTCGTCGTCGTTACGGTGCCGCAGGTGCCGGGCGGCGACGTTCGCGCCGCGGCGGAAAACGCGTTCGCGCAGCAATCCGTCAACGGCGTGCTGATCTACGTCGACAAAGGCGACCGCAGGGATTACGTCGTTCCCGATCGCGCTGCGGTGCAGGCGGGCTGGTGGACGTCGCAGACGTCGGCGTCAATCATAGCGGATATGGGCACGCAGTTCCGCGCCGGCAATTTCGACGCGGGCATCACGAACGGCGTCAACGCGGTCTTGAACGTGTACCGATCGCATTTGGGCACGCTGCATGCGACCTCCACGACGCGCAGCTACGCGCAACAAACCGCGTCGGGCGGAGTACACATAGGCGTGTTTTGGTGGATCGTCATCGGCCTGTTCGTCTTCTTCATCATTCGCGCGCTGATGCGCGCAAGCGCCGGGGGGTACTACGGCGGCGGGTACGGCGCACCCGGATACGGTCCCGGCTACGGCCCGGGATACGGCCCCGGGTACGGCGGTTGGGGCTGGGGCGGCGGCTTCTGGAGCGGTCTGCTCGGCGGCCTCGGCGGCGCATGGCTGGGCAACGAACTCTTCGGCCGGCAGAACTTCGGCGGAATGCAAGGCACGATCGATCCCGGCACGCAGAATGCGCCGGACGCCGGCGGCTGGCAGGCCGATCCCGGCCAAGCGGACATGAGCGGCGGCGCGGGCGGCACCTGGGGCGGCGGCGGCTGGGGTGACGTCGGCGGCGGAGGCGGCGATATGGGCGGAGGGTTCGGCGGCGGCGACGCCGGCGGCGGCTGGTAAGCGAGGGCAGGCGTTACGGCGCCGGGAAAAGCGCGCGAATGCGACGCTTTTCTGCATTCGTACTCGCTCTTGCGTTTGAACTCACCGCGATTCTTGCTGCGATACCCGCTCGCGCGGCGATCGATCCCTCGGCGTACTCGGGATTGCAGTGGCGCAACATCGGCCCGCTGCGCGGCGGCCGCGCGATAACCGTTGCCGGCGTTCCCGGAAGTCCCGAAACGTTTTATTTCGGCGCGGTGGGCGGCGGCATCTGGAAAACGGAAAACGCCGGACGCACGTGGACGCCGATTTTCGATCGCGTTCCCGTAGCTTCGGTCGGTGCAATCGCGATAGCACCGAGCGATCCGAACGTGATCTACGCGGGCACGGGCGAAGCCGACATGCGATCCGACATCCAGCACGGCGACGGCATGTACAAATCCGTCGACGGCGGCAAAAGTTGGTCGCACATCGGGCTGGACGACACGCGGCAAATCGGGCGCGTCGTCGTCGATCCGAAGGATCCGAATGTGGTTTACGTCGCGGCCTTGGGGCATCAATACGCGGCCAACGCGCAGCGCGGCGTGTTCAAATCCGTCGACGGCGGCAAGACGTGGAGCAAGGTCCTGTACAAGGATGAAAACACCGGAGCGATCGACATTACGCTGAGTCCGTCAGATTCAAACGTGATCTTCGCGTCGCTTTGGCAGACTCGGCGGCCGCCGTGGAACGTGTATCCGCCGAGCAACGGTCCCGGAAGCGGTCTGTACAAGAGCACGGACGGCGGAAAAACGTGGACGCACGTAACCGGTGGAGGCTTTCCCGGCGGAATTCTCGGGCACATCGGCATCGCGATATCGCCCGCGAATCCGCAGCGCATTTATACGACCGTCGACACGAATCAAGACAAAACCGGCGGCATCTACCGCTCCGACGACGGCGGCGCCACTTGGACGCATACGGACAACGACGGCCGCATCTGGAAGCGCGGCTGGTACTTCGGGCAAATCACCGCGGATCCGAAAAACGCGGACGAAGTATACGTCATGAACACGTCGACGTACCGCTCCACCGACGGCGGAAAATCATTTACCGCGATTAAAGGCGCTCCCGGCGGAGACGACTACCACGCGCTTTGGATCGACCCGAACGATACGAACCGCATGATTCTGGGCGGGGATCAAGGCGTGGTCGTCAGCGTCGACGGCGCGAAAACCTGGAGCTCTTGGTACAATCAATCCACCGCGCAAGTCTATCACGTCATCACGGATCATCGGTTTCCCTATTGGGTGTACGCGGCGCAGCAGGATTCCGGCGCGGTTGCGGTTCCGAGCCGCAGCATTCATGCAAACATTTCCGCATACGACTGGCGTCCCATCGACGCGGGCGGCGAGAGCGGGACGATCGCGCCCGATCCGTTGCACGCCGCCGTGCTCTACGGAAATCCCGCGGTGATCGAGAACATCGACACGAATTGGGAATTGACGATCGACCCGACGCTGAAGTATCCCGACACCGTCTGGCGTAACACGTGGACGCTTCCGATCGTCGTCTCGCCGCAGAATCCGCGCGTGCTGTACATGTCGCACCAGCGAATCTTCCGCAGCGCCGACGGCGGCCTCTCGTGGCAACTGATAAGCCCGGATCTCACGCGTCCGCGCAACGTCGTGCCGCCGAATCTCGACGCGGCGACGATTGCCGACAGCACCGGTCTGCCTCGGCGCGGCGTCGTGTATTGGATCGCGCCTTCACCGGTGCGCGCTCACCAGCTTTGGGCAGGCACCGACGACGGCCTCATTTGGCTCACGCGCGACGAGGGCGCGCATTGGGAAAACGTTACGCCGCCGCAGCTGACGCCATGGAGTAAAGTCGGCATCATCGATGCTTCTCATTTCGACGCGCAGACAGCGTACGCGGCGATCGATCGCCACCGCCTCGACGACAACCGTCCGTACATCTACCGCACGCACGACGGCGGCGAGCATTGGTCGCTCATCACCGCGGGCATTCCCGCGAACGAATCCGTCAACGTCGTTCGCGAGGATCCCAAGCGCCGCGGCCTCCTCTATGCAGGAACCGAGCGGCACGTGTACGTTTCGTTCGACGACGGCGCGCAGTGGCAGTCGCTGCAGCTGAACCTGCCCGTGGCGTCGATGCGCGACATCGTGTTCAACGGCGACGACGTCATTCTCGGCACGCACGGACGCGGTATTTGGATTTTGGATAACGCCTCGCCGCTGCGGCAACTCAGCGGCGGCGTCGCGCAAGCTCGCGCGTTTCTGTTCAAACCGGCCGTCGCGTACCGAACGCGTCCCGGTTCCGATGAAGGCACGCCGCTTCCGCCGGAGGAGGCTGCGCTGCCGAATCCACCGGCAGGCGCGATGATCGATTACACCATCGGCGACGCGAGTACGCCGGTCGTGCTTTCAATCACCGATTCGTCGGGGCGGCTGGTGCGACGCTGGTCTTCGACGGACAAACCGGAAACCGTGGATCCGAAGTCGCTCGACATTCCAATGTACTGGGTGCATCCGCAGATGCCGCCTTCGGCGGAGCGCGGGGCGCACCGGTGGATTTGGGATCTGCATTACGCCGGAGCGGGTCGCAGCCGTTTCGGGCGCGGCGGAGGGCCGCTTGCGCCGCCCGGCACGTATACCGTGCGCCTAAGCGTGAACGGCCAAACGTTTGCGCAGCCGCTCGTACTTCGCCGCGATCCCACGTATCCCGCCGGCAACGCCGATCTGCGTGCGCAATTCCGTCTTGCCGAGCAAATCGAAAGCGAATCGCAGTCCGTGAGATCCGCGCTGGATCGCGCGAAAGCCATGGTCAAGCGCTACCCGCAGCTGCGGCAGGTCGTAGGCGAGGCACCGCAACCCACGCCGGACGACTCCATCGGAAAACCCGCGCAGGATTTCAACAGCTTGCGGTACATCGGCGATGCGCTGCAAACGTTGGAAGCGGCGGTGGAAAGCGCCGATGCGCGGCCGACACCCGACCAGTATGCGGCGTTTGGCGTGCTCAAACGCAAAGCGGACGCGGCGATGCGGGCGGTGGCTGCGATTCGCTAGCGAACCGCGTCTAGCGCACGCTCCACTGCTCGGCGTCGACGGGATAGCGCAGCATGTTCCGCGCGAATCCCTGCACGCGGGTGCTCACGCCGTCGAAGTACGTTTCATAATACAGCGGCACGACGGGCAGGTCGTCGTGCACCATTTGCTGCATCGCCAAGAAATCGCTTTTGCGGCGAGCGGCATCTTCGGTTCGCTCTTGGTCCGCGAACAGCCGCTCGAAACGCGGATCGCAGTAACGCGAGATGTTGTCGCCGTCCACCGTCGCCTGCGAACAGAGAAAGACGACGGACTGCTCCGGATCCGCGCCGCCGAGCCAGCCGTCGACGGAGATCGTAAACCGCGCGTTGCGAATCGGGCCTTCGGGCGCATTGAACAGCGCCGTAGGAAAGCTCTTGATGCTCACGCGCATTCCGGCTTGCGCAAGTTGCTGCTGTACGACCGTCGCGATGCGCGCGTAGACCGGAATGCCGCCTTGCAGCACGAGCACGCCTTCAACGTTTTTGCCGCCGAGCAGCGAGCGCGCGCGGCGCAAATCGTGCGGATACGGCGCGATCGAGCCGTCATGCCAAGCGAGAACCGGCGGCAAGAACGCGGCCGCCTGCGGATACACGTGCTCGTACGCATCGGCGATCGTATTCAGATCGATCGCATACGCGATGGCGCGACGCACGTCGAGGTTGCTGGTGGGCGGCCGGCTCGTTTGCAAGGTCAGCCAAAACGTCGCGTTCTCGGGCGTTTGAAGTACGCGGACGTCTCGCAGGGTTCGCGCTTGCGCCAGCATCGAGGGATACAGCGGCGCGACGTCTACGTCGTGCGCTCGAAGCGCGTCGAACGCCGCCATGTCGTCGGGGATGATGCTGAAAACGATGCGCGCGAGTTTGGGAGCCGGGCGAAAATATTTGTTCGGCTCGAGCACGATGCGATCGCCGCGCCGCCATTCCACCACGCGGAAAGGACCGCTGCCGAACGGGTGCTGCTCCCACCGCGCGTGCTGCAACTCCGTGCCGGCGAACGCGTGCGCAGGCAAGATGCCGAAGGCGAAGTCTGATTGCGCGAACAGTCGCGTCACGGCGGCATTCCAAGGTGCTTTCAACCGGATCACGACGGTGTACGGGTCCGGCGTGGTGAGCTGCGCGATGCGCTGGTACGCATCGACGGAAAGCACGTTGTTGCGCCGGTCCATGATCGCGCGATAGGTAAACGCCACGTCTGCCGACGTGAGCGGCCGGCCGTCGGCGAAGCGCACATCGCGGCGCAGATGGTATGTCAATCGCGTTGCATCGGCGGAAATGTCACCGTTTGCGCGGGACGGCAGGCGCGTGAGCAGCACCGGCACGAGATGATTCGACGCATCGACTCCGACG